>ENA-OSET01001514-OSET01001514.1-sediment-metagenome-genome-assembly--contig:-NODE-1514-length-24046-cov-14.016521_pt1 | contig 24046 bp, 17 predicted proteins | sample MGYA00237882_ERZ534229 | MGnify/ENA primary metagenome ERZ534229 (study PRJEB26408, sample SAMN06266212) | sediment metagenome | isolation source: Hudson Canyon methane seep mesocosm | place... | reverse complement strand
TTCGCTTACACTCGCCAAGAACTTTACCATTTAATTATGGTTGGTGAAATTAAATCCTTTAATGGCTTGCTGGCATCACATGGTAAAGGGCGTGGTTGTGAAGTGTGTCGTCAAGCGATTGGGTCAATTCTCGCGTCTTATTGGAATGATTATATTTTAAGTGATGAGCATTTAAGCCAACAAGATACTAATGATACTTTTTTAGCGAATATGCAAAAAGATGGCACCTATTCAGTTGTGCCACGCATGACTGGCGGTGAAGTCACGCCAGATGGTTTAATTGCCATTGGTGAAATTGCGAAAAAATACGGTTTATATACCAAAGTCACCGGTGGACAACGGGTGGATTTATTTGGTGCAAGAGTTGACCAACTGCCGCCTATTTGGCAAGAACTGATTGATGCAGGGTTTGAATCAGGACACGCGTATGGAAAATCATTACGTACTGTGAAATCGTGTGTGGGTAGTACATGGTGTCGTTTTGGGGTTGATGATAGTGTCGGCTTGGCGGTTGAGCTCGAAAATCGTTATAAAGGTTTACGTTCACCGCATAAAATTAAATTTGCAGTATCAGGCTGTACCCGTGAGTGTGCCGAAGCACAAAGCAAGGATATTGGTGTGATTGCGACTGAGGGCGGATGGAGTTTATATGTCTGTGGTAATGGTGGGATGAAACCGCGTCACGGTGATTTATTTGCCACTAATTTGGATAAAGAGACCTTGGTTAAATATATCGACCGTGTTTTAAGTTTTTATTCACGTACGGCAGATCGTTTACAGCGTACTTCGGTTTGGATGGAAAATATGGAAGGCGGTTTAGATTATTTAAAATCAGTGGTTATTGATGATAAATTAGGCTTATGTGCGGATTTAGAAGTACAAATGCAGCGTGTGGTCGATAATTATCAATGTGAATGGAAAACCACCATTAATGATGAAACCAAATTGAAACGTTTCCGTCATTTTATTAATAGTGATAAAACCGATGAAAATATTATTTTTGTTGAAGAGCGTGGACAAATTCGTCCTGCGAATGCAGAAGAGCGTCAACATTTAGCTGCAACGGAGCAAGCATAATGAGCCATTGGATTGATATTTGCCCACTTGAAGATTTACAAGCCGATTCAGGTGTCTGTGCCTTAGTGGAAACCACGCAAGTTGCCTTATTTTATATGCCAAAAGATAACCGTGTTTATGCGGTGAATAATTATGACCCGTTTGGTGAAGTACATGTATTATCACGCGGTTTATTAGGCGATATTCAAGGTGAACCGATGGTTGCCTCGCCCTTATATAAACAGCATTTTAGTCTGTTAACCGGACAATGTTTTGAAGATGAAACGGTGAGTATTGCTGTTTATCAGGTACGTATTGAAAATAACCGTGTTGAAGTCAGCTTAGGAGCATAACAAAATGAACTATAATTATTATATCGCTGACGTTTTCACTAAACAGGCGTTTGGCGGTGCTCAAGTTGCTGTACTACCTGATTCCGAAACATTAACTCAGCAACAAATGCAACTGATTGCCCGTGAGTTAAATTTATCCGAAACCGTGTTTTTATCTAAAACAGCGGATAAAACAAATCACTTTCGTATGCGTATTTTTTCACCGTTAGCGGAAATTGATTTTGCGGGTCATCCCATTGTTGCTGCGGCTTATGTATTGGCATCGTGTGATAAATTAACATTAGAGGATGAACATACTACCGTGGTGTTTGAGCAAAATACCGGCGAGATTCAAGCCAGTGTTAGCACTGAAAATGGCAAGCCGCATTTTGTACAATTTACACGTTCTGTCTCGCCCACGGTTGATTATTTTGCCCCTACAGAAGCAGAATTAGCCAGCTTTTTAGGCATTGATGCGGCGTATATTGATACTAAAAAATATACCACACGTTTAGTTTCCTGTGGGGTGCCTTATTTAGTGGTACCGATGTATTATTATGATACCTTGCGTGAAGTAAAATTTAATCCTGCGGTATGGAGTCAATCTATTGCTCCTCAAACGGCTGCTCAAGAATTTTTATTAGTCTCACGCAAAACACCGAGTCAAGAATCAGATTTTGCGGTGCGTTTAGTGGGGCCTAATATTGGCTTGCATGAAGATCCGCCGATTGGTTCAGCAATGCCTGCACTGGCAGCCTATTTATGTTCGTTTTCGCATATGCAAACCGGAACCTATACCTTTGCGGTAGAGCGGGGCGACGAAAATGTGCGTCGCAGCGTATTAAATTTAGAAATGGATCATAAAGGCGAAGATACACTAACACTTAGAGTAGGTGGTGAGGCTGTTATGGTTGCAGAAGGGGTGTTACATATTCCTGATTTAACTTAATCTGTTTGGGCTATTAATCTATGAAACCACGTTTAGTTGTTATCGGTAATGGCATGGCAGGTATGAGAACCATTGAGGAACTTTTATCTGCCGCGCCTGATAAATATGATATTACTGTGTTTGGCGCGGAGCCTTATGGTAATTACAATCGTATTATGTTGTCTTCAGTCTTATGTGGTGAAAAAAATATAGAAGATATTATTATCAATAATAGGCAATGGTATCTCGATAATAATATTACTTTATATGCAGGCGAGGATAAGGCAGTTGTTAATATTGATCGGGGGAAAAATATTGTTTATGCCAAGGATGGCACCGAAGCAAAATATGATCGCTTATTAATTGCAACGGGTTCTAATCCTGTTGTTCCTGATATTGCCGGTAATGATTTAGCAGGGGTGATTAGTTTTCGACAAATTATTGATGTGAATAAAATGTTGGAATTAAGTCGTAGTCATCGCAAAGCAGTGGTACTCGGTGGGGGATTGTTAGGACTTGAAGCGGCTAATGGTTTGGCGGTACGGGGCATGGATGTGACCGTGGTACATAGCAACGAAATTTTATTAAATCGCCAAATGGATCGCCAAGCGGCAACATTATTACGCAATGAATTAGAACAACGCGGTATTAAATTTAAAATGCCTGCACGAACTAAAGCCTTGTTAGCTAATGAAGATAAGCATGTTAAAGGCGTGGAATTTGAAGATGGTTCTATTTTAGAGTGTGATTTATTTATTCTCGCGATTGGTGTGCGTCCTAATATGAAACTAGCCCAACAAGCGGGATTATATTGTGAGCGAGGCATTATTGTTAATGATACCTTACAAAGTTATGACCCGAGTGTGTATGCGGTAGGCGAATGTATACAACATCGAGGCGATACCTTTGGTTTAGTAGCACCGTTGTTTGAACAAGCCAAAGTGTGTGCCAATCATTTAACGGGGCATGGCGTTGCAGAATATATCACCTTGCCGACTGCGACTAAGTTAAAAGTCACAGGGATTAATTTATTTTCAGTGGGTCATTATTTAGGTGATGATGAGTGTGAATTTATTCAATTTAGTGATTTGTCTTTAGGTATTTATAAAAAATTAGTGATTAAAGATAATTGTATTGTGGGAGCGGTTTTATATGGCGAAACCACAGAAGGGGGTTGGTATCAGCAATTACTCGATAGCAAACAAGATATTAGTGCTAGACGCGATAAACTTATTTTTGGCGAAGCCTATGCCACACAGGACATAACAGCATGATGAGTAATGCAACGATTCAAACCACTTGCCCTTATTGTGGGGTGGGTTGTGGGGTGACTGCGGTTATCGATAATGAGTGTTTTACTGTGAGTGGTGATACTCAGCATCCGTCTAATTTTGGTAAACTTTGTTCTAAAGGCTCAGCACTCGCTGAAACCGTAGATTTAAAGAGTCGATTATTACAGCCTGAAATTTATAATCAACCTGCAAATTGGTCAGAAGCTCTTGGTCTAGTTGCGGATACCTTTGCTCGCACCATTAAAGAGCATGGTGCGGATGCGGTGGCCTTTTATGTGTCAGGGCAATTATTGACGGAAGATTATTATGTTGCCAATAAGCTAATGAAAGGCTTTATGGGCAGTAGCAATATCGATACCAATAGCCGTTTATGTATGTCTTCTGCGGTAGCAGGTTATAAGCGTGCGTTTGGCGCGGATATTGTGCCTAATTGTTATGAAGATTATGAGCAGGCGAATTTAATTCTGCTTATCGGCTCGAATACCGCGTGGTGTCATCCGATTAGTTATCAGCGTATTCGTGCCGCAAAAGAAGCTAACCCAGATTTAAAAATCGTGGTGATTGATCCGCGTAAAACGGCGAGTTGTGATATTGCAGACTTACATTTACCGATAAAATTGGGTAGTGATACGCATTTATTTAATGGTTTATTACAGTATTTAAAGCAGCATCAAGGACTTGATAATGATTATATCAATCACTATACCGAAGGCTTTGATGAGGCATTACAAGCGGTAGCATCAACGGATATTAATACGGTTGCAGCGGCTTGTGAACTAGACACCACAGATATTGAACAGTTTTACCAATGGTTTACTGAGACAGACAAAACGCTGAGTTTATTTTCTCAAGGCGTTAATCAATCGAGTTCAGGCACAGATAAGGTTAATAGTATTATTAATTGCCATTTAGCGACAGGACGAATAGGCAAAGTAGGTGCAGGGGCATTTTCTTTAACCGGACAGCCGAATGCGATGGGCGGACGTGAAGTGGGTGGATTAGCAACACAACTCGCGGCTCACATGGATTATAGTCAACCTGAATCAATAGAGCGGGTGGCTCGTTTTTGGGGCAGTGATAATATTGCCACAGAAACCGGTTATTCAGCGGTAGATTTATTTAATGCCATCGATGAAGGTAAGATTAAAGCGGTGTGGATTATGGCGACTAACCCTGTGGTGAGTATGCCGGATGCGGATAAAGTAAAACGAGCATTAAAAAAATGTGAATTTGTGGTGGTGTCTGATTGTGTGGCTCAAACCGATACGCTGGCTTTAGCACATGTTAAATTACCCGCACTGGGTTGGAGTGAAAAAGACGGCACGGTGACTAATTCAGAACGTCGCATTTCACGGCAACGGGCTATTTTTAAGCCAGCCGGTGATGCAAAAGCGGATTGGTGGATTATTACCCAAGTGGCACGACGCATGGGTTATGAAGAGGCCTTTCATTATCATAGTAGTGCGGAAATTTTTCGTGAACACGCGGCACTGTCAGGATTTGAAAATAATCAGCAATATGGTTTACGTGCCTTTGATATTTCAGCCTACGCAAATATCAGTGATGCAGATTATGAGGCGTTATTGCCAACGCAATGGCCGGTAAATAAAGCTAACCCCAATGGCACACAACGCTTGTTAACGGATAATCAGTTTTTTACAGCATCAGGGAAAGCCCAGTTTATTGCGATTAATCCGCGTTTACCTGCTAATTTACCGAATGATGAGTACCCTTTAGTGTTGAATACCGGGCGTATTCGCGACCAATGGCATACCATGACGCGTACGGCGTTGGCGGTGAAATTGAATCAACATAAGTCAGAGCCATTTGTTGAAATATCAGTAGCAGATGCACAGCGTTATCAGTTAAAAGATAAACAGCTTGCACAAATAAGCAGTGCATGGGGTTCAATGGTGGCACGGGTAGTGATTACTGATGCTATACAAGCAGGTAATATTTTTATTCCGATGCATTGGACAGAGCAATATGCGAGTCGTGGGCGAGTGGGAGCATTAGTTAATCCTGCGGTTGACCCCATTTCTATGCAGCCTGAAAGCAAGCATACACCGGTTAAAATTATTGCCTATGAAGCTAAATGGTATGGCTTTGTGCTGTCAGCTCGTGAATTAAAATTTCAGTATCCTGATTATTTAGTCAAAATAAAAGGTGAACAATTTTATCGTTATGAATTAGCGGGTAATAGCTTGCCTGATAATATCAGCGAGTGGATAAAAAATAGCTTATTAAGTCATAAAACAGCCGCGAGTGAATGGCAGGAATATAATGATTTTAGCCAAGAATTATATCGTGCGGCTCATATTACCGATAATCGTTTAGATGCGGTGGTGTTTATTTCTCCAAAGCAATCATTACCTGAACGTCATTGGCTCACAAGTCTGTTTATTAAATCCCAGCTTGATAAATCAGAACGTTTAGCATTATTAACCGGAGAAGCTCCTTTAGGCGTTGAAGATGTCGGTCAAATTGTGTGTTCTTGTTTTAATGTGGGTGAAAAAACTATTTTAAACGCAATTAAAACTCATGGTTTAACCACACATCAAGCGGTAGGGAATTGTTTAAAAGCGGGTACTAATTGTGGCAGTTGTGTACCTGAGATAAAAGCCTTATTGGAATTGAATCAATCAACATAACCGCATTGTGTGAACAACTACTCACGCCAATTAAGCACAGTTTGAGTTGGCAGCATCTCACACTTGATTAACCTCAAAAACTATATGATTTAACACACTCTCATATTTAGTTTATACTTTGAAAGATAGAGTTTTAATTTTTGATAATTAGTTTCATAGTTGATAGACTAGCTCTTTTAAAAAAATCGCTGCCAATAATTAAAAAATTTTTAAATATATGTTTAATAAAGCCCTAAAAAAAGAATTAGAAGATATTAAAAATAATTCCAAAGAATTTGAGTTATTAATTGAATCAATTAATAATAATATTGCTTATATTGAATTTGACACAGAAGGGATTATAACAAAAGTAAATGCTATTTTTTTAAGTGTTGTTGGCTATTCAGAAAATGAAGTTATAGGAGAGCATCATCGTATGTTTTGTACTCCTGAAGTTTCAAAATCTCCTGAATATAATAGTTTTTGGGCTACTTTAAACTCTGGAAAGGCGGTTTCAGGTACATTTGAACGTGTTAATTCTAAAGGCGAAATATGCTGGTTAGAAGCGACTTATTTTCCTGTCCTTAATGCTCAAGGAAAGGTTTATAAAGTGATGAAAATAGCCTCTAATGTTACTGAAAAACATAATGAACTTATATCTATACGCTCTGTCTATTCAGCACTAGATAGATCTATGGCAATCATTGAATTCACGCCAGAAGGAAATATAATTAAAGCGAATAAAAACTTTCTTAGTGCGGTTGGTTATTCAGAAAGTAATATTATAAATAAACATCATAAAATATTTTGTTTTGACAATTTTTATCAAGAAAACCCTAATTTTTGGAAAGAACTCGGTTCTGGGGAATTTAAATCGGGACAATTTCAACGAAAAACAGCTAATAACTCAATCATTTGGCTTGAAGCAACTTATAACCCCATTATGGATAGTCATGGAAAAGTCATTCGGGTCATAAAATTTGCTTCTGATATAACTGAAAAAGTTAATATAAATTTAGCTATTAAAGACGCGTCGAAATCCTCTCATAATATATCAAAAGAAACTACAAAAATAGCACATTTAGGCAGTAAAGCACTTAATGAAGCCTCTTTAGCCTCAGATAATATTGCCATTCAGGTAGAGGATGCCACTACCTTAATGAATCAATTACATGTTGAATCTCAAAATATTGTAGATATTGTAGATACGATTAAATCCATTGCTGACCAAACTAATTTACTTGCTTTAAATGCCGCTATTGAAGCCGCGAGAGCCGGACAACATGGAAGAGGTTTTGCAGTTGTTGCTGATGAGGTTCGGCAATTAGCAGGAAGAACTACAACATCAACGGCAGAAATAGAAGCTGTTGTTAAAAGCAATAATAATTTAATGCAGGAGTTGATTGACAATGTAAATCTTGTTAATAACAGCGCTAGTATTGGTCAAGAACAAATAAAAAAAGTATCTACTATTGTGACAACCATTATTGAACAGGTTAATGATGCTGCTGAAATTTCATCTACGGTTGCATCAAAATTACTTGATAAATAGTAAGCTAAAGCCTACACCCCAATATCACACGTTTAAAAGCATCCTGAATAATCACTAAAAATAGCTATATGATTTCCCAAAATATAATACTGGATAACCTGAATACCGCTATTTTAGTGTTTGATGAGACATTAAAACTTAATTATATCAATACCGCAGGTGAAATTTTATTAGGTGATAGTGCCAAACATCTGTTTAATAAATCGACACAGGCTTTATTTAAACACGCTGATTTAGAACATGATTTACAGCAACTTATTATGCGTAATGAAGGTTTTGTCAATCGTGGTTTGGTGTTGCATTTACAGCACAAAAATATTACTTTAAATCTGAGTGCAACACCTATCTATGAACAACATAAGGCGGTTAATGTTTTGATTGAGTTACAAGAAGTGGATCGGCATTTACGCATTTCAAAAGAAGAGCAATTATTAGCCCAGCAAAACACCTCACAAGTATTAATGCGGAGCTTTGCACATGAAATAAAAAATCCACTGGGAGGATTACGAGGGGCGGCACAATTATTAGAACTTGAATTAGTCACCGATGAATTAAAAGAATATACCCAGATTATTATTGAAGAAGCGGATCGGATGAAATCTTTAATGGATAAAATGTTAGGGCCGAATAAAGTCCCTAATAAAGTCAGCTTGAATATTCACGAGCCCTTAGAGCGAGTGCGTCAATTAGTGAATGCTGAAGTTAGTCAGCATATAGATATAATGTGCGATTATGATCCGAGTATTCCCGATATTCTGGCGGATAAAAATCAACTAATTCAAGTGTTTTTAAATATTATCCGCAATGCCGCACAGGCGATTGCTACACAAGGCAACATTATTTTGCGTACCCGTGTTGAACGTCATATGACCATTGCCAATAATACCTATAAGTTAACGGCACGTATTGATATTATTGATGATGGTATTGGCATCAAAGAAGAATTAATTGATAGAATATTTTTTCCTATGATTACTTATAAACAGGAAGGCACGGGCTTAGGTTTAACGATTGCCCAATCTATCATTAATCAATACGGTGGACTGATAGAATGTAGCAGCACCGGTGAAAATACCACGTTTTCGATTTTCTTACCTATAACCCATTAAGCAGACGTTACTTATGCCAGATAACTATCATGTATGGATTACCGATGATGATAAATCAATTCGTTGGGTCATTGAAAAAACACTACATAAACATCATATCACCACCCAAAGTTTTGCCAATGCTAAGGATTTACTCGCGGCTTTAATCGATGATACCCCTGATGTGTTGGTGTCTGATATTCGTATGCCTGGGATGGATGGCTTAGAATTATTAAGTCGTTTACAAACCTCGCACCCTGATTTACCGGTGATTATTATGACCGCTCATTCAGATTTAGAAAGTGCGGTGTCTAGTTTTCATGGCGGGGCATTTGAATATCTACCTAAACCGTTTGATATTGGTGATATGTTGCTGCTGGTGCAGCGTGCCTGCTTACATAGTCGTGAAAATAATAAAAAGTCCAAATATCATGATAATGATGAGGTGGTTCCGACTAATATTATTGGTGAAGCACCTGCGATGCAGGAAGTGTTTAGAGCCATTGGTCGCTTGGCTCGTTCGCATATTACCGTGCTTATTAACGGCCAGTCAGGGACAGGTAAAGAACTGGTTGCTCAAGCTTTACACCGACATAGTCCCCGTGCGAGTAGGCCTTTTATTGCTCTGAATATGGCAGCGATTCCCAAAGATTTAATGGAATCGGAATTATTTGGTCATGAGAAAGGGGCGTTTACAGGTGCGACGACACGTCGGGCAGGTCGCTTTGAGCAAGCCCATAACGGGACTTTGTTTTTAGATGAAATTGGCGATATGCCCTCAGAATTGCAAACCCGATTATTACGGGTATTGTCAGATAATGAGTTTTATCCCGTGGGGGCTCATAGTCCGGTTAAAGTTGATGTGCGTATTATTGCGGCAACCCATCAAAATTTGGAAACTTTAGTTGAGCAAGGTGATTTTAGAGAAGATTTATTTCATCGTTTGAATGTGATACGCATTCATATCCCACCGCTAAAAGATAGAATACAAGATATTCCATTATTAATGGGGCATTTCTTAAAATCAGCGGCGATTGAATTAGATACTGAGCTTAAAGTAGTGACCGCGGAAGCTGAAAATTATTTATGCACGTTGCCGTGGCCTGGAAATGTACGCCAACTTGAAAATACCTGCCGTTGGTTGACGGTGATGGCATCGAGCCGTGATATTCATTTAAATGATTTGCCGCCTGAATTATTGTTAATTGATGCGACGCAACATAAAACATCACATGAACAAGCTATTATTCATTGGGAGCAACAATTAAAAACAGATGTGCTGCAACGACTACAACAGGGTGAACAACAAGATATTGCTAAAATAATTATTGCAGATATTGAGCGGATATTAATTAGTACCGCGTTGCAGCATACTAACGGTCACCGCCATGAAGCGGCAAATTTATTGGGTTATGGTCGTAATACCTTAACCCGAAAAATTAAAGAATTAGTGATTGAGTAAAAAACTAAATATAGAGAGCTACTGGGTTCATCTGTTACATTAAACCACTTGCTAAAGGCATGTGGTTTAGTTTGTGTTTATGATTATCACCTAAAACTTAGCTGTTAATGTTGCAAAGGCTGAGATAGGAGGACCTGGTGAAACAACCTCATCTTGCAAGAATAAAAACGGTTCATAATACTTAGTATTGGTTAGGTTTTGAATATTAAGGGTTAAGTTTAGGTTTTCTGTTAATGGGTATGAAGCCTGAGCATCCATGCGATAAAAGCCATCAACGGTGTATTCATTAGGTAAACTAAGGTGTCTATTTGACATGGCTGTAATACCCATTCCTATGCCTAACCCATCAAGAATACCTTCAATAAAACGATAACGTACTGAGACACGCCCACTATGTTCAGGTACTCGGGGTAATCTATCTCCTACGAGTAGTGCAGGATCAGAATGTTTGGTTAGTTTTGCTGCCGTATAAGCATAATTTCCTAAAATCGATAAGGACTCAAAGGGTTCCCATAAAAAATCAAATTCAGCACCGTAAGATTTTTGTTCACCTGCTTGAATAGAACTAAATGCTCCATTAGGATTGGGTACGACGACATTTTTTCGAATCAACTGATACCCTGTAATGGAACCACTTAAACCAACATCATAAAAATCAAATTTCAAGCCGCCTTCAACTTGGCTTGATTTTTCAGGTTTGGGTATGTCACCAAATAAGGCTGTTACCGCTCGAAAGCCTTCTCCATAACCCGCAAAAATGGAAACTTGGTCATTAAAATCAAACACGGCACCGACTCGTGGAGTAACACTGGCGTTGGTATTTTCTGCACCGACTTCTTCAATACTGACTTGTGTCCAACGCAGCGATGTTAAAAAATGAAAATCTTGCGTAATATCCATTTGATCTTGTATATAGACACCAATAGTTTCATAGTGGTCATCTTGTGCTTGCATTATATTGCCATCTTTAATATCTAAGTAGGTGATATCATCATAGCGATCAGCAACATCTAACCAAATATCACTTTGTTCATCATAAAAAACACCAAGACGAGCCGTGCTTTTTGTGGTGTCATATTCTGCTCCAAATAACACCTTATGTGTGATAAAGCCTGTATCAAAATCAAGGATAAGATTGGGGTTAATGACAAACTCTTTAACAGATGCGGGTAGTGTGCCTGAATAAAAAGGTAAATGTGACGCTGATGGTTGACCAAAGCCACCGATACCATCAATAATTAATTCATGAGTAAAAGAGCTATACTCTTTATAACTATTTTCATAATATCGGGTTTGAATTGAGCCTTCTATATGTTGTGAAAATCGATGTGTTAATTCCAGTGTTATCATCTTATTTTCGACGGTTGATTTAGGTGTATCAGTTGCGCCGGAATAACGATAAGCAGGAATAGTATAAGGTGCATCAGCGATAGTACCTTCGGCTCGTAATCCCGAATATTCTAAAAATTTCACATGACTATATTGACCTCGAATAATCAAGTGTGTGTCAGGGGAAAAGTTAAACGCTAAGGTTGGAAAAAGAGAATAGTTTTCATTTTGTAGCGCATCAATATAACTTTCTGAATATTCATACTCACCCGTCAAACGAAATAAGATACTTTTATCCTCGGTTAAGGGTTGATTAAAATCAAATGAAGGGTTGAGGGTTGTAAAGCTACCGCCTCTAAAAGACACAGTATAATGTGCATCTGCTTCAGGCTGTTTGGAAACGACATTAATTAAACCACCCACGGGAGCGCCTAAGCCGCCGCCAAAAAGCGTTGAAGTAGGCCCTTTGACTACTTCTATGCGTTCAACATTAATTAAAGATAAGGGGTCGGCTGCATTGCCTTGTCCATAAGTGGGTAAGCCATCCGTATAGAATTGTGATTTAAACCCGCGGACTAAAAATTCACTGGTGAGTAATTCAGTTGTTTTTGGGGCCACAATGGATGACACATTTTCAATTGCCCCAGACAGGGTTTGAATATTTTGATCTCTGAGTACCGCAGTAGGAATTACCTGTATCGATTGAGGTATTTCCATCAGTGGGGTATCAGTTTTAGTTGCTGATTTAGCATCAAAAATATTATAGCTTTTTAAATCTTCGGTACTGCTTTCAATTTGTAGTGTATCCAGTACGATACCATCAGATGTTTTATGCTCAGTAGGGGGAGCTTGTTGCTCATCAGCATAAGCCATGCCGCTAGACAAAGTCATTAAAATCACATTAGATAACTTTAAAGCATTAAATCGCTTTTTTTTAAGTAGGCTAATCATATTTAATTAACTTGCAGTGTTACGCTAGTAAAGCGATAGGGTTCATCAAATGTGCTATTTTGGGTGGTATCAACACCAAAATAAATAGGGATGCTCATGCCAGAATTTAAGGGGCCTATAATACTTGCAGGGCTAGGTATTGCTATATTTCTAAAATCAACGAGTCTACCTTGATAGGCTGCGGCAGGGCTTGTACTCCACTCAAAATTGCTGTTAAGCCAGTAAAAAGTATCTTGATATACAAAAGCAACGAAATAATCGGCATTAGGGTAGGCTGTTGAAGTGGCAACGCCTAAATCTACGGTTAGATTAATGCTTTCAGATGCATTGAGATGTGCGGTATCTGATTGACCATTCAGTGTTATATTAGGAAAAACGCAGGGAATTTGCATGGCTGTTTGCTCTGCTAAAGCGACATCATCCTGAGCACACATAACAAAACTAGAGGTGGGTCTATAAAGTTCGGATTCAGGAAAGAATGCCTGAACTAATTCAGGTGACCAAGCTAAATCACCCGACAAATAAAACGAATCGGAATTACTAAAAATGGTTTGATTCAACACATCATAACCAATAACAGGGAAGTCGATGTGGTTACGCAAGAACCAACCCGATACATTATGCTCTGCAACAGGTTTAACAGGGCTGTTGGGATTATTATTGAAATTATAATCTTCCGTGCGAGTATTATCGTATTCTAGTGTCCAATCACCCATGATAAAAAAACGCGGTGTACCATCATCTCTTGCGGGTAAATCAAAACGCATCACCCCACCTAAACCGATACGACCTGTTGCCGCCGATTGTAAAATATCGGTAGAATCAAATGTAAACTGACTCGCAAATGAATTAATGCCTGCGGTTCTGTTAGGGTGATCAGCGTTAAAGTCTGACCCATGTAAAGCATATATAAATGTATTGCTAGCAAGTTGTTCCGCTGTTAAAACACGGCTTTCTGTTAAATCATTTTTTACTAGCCCTATCATTGATTGTTCGTCAAAAAAATCATTAACAATAAACGTACTACTGTTTTCAAGTGCAGTAGGATTAACAGTTTGAATAAATTCACCACTGCTCACTTCAAGTCCACTCACACTAGGACTGATTAAAAAAAGACCATACAGTGCTGTTAAGCCAGCTTGGCTTGCTATAGACATCATTATTTCCTTACTAAAAGAATGTGATTGATTTAAAAAAATGGTGTTATGAGTAAGAGTGAATAGCGTGCATATTCATGCTATTCACTCTTGAATAAAATGTTTATTTATTCTGTTATTGCTTCAGTGACCGTTAGAATAAAAGCAGATGGAAAATGTCCCGGAATTAGTTGCATTTCTACATATAATTTATTGTTTTCTCCGTTACCACCTACTAAAACAACCTGAGGTATCCTTAATAATCCAGTATCTGTATCTAGCACAGCATCTACATTGTTTGGCTCTGCTGTTAATTCAATATTTTTGAGTTCAAAAGAATACTGTCCGCTATCTAAAATAACCGCACGAAAACTAGCCGCATAGGTTTGATTACCAACTTGTATAGCGGGTAGTGTTAATATTTCCGAATTAAAAGAATAGCTGGCAGGTTCAGGGCTTTCACTAGCAATCGTCGTAAACGTAAAATCGCCTACATCTGTGCCTTCGGTAGCCCCTAGCATCGATGCTAACTCACTTGCCAGAGCGACATCACCCGCTAAACTAAAATTATCCTCATCAATTACGGTGACTTCAACATTGGTTAAATCATATGATTGCAACTGAAAAGCATGGTAATTTGTTATGTACCAACCCGATCCATTGGCTGCATTGCCTATACGACTTGCATCATAATGTAAGCCATAATCTCCGATAGATATACCGCCTACAATAGTATTAATAACATGCATTCCTGCTAAGCCAATAATCCCTGTCCCTGTGGCCGGATCACCTTCATATTCAAATGTTGATATTTGTGGAGCACGTTCTGCTAGTCCAACAGGCGGAGTAGCAATAGTGGCTCCAAATACTTTGAAGTTAAAGCTATCAGGGATATTATCCGAAAGCGGGGTATCACGTACCTCTGCTCCCGTTTTATTTGCACTGGCGATACTATCAAGCCAGACTGTATTTGATACTACACTACTGAGACCCAATAAAGTTGCCTCATCAAAATCCAGAACAAATTCTCCTGTTGTCACCGTTGTTGCTGAAGCATTAGTTGTAAGTGCTAAACCTAATAATAGGGCAGCTGAACTAAATTGTGATTTCATTTTCATTTTGTATACCTTTTTCTCGTTGTATTTAAATATCAGTGATGATGGTTATGTTGTGGGATTTATATTTTGTTCCATATCGATAATCAGTGGGGCAAACATATCTTTGATAATGTTATGAATAAGAGGACTGGCTTTTTCTGGAGAGCCTGAGTCAAAAGGCGGTGCAGGATCATATTCAGCTTGTAATTGAATGGCTTCAGCATATTGTTGTCCTCGTAATTTAGCGAGAATTTCTAAGCCAAAATCGATACCTGCAGTCACGCCTCCACCAGTCACAATATTGCCATCCCATACCACACGCTCTTTAGTCGCAATTGCACCGAATCCCGTTAATAAACCTAATGTTGACCAATGTGAAGTTGCTTTCTTACCTTTAAGTAAATCTGCTTTACCCAACAATAAACTGCCTGTACATACGCTGGTAATATATTTAGCAGTAGCAGCTTTCGCTTTAATAAAATCAATAAATTGTTTATTTTGCATCGCTTTTAATGTGCCTGAAGCTCCCCCTGGTATAAATAAAATATCTAAGTCATCTGGACACTCATTTTGTGTATGGGTTGGCACAATTGAAATGCCACCCGCCTCAACAGGACTTAAATCATTCGTCGGTGAAATTAAATAAATTTTAGCCCCCATCATGCTGTTAAAAATAAATTGAGGATTTACTAAATCAGCGGCATAAAATCCTGGATAGAGCAACATGGCTATTTTTTCATCCCCCATCATTTCAATGTTTTCGGTACTCATAAATGTTTCATGAGCTTTAATAGAGACGGTATTTGCTATTTTTTTACGTTGTGCATAATTATTAATAGCGGCTGTCACACTTACAAAAGGTGCAAGACTCATAGCCGCAAGAGATAATTTTGCAAATTGACGACGATTCATATGTTTCTCCATAAAATTTTATAGTTGTATTGATCCAGTAACGATAAATTCAGTTCCTCGAGCAGGTGTAGTACGCGTACCAAAATAATTGAGCCTTTGGTAGTAATTTGCATTGGTTAAATTCTTAATAGTTATGCCGATTTTATAAATATCTCGGTGATAAGCTAAACTTGAATCCAGCGTGTAATAAGCATTTGTTTTAAATTCATTGTTGTTGGAGAGATAGCTACTCGATTGAGTATAAATGCCAGAGCCAATACTTAATCCCCGCATCATTGGGAATTGAAATGCATAATTAAGCCAAAATCGTCCTGAATGACTCGGCACACCCGCCAAAAAATTCCCTTCAGGTACATTTAAACTATCGGTAAATCTTGCATCAGTAAACGTATAGGTCGCGAGCATATTTAAGCTTTCTGTGGCCTGCCAACTTATATTTGCTTCAAATCCTCGAGAGCGTTGCTGTCCCTTGCTTGTTGCACGTAACTGGGAATCACTGAAATCAGTAACCGCAATATTTTCTCTCTTTATTTGATATAGCGAAAACTGCCCTGTTACCTGTTCTGCAAGATCAAACTTTATTCCAAACTCCACTTGATTAGATAACTCTGGTTTTGGTGTGGAAACAAAATTTACGCCATTTTGTCCACGCATACCTTCGCTATAATTAGCAAAAAAAACTAACGAATCTGATAGCTCAATTACTGCACCAATATTGGGCAATGCACGCGTTGCATTGGTAGAAAAATTAAGCTCAAAACCAGGCGTGGTATTATTATAATTCATCGAGACATGTGCTATCCGAAGCCCTGATAATAAATGCAAGCGATTATAAAGTGTGCTTTGTAATTGAAGCGTGGCACCGAAAGTCGTGTTATTTGTGAATTGATTATTTTTACGTCTTCCAGGATATTGATAAGGTAAAAAAACAGGTGCTGTTAAATCGATAAAGCCGATAGGCAATAAGTCAAAATCTATAAATGACTTCTCATCTAGCTGACTATAATCACCACTTACAAGAAAAGTATTGCTGGTCTTCCCTAGGCTAAACTTAGCGGTTGCATAGCCTTGAAAAGTCATTTCGTTAGAAATCTGAGATAGCTCGTTATTGCTTAATGCCCAGGTATGTGGAACTAATGGCATCCCTAAGGCTTTAAAATCAGAGACAGATAATGGCTTATTAGCATTAAAATCAAAACCTTCACCTAAAATACCTTGAACAAATGTGTCATGCTCTGAATGGGCATAACGTGCTTTAGCAGTAATCGACCATATATCATTTAATTGATGATTCAGTGTAGTCCAAATACCCGCGAATTCTGATTGACTTTTAGGAATGTCATGAGGACCGATATACAATTTTGGCATAATATTAAAGTCACCTGCAACTGTACCCATTGCTGGCAGACCCTGATAATCTTGACTTTTCCATGTTGAGTACTTAGTTTGAATAGTTAAGCTTGTATTGTCATTATGTATATAACTAACACTAGGATTCAGGTTATAGCGTTCAGTTTTTAAAATATCAATATGACTTCCGCTATGTGTATATTCACCGGTAAAACGTAATAATAGTTTGTCATTAATAGGTTGGTTAATATCAATAAATGGCTGAATAAATTGATAATTACCAGATTTAATACCTGCTTCGTAAAAGGCTTGTTTTTCAGGTAACTTAGAAATTATATTGATAACCCCACCTGCTGGTGAGCCGCTTCCACCACTGTATAACGTCGCATTAGGTCCTTTTAATACTTCAATTTTTTGTGTATTAATTAAACTTCCTTGATCGCCAGTATTTAGGTTTTGATAAAAACCATCAATCATTTGCATACTGGCAAAGCCACGTATTAAGGTGGGTTCAAAATTAGGTGAAATATTTGGATTTCTAGGAATAACACCACTCACATTGTATAAGCTATCACTAATGGTAACGGATTGTTGGTCTGTTATTAATGTAGAGGGGATTACTTGAACAGAGTAAGGTAGCTCTAAAAGAGGGCTGTCAGTTTTAGTGGCAGAATAGCTATTTTTAGGGCTGTAACGAGCGAGAGGTTCATTATTAACGGTAAAATTATCAAGCTTTATAGGTATTAAACTATTACCTAATTTTTTATAATGGGATGGTTTAAAGAGTAGCAAACTATCATCAGGTAAATCTAATATCGGCACTGATTTTAATGGCCTATCAATTTCTAATGTTATTGATTTTGTTTGTGTAAAACGATAGTTTATTTTGGAATTTTCAAGTAGCTTATCTAAAGCTTCTACAATAGAGTAGTGACCTGATAACTCTTTACTCATAATATTTCGAGTTATATCAGCCTTGAATAAAATCTTTACACCACTTATTGTTGCAAACTCTAATAAGGCAGTAGAGAGAGGCTGAGTAGGAATAGCAAACTTTATTTTATTCTCTAAAGCCATTGCATTTTGCATCAATAATACGATAAAAATTGTGCATGCAAGCATTCGTCCTTGTCTTTCCATTCAATTTCCATATATTTTATCGTCCAGTTGTTTAGTTAATTTTGTCAGCTTATAGATAAGACGACTGAACTAAACAAAAGTATCTACTTAAATAATTATTTTTTTTATTTAGCGGAAACGAGCACCAGTTTTTCAGTGATTTTAGTAATATTGACTGGCAAACTTTGTTCGATGGTTTTTAACGCAATATTAGTGTCTTGGGTATCAAATATACCAGTTACAGTTAAAGCGTTAATCGTTTTATCGGTAATCATAATAACGCCTGATCGATAGTAGCTTAGTTCAACTAATACCTCAGCTAATGGTTTGTCGAGAAAGATAATTTGTTGTTGACGCCAAGATTGTGTACGAGATAAATTGACTGTATGAGATGACAGTATTTTTTGATTATTAAAACTGAGCTGTTTGCCTTCTGGAAGGCTTTCCATTATCCCACCATTATTTAGCGATATTTTAACAGCATGTTCAAAAACAGTAACCGCTACAGTATCACCTCGACTTTTAATATCGAATTCAGTGCCTAAAGCACGCACGTTACCGTAGGCAGTTTGCACATAAAAGGGACGCTGCTTATCTTTTGCAACATCAAAATAAGCTTCACCGTGATGTAATGTGATTTTTCTATTTTTATCGTTGTAATCAATTGATAGGGCGGTATTGCTGTTCATTATGAGCTTTGAACCATCACTCAGTGTCATTTGTTTTAGCCCACCCGAAATAGTGTAATGATCAGCAAATAAAGTGGGAAGTTGCGGAAAAAAAGTAACCATTAACAATAATGAGGCAGCTATTGCCAAGATAGTTTTAGAACGCCATTTAGTTTTCAGGGTAGATAAAGTAAACGGGCTATTGTGTGTGATGGTATTGAAATCTAAAGAAATATCATTGGTATTAATGCTATCTAGCTCATCCCAAAATAAACTTATTTCTACCCATGCATGTTGATTTTCTGCACTATGGGACAACCATTGTTCAAAATCATACTGTTGTTGCACAGTGACAAGGTCTGAATTTAACGTAGCTTGCCAAGCAGTCGCTTCATCTATTGCGCTATCTTTTTTTTTAAATAAACTCATATCTTGTTGTTCACTATAAAAGACTGTTAATAATAAGACGTTTTGATAAGTAAAAGTATCTATAACTAATTGATATTTTTATATTGTTAAAAGTACAACTCAGTTTTCTGTTCCTTAATTGAATGTTTGCATACGTTCGCGGCAATGCCGCATTGCTTTAACCATATGTTTTACGATAGTGCTTTCACTAATACCTAATTCCTGTTTTATTTTAGAATAAGGGTAGTGCTTAAACTTATGCATAATAAAAACTTGCTGACATTTAGGGGGAAGCTCATTGATAACTTGTTGTAAAAAAATAAGTTTTTCTTGGGAATAAAGTTGTCGTTCTAATGAAGGGGTTGCATCAGGAACATTATTTAACGCATCGCTATCTTCTTTTCTAGCTTCCGTTCTAATATTTCGACGATAATAATCAATAGCTAGATTGCTTACTATCTTATAAAGAAATGCACGTGGATTTTTAATGTCAGTATCAGACTTAATATTAACTAAACGGATATAAGCATCTTGTAAAATATCAGCGACGACATCAGGTGCATGGTTATTTTTTATTAAATAACCGCTTAATTCAATGCGGTGTTGTTCAATTAATTGTGCTGCAAATGACGGAGAGAATTTTGACATAGTTTAGAGTTAAACATTTGTAAGTATTTCAATATTCTCAGGGTAGGAATGAATTAGATTTAAGAGAGGAACAGGAACCCTTTTTAGATAAATCAATTTCTTGTAAAAAGCTAATTTTAAGCGTATTTTTGCAATTATAACAAATATAGCTAAATTTTTAACAAGCAAAAAAAAACGGGCAAACCATCTGCCCGTATTAGAGATAAAACATGACTAACTTTTTAAACTATTTTCCAGAATTAGTAAACTCTGGATAGGCTTCCATTCCACATTCTGAATAATCAACGCCTTGATATTCCTCTTCTTCCGTAACACGAATACCGATGATTGATTGAATCACTTTCCATGTTAGAAAACTGGCACTAAATACAAAGATAAAAATACTGGCAATACCCGTTAATTGAGCGACTAAAGTTGCATCAGGATTTGAAAAGCATACCGCTAATAAGCCCCATATACCGACGACCCCATGTACGGAAATAGCCCCTACGGGATCATCAATTTTCAATTTATCAAAACCAATCACTGAGAAGACCACAATAATCCCTGCGATAGCTCCGATGATAGAAGCAAGTAATGGCGTAGGGGTTAAAGGCTCTGCGGTAATCGCGACTAAACCGGCTAATGCTCCGTTTAACGCCATTGATAAATCAGCTTTACCGAATAAGATATGTGCGGTGACTAATGCGGAGATAACACCGGCTGCCGCAGCAGCATTAGTATTCACAAAGATAAGTGCAACCGCATTGGCTTCTTCAACATTAGAAATTTTTAATTCAGAACCACCGTTAAAGCCGAACCAACCTAGCCATAAAATAAACATACCTAAGGTTGCTAAGGGCATATTACAGCCAGGAATAGGATGAATAGAGCCATTAGCACCATATTTCCCTTTACGTGCACCTAATAATAAAACCCCTGCTAAGGCAGCGGTTGCACCACATAAATGCACTACACCTGACCCTGCAAAATCAGAAAATCCTAGCTGATCTAAAAAGCCGCCGCCCCATTTCCAGTAGCCTTGAATGGGATAAATAAAACCAGTCATAACCACTGAAAAGGATAAGAATGCCCATAATTTCATGCGTTCAGCAACCGCACCAGAGACAATCGACATTGCAGTGGCAACAAATACCACTTGAAAAAAGAAATCTGCCATCGTGGAGTAATAGGTTTCTCCCTTACTGGCTAATACATCTACAGTGGTGTTGTCTTCACCTAGTAAAAAGCTGATACCTGGCCAGATACTGTTGACGGCTTCTGCTGGATACATCATGTTATAACCACATAACATATACATAACACAGGCAATTGAATATAAGGCCACATTTTTGGTTAAAATTTCAGTGGTATTTTTAGCTCTTACCAAGCCCGCTTCTAACATAGCGAAACCGGCTGCCATCCACATGACGAATGCACCACAAATTAGAAAGTAAAATGTGTCTAACGCATAACTTAATTCTGTTAATTGTTCCATCTTAAACTCCTGCTCGTTTAAATTGCTTCATTACCTGTTTCACCGGTACGAATACGAATCACTTGCTCTAAATTAGTAACAAATATTTTGCCATCACCAATTTTTCCTGTATTTGCAGCGGTGGTAATCACTTCAAGTGCTTGTTCTAGTAATTCATCAGAAACAGCGGCTTCAATTTTTGCTTTAGGTAAAAAATCAACGACATATTCTGCACCACGATATAATTCAGTATGCCCTTTTTGACGACCAAAGCCTTTAACTTCAGTAACGGTAATCCCTGCAATGCCTATATCTGATAATGCTTCACGAACATCATCTAATTTAAACGGTTTAACCACGGCTGTAATCAATTTCATTGTGTTTGTCTCTCTCAAAAAATATTATGTGCTTTGAGTGAAGATGAAGCATCAAATATGCCATTAAGTATAATAAATTGATTTTGCTATCATTTTTAAAAAGTAAATAATTGCTAGGCACTATTATGGTGCATTTAAAATTAAAGATGTGCTATTTTGGTGTAAAAATTAAGGATTAACGGGGAGGGGGCTTAAATGTGTTGTGATTTATTATTTAAGCGGGGATGTTTATTATTTTCGTACCAAATCAGCAAGTCTAAATAAGTGCGAATATTAGCAACATAATTAATCGCTTCGCTGCCTCGTGCATAACCGCGTTTGGTTTGAGTATGCCATTTTTCTTGCGCTAATAACGGTAGATATTTTTTAACATCTATCCATCTATCAGGATTACCACCTTGTTGTTGCGTCAAAATACGCGCGTCTTCTAAATGCCCAAAACCAATATTATACGAGGCGAGTGCAAACCAGGTGCGGTCTGGTTCGGTGATGCGGCGTGGAATTTTTTTAAAACATTTTTTTAAATAATTAGTCCCGCCGCGAATACTATCAGGAGGCGATAGCCTATCTTTAACGCCCATTTGTTTGGCGGTGCTTCTAGTTAGCATCATCAGCCCTTTAACACCGGTTGGTGATACCGCATTGGGGTTCCAATGTGACTCTTGATAACTGAGCGCGGCTAAAAGCTGCCAGTTTAGCTTACGTTTTTTAGCATATTGTTGAAAAAATTTTCGATATTTAGGCAAACGTTTAATAAAGTGTCGTCTAAAGGTGGTGTAGCCCACATATTTCAAATGATAGGTATGTGCATAATGACGCTCAATAAGTTGTGCGAGTGTTTTTTCTTGTTTAAGGGTGTTAAAAAAACTGACGGCTGCATTATATAAGCTATCATCTGTTGATTGTTTAAACGCCCATGCAAGGGGTAGTGCAGGGCTAATATTAAAGGCAACATTGAGCTTGGGATAAACTCGTTTTAATAAATTAATTTGATTAGAATCGGCAATCGTATAATCAATTAATTTTTCATTGAGTAAATGCAGTAAATTATGGGTGTCTAAGTTTTTATTTTCAGTCCACTGTAGTTGTGGGTATTTTTTTTGAAGATTTTTTAAGGTTTCAATATGGCTAGTGTCACGGGTGACTTCAAATGATTTTTTATTTAATAAATCATTAATTTTTTTAGGACGTGGGGTGCCTGAACGATAAATGATTTGTTCGGTAATTTGTTGATAGGGCGGGGTAAAACGGAGGTGTTGTTGACGTTTTGGGGTAATCGTTAAACCAGCGGCAGCAAAATCAGCTTCACCGGCTTGAATTTTGTGTAATAGGCTAGAAAATTTATTAGGAAAAATAAAATAGGCTTCTACGCCTAAATGTTTTGCAAATAATTGTACTAAATCATATTCTAAACCGGAAAATCCATCAGCGGTTTTATAATAGGTGGTTTGGTCTTTTCGTGACAGTACCACAAAATAACCACGTTTTTTAATGCGTTCTAGCTGGTTAAGCGTCGGTATGGATAATGGTGGCGGGGGAGTAATAAGCGGTTGCGGTGTAAAATTAATAATATCTCTAGCACTCAAAAAAACGAAAAATAAAACTAAGCCATAAGGCGTTAATATGGCTAAGTTTTGGCTAAGTGCTTTTTTAAAATGTGCATAGTTCATACGCACCTTTATACGATTCATTTATTTTAAAGGTGCGACTGAGCTAATCAAGCTAATAAAAATTAACGAATGGCTTTGTAATGATTAATTAATGCATTAGTAGAACAATCGTGTGAGCTAATATCATCGCTATCACTTAATTGCCCTAAAATATCAATCGCGAGCACTTTACCCAACTCAACGCCCATTTGGTCGAAGCTATTGATATTCCATATTTTGCCTTGTACAAAAATCTTATGTTCATAAAAGGCAATTAAAGAGCCTAAAAACTTCGGCGTTAATTTTTTAAATAAGAATGAATTAGTAGGGCGGTTGCCTGAAAATACCTTAGAGGCGACTACATTTTCCGATGCATCAGCACCTAACATTTCTTTGACTTCTGCTGCTGTTTTACCTTTCATTAAGGCTTCAGTTTGGGCTAAAAAGTTAGACAGTAAAATATCATGGTGCTCAGGTAAATCATAATGACTTTGTGCAGGGGCAAGAAAATCACATGGAATTAATTTAGTCCCTTGATGTAATAGCTGATAAAAAGCATGCTGGCCATTTGTGCCAGGTTGTCCCCAAATAATAGGGCCAGTACTG
>ENA-OSET01001513-OSET01001513.1-sediment-metagenome-genome-assembly--contig:-NODE-1513-length-24049-cov-3.769106_pt1 | contig 24049 bp, 20 predicted proteins | sample MGYA00237882_ERZ534229 | MGnify/ENA primary metagenome ERZ534229 (study PRJEB26408, sample SAMN06266212) | sediment metagenome | isolation source: Hudson Canyon methane seep mesocosm | place... | reverse complement strand
AAAGATGGCGGTGAAATTGAAGGCAGCAACTATACCTTGCTCTTTTATGGTACCCAATATGCTGATGATTATTATCTGGATGCGAGTTTAAGTTTCGGAAGAAGTTCTTTTGATCAACATCGAAATATCGAATATACCTTAAGCGGTAGCACGGTTAAGCAAGAGCTAAAGTCAGATTATAATGGCGGCGAGTTCGTGATGACGGTAGGCGGCGGTTACTTATTTAGTCAGGGTGCGTTGACGTGTGGCCCTGTGGCAAGCATTGAGTATATGAAGTTTATGGTTGATGCGTTTAAAGAAGATGTGCTGAATCAATCCGCAGCGGGTTGGGCGATGTCTATCGATAAGCAGTCTCAGGAAGTATTCAATACCAGTATCAGCGCTCAAGCGGACTATGCTCTCAGTTATGCATGGGGTGTGTTGATCCCAGCAGTACAGTTTGACTGGACGCATGAGTTTGAAGGCGATAACCGGGTAGTGAATGGCAGTTTTGTCGGTGATGCATCAAATTCAGAATTTAAAATCAGTACCGATGTCGAAGATACTGATTACTTTACTCTAGGTTTAGGGTTGTCTACCCAGTTACCGCATAACCAATCCGCATTCCTTTTTTATGAAACTTTACTAGGGAAGTCGAATACTGAGCAGCATAGTTTCAGTGCAGGGTTTCGATGGGGTTTTTAAGCGGGTTGAAATGCCGCATTGAACAATATCACTGCGGCGAGTGCTTCCACCAACAGGTAAAGCCACATTAAAATACCGGGTCGTTCTATCAAGCCGGAAATCAGTCTACCTAAGGCCATGCCCGCCAACGCGACGCCAACAGCGACATAAATACCTAAAGTAAGTTCTGGCAGCAAGGTGGGTGATACAAACAAAAGGATGGCTAAACATACGCCAAAGCCGCCGTATACTGCTCGGATCTCGTTGCGTGAATTAATTGTTTCGGCACTGCCATCAACAAGTTTCATGATGAAAGCAGGCTTAACTAAACCGGTGAGACCCATACCTAAAAAGGCAAACGCAATAATTAATATTGAAATAGACATGATTAGCTCTCTAAACGCCTGAGGATAAGAAGGCTCAGTTTAATCAATCAGAGACAGTTCGCAATTACCTGACAGGTAATATTTGTGAGGTTTAATTCTTAAGCCACATTTCCGGTGACCCGAACCCGTTTACTGCCCGCTACTTTTTGGGTTTCATTGCGTTGTTTTGCTGCTTCAATACGCTGATCAATTATATTCTTACCCGCAATAATTAGCCCCATACCCACAAAAGCACCAGGTGGTAGTATCGCAAATAAGAAATTTGGGTAATCTGTAAAAATCTCGACCCCCCAATTCAGAGCCATGTCGCCAAAGATCAGGTTCATGCCGGTAAACAAGGTGCCTTGACCAATAATTTCACGAATAGCACCTAGAAGAATCAATACCAGGGTAAAACCGACGCCCATCATCAAGCCATCTACCGCAGCTGGAAGGGCTGAATTTTTACACGCAAAGGCATCTGCACGGCCTAAAATCGCGCAATTGGTGACTATCAAAGGAATGAAAATACCGAGTATTTCATATAATTCATAGGTGAAGGCCTGCATCAGTAATTCTGCACAAGTTACCAATGACGCGATGATCATTACAAATGCGGGTAATCGGACTGAATCGGGCACATAATTTCGGATCAGTGAAACACATACATTAGAACTCAGTAGTACCAATGTGGTGGCAAGGCCTAAACCTAAAGCGTTCACCACCGTGCCTGTTACCGCCAGTAGAGGGCATAAACCAAGCAATTGAACCAAGGCAGGGTTATTATCCCACAAGCCGTTTTTAATGAGTGTATTTAGGTCAGCATTGGCCATCAGTTCTTCTCACTTTTTGGGACTGCGCTGGTTACGTTGGCTTGCGCATAGAGTTCATCTCGATGGTCACGGAAGTAAATTAATGACTGATAAACCGCTTTAACAATCGCACGGGGTGTAATTGTCGCTCCAGTTAATTGATCAAATTGACCGCCATCTTTTTTGACATGCCATTGTGATTCACTGGTATTTTCTAGCGATTTACCATTAAAATCCAAAATCCAGTCAGACTTCTTCAGATCAATTTTATCGCCAAGGCCCGGTGTCTCTTTATGCTTGATGACCCGCACGCCCTTCAAAATTCCAGCATCATTGATACTAACGATTAGGCGAATCGGCGCGGTATAACCTTCTGGTGCAACAACCGGCAGAATCAGGTGAGTGGGAATATTATTCTGGGTGGCAATAAAGGCTTCAGACGGTTCTTCCAAGCCTAGAGATGCAATAGCATCAATCCAGAAAGCATCTTCTAATAAATCATTATTAAAACTGTCTAAGGGGACCACTTCCAGCAAGGCTTTTGATCGGGCTTGTTTGATCTGGAATTCAATCTGATCTTTCGTGCCGATTTGCGTTAGCGCGATAAGGCCCGCAGTCACAATGGCAAAAAGACTCAAGCCCCAAACGGCATGAATAATTGAGGCTCTCATAGTTTGAGGTGGCGACTCTTCAAGCTGCTCATGCTCAGGATCAAGATGATTATGGTTATGCGCTTCGTTGGTCATGTTTAAGGTGCCTCTTTTGACTTAGGGCCGCGCTTGGCTTTGTCATAACCAAAGGTTCGAGGCTGGGTATACACATCAATTAAGGGCGCGGCAAAATTCATTAACAATACTGCGAAAGCAAACGCATCAGGGTAGCTGCCATAGACCCGAATAATATAAGTTAGTAAGCCTACGCCGAGACCAAAAATCAAACGGCCACGTTTTGTTGTGCACGAAGTAACCGGGTCGGTAGCGATAAAAAATGCAGCCAGCATGGTAGCGCCGGATAACATATGAATCATCAAGGGGGTAGATTGATCCGCGTCGTAACCTAGTAAAACAGCCGGAAGCGCCAGACCTACTAAGACGCCAACCGGCGTTTGCCAGGGAATAATTTTTAAGGCTAACAGCAATAAACCGCCGGCTAAAAAGGCGATATTGACCCACTCCCAGCCAAGTGAATAACGCTCACCAAAAATTGGGTTTTCGAGGACTGTTTCAGACAACGAGTGTGCTATTTCATTTTTATAAACATCAAGTGGCGTAGCACCGGAAAAAGCATCAGGAAGACTAGTGCCACCCCAAATTTTCGATAGTGTCTGCATGAGACTAGGCACGGCATCTAACAAGGGCATCGGAGTGGCCCAATTGGTGGTCATGGCCACGGGAAAAGACACCAGTACCAGTGCATACCCTACCATCGCGGGGTTAAACGGGTTATAACCCATACCACCATAAAGGTGTTTAGCAAATATGATGGCAAAAGCAGTAGCTACAAACGATACCCACCAAGGGGCGAATGGAGGCAAGGCTAATCCAAGCAATACTGCGGTGACTAAAGCACTATAATCATTTAAATAAAACCCGATAGGGCGTTTACGAACGATTAACACCAAGGCTTCGCAAGCCAAAGCGACCAAGCCACACCAGAGGATATTATGTAAATTTCCCCAACCAAAAAATAGCGTTTGCGCGATCAGGCCGGGAATAGTCATACCAATGACCCAGCGCATCATTATCGAAGTACGTTGCGTGCCTTTGCTATGCGGCGAGCTTAACGTCAATAAGGCCATTAAAGTTCACCATTGTGTTTAGTTGTAGTTGCATTGTTGGAAGCTGATGCTTGGTTTAAAGCTGTCTCTGCAGCTTCAACACGAAGCTTGTTTTTATCCACAGCACGGGTGAGTTTTTCAACTTGTTCAGGCTGGGCGCTATCAAGTGCATTTTGTAGTTTGGATAGTTTCGATATTGCTTTATCGAGTGCTAACTCAAGGGCCGGTATGTCTACTTCAGGTTCAGTTTCTGTTGTTTCTGGTTCGACTGTTACTTGTTTTGATAGGGCTTGTTGAAGTTCGGCTTTTGCCGCTTCTACACGGAGCTTGTTTTTATCGACAGCACGAGTGAGTTTTTCAACTTGTTCAGGTTGCGCGTTATCAAGCGCATTTTGTAACTTGGAAAGCTTAGATACCGCTTTGTCGATTGCCAATTCAAGTGCGGAAATATCCACTTTAGGCTCGGCTTCTACTGTATCAACCAAGGCGCTTTCATTAGTAGATTTCTGTGCAGCTAGGGCTTGTTGGAGTTCGGTATCTGCTGCATTTACTCGGAGCTTGTTTTTATCGACAGCACGAGTGAGTTTTTCTACTTGTTCAGGCTGTGCGTTATCAAGGGCATTTTGAAGTTTGGAAAGCTTTGATGTTGCCTTGTCGAGCGCTAGTTCAAGTGCAGGAATATCTACTTTCGACTCGATTTCAGTTGTTGCCGGTTCGAGTGTTACACGTTCTGCTTTGCTGTCATCCACAGTGCTTTTTTGATTATTCGTTTTGGTCCAGAGCAACTTGGCCTGATTGACGCGCATTTGGTTTTTTTCTACAGCGCGTGTCAGTTTGGATATATTTTCAGGGTGATTTATTTTGGCATCGTCCAATGCATCATACATTTTATCAAGCTTGGCCTGTGCTTTATCCCATGTTTCTTTTAAGTCTGCTAACTCAAGTGTGGGATCCTCGGCTTTAATTGTTTGAGGTGCGTCAGTTTTAGTTTCTTTTATATTTGCTGTCTTTTTATCTGCAAGATCTGTATTCACTTTTTCTTGTCGAGGTGCACTCGTAGCGGCTTTTTTAGCAGCCTGTGCTTTTGCGGCAACTTCTGCTCGCGCTTTCCGTTTGGCATCTTTTTCAGCCTGATCACGATCCAAACGAGTTTGTCTGGCTTCAAAACGCTCTCGAGCTTGATCTGACTTTTGGTGTTCAGCGTTTAATTTCTTAATTTCGCCTTTGGTATGGCGATAATACTGGACAAGAGGTATCGCGCTGGGGCAGACAAAAGAACAAGCGCCACATTCTATGCAATCAAATAGATTATGATGCTCGGCTTTTTCAAGTTCCTGAGCACGTGAAAACCAATATAGTTGTTGTGGTAATAGTTCAGCAGGGCAGGCATCCGCACAGAGTCCACAACGAATACAGGCTTGTGCCGGTGGTGGTAAGGGGAGCTCAGTTTCGTTTGGCGCGAGGATGCAGTTAGTGGTCTTAACAATTGGCGTATCTGGGTGTTCTAAAGTAAAGCCCATCATTGGGCCACCCATAATCAAGCGTTCTTTCTGCCCGCGTTTGCTACTAGCTTGGTAACCATATTGTTCGATCAACCAATTAATCGGGGTGCCAAATAATACTTCGACATTCCCTGGCTGTTTAATCTGCTGCCCGGTAAGCGTGGTGATTCGGGAGATTAATGGCTCACCAAAACGAACGGCTTTAAAAATAGCGGCCATTGTTCCAACATTCTGACAAACAACGCCAATATCTGCTGGGATTTTGCCGCTAGGTACTTCTTTGTTGGTGAGCAATTTAATTAACTGTTTTTCGCCACCAGAAGGATACTTAGTCGGTACGACACACACTTGGATAAGTGTGTCTTTGGTCGCTAAGCGTAAGGCAGCAATCGCTTCTGGCTTATTATCTTCTATGCCGATTAGGCAGTTTTCTGGTTTTAATATCGAAGCAACAATTTGCATGCCTGCGATGACTTGATCTGCCCGTTCACGAAGCAGCCGGTCATCAGAGGTAATATAAGGCTCACACTCTGCTGCGTTGAGAATATAAGTGTCTACTTTAGCTTGCTTTGGCGGATGCAACTTCACTACAGTTGGAAACCCTGCGCCACCCATACCGGCAATGCCTGCTTCGCTAACTTTATGCTGAATCTCGCTAGCGCTTAACTGCTGGTAGTCTTCACAGGCTTGTAGCGAACACCATTGTTCCTTGCCATCAGGAATAAGAAAAATGCATAAATCACTTTCACCAGATGGATGGGCAATGGCGTGCTCACGTATATCTTCTATTGTGCCTGAAGTCGGTGCATGTAGCGCCGCACTGATAAAGCCATCAGCATTGGCTAATTTCTGGCCTTTTAGTACCTGTTGCCCAACTTCGACAATCACCTTGCTGGCTTTACCAATATGCTGTTGCAGTGGCAATATCAATTGAGGTGCAAGCGGTGCTGTAGTGATAGGCGTTTGATTCGATAAAGACTTCATCTCATCAGGATGAATGCCGCCGTGAAAATCAAATACTTCACGTGTGGAGGCAATAAGCTTCGATTTGTCGATAGAGATAGCACTCATTAGGCAGACGTTCCTTCTGAGTGAGGGGGCTTATCTGTCGCAATAATATGGGCATCTTTTGGTGCGGTCCAATACCAGCTGGAAAGCCCGTTTTCGACAGGCACCATATCAATACAATCTACCGGGCAGGGCTCGACACATAAATCACAGCCGGTGCATTCCGACTCTATTACGGTATGCATATGTTTTGCGGCACCCAATATGGCATCTATTGGACAGGCTTGAATACACTTTGTACAGCCGATGCATTCTGCTTCTCGAATAATGGCAACTTGTTTGGGTTTTTCTTCGCCATGTTCAGCATCTAGCGAAGGTGCATCTACATCCAGTAAATCGGCCAATGCTTGAATAGTGGCTTCACCACCCGGTGGGCACTTGTTGATATCCTCACCTGCGGCAATGCCTTCTGCATAAGGGCGACAGCCCGGATGACCACATTGTCCACACTGTGTTTGAGGCAGGATACTGTCAATTTCATCAACAATAGGGTTGCCTTCGACTTTAAAACGAATCGCCGCAAAGCCTAAAATGCCGCCAAAGGCAATGGCTAGCCCTAGCAGTGCAAGGATTGCAGTTGAAATTAGTGTTATGACTAAACTCATCTAGATATTCACCAAACCGGTGAACCCCATAAAAGCGAGCGACATTAGGCCAGCGGTGATCATGCCAATCGCTGAACCCTGAAAAGGTTTGGGTACGTCTGCTACCGTAATGCGTTCACGCATGGCAGAGAATAAAATCAGCACCAACGAAAAGCCAACAGCAGCACCAAAGCCATAAAGAATAGATTCAACAAAACCGTTTTGTTTTTTAATATTTAATAATGCCACGCCCAGTACGGCACAGTTTGTGGTGATCAAGGGGAGAAAGATGCCGAGAACGCGATACAGCATCGGACTAGTCTTACGGACTACCATCTCGGTAAATTGCACCACGACGGCGATCACCAAAATGAAGGTAATCGTTTGAAGGTACTCAAGCCCTAGTGGCTGAAGTAAGTAAGTGAATACTAAGTAGCTGCAAACAGATGACAGCGTCAGTACAAAAGTCGTGGCCAGAGACATGCCCATGGCAGTTTCCAGCTTGTTGGAAACACCCATGAAAGGACAGAGTCCAAGGAATTGGACCATGACAAAGTTGTTGACCAAAATGGTACTGACCAGAATTAGTAAAAATTCACTCATACGCTTATTTCAATTCCACTCTCTTACATTATTCTCATGCCAGGTTGTGCACCTGAATGAGGTTCGAGTAACCAAATATCTTTTCCGCCAGGTCCTGCTGCTAATACCATGCCTTCGGACATGCCGAATTTCATTTTACGCGGTTTCAGGTTCGCGACCATCACGGTTAATTTACCGACTAAGTTCTCAGGCTGATAGGCGGATTTAATGCCTGAAAAAACCTGTTTTTGTTCGCCGCCAAGATCTAGCGTAAGTTTTAACAGTTTCTTCGCACCTTCAACATGTTCAGCATTCTTTATTAGTGCAACGCGTAGGTCAACCTTGGCAAAGTCATCAAATTCAATTTCTGCTGCAATCGGCTCTATTGCCACTTGGTCTGGCTTATTTGTCTTTTCAGTTTCTGCTTTTTTGCCCAATTGCATTTCGCTTGCTGCTGCTTCCTTAGAAGCTTCAAGCATTTTATCTATTTCTTTTAAATCAACGCGGGTCATCATCGGTTTGAATTTGTTAATGCTATGATCAAGCAACAAATCAGTACGCGACGCCCAGTCAAGCTTAACGTTTAAGAAACCCTCAGCCATAATTGTCATGTTAGGTAATATAGGGGCAAGATAAGTAAGTAGTTGGCGGAACATGTTGATGCCATTTGAACAAATCTGTTGCAGCTGTGCTTCTTTACCTTCTTCTTTGGCAATCACCCAAGGTGCTTTGTCATCAATATATTGGTTGGCTAAGTCAGCCAGTTCCATTATTTTTCTTACTGCCTTACCAAATTCACGAGACTCATATAAAGCGGCGATCTCATCTCCTGCAGAGGTGAAGTTCGCTAGCAGTTCAAGCTCTTCACATTCAGCGGATAAGGTGCCATCAAATCGTTTGGTGATAAAACCGGCACAGCGGCTGGCGATATTCACTACTTTCCCGACCAAGTCTGAATTGACTCTTTGCGCGAAGTCTTCCAGATTTAAATCAAGGTCTTCAACGTTATTAGTGAGCTTAGCGGCGAAATAGTAACGCAGATATTCAGGATTCAAATGCTCTAAATAGGTTCTGGCTTTAATGAACGTGCCACGAGACTTGGACATTTTTTTACCGTTCACTGTTACAAAACCATGTGCATGAACTGCGCTAGGGGTACGATAATTGGCACACTTCAGCATGGCAGGCCAAAATAAAGCGTGAAAATTAACGATATCTTTGCCAATGAAATGATATAGCTCGGTATCAGAACCGGCTTTCCAGTAGTCATCAAAGTTCAAGTCATCGCGCTTATCACACAGGTTTTTGAAGCTGGCCATGTAACCAATGGGCGCGTCTAACCAGACATAAAAGTATTTACCTGCTTGGCCAGGTATTTCAAAACCGAAATAAGGGGCATCGCGACTTATATCCCACTCTTGCAAACCTGCATCAAGCCATTCCGAAAGCTTGTTGGCTATTTGAGGCTGAAGCGTGCCACTTCGGGTCCAGTCTTTTAAAAAGTCTGAAAACTCAGGTAATTTAAAGAAAAAGTGTTCAGAGTCTTTTTCAACCGGCGTAGCACCCGAAATAGCTGATTTAGGATTGATAAGATCCATTGGGTTGTACGTGGCCGCACAGACTTCGCAGTTATCACCGTACTGGTCTTCAGCTTTACACTTTGGACAAGTGCCGATGACAAAACGATCCGCCAGAAAAAGTTGCTTCTCAGGATCAAACGCTTGGGTAATGCTTCGGCTAGCAATTTTCCCATCCGCTAAACAGGCATTATAAATAGCGGCAGATAAAGACTGATTTTCGGGCGAATGTGTTGAATAGTAATTATCAAACTCTATTAAAAAATCAGAAAAATCTAGCTGGTGTTCTGCATTAATACGTGCAATTAATTGCTCAGAGGTAATGCCTTCTTTTTCAGCACGCAACATTATGGCTGTGCCATGGGCATCATCGGCGCAAACGTAAGTGCATTTCTCGCCGCGAGATTTCTGAAAGCGTACCCAAATGTCGGTTTGAATGTATTCTAACAAGTGGCCTAAATGTATAGGGCCATTGGCATAGGGTAGGGCGCTGGTGACTAGAATCTTTCGCACAGAAGTATCAACTCTTTCGGTTAAATAACAAATTATAAAAAGTACCGCCCATAAGGGCGCAAAATCGGCGCTATCATACCTATCTATTGAATAATTTTCACCTTGAAGTAATAAATGTGAATATGATTTCTGTTTTGGGCGTTTAGAAATATTCTCCCTGTGAGCTTTAATTAAGGGTGAATATGAGCAGAAGCTAGGCTGAGAAGGTAGAAAAAACTGTAGAAAGTTTGTCCATGCTTGATATAGGTGTTAACTCTGGACAGAAAAGAACTTTTAAATACAGATTAACTCGTCTAGAGTACCAGCTTAAATATAAATAAAAGGGGTTATTATGAATTTTTTTAAAAAAGCACTTGTTTTGTCTATGTCACTAATTAGTTCTGTATCTTTTGCTGAGACTCAGGTTCATGAAGGAGGTTATGTAGGACTAAAAGCTGGCATGTTTATGCTCGACCTTTCCGGCGTAGATGACCCGACACTGATCGGTTTTCAGGGCGGTTATAGTTTTGGTAATAATTGGTCTATTGAGCTGGAATATGGCACTGGTTCAACCGATGTAAAAAGTGTGGATATTGATGTGTCTTCAATGGGATTATATGGTATTTATAGATCCGAAGGGCAAGCATATTTTCTAGGAAAAATTGGTGTGGCGAAAAATGAAATAGAAATTAGTGGTGGTCTCTCAGGAGAAGCCGATGATACTGGCTTGGCTTACGGTTTGGGTGGTGGGTATAATTTCAATCAACAATTTGGCATTGAAGCTGAGTATAATATTGTAGATTCGGATATTTCTGTGTTTGCCGTTACCGGCCGTTATATGTTCTAGTCAGAGCATTATGTTTGTTCAATAGCGGCTCTATTATTGCAGAATAACGCTAAGAGAGCCGCTCTTGTGTGTTTGAAAAACCTCTAAAGTTATTTTTGTAGCCTCCTAAATAAAAGCTCTTAATTGAAATTTATCCTTGAGATAATTCCAGTACCTATCAGTAACAACACCTGAATAAGCTACACCTTGGTTAGCTCTGCACATCTTAAGTGCTGCCAACCTCCGCTGTTAAGCGTCGAATAATTCGTCTATGGTATACCCCGAAACTAAAACCTATCAATAATTGGATAGTTATGAACTTTTATAAGCAAGCATTAATTTTGACGATGTCATTAATCAGTACTGCCTCTTTCGCAGAAGATAAGTCGAGAGACTTCTATTTAGGTCTAAAAGCGGGTAGTTTTTTAATTGATGTTTCTGGTGTCGATAATACGTCTACTTTTGGCGTGCAAGTCGGTGTAGATTTTAGGAACAATTGGTCAATAGAAGCTGAATATAATTCTGGCTCTTCAGATCTGAGCGGTGGTGTGGATCTAGACTTTTCTTCAATGGCTATGTATGGCACATATCGGTCTGAAGGCCCGGGATATTTTTTAGGTAAAATCGGTATTGTTAAAGTCGACTTTGAAGTGAGTAAAGGTAATTCAACATTTGATGCTGATGATGCCGATTCTGATGATAGTGGCTTAAGTTATGGTTTTGGAGGAGGTTATAATTTTAACAAGCAATTTGGTGTTGAAGCAGAATACACTCTTGTTGATGCTGATGTATCTCTAATAGCTGTAACTGCACGCTTTATGTTCTAGTCAAAACCCTGTATTGATTCAAGAGCGAAGGCTTTCGCTCTTGAGCTAACATTTTCCCCAGTAAGCCCCCCTAATAAAATTAATATCTTCGCTCTGAAAAATAGTGAAGTTTCTACGTCAAGTTTACTTTTGATAAATGTAATAAAGTGAGTCTTTCTTCACAGTTCTTTTTATTGGCATGAAATGCCACATTTTTGGCATGCAAAGAGATGCATATAAAAGAGAAATGAAGGTAACTTAAATAAGTAGATATTTACTGAACAACAATAATAACAAAAAAATAAACAGTAAGTGTTTGACGAAATAATAAATTTTTAATACAAAAACAATAGAATAGGAAATTTTCATGAACAGCATGACTACGAAAATGCTTGATAAAGCAAAAGCACTCTCTCCGGTAAGATTAATCACAACACTCATGATCGCAACATCCTTAACCGCTTGTGGTGGTCTAGGTAGCTTGGCAAGTAACCCTAGAGTATCCGATGCGGATAACGATCAAGTAATATTTATAGGTGACTCAATATTTGCCTTATCGGGTAAAATTCAGGATGTTCTGGAAGACTATGCTGGTGAAACTTTCCGAAGCTATACAATCTCTGGTGCTGAAGTCACTGGCGGAATCATAGCAACATCTATTGAAGACCAGTTCTCAATAGCTGCAAATGATAATCCTAACATCGACACTGTCGTGATGGATGCAGCCGGAAATGATATTTTAATCCCTGCTATTTTGTTCGACCCATATAACTGTAAAACACAGTGGTATCAGTGGTGGGGTCTAAGCTCAAGCTGTAAGAACCTGATCAAAGACTTACAAGTAGATACAACCAATTTGTTAAATGAAATAGATGCGCAAGGCGTTGATAATGTTATTTACCTTGGTTACTACCACACTAAAAATGCACTATTGTTGCTTGATAGCCTGGAAGAAGCAGTTGATTATGGTGATGCACGTTTAGCGCAAGCGTGTTCTAACTCTACTGCTTCCTGCCAGTTTGTTGATCCACGTCCAGTGATTAATGATAGTGATATCATTATTGATGGTATTCACCCAACTACAAGTGGTTCTATCAAGCAAGCTAATCTTATTTGGCCTAAGCTTCAGCCACTGTTGTAAAAAAGATTAATGTAAGAACACAAAGATAGGCGGTTATCTGCCTACTTTGTACTAATAAGCCGCCCCTCTGGGCGGTTTTTTTATGAGTGAGGCTAGCAGCAGCTAAATGCCACTTTGCTACAAGGTCAGCCTTTTTTGAAAAAGGAGGCGTCTCATTCTTTATGCTATCCACTCCCGGAATTTTTTTGGATAAATAAACGCATAGTTAATACAATCAATATATAGAGAAGTACTTATGAAATTTACTTGTGTATATATGATGCGGGGGCCCCTAACTTATTACCTTTACCCAAGAAAAATAAGTCTTTTTTACGCCTTCATTGTTGACGCTTAGTTTCTGTTAAAATGTTAGCATGGATCTCCAACTTCAATGTCATACTTAAACAATCAGATACTATAAATGGATAATCAACAAACAATAGATCGTGAAAAAAATATCGACCATGCTAACAGCTTGCTAAGAAATGGGAAGATTTTGGATGCAAAGAAATTTGTCATGGAAAAATTGCAACAGTCTCCCTCTGATCAAACTCTGAGAGAGTTACTTCGATCAACTATCAATGCTTCGTCGAAGCTCGACTTACCGCGTTTCATACATGATTTTGAACATATATTTATGAGTGCTCCTAGCACCCCACTTCAATCGGCAGCATATGGTTGGCTCTACACAACTAATGTAGACAAATCATACCAGGACCCCAAACTTGTAAAGTTAAATACCAATAAGTATGACGCTCAACCTGCGAGTAAGAATATCGTTTCTGCGATAGATGAAACTAATATCGACAATATTTTTTCAGAATTGTTAGACATCATCGATTTAAGTGAACGATGGGATGCGGCTCAAAAACTAATTCGTTCCGCGGCACCTTTGATAACGAGAGATGATTTTTATTCATTCAAGAAAGAAGAGCTAACACAACAATTAAGCGAAGCTCAAAATAATGAACACCTAAATATTGTTATTCTTGGCGCGGGTTGCACTGGTCTCACAATTGCAAATGCTCTAGCTCGAAGTTTTAACGACAAAGTAAACATCTTAATTATAGAGAATAGAGTTCAACGCCCACATGTTAAAAAAAATTATGAGCGCAATTGGCTCACAGAGTTAAACAGTGAGTGTCTAAACGGCGTGATCGACCCTAGAGTCTTAAGCATTCTTCGGGGTTTTGGTGAGCCTGCTTTTTTAGGCACCACGATTGCTTTATTTGAAACATTATTGTTGATTGCAAATAGGCAAGCCGGGGTAAAGTTTTTATTTCGAGCAGACTACGATTTGTCATTTCTGAATGAGTCTAAAACTCAACTGATCTTCGATGCGACGGGAGGTCGACTTGTTATTCCTGAAGCACTTTGTACGCCGGGTAAATTACCACCAGGCCTAGGTGACATACCATACAACTTACCTCAACTAAACGGGTATGGTAAAAGGTATCGTGGTTCCGGTATAACGCATGTCAATGATTTTCAGTCAGAGCAAATACTATTGAAGAAAAAAGGAAATCGTTTTGTACCGATCAGTCAAGGCATTGAAATAAAGTCCGCAATGATCAAACTGACCGATGTTCCAATGCAACTATATAAACCTATGCTTGATATGGTTAAAAATAAAAATAATGATGGTTTGTTTTATATCTGGAAAGGTAGGCTACGAGAACCTATTAACCGCTTGTTAATACTGATAAATATTGATCACACCATGTATAAAGAGTGCATGGAGAGGATTACTGAAAAACAGTTTATGTGTGAATTTTTAGATAAAAACAATGAATACGTCAAAACATTGGACCCCAGAATAATAGACATGTTCGAACTCATCTCGGCTTCAAGTGAATATCTCGATCAGATCCAAATAGAGCCTCCCTTCATTTATGAGCCATATAGTAAGTTAATGACGGGAACGCTGGACCGAATGCATGGGAAAATGGTGGTTCCAATTGGAGACAGTATCTTTAATGGTCATCCAAAAGTAGGAAATGGTTTATCGAGTCACCTACGACACATGATCAAAATTCATGACGTGATACTTTTTATATATGGCATTGAAGTGTAATTAAATAGCGCTATTGTGTATATCACGATTATGCTTTTAGGTGCCCAGCATCCATCGGGTAAAAAAGGCGACTGCTACGCCAAGATAATTGCCGACGACATAACCCAAGATCGCTGCTGCAAAACCGGGAACGATAATTTCTTTATTTTTAATCGCTCCAGCAATAACCGGAATAAAAGGCACCGACATAATGGCGGCCGAAGACGTGATTAAGAAGGTGTCGACATCGATATGAAACAGCTTACAGAGTAAGGCATGTACCAGTAATGAACCTAGAAGAATTAGGCCGATGTACATGAACAAATTGAGATTAAGGTTAGTAATAATACTGGTGTCGGTCATCGTGCCCATCGTGAAACAGAATACCAGAATGAGATACATGCCTAGTTGAAAGCTGTTTTGTAAGGCTCTGATATAAGGGATAAATGAGAAAGAGAGGCCTATGCTGGTAATTGAAATGATGGTCGCAGCCGAACGCATACTTTCTGGGAACAAGCTTGCTATACCTAGGCCAAATGCCACGGCGATGCCTGAAAACAATAATACCTGAAGGGTATGTAGTACCTTACCGGTATCGATGAGCTGTTTGTATGCATGCGCGCTTTCATCAGACATCTGATCAAAGGTGTTTGATTCATTATTCTGCTCAGATTGGTTTGATTTAAACGCCAACAGAAAGCGGCTGAAAATTGGTTTTGCCAGGGTCATTACAAATATTAAATACAGTGATGATAACAAAATGTCATAGGTGGTCATGGTGACAAAGATAGCTTGGTCACCATCGATAGCTGTTTTTATCGCCGCCATATTTGGGCCGCCGCCAGTATAAGCGCCTACAGACATGCCTGCAATTTGCCATAAATGGTCAATTTTTCCATCGAAGGCCCACGCTAGTATTATGCTCATTATCATCACAGTGATTAAGGCTAGGCCCATTGATTTCATGGTGTTTCCGGCTAAAGAGAAGGCACTACGAACGTCGATCGAAAACACCAACATGGGTAAGGCCAACGCGATTGCAATTTCGGTTACTTGAATCTGTTGATTGATTACCTCAACGCCAGTAAAAATAGTGTGTAGATCCAAGCAAGCAGCTAGCCCTATCCCCGCACCAAAAGCTAACACCACTGCGCCAAGCTTATCCAATAGAGGGGCTTTCTGACAAAGGTAAATTAGTGCTATTGGTGTAAGTATGAAAAAAATGACTAATACAAAATTCACGATTTGATCCTAGGCTGTTTTTAATTCGGGTTGGCTGAGTGGCGTTAAATCGGGGTAATCAAACACTGACCACCAATCCACTATTTTTCCGTGTTCGTAAAGTGCAATTTTTCCAAATTGAAGGAAAGTTGCTTCGCTTTGTGTGGGCCTAAAAAAGAGAAAATCTTCTTCATGCAAGTCATTATTATCAGGAAGTGAATACATTTCCTGATTGCTTGAGCTGCCAAACAGCGCCAAGTGTTTTGTTGACTCGGGATAACATGGCTTCGCTAGCCAGTTGCCTCCATAGATGAAACAGGCGCATTTTGGAATAAGATTAATGGTTCGTAGAAAAGTAGAGATCAACGTTGCCATGGGGAGTTCAGGGTTGCTTACTTTCTTCAACACCGGTGCTGCAATGAAGGTTGCTGGTTGGTGATGTTTTAGTGTGTAGACATCAAAGTCACTGGGCTTCACGAGTGCAGAAGCGGTGGATATTTCATTGCAACTGTCACCTTCATCATAAAGGGGGTAAGTGGTGCTGCCGCCGGTGTTAAGGCACAAATTTTCAGTATCGCCATAATGCTCTTTTACTAACCCAGCGTAGTGTCGATAGTTAGCTTTGGCGGTTAATTCAGCTTTTGTTGGACCGCCTAAAAAGGTTGGAATTTTGGTGATATGAGCTTCGTAGCCCATTAAGCCAGAGAGTGTAAGAGAACTTGAGGACTTGATTCGTTCTAAGCTCTCGATGAACCTCCGATCACTATTATAGCCTCCACGGTGAAGGCCAATATCTATCTCTAAGTTGATATTTATTTTTATCCCGAGAGTACTCGCGAGCGTCTCATAGTTTTGTAGGCGGGTATCAGAGTCAATTAGCCATTGCATTTTCTTTTCATGATCAAAATCCGTTGTATTTTTATTGGATAAATACCAGTTATAGAATGTCCTGACAGCATCAGTGGGCATGGGTTTACCAAGTAAAATATCAACGTCAGGAATAGATTGGATGATCTTAATAACGAAGGGCAGGTGAAAACACATCAAGCGGTTTGTCGCTGTTTCTGACATGATATAGTTCAGCAGCTCAATGCTGGGTAGTGACTTGGCAACGATACGAAAATTGAACTTCTTACTCAGGGTGTTTTTTAAGTGACCAATATTTTGATCTAAACGCGACTTATCGATTACTAGCGTGGGGTAAGCAATGCCCGCTTGCTTAAGTCCTGTGTTCATTTGTTTAAAATACGCTTGTGACATGTGCTTACTTATCCCTTCACTGACAATGATGCCATGATAACGAAAGTTAGGGTCAAAAAAAACAATAACGTGAATAATATTCAGATTATGTGATCGAGTTAATTATTCTTACCTGATTTACCGTCGAACCCAAAGGTGTTTGTAAAATCTAGGCCTTATTTTGGGTGTCTCGAAACACTTTTGGGCTTAAGCCTGACCAATTTTTAAAAGACTTGCTGAAATTTGAGGCATCACTGAAGCCTAGTTCGTCAGCAATGGTATCTAGAGAAAGCGTGTTGTCTTGTATTAGTGCTTTTGCTCGCATGAACCTGTGTGCATCTTTAAGTGCTTGGTAGGTCGTGCCTTGTTCCTTTAAACGCCTTTTGAAGGTGGCGGGTGACATATAAAGTGAATTGCTCATGTCCTTAAGTGTCGGTATCGCATTTTTGCTTTGTTTGAATATGTTATTTACTTTACTGACAAGACTCTGGGGGCCGATCTCTTGTAACTCTGTTTTGCAATTTTCTAGTGCCGCTCTCGACATCTCGGGGTTTGATATTGTCAGAGTGATGTTCATCCACTGTAGTGGAATACATAGCTGAATGTGTTGCTGGTTAAACAGAATGCGAATTTTATTACCCAATAAGGTTTGAGAAAAGCCAGGTGGTTCAGGGCTGGTGACGTGAATTTGCATTTCGCCTTCTACTGACTCTGAATCGAATAGTTTAATTGAGCTGGTCGCAATAGACGTGAGCGTGACGACATCAAAAAAATCCTGCACACCGTCTTCCAGCTCAGGGTATTCACATTTATTGACTAGTGTGAGGTGAATAGTTTGTTCTGCTTCTTTGAGGGTCACATTTTGAGAGTTGAGGCGAGTATTAAAGTATTCCGTCATTACTGCTAGGGCGGTTTTGATATCTGCTGCACACTGAATTGCAACGCCTAACGAACCGTGAGTACTTGAGTTCATCAGGATACCCAACTCAATAGCGTCTAGAAGCGGGGTTTTCAATGCGTGGTATAGGTTGGTACCGATACCACTATCAATCATGTTCTTTATGGTGCGTGGCGGGTTGACAAGTTCTTCTATGAGGATATTACTTTGCTTAAGTAACACGCTCGGGCCAATACCTTTACTAAACGCAAAATCTCTTACGATAGAGAGGTAATCGCCAGATGCGAGTAGGGTACTGTCTTCAGGCATTGATTTCTTCATGTTGAGCTCAAATCACCATAATGTTGATACCGTAACACCTGTCATAATGAGTCGCAATTCATCATCATATTTAGCGTGAAGAAAAGAATAAATACTTAACGATGATAGGTGGCATGATGACTTCAGAAACAGCTCAAGATAGTAAGACACCCTTTCTTATTAAACCCAGGCGTATGAACTTTCCGTTCGCGAAGGTCAAAAAGAAGTACTTTTTTGACGATAATCTTCTTAAGTCAGCCTACATGGCAGCTATGTCAGCCACGTTTCCTGCGGGCGAAGGCGAATTTATTGAAACGGTTCGTTTATTCAGAGATCAGGTAGAAGATAGCGATTTGAAAGCGCAAATAAAAGGCTTTATTGGGCAAGAAGGGCATCATAGTTATCAGCATAAACAGTTTAATGTCGCCTTACAAAAGTTGGGTTTTGATGCTGTTCGCTTAGAACAAATATTTGATAAAGACCTAGAGCACACAATAAAAGACTTGAGTGCCGAAGAGCGGCTCGCTTTTACGGTATGTTTTGAGCATCAAACGGCTATATTGGCAGAAGAGTTTTTAACGAATGATACTTTATTAGAGGGCATGGATGAGACCTTTAAAAGCCTGATGCTTTGGCATTCAGTGGAAGAAATTGAGCATAAGAGTGTGGCGTTTGATTTATATATGCAGTGTGTGGGCGATAGGGAATTACTGAAAAAAATGCAACGTAAAGCAGTGTTGATTTTTACACTTCGTGTCCACAAGTACATGTTGTATTTAATGTGGTGGTCTCGATCATTCCCTAGCTGGCGGGATATTAAAGGCTACTCTAAGTTTATGTTTGGTAAGCAGAGTTTAATGCGTAACTTAAAGCAGCCTTATAAGGACTTTTTTAGGGATGATTTTCACCCATGGGATCATCAGAACCAGGGCTTAATTGATCAGTGGAAAAATGACAACTATCAAACGGAGTTTGATTTAGGTAGTAAAACTAATCAGAAAACGGCGGCGTTTGCATAAAAAGAGGCGCGCGTTGAGATCTCACAACTGAGTTCTATCGGCAGTATTCTTGACTAAGTGGATATCTTTAGTGCTGCCGGTTTAACTCTGTTTTTATGTTTAGCACGCCTCTCCTTTTTGTTGTTTTCCAGTGAAAGGGTAGTCAGGGATAGTATATAAGCCGCTGCCCGCGAAGCTTGCGCCGATTACCTGCTTTGGATTGACACGCGTTCGACGAACGATGTTACTTAAAATAGTAAGTTCCCCGATGTACTTTGAATAAAAAGAGTTCACCAATTTCGGATTGCACTCTCGGAAATAGCTTAAGTTGCTTGCTGGGCAGCCTTTGACTTCCTTTGAGTGAGAAGATATGCCCTTAGGAGAAGCTCGCATAATTTGAGCCGTTCGATCAATAATTGCTCCCCATATAGGCAGTTCCTGTCTAAAGGCTTCTAGATTTAATTCCAGTTCATCTCCAAAAGATTCAAACAAGCCACCGTAGGCCATTTCAAATGTAACGCTTTCTGTCACCTTCGGATGCTTATCTGCAAGCTCTTGGAATTCGGATGCATATACTAACGGTATCAAAGAATGAGGTGAGTAACGATAGAATTTCTTACTATTGTAGAGAGGGGACAATGCGGTGTAAAACAAACTTCTGGCAGGAACGATATTTGCATTTCGATTGGGTAATTTACCCACAATAGGGTTTAGGATTTCTCCTTTATAACCTCTATCGTAGCCCTGAATTTCTTTATTTAATGCTGCATGGACTGACTTTTTATCTCCCAGTAAATGGAAGTAAGCAGCATTTAATAACCAAAATAGTCGCTCGGAATAGGTGTGTGCTTCTTCGTGACTTTTCCATTCGCTATGAGGCATCAGCATCCAGCGACCGACCCGTTTGCCATTTTCTTTGGCGGCGTAGAAGGCTTTCAGCTTTTGAGCCAAGTAGTGCACGTGCTCCATTTTGAGTGACTTTATTTCTGGCAAGTGAACAAACTGTGCGAGCCCAGGGGCATACGGGCAAACACTTTCTTTTCTTGCGATCCAAGTGCGAACTTCTTTTTCTCTTTGTGCTGAGTCTGGCGAAGATGAAGACTGAAATTCAACTGTTTTGGCGCTGCTCATGGTACTGCTCACTCACTTAATGTTCATTTATAAGTTAAGAGTTTTGTTGTGCCGACTATCGCGTCGGCAGGTCAAAACATATCCATGAGTGAATTATGGTCTCTCTTTATTTGTGAATAAATTGAATAACTGGAAAATAAGTTATGATATTAATTCATGAGTAAGCTTAAAGAGAGGGGGGGGGGGAGAGAGCTATTAAGAAAAGTTCTATGACGAACCCATCTAACTTGCCATGAGTCGCTTGCTTAGTAACAAATATTGTTGATTGAAATTAGCTATCTTAAATAACTTCCGACATGAAAAATTGAGAGGGTGCAGAGAGCTCACTAAGCCAAATGCTGCCTAAAAAAGTCAATAAAAATACGCATTTTTTTAGGCATGTAATTAAATTTGTGATACATCAGATAAATCGGTGAGCTAGGGAGCTCATAGTCTGGCAACAATTCAATTAACGTGCCATCGGCTAGCGAACTTTCTACGGTATGACGAAATATAAACGTTGCGCCGATGCCGCTTTTAGCCATTTGGAAGAGTGCGTTAATGTCGTCCACTCTGTGGTGTTCTTCAATGTTTATATTCTTTAAACCAGGCAATGACTTCCAGAATTTTTGTACTGCGATTGAGTGATTCAATAACAGCATAGGGTTTTTTGTCAAGGCATGCATGTTTTTTGGCAGACCATATTTTTCAACAAAACCGGCGCTTGCGCAAATGACAGGGGTGATTTTGAGTATTTCAATAGCAACCATCGATGAATCATGCAAGGAATCCATTCGAAAGGCAAAGTCGATATTTTCATCGATCAAGTTAACGCGATCATTGGTGACGGTGACATCTACTTGAATATGTGGATAGGCTTCGGTGAACGCGGCTAAAATATCTACAATTTTCGAGGTGGATATTGTATTTGGCCAAGTGATTTTAATGGGGCCACAAGGTTCACCAGAGAAGTTTTTTAACTCATTTTCGGCATTGTTTATACGGCGAGATATGTCTTGGCAACGATCGTAGTAGAGCTTTCCGGCCTCTGTTACTGCGAGTGTGCGAGTGGTGCGATCAAATAATTGTACGTTTAATTTTTGTTCAAGTAAGGCGATTTTTTTACTGATCGACGAGGGTGTTCGATGTAATTTTTTTGCTGCCGCAGAAAAACTACCCAATTTTACGACGGTAACAAAGGTCTGGTAGGTGTTCATAAAGTTTTCAATCGTCTGTTTTAAGGCTTACTCGAAAAACAGATGATAACTTGGTCATGATTATATTACTTGTTTTTATTCAGTCTATAGCAGGAAGACAGATAGAACCGGTTAAATTTATCTTATTTCATTTATGAATAAAAGTTGGAAATACTACTAAGGGTTTGAGCTTTCGTGGTTGGCTCTATTTGTGAATTTTTATCATTGAACTTGTTCAATGCTTGCGCTTTATTCAAATAAATAAGCGCGACATACTCTTATTCATAAAGAACAAAATATTTGCATAACGATAAAGAGTTTAAAATAATGAACTTACCTCGACTAATTCTTACTAGCCTGCTTATTCTATCCAGTACTACGGTACTCGCTTTAGATGCAAAGAAACTCTGTGTTTATGACCCTGTTGGAAAAAATGGTCCATCTATGAGCTTTTTGGCGGACCTCGTTCCTAAAGCGATATCATGGGGCTTAGGCCTTAAACTTGTTGCCTATACAGATGAAAAAGTAGCGTCAAATGATTTTAAAGCAGGTCTATGTGATGTTGTGTTTCTCACAGGGCTTTTAACGCGGCAGTACGTACCATTTGGCAGTACCCTCAATGCTATTGGTGGCATTATTAGTGAAGAGGGTGTCAACAAAGTGCTCAAAGCCATTACTAACCCTAAGGCGGGTAAGCTACTTTCTAGGGGGAATTATGAAATTGTAGGAACCTTTCCTGTCGGAGGTGTGTACCTCTTTGTAAACGACCGTAATATCGATACCATTGATGCGTTTAGCGGTAAGAAAATTTCAATTTTAAATGATGACCCACAAGCGCTTAGATTTGCCAATATGGCAGGGGCTTCACCGGTAGGCACCTCGCTGACAACATTTTCTGGACAGTTCAATAATGGCAATATTGATATTTTACCCATGGTGCCGATTGGCTATAACGTGTTTGAGCTTTACCATGGTTTAGGAAAAAATGGTGGTATTATTGATGAGAAATTGTTGTATGGCATGATGCAGTTGGTGTCACATAAAGATCGATTTTCAGATAGTTTTGGCCAGCAAATGCGAGACTATATCCTGTCACGTCTTCCAGATATTCATAAGTTGGCGAGAGATTCCAAAGCAGAAATTCCAACTCATTATTGGATCAAAACCAGCGCTGAAACTAAAAAATCATTAGATAAATTTAAACTTGATATCCGGTTGGCACTTCGAGATGAAGGCATTCATGATTCAAAGGCACTTAAATTGCTTTGGAAAATACGTTGTAGTGAAGACCCAAGCCGTTCGGAGTGTAGTAAATCAGAATAGAACCTTAAAGCTTTCTTAATATCAAAGGATAATATATAAACCTAGGTGCGTTGTGGTCTAGTAACTATTTTGACAAGTTGAGACCTTGCCCCCCTTATATTTGGTAAGCTTGCTTGCATCGATTCGTCAATAAAACGTACCATAACTTTATGACATTAAAGGCAGGTAGTTTCTTTGATGCAATATCAATATTAAGAGTAAAGATAATTGGTAAGCTCACAACCCCCCTCACTAGAAAGAGTCAAGCGTAAACCTGGTCGTCCATCTTTACAGAGTTCATCTGCGCCGGATGCTAAATACTTAATCGTAGAGGCTGCTGCAAAAGTCTATGCCGATCATGGTTATCATGATTGTTCTGTGGCCATGATTCTTGAAGAGTCCGGCGTATCAAGGCCTACGTTTTATCGTTACTTTAAAAGTCGGCATGAAGTTATCAGCGCAGTAATTAAAACGATCAATAATAAGTTGATCAATAAAATCTTAGATTACGTTAGCGATAGTCATGATATGTTGGAAGTGTTTGATAAAGGCGTCGACGCTTATTTTGATTGGGCGGGCGAAATGGGCAAAATTTCTGGCTCTATTTTTCACGAAATTCATGATGTTCAATCACCGGCGTCTACCCATCGAACTTTGATCATGAATGAAATAGCAAAAATGGCTCAGCAAAGTAGGCGTTTATCCGGCCAATCTTTTAACCTGATCGTATTAGATGCTTTACTTCATGTGGTAGAGCACCTTGGGCATCAGGCCTTTTGGCCAAACAAAAAAAATGAAGTGCAAATCGCTGAATTAAAACTAGCGGTAAAAACGATTACACATTCGACCTTGAGTCAGCTTAGAGTGAAAACTAACTAAATTAGTAAGCGACTCTGACTAAGGTAAATTACACCTCAGTGCATATTAAGAATAAAATTCGTTAAGACTTTATTCATATGTAATGATTTACGGTGAATTAAAAAAATATCAATATGTGTTCTGAGTAGTGGGTGCTCGATAATATGTAATGTGCCTAGTTTCAATTCTTCCTCAATGCTACTCAAGGGTAAAATACACAAACCAAAATCGGCTTCGACTAAACGTTTTTGCGCTGTGAGGCTATCTACCGGAATTAACTCTACCTCATCAAGGCCAGCTTTGATCAGTTGCTTTCGTGTCATTTGATAAAATGAATGAGTCGTTTTCTTCTTGCTTTTGACAAAGCTCAGAAATTGGCAGGATTTAAGCTGTTCAATGTCGGCATTATCACCATCAACCAGTCTGCTATCGCTGGCACACACGGTGACCATCGGTTCTTTAAATAGCAAGGTAGATTGGATGTCAGTACTCATGTCCGGGAAGTAACGCATACCCAAATGTACTTCACCGCTTAAAACCAAGTCACTCACTTCATGGCTCAGCGCAGTACGGAGCTTGAGCTCTACCTTTGGGTATTTTTCTCTAAATGTTTTGAGTTTCTGGCTAAGATCTGTACTAGCCAGTGTGCCTACTATTGCAATGTTAATAATACCACTTTCTATATTGTCCTCGGTTTTTA
>ENA-OSET01001511-OSET01001511.1-sediment-metagenome-genome-assembly--contig:-NODE-1511-length-24062-cov-2.695768_pt1 | contig 24062 bp, 26 predicted proteins | sample MGYA00237882_ERZ534229 | MGnify/ENA primary metagenome ERZ534229 (study PRJEB26408, sample SAMN06266212) | sediment metagenome | isolation source: Hudson Canyon methane seep mesocosm | place... | reverse complement strand
TCGGAAGTCCAGAGGGTCAACTGGCGATTGCCCAGGCGGTAGCCTATCTAGCTGCAGCACCCAAGAGCAATGCTGTGTATAATGCCTTCAATCGTGTGATGGCAGATGTGCGAGAGCAGCCGGCATATGACGTTCCCCTTCATTTGCGCAATGCGCCGACCCGGCTAATGAAAGACATGGCCTATGGTGAAGAGTATCGTTACGCCCACGATGAACCCGGTGCCTATGCGGCCGGGGAGAATTACCTGCCGGAGGAAATCGCCCATCAGCGTTACTACGAGCCTGTTGATCGGGGGCTGGAACAAAAAATTAGTGAGAAGTTCGCTCATTTTCGTGAGCTTGACCGGCAATCCGAGTTTACACGCTATGAAGACAAGGGCTGAGATTGTCCCATGGATATAATGTGATGCAATGGTTGGCGATTGCCCTGGGAGGGGCGCTGGGAGCAGTGTCTCGCTTTGGCGTAAACAAGCTGGTCGCAGAGAGTTTTGATAGCCGCTTCCCCATAGGAACCTTGTTAGTTAATGTACTGGGCTCTTTTGCAATGGGCATTTTTTATGTCTTGATCATTGAAAAGGGGCTATTGCCGGCCGAGTGGCGGCCTTTTATTATGACCGGCTTGCTCGGTGCCTTTACGACGTTTTCGACGTATTCGCTCGACGCCTTGAACCTGTGGCAAACAGGTCACGTTTCTATGGCTGTGAGCTATATTTTAATGAGTGTTGTGTCGTGTCTGTTGGCCGTTTGGCTTGCAGTCACTTTGGCGCAACGCCTGGTTTAACTTTTTTGACAGTGAAACAAACATGTTAGATTCAAAATTTGTACGAACAAATCCTGAGACCGTAGCCAATGCGCTTAAAAAGCGTGGTTATGAATTAGATGTAGCCCAGATAAAAGCCCTTGAGGAAGAGCGCAAATCGTTACAGGTGAGCACCGAATCCCTGCAGCAGCAGCGCAACAGTAGTGCAAAAAATATTGGTAAAGCCAAGGCCGCCGGCGAAGATATTGCACCATTGCTAGCTGCAGTTGATCAGCTTAAGCAGGAGTTGACTCAGGCGGAGGCCGCCCTGGGCATTGTGCAGGCTAAAATGGATGACTTGCTTAGCGCAATTCCTAACATGCCCGCCGATCAGGTGCCAGAAGGCGCCAGTGAAGATGACAATGTGGAGATTCGTCGCTGGGGTGAGATTAGGCAGTTCGATTTTGAGGTTAAAGATCACGTTGACCTGGGGGCCGCAGTTGATGGTCTGGATTTTGAAACCGGTACAAAGTTAACCGGCGCTCGCTTTGCCGTCATGCGCGGTGGAGTCGCTCGGCTGCACAGAGCCCTGATTCAATTTATGCTCGATACTCACATTGAGGCGCACGGCTACCAAGAGATTCACGTACCGTACATCGTTAATAAAGATTCGCTTTACGGTACCGGACAATTGCCAAAGTTTAAAGAAGACCTGTTCAAGCTGCGCGACGACAGGGATTTCTACTTGATTCCCACCGCAGAAGTTCCGGTCACTAATGTCATGCGAAATGAGATTCTGGATGCGGACACTAAGCTGCCGGTTAAATATGTTTGTCATACGCCTTGTTTCCGCAGCGAAGCGGGAAGTCATGGCAGGGATACCCGCGGCCTGATTCGCCAGCATCAGTTTGAAAAGGTAGAGTTAGTTCAATTTGTAAAACCTGAAGACTCCGATCAGGCGCTGGAAGATTTGCTCTCACATGCAGAAAACATTCTGCAGTTACTCGGTTTGCCGTATCGCACCGTTATTTTGTGTGGTGGGGACATTGGTTTCTCCTCGGCCCTGACCTATGACATTGAAGTATGGGTTCCTTCTCAAGATAAATATCGTGAGATTTCCTCCTGTAGTAACTTCAGGGATTTCCAAGCGAGAAGAATGATGGCGCGTTTTAGAAACCCTGAAACAGGCAAACCAGAATTGCTGCATACATTGAATGGTTCCGGTCTGGCCGTGGGTAGAACGCTGCTGGCCATTATCGAGAACTATCAAGAGGAAGATGGTTCAATTACTGTGCCCGATGCTTTGAAAGGATACATGGGCGGACTGGAACGTATTGTCTAATGGATTATCTGCCGCTCTTTTTTGACTTAAAAGGCAAAAACTGTCTATTGATTGGGGGCGGCGCAATTGCATTGCGCAAAGCGCGTTTGTTGTTAAAGGCCAAGGCAACTATTGCGGTGGTGGCCCCTAATATTTCAGACGAGCTTAGACAGTTGGTCGAAGAGGGGCGGGGTCATTTGGTCAGCCGTGTTTATGCAAGCTCGGATATCGACGCAAGCCAAATCTGTGGCGTAAACGCCAAGCCCTACAGTTTAGTCATCGCTGCCTGTGATGATGATCAGGTTAATCGGCAGGTTTCAGCAGATGCCCAAGCTAGCAATATCCCTGTCAACGTGGTGGACAACCCCGAATTGTGTACGGTGATTACACCGGCCATTATCGACCGTAGCCCTTTGATCATTGGTGTGTCCAGTGGGGGCAGGGCACCAGTATTGGCGCGTATGTCCCGGGCTAAAATTGAGGCGCTGTTGCCCTCAAGTTACGGGCAGCTTGCACAGCTGGCCAGTCGACTGCGCGAGCGGGTGAAAAAGACCTTGGCTAATGCCGATAAACGTCGGTACTTTTGGGAGCAGATGTTCGAGGGGCGTGCCAGCGAGCTGGCCTTGAGTGGGCGTGTTGATGATGCTGAATCACTCATGCTTGAAGAGTTAACGCGAGCGGCAAAAGATAATGATGAAACCACAAAAGGCGAAGTCTATTTAGTGGGTGGAGGCCCGGGTGATCCCGACCTGTTGACTTTTAAGGCCCTGCGTTTAATGCAGCAGGCAGATGTGGTGTTGTATGACCGCCTGGTCTCAGACGGTGTGATGGAATTGGTTCGCCGGGATGCAGACAGAATTTATGTAGGTAAAAAGCGCAGTGATCATGCGGTGCCTCAACAGGATATTAATCAGCGTCTGGTTGAACTGGCACGTCAGGGCAAGCGGGTTTTGCGTCTGAAAGGCGGTGACCCCTTTATTTTCGGGCGCGGGGGTGAAGAGATTGAAACCCTTGCGGAGAACGGAATTCCTTTTCAGGTGGTTCCTGGCATCACGGCCGCTTCAGGTTGTGCAGCTTACGCCGGAATACCCTTAACTCACAGAGACTATGCCCAGTCGGTACGATTTATCACGGGTCATTTAAAAGATGACAGCACCAATATCAAGTGGGGGGAGTTGATCGATCCGGCCCAAACGCTCGTTTTCTACATGAGTTTGAAAGGCTTAGATACCATTTGCAGCACGATGATCAAACATGGCCGAGACCCGAAAACCCCCGCGGCACTGGTCGAAAAAGGCACCACTCGAGCACAACGTGTGTTCACCTCTACTCTCCAGGATTTGCATAAAGTGGTTGGAGAGAACGAAGTTCATGCGCCAACATTGTTAATCATTGGAGGGGTTGTAGACCTGCAAAGCAAGCTGAGTTGGTTTAACTCAGGTGAACAACAGTCCTAATTTAGGGCCGAATCACGCGAACTAATCCCTCATAATCCCACTTTCTGCCTGAATAGTTCTTACACAAAACATTTACAAGTTGACTGTTTTGCGTACAATCAGAACTAATGGTGTTCAAGTTGTTGTAATTCTGGCCGATAGGGTCTATTACAGGAGCCCGAAAACATTCAGGAGAAAGGACATGGTCAATATAGGGCCGACAATACCGATAGCCCCGCCACAAAAACCTAAATCCAAGGCGACAACGCCTACGGTAGTGGTGTCAAAACAAGCGACAAAGGTGCCTGTTGGGGACAGACGCAAGCGTCATGAGCGTCGTAACGGTCGACAAAATACGATGTTGGAACTGCGTACCGGTCGAGACCGACGCAGGGGTGTGGCCGTATCTATTGATACCAGTGCTTGATGGTAGTCGTTCAGTTCAAGTGTGTTGTATTGCAAGCCGCTGAAATTAAGCGCTAGTATTAAATTCGTTTAATTGCTCGACCGAGTAATTTTCACCGACAGAATAAGAACAAATTTTACTCAAATGGGTATAGGGCAGTCCTGTGTCTTGATGCCATTGATTGAAGGTGTTTTGGATTGTTGTTAAATCTCGTTGGCTGCCTGGGGTTTTAGATATTTCCAGCCCTGCGTTGCGGAGGGCGTGTACGACATCGGGTGTGAGCAGGTAGGCGTCTTTTCCCATCGAGCGCAACATTCGAGGGCCGGTCATTCCACCGAGTCTGGCACCACTTTTTTTCAGTCGAAGAAACAATGCATTGAGTTCACTCGTGGGCCAATTTGCAACCATCTGAGAGAAACTTCCATGTTTTTGTGCCTCATCCAAAATAAATTGGGCGTTTTGCGGCACACTCAATATCTTTTGCATATTGCGGATAATACGTTTGTCCTTGCCCAGGCTGTCTAACTGATCGGGGCTGAGCCTGACCATTTTCTGCGGCTCAAAACCAAAAAAAGCCGTTTCAAAGTCGTCCCATTTTTGGTTGACCACTCGCCAGACAAATCCCGCCTGGAAAATACAGCGTGTCATTTCCGCGAGATAGCGGTCGTCAGTAATACGGGTGAGCGTTTTAGATGACTTTACAGGAGAGAGTAAGGAGTTGAGTTCTTTTTCGCCTCCTTTGCGGATGATGGCATTTTCATGGATTGTGGAAAATTTTGGCAAGGTCTTGTTCCATATTGAGAGCTTAGGCGAGGATCGTCAGCGCTCCGATAATATACACGTATTCCAAGCGCGAAGAAAATGTGTGAGGCGGGCTTGACCTGACTACAACTTCACCCTTTATCGTTCCCGCTGCTGTTGAGGCAAAATCCTATACCCGCTACCTTAGAGGTCGATATGTTAACAAAACTCCCCGCGCTCGATGACAACGAGTTTTTAAACCAGTTCGAGAGCCTTCAGCTCGACAAAGACTACTTCAATCACTTGGGGCATCTGCGAATTGCATGGATATACCTGGGTCAACACCCGGTAGATCAGGCCTCGATTCTGGTGTGCAAAGGGATTAAGGCCTATGCTGAGAGCCTGGGGGCGAAAGATAAGTTTAGCCTGACTGTGACGGATTCTCTCGTTCGTATAATGGCAAAGCGAAGGGGGGTTATAGAAGATAGAAGCTGGAGCCGGTTTCAACGCTGGAATCAAGATCTGACAGAGCACGCGCTCTCGGTGTTACATCAATATTTTACACCGGAGCGACTGGCCAGCAATACAGCAAAAGTGTCCTTGTTGTCACCCGACAGGAACGAACTATAAAGGGGGAAGCGTCATTGTATACGATAGGTCAACTTGGCAAGCACTTTGGTTTATCTCGCAGCACCTTGCTTTACTACGATAAAATTTCCTTGCTGACCCCCTCGGGCAGAAGTGATGCAAATTACCGGATTTACACTCAGGCGGATTTTGATCGAATGAGTATGATAAGTGTTTACCGGGATGCGGGTTTAGCACTGGACGTTATTGGCGAGTTATTGGCGGCTAAAGGAGGGGAGACAACCCGAATTTTGGAGCGGAGACTAAACAAGCTGAACATTGAAATCAGCGAAAAGCGCCAGCAACAACAACTCATTGTCCAGCTGTTAGGCAGAGATTCATTGCTGCGATCATCCAGGGTGATGAATAAAGAGCAGTGGGTCAGTATTCTCAGGGCCTCGGGAATGGATGACGAGGCAATGAGACAGTGGCACATTGAATTTGAGCGGGATCTTCCGGAAGTGCACCGTGATTTTCTGGAGTCTATTGGCATTGAGGCCCCCGAGATCGAAGCAATAAAAGCTTGGTCGAAAGAGGGACGGCTGATTTAGCCTTACTTATGGATAGCAATATGAAACATTTTGATATGGGTTTATTGGCGGTGATTATCATCACGTATAAAGCCAGTTTAAGTACAAGTAAGATTGAAACTGGGAAACCATCATGGCAATAGTAAGCGCTCTGGAATTGAAACATCTGCTGGAGAGCGAGGCATGTGTTTTATTGGATGCCAGTATTGCTCCGGTGGGTGTAGAGTTAACGGCATCGGAGCATTCTTATTGTATTCCTCAGTCGATACGTTTTGATATAGAAGCGTTTTCCTGTAAAAACTCCGGTTTGCCCCATACGGCTCTGGGTGTAGATGAATTTGAAAGAAAGGCGAATGCCCTGGGTTTACATCGAGACGCCAAAATTATTGTTTATGATGATGTCGGCGTGTATTCCTCGCCGAGGGCATGGTGGAATTTAATCCTCATGGGCTGCACTGATGTATCGGTTCTGGATGGAGGCTTGAAGGCCTGGCAAGCAGCAGGTTTTCCGACAAGCGAAAGGCACAGTGCTCCGGTCGCAAAGGAGAGTTTTGTCGCAGACTACCAGTCACAATATCTTGTTGCTCAAGACGAGGTGTTAAAAGCGACTGAATGCGGTGAGCCTAAGATTATCGATGCCCGTTCATATGGTCGCTACATCGGAAGAGACCCAGAGCCGCGAAAGGGGTTAAGGCAGGGGCATATTGTGTCCTCTTTAACTTTGCCCTTTACGGAACTGTTAAACGGGTATCAACTAAAGGATAGCGAGGCGCTCCGAGCGAAGTTTCTGGCGCTGGGTTGCGAGACTGAAACACCAATGATATTTACCTGTGGGTCCGGCGTCACAGCCAGTATTCTCTGCCTGGCCGCGAGCTTGGCGGGTTACCAGAAGCTAAGTGTATATGATGGTTCCTGGGCAGAGTGGGGGAGCGATTCCGCACTTCCCATTTCTAAGGAGAATACTAAGGCGTGAAGTTGTTACCGGGGAGGGCGTCATGCTCCGCCTCAGGTAAAGCCTGATGAAAAAAACCGCTGGCAATCATGTGAAAGATTGCCGCGGTTTCAGTAGGTCATTACTTCTTCTTGCGATGTTTTGCCTCAGACATCACTGAACGATAGAAGCGACTTTGTTTGCGGTAATGTGCGCGTTTCTCGGCGAGTGATGCACTGTTAAACGCCTGTTCACGCATCAGTTTAAAGTAATTGTTTAACCTGCGTTCATCCAGGTCTCCCGATTCTATGGCGGCTTTAACCGAACAGCCTGGCTCTGAGTGATGCTGACAATTTGAGAATTGACAGCTGTCTGCAAGCGTTAAAATCTCCGCGAAGGCCTGCTCTATTCCCTGTTCGCAGTCTGCAAGTTGTATCTCTCGCATGCCGGGAGTATCCAACAATAAACCACCTGACTCCATCAGGTGTAATGAGCGACCTGTGGTAGTGTGTCTGCCTTTACTGTCATCACCCCGGACACTGCCCGTGTCCTGAATGCTGGTGTTTAGCAGTGCATTAACCAGTGTGGATTTCCCCACGCCAGATGACCCGACAAAGGCTACAGTTTTACCGCCTTTGCACCAAGGTCTAAGCACATCAATGCTGAGTGGGTCGAGGCCGTTAACCGCTTCAACGATCATCAGTGGATCCAGGGACTGAGTCTGTTTGATATAAAGCGAAGGGTCATCACAGCAATCGGACTTGCTCAACACAACAATGGCCTCAACCTGATTCTCTTTGGCTAATGCCAGATAGCGCTCAAGCCGACTGAGGTTGAAATCATGATTTAAAGAGCAAACTATAAACAGCGTATCAATGTTCGCGGCGATAAGCTGTGTGCTGACTTTGCTTCCCGACGCCTTTCTAGAGAACGTTGACAAGCGCTCTAATACACGGATGAAAATGCCATTGGCATCAATGAGTATCCAGTCGCCCACGGTAAGGTCAGGCATATTAGGGCTTGAGGGCAGGGTTAGCGGCCCCGATTCAGACAACAGCTCAAGGCCTGAACGATGCTGAGCCATAACTCGGCATGGAGTGTACGTTTCCCACTCTTCGAGAGAGAGTTGTTGTTGATAAAAGGCTTTCCATCCCAGTTGGGACAGAGAAAAAAGGTGTGACATGTGTTTCCCCCAGACGCAACTATGTTGTCAGCGTCAAGAATAATAGTAAATTGGGGGGCAGAAATTGTGCCCCGGTATTTTAACCGGGCAGAAGAGTTACAACTAAACGTTTGTCTCGTTTGTTGCCCGGAGGGTTTTTATTACAATCATAGTGTCACTCCAGTTATTTCAGTGGTAAGAAGGTTTGAACTCTATCAGAACAATTTGTTTATCTCAAGGGCGGAAATAGAAAAGTGCGCTCCTAACAAAGATCCTTGGGGCAATTACTGGTCTTAAGGTTTTATAGTTATGTGCCATTATTTGATCTAGGCCCATTAAATCCGTCTTTGAATCAAATTGGAGTGATGCCACCATGCCTTCCAAAAACACACCCGCAAACGTACACAAAGACCCCTTTCTCGCTGCGGCCATTGAGGAGGCGGAAAAAGCTATGTGTTCGGTTAACAATATACTTTATGGGATCCCCCGTGTCGTTATCGCAGAAAATTTCAATTTTCAGGGTGAGGAGGCGTGGCTGGAATCGAGAGGTGTAGAGCTTGAGCTTGTTCAACATGTTGGGTGTATTGAGATGATGCAAACGTTTATCAAAGAAAACGACACACTCTGGGACGAGGACATCGGTGAGAGTTAATTTTACGTCTCACACCTTTTATTTTGGTACATCAAGCGATCTGCTTCACGTAAGGCTTCGTCAATATTGAACGCCTGCGAGGTATTGCAATCAATTAATCCATGAGAAAAATTAATCGAATAATCTAACTGTTCCCGCTTGATGGCGAGTAATAAGTCTTGGGAAAAACGATCGATGATCTCCGTTGCAGTAGTAATATCACTCCCAGTGAGCAAAACTACAAATTCGTCCCCTCCGAGTCGCCCGTAAACATCCGAATCTCGAAAGCTGGCTTGCATTTGATCCGAAAATAATTTCAGTGCTCGATCACCTTCGGCGTGTCCAAAGTTGTCATTGATCGCTTTAAACTTGTCTAAATCCAGATAGGCGAGGGAGGCAGGCAACTGCCTGCGTTGGCACAAATTTAAGCTCCGGGCTGCAAGTTGCGCAAAACCCCGGCGGTTTGGAATTTGAGTGAGTTCGTCTTTGCTGGCAAGTTGCAGTGCAACCAGTTCATGTTCAATCATGCCCGCCAGATCTTTAAGGGCGAGAAAATCTTCTGCTTCCAGACGTTTGGGTTTGGTATCGATGATACAGAGTGTTCCCATTTTTTCGCCATCGGCAGCACAGAGTGGATAGCCGGCATAAAAGCGTATGTAAGGAGGGCCTGTTACGAGAGGACTATCGACAAAACGACTGTCTTTACTGGCATCGGAGACATAGAACGTCTGATCACCCAAAACGGCGTGACCACAAAAAGACGTCTTTCTGGGGATTTCCTTGATATCAAGCCCCACTGAAGATTTAAACCATTGTCGGTTGCTGTCGGTCAGGCTGACCAGCGCAATGGGCACATCGAATAGGCGCTTGGCGGTACGAGTCACACGATCAAAGCGCTCCTCAGGTTCGGTATCCAGAACCTCCAGCGCCTGTAGCGTAGCCAAACGTTCGTCTTCATTGTCGGGAATTTTGGCGGCTAGCATTTGATACCCTCTGATTTGCGCTTCATGATTCATTATAGTTGAATTTGGAGCTTACAAATGTCAGAGCGCTACAGGTTTAACCGTTCAGTGTTACTCGGGGAAGTTATAGATCAAGGGAATGGCAAAATCGGCCTTTACTTCCGCATCACGATCGTGCGAAAAACTCGATTTCTCATAGAACTTAACCGCATTAAGCGAAGAGTTCACTCGAAGATAACCCCTGTTTTCAGAACCTTGACAGCTTAGAATGCCGCGGCTTAACAGCGCTCTGCCGATGCCCTTACCATGGGAGGCAGGGCTCACAAACAAGTGGGCCAGGTTCCAGTGATTTTTTATCAGGATGTAACCCAGAATATGTCCATTTTGGTCTTTTGCACTAAGATAGCAGCGGGGATGTTTATCGCAATACTCATCAATATCTGAGGTGATACCCTTCAGCAAACCCTGCTTTTGCGAGTCTGTGGCCTCAACAGACGACGTGACTGCGTCTCGGGCGATCTCCTTGATGGCGCTGAGATCCTGGGCGTCTACTTCAGAGATATTCATATTTCACTGCTTTACGGGTTTGTGAAGACAACAATTTAGCGATTGATTACCCATTATTTACCAAGTCCTGAAAATAAATGCAATCAATCTCGTGTTTTGATCGTTATAGGTCCAGGCACTTAGTAAAGATGTTTATTTTAGGTGTATTAACCACTGCTGGGTGCTCGATATGACGAGCAAAAACGATCATTTAAATACGAAAACCGAAGATAGGAAGAAAACATGAAAAACTCACAAACGCTGATAGCGTCAACTTTTGCCGGCATCATGGGTGTAGCCGGAATGGTCTCAACGGCAAGTGCAGTTCCCGATCAGCCAGAAGCTTGGGAAAAATGCGCAGGAATTGCCAAAGCCGGGAAAAATGACTGTGGCTCATTGGATGGGAAACACGGCTGCGCCGGACAGTCCACCGAAGACAATGCGGCGGCGGAATGGGTGTATGTACCCGAGGGCACCTGCGAAAAAATTACCGGTGGTGTTGTAAAAAAAGTAAAACCCGCTAAAACGTCCTGATCTTGGGTGCCTTGATGCCAGAATATTTATCTGAGGAAATTCAGGGTGCTGGCATCGGGCTGAGGCAGCCCCATATGGCCGATGTTCTGAACCTGCAACCCGCTGTTCACTGGTTTGAAATAATCAGCGATAATTTTATGCCTTTGGGGGCAGAACCACTTGGGGGTTTGGATCGCAAGCAATTGTTTGCCATTCGCGAGCACTATCCGGTGAGCATGCATGGCGTTGGATTGTCACTGGGCAGTGTAGATCCGCTCGATTGGGACTATTTGCGCACGTTAAAATCCCTTGCCAATTCACTTGAGTGTCAATGGATATCTGAACACGCTGCCTTTGTATCAATTGACAGTAAGCACTATCACGACCTGTTGCCTTTACCCTATACAGAGGAGGCTCTGGATCATTTAAGTCAACGTATCCTGCAGGTTCAGGACTATTTGGGCCATCCTATTCTCATCGAAAATGCGACAAACTACTTCCATTGTAAATACGATACGCTCACCGATGGGGAGTTTATGGCGGAATTAGTTCGGCGTAGTGGGTGTCACCTTTTGGTGGATATTAATAACCTTTATGTCAATCAACACAATCATGGATGGGAAGCCTCCCGATTCATTGATACTGTTCCTCGCGGCGCGGTTAAAGAAATACACTTGGCGGGTTATTCCGAACGCGGAAACTTACTCATTGATACTCATAACGCGGAGGTGGCCGAGCCCGTTTGGGCACTCTATCGCAATGCCCTCAAGCGGTTTGGGCCGGTGCCTAGTCTCATCGAGTGGGACAATCAACTGCCAGGCTTTGAATTACTACAGCAAGAGGCCGCCAAAGCGGATCGCATCTTGAGTGAAATACACATCAGGCGTGCTGAGCAAGTCGCGACAACTGAAAAAGACTTTGCCTATGAATGAGAGCGGAAGGGCTTGTCTTGAGCAAGGTGGAGGAGCTCCTCCTACTCTGAGAGAGTGGCAAAGGCGCGTGGCAGCCCTGTGTGAGGGGAAGGACCCGATCGGAGTGGAGGCCAATGGCTCCATACGGGAATACCTGCCTGAGCCAGATAGCGATGACCGTCTGGAGATCTATCGAAATAACTATATGGGAACTCGCCTACAAGTCCTTGAGCAGATATTTCCCAGGTTGATTAAATTGCTGGGTAAAAACTATATGCGCCAGTGTGGGCGGCGTTATTTGCTTAGTGATCAATTTTCTGACCTTGATGGGTGTGCGGACTTGAATCGCTTGGGAGATGGTTTTTCTCGTTTTCTGAGCTATTTATTGCCATTGAAGGATGAGCTCTCGGGTTATCCGTGGTTAGCCGATCTGGCCTTGCTCGATTGTTATTTTCATCAGAGTTACTATGCTGGAGACGATCCGGTATTCAATTTCGAGCGACTTCAGCAATTCAACGAGTGTCTTGACGGGATTCAGTTTACTCTGAGCCAGAGCTTGTATGTTGTTGACAGTCAATGGCCATTGGCCGACATCAATACGGATATAAAGCAGGGTCAAGTTCGGGATGTTTACCCTGAATTGAAGCAGTCTATTTGCATCCACCGGCGACACTTTACTGTGGGTGTTCAGGTTTTAAGTCGCCAGGAGGGCGAGCTACTTAAAGGCCTTTCTAACGGGTTAACAATGAAAACGGTACTTGAAGAAATTGAAGGCAGTGAACAAAATCTCCCCGTATTTATTCAGCGAGGATGGATTTGTGACTTCTCGATAACCCCCTCTACCGACAAACGCTAAAGGCAGGTAAGTGTTCGATCAAGACGCGCTTAACAGGTTTTACCAATATGCCATTTCGCTGTGTGGTGAAGAAGCTGATGCCTATGATTTATTGCAATCGGCACTGGAAAAGTTTTTGAAAGTGGAGAGCAGCAAGCGACTTGAGCTCGCTCAGCCTGCAGGTTATATGCGTCGAATCATTCGTAATCTGTACATTGATCAATTTAGACATAGACGGAAATTGGACTGGGATGAATTCGATGAAAACGTTCATTCGCAGATCTCCGATATTTCCAGCAAAACGCTAGAGCAGTTAATGGTCGACAGGGATCAGCTGGAGAGTGTCTGGGAAACACTGAATGATAAGGAAAGGGAATTGTTATATCTGTGGGGCCTGCTCGGTTATTCTATTGATGAGGTGGCACACGAACTTGAATGCCCAAGGGGCACCTTGCTGGCGCGCATTCACCGACTGCGTAAGAAGTTAATCGGCCCGTCCTCTAAAGGAGTGACAGCATGAAAAAGAAACTGCGCGGTCAGGTAAAGGAACATCTCGAACAATATCAGCTCAGTGAGGCTCAGCTACAGAGCCTTTCGGCCATGCAGGAGAAGGCAGAGCTTGGGCAAAAGCGCGTAGAAACAGATCTATCACCGGCTGAGGCTGCCAGTCAGGAGGGGCTTGTTCGCAGTGATGAACCTTTTGTTCGTCTGGCATCTATCGCAATGCTTATGTTGGCAGTTTTTATCGGTTCACAAATGTTTTTTGATAGCCCCGTTGAGGGTGAGATGTCCCAGGCCATTGCGATGGAGGTGGCCAAAAACCACGTTAAATTGAAACCACTCGAAGTGAAGGCCCAAACACTGGGCCCGATTAAGGCTTATTTTACTCAGTTGGATTTTTCTCCGGTTAACTCTGCGCTGTATGCGCGTCGAGATAACACATTACTGGGGGGGCGATATTGTTCTATTTCAGGCGTCACCGCGGCACAATTGCGGTATCGAGACAGTCAGGGGCAATTGCAGACTCTTTATGAGGTGGGGTATGACCCCTTGGTGTACGGGCCAATACCCAGTGTTGACGAGGGGGAAGAACCACTAGTAGTGATGGCAAATGGTGTGAAGACTACAATATGGGTCGAAGAGGGTTTACTGATTGTGTCAGCAGAAAATTAAAGTAATTGACTGGCAAGGACTGTCCGGAAGGTGGCTCGCTCCGTATACTGTGCCCCTGATTCTGATAGTGGCGTAGACATGAACCTCTTTACCGACAGTGGCTTTAAAAATGTTTGGATCTTAGCGATCAGTAATGCACTGGCGGCTTCAACAATGGCCATGATGGCGTTGGTGGGGAGTTTAGTGGGTGCAAAGTTGGCCCCCTCTGCTGACTGGGCGACGCTGCCCATTGCTTTACTGGTTGTGGGTACTGCCTTCAGCATTGTGCCAGCAACACGCTGCATGCAGAGAATGGGACGGAAAAACGCGTTCTTTTTGTTTATGGCCCTGAGTTTTTCAACCTGCTGGTTGGCCAGTTATAGTTTATCCATTCAAAGCTTTTCAGTTTTTTGTATCGCCTGTCTTTTGCTTGGTACAGCGAATGCTGCGCTGCAACAGACACGTTTTGCCGCGATGGAGTGTGTGGCGCCTCGGTCAAGTTCTACTGCGGCATCGATGATAATGGGTGGAGGAATCATTGCTGCAGTGCTCGGCCCCGAATTGGCCGTCATGGGAATACATTTGAGCGAAGTTGATTACCAGGGTTCATTTTGGCTGGGCAGCCTGACTGTCATTCTGGGAGCGATACTGTTGAGTTTTTACCGGCCTGGTTCTGCCCCGGTGATTGAATCTCAGGCCAGTTCACAACTGGGGTTTCAATGGATGAAAAACCCGTCATTTTGCCTGGCAATAGCCAGTGGTGTGGTAGCCTATGTGGTGATGTCTTTTGTGATGACAGGCACACCGATCAGCATGCACCATATGCACAGCCATTCACTGGCCGATACAAAGTGGGTAATCCAAAGCCATATTGCCGCCATGTTTTTACCGTCATTTATTGCGCCCCTCTTTTTTAGGCTATTGGGTATTAAACGCATGATGCTTGTTGGCCTGTTGTGTTATGCACTTACAATTGTTATTGGCAGCATCGATACCAGCGTTAACGGCTTTTGGTTTCAATTGGTTTTATTAGGCATCGGGTGGAATTTTCTTTTTGTTTCCGGTACCGCTTTGCTGCCGTCTACTTATGAAGAAAAAGACAAATACAAAGCACAAGCAATCAATGATGTAACCGTGTTTTCAGCCCAGGCAATAGCGTCGTTGTCTGCGGGCTGGGCGATTAGCCTGATAAGCTGGAAGGTTATGTTATTGGTTTGTTTATTTCCAATGTTATTCTTGTTAGCAATTCTAATTTGGCAGCACATTCATTCACAACGGGAGAAGGCACTTGGCAGAGCAGTTTGAAGCACTCGACGAAAAACACATCGAATTTATTACCCAGCAAAGCCTGTATTTCGTTGGCACCGCAGGCGCAGAGGGGAAGGTCAATGTCTCACCTAAGGGGATGGACAGTTTCAGGGTTATCAACAAGCAACGTGTAGTCTGGTTAAATTTGACCGGAAGTGGGAATGAGTCGGCCGCCCATGTACAAGAAAATGGTCGAATGACCGTTATGTTCTGTTCATTTGACAAGCAACCTTTGATTTTGAGGCTTTATGGTCAGGCTCGGGTTGTTCACCCTAGAGACAAAGAATGGGATCAATTTTCGCCTTTATTCCCACAATTTACCGGCGCACGCCAGTTTTTCGAATTGAATCTGGATTTGGTGCAAACGTCTTGTGGTTTTGCGGTACCTTTTTATGAACTAAAAGGAGAGCGGCCCACACTGGTGAATTGGGCAGAAAAAAAGGGGCGCGAAGGTGTCGAGCAATACTGGGTGGATAGAAATACTCTCAGTTTGGACCAGCAGGATACCGGTATCCTCAACGATGAGAGCTAGTCGTAGACATACGGCCAAATAGGTCTTTGGTGGGTGCTTATAACTTCTGCTTTGAGGCCCACAGTGCCAACTTGTGGCGCATCGACTGTTGCGACACCTCCACCTCAGGTAGGGGCTGGATGAGTTTATCGTGCACTAACATTCGGTAGATATATTCGATTTTCTCGTGGGCTGAGTCGGTTTCTTCGAATTGCACCGCTCCCCGTTTTTCACAATAAGCTACTCCAATCGTTATAGCCTTTTTTACCAGTTCTTTTTCATTTTTCAGTTTTTTCATTTAAAGTGGGCTCCACATAAGCTCATTGCGATCGAAAGGAGTGTGTTCGCGTCATGTTTTTACCGGCGGTGTCACACCCATTAAAGACATAAACTGTGTCCAAGGCAACAAGTACTGTTTAAACGGTATAACTTATAGGGTCAAACAGCGCGGATAGGATAAACGTCAACACGCTGTTGGCGAGACATGTAACGGGGACAATGTGAATAAATACCTGATTTTTCTTTTGTGTATCCTGGGATTAATTTCCTGCAGTCAACAACCTGACCCGGATTATCAATTAGCTGAAAGCTATCAAGGTAAATCTATTACCCTGTACGTCGCCAAAAATATCATCACGCTGGATGACACTAAACCAAATGTGACGGCAGTGGCGGTTCACCAAGACAGAATTGTCGGTATTGGCCTGCCCGCGGAGCTTCGAGCTCGTTTCAGCGAGGCAAGAGTTAAGCAGGATATTACCTTTAAAGACAAAGTGATTGTGCCCGGATTTATTAGCCAGCACATTCACCCCTCGTTGGCAGCCATGACAATGGGCATGGAGATCATTTCGATTGAAGACTGGGTGTTGCCGGACCGCGTTGTTCCTGCGGCAGACAGTAGAGAGTCTTACCTGGCGAGATTACTGGAAGCAGAGCGGGGCATGGCTTCTCCCGATGATTACCTCGCGACTTGGGGTTATCATCATTATTTCCACGGCACCTTAAATCGCCAGGACCTCGATGCAATCAGTCAATCAAGGCCAATTCTGGTCTGGCACCGCTCGGCCCATGAGTTCATTCTCAATACGGCCGCGCTGAACGCGCTTGAGATCAATCAAGACCTGCTCGATACCTTTACCGAGGAGCAGAGATCGCATTTGAGTCTGGAAGACGGTCATTTTCGAGAGCAGGGCCTGTTTGCAATAATGCCTACCCTCATGAAGGCTATTGTGACACCTTCCCGGCTGCTTTCCGGCCTTCGTTTTGTCGAACATTATCTGCATACAAACGGTATAACCCTGATCTCTGAACCCGGAGGGCTGGATTCCACCGCTGTGCTGTTGGCTCAGCTTGCAATATTGGGTGATAGCGACACACCGTTTCGAAGCTATTTTATTCCCGATGGTAAGTCACTGATGTTAGATCACTCAGGCCAGTCACTCATTGAGGCGACTGAAGACGCTGCCAGTTGGGGGTTCGGACGTGCACAGTTTTTGCCTAAACAGGTAAAGCTATTTTCAGATGGTGCCATTTTCAGCCAAGCCATGCAGATGTTGGACCCTTATCTGGATGGGCATAGTGGCGCGTGGATTACCGAGCCGGCACGTTTTCGTGAGGCCTTTCAAAGCTACTGGGAGGCGGGTTATCAAATTCACGTTCACCAAAATGGCGACCGAGGGCTGGAGATGTTGCTGGATGTGCTTGAAGAGAATATGAAACGCCACCCTCGAAGCGATCACCGAACCGTGATTGTACATTTTGGTTTTGCCAATCGAGAGCAGGTTAAACGCATCTCTCGCCTGGGTGCGCTGGTCAGTGCTAATCCCTATTATCCTGTGGCATTGGCAGACCGCTATGGAGAGATCGGTTTGGGGCCTGAGCGCGCCAATGAGATGGTGAGATTGGGGGACGTTGAAAAAGAGGGCATCTCATTTTCACTGCATTCTGACATGCCTATGGCGCCTGCTAAACCACTTTTCCTGATGTGGAGCGCCGTCAATCGCCTCACCGGCTCCGGTCGGGTTGCCGGCCCCCAGCAGCGAATTAGCGCCGAATCGGCTCTTAGGGCGGTTACTTTGGAAGCGGCTTATTCCTTAAGGCTAGAAGGGCTGGTTGGCAGCATAGAACCAGGAAAATTGGCAAATTTTACAATATTGACTGAGAATCCTCTCCGAATATCGCCTGAAAGTATCAAGGATATCGCCGTGTGGGGCACTGTGCAGGAAGGGAGGGTCTTCCTCGTCCAGAAATAGAGTCGATCTAGATTCCCTCGGCCTCGGCCGAGGCCTACCTGCTGGGCCTGCGCACTTCTCAGCATAAATACTCTAAGTTGTCTTCTCAAAAACCTTTCTGTTCTCGCCAAATTTAGAGGAATCAAAGGATTTTTAATCGAAAAATTAGTTATCCTCTTATTTTTCATAAGTGTTTTCCGGATCTGGAAATTCGCTTTTCAATTCGGTAGCGTGGTTTATTTCCACCGTTAATTGCCGCGTTGATCAGGTGGTCATCAATGCGAATGTTAAACGTTAGCTGCGAATACAACCTATGAATAAACACGCCCTACAAGCTCACCTTTTTGATGAGCTTCACAATCGTCCCTTTCCGCTGTTGAACTCACCGGTATCGCTCTCTCATTTTATTATGTTAGATCCCGGTGACTTGAGTGACGAGTTGGCACATATTGCTGTACTTGCACGACAACACTCTGTTGCACCCCCGGAACAAGGCGCAAGTTGTTATTACCAGAACATGGGTGAATTTGAATTTCGCTGGGAGCGACATACTGAATTTTCAAGTTACATGGTCTTGCTGTCTCGTACGGGTGAGGACCCCTTTACTGAAACCGCATCGATGATACTCTCTTCAAGTTGGTTAGAGGGTTTAGGCGGTGCAATGATCGGCGGCGAGCACATTGAGTTGCGTTCCAGTCCAGGGAGAAGTGTCAAAACTCGTACCTTGCATCCTTATTTTGAAGGCCACCGATTGATTGGAAGCCGTGTGTTAGACAATAAGGCGGCTATGTGGACCTCCCTTAAGAATTATTCCGATGATTTTAGTCGAGTATTAATTTATACGGAGACTGAAGACCTGTGTGAGTGTGGACGTTTGATTCGAAGTTTAATTGAGCTCTCTGCTTACAGGAATTTAACGTTGATTGCTTTGCCTATCGCGCGAAATTTGATTCCAGTTGTTTCGAATCTTGAATTGCGTTTGGCGGAATTAACAGAACGTTTAACGGATATAGGCAACTTTCAAGGCGAGAAGAAACTACTAGAAGAATTGTCGACGTTTGCTGCAGAACTGGAAACCCTGGTGTCTGAAAATAATTTTCGGTTTGCGGCAACAGAGGCGTATTACCAACTGACCGAAGATCGTTTGGAAGAGCTGGGGGAAAGCCCTACCGGCACACTGCGTACTTTTAAAGAATTCCATCACCGTCGCTTTCGGCCTGGGTTTTCTACCTTTCAGTCAGTGCGTTCTCGTATGAACGATTTGTCTATTCGGGTTAATCGATCCAGCGGTTTGTTGCGCACAAGAGTCGATTTAATGCTGGAATCGCAAAACCAAAACCTTTTGCGGTCTATGGATCAACGCGCAAAGATGCAAATCAGGATGCAACAAACTGTTGAGGGTTTGTCAATTATTGCGATGACCCACTATTCTCTGAGCCTGATCGGCTATTTGTTGAAAGGTGTCCCGGCTGCTTTCTTGCCTGTATCGAGCGATACTCTACTGGCAGGCGCCACTCCTGTGATATTCATCGGGGCCTGGTTATCAATACGACGTATTCGCAAGCGATTTCTACCCGCAGAATAGCGCGCTAGGCGCTAGACCGGTGAGTCAGCTTTAGCCCTTTGTCTATCACGCAATAAAATGTAAAACTAGTCCGATAATAAAAAGTAAGCTTGCTATATATAGGCTAAAGGAATCGGAATGGTGGAACATATTGATGTGCTTGTCATTGGGGCTGGTATTTCAGGTATCAGTGCAGGCTACTATCTACAGAAAAAGTGCCCGGGCCGATCCTACGCCATACTAGAGGGCCGAGAAGACCTGGGTGGCACCTGGGATCTGTTTCGTTATCCCGGTATTCGTTCCGATTCTGATATGTATACCCTGGGCTATGCGTTTAAACCCTGGACAGCGCCCAAGGCAATCGCCGATGGCGCGGATATCATGTCCTATCTGAGGGAAACTGCGAACGAATATGGTATAGACAAAAAAATCCGTTACCAGCACAAGGTCGTTAGAGCGCAGTGGTCCAGTCGGGATCAACGCTGGTTATTGACGGTTGATCGAGGGGAGGGGATCCAACCGCTCGAGATGACTTGTAATTTTTTAATGGGCTGTAGTGGCTATTATAATTATGAGGCGGGTTATACCCCGGCGTTTAAAGGGCGTGATAACTTCAAGGGAGCCATTGTGCATCCTCAGGCATGGCCCGAAAATCTTGATTACGCCAATAAAAAGATCATTGTTATCGGCAGCGGTGCTACCGCTGTCACCCTTCTGCCATCCCTCGCTAAAACAGCGGCTCATGTCACGATGTTGCAGCGCTCGCCAACCTATGTGGTCTCGCGCCCGGCGGAGGACCCCTTTGTGAATGCCTTGCGTCGACTTAGGTGCCCGGAATCGTGGACTTACGGCCTGACGCGTTGGAAAAATGTCCTGCTGGGTAACTGGTTGTTCTGGTACATGCGCAAGTACCATGAAAAAGTCAAAAAAATGATTGTTGACGGCGTGCGGGCCGAGGTTGGACCCAAGGTGGATGTCGATCGTCATTTTACGCCTACTTACAAGCCCTGGGATCAGCGCCTGTGCCTCGTGCCCGATGGAGACTTATTTAAAGCCCTGCGCGAGGAAGCGGCATCTGTCGTAACCGGCCACATAGATTGTTTTACTGAACAGGGTATTCGTTTAGAAACAGGCGAAGAATTGGAGGCGGATATCATTGTCACCGCAACAGGGCTCGATATGAGAATTGGTGGCGGTGTAGAGATGGTGGTCGACGGCAAGGAAATTGATCAACACAAACACTGGGTGTACAAAGGCATGATGCTCAGTGACATTCCAAACCACGCGTTTACCGTCGGCTACACCAATGCCTCATGGACCTTGAAGGTCGATCTCACGTGTGCCTACGTGTGCCGTTTACTTAATCACATGGACAAACACAACTATCGACAATGTATGACCAGCACTCGTGATTCAACATTGCAGGAAGAGCCTCTGATTGACTTTTCAGCGGGTTATATTGTCCGGGCACTGGGTAAACTACCGAAACAGGCCGCGAGTGCGCCCTGGAAACTTTATCAGAACTATATTCTGGATAAACTGGCATTAGGGCTGGGTAAAATAAACGACAAGACAATGGAGTTTAAATAATCCAATGGACGTATCAGGCAAAACGGTAGCGTTAACGGGAGCTGCTTCTGGCATCGGTCGTGCTCTGGCACTGGAACTAGCCTCTCGGGGCTGCGCGCTGGCGCTATCTGATAATAACACCGAGGGGCTGAGGGAAACACAAGACCTGGTTAAGGCCGCTTCGCCAGATTGTGTTATTTCTTTACATAGCGTAGATGTAGCAGATCTTGACCAGGTAAATTCATGGGCTGAAAGCGCGGTTACACACCACAGTCATATCGACATATTAATCAATAACGCAGGTGTGGCTGCCAGTGGTGCGATCGATGACATCACGGTTGAGGAGTTTAATTGGGTGTTTAATATTCTTTTTTATGGCGTGCTCTACGGAACCAAGGCGTTTTTGCCCCATCTCAAGACTCGTCCTCAGGCGCACATTGTAAACATTTCCAGTGTTAATGGTTTCTTTCCTTTTCCCGGTAATGCTTCATATGCTTGTGGTAAACATGCGGTGAAAGCATTTAGTCAAACGTTAATGCAAGAGCTGGATGGCAGTTCTATTAATGTGAGCTCGGTTCACCCAGGTGGAATCAAAACCAATATTGTAAACAGCAGCCGATATTTTGGGCATCAATTCTCGGACTCTTTTCGACGGCAGGCGGGCGAAGAATTCACGAGACTCGCAAAAACAACGCCAGAAAAAGCGGCTAAAGTAATAGTTGCGGGCATCGAAAAAAACAAAAAGAGAGTGTTAGTGGGAGTGGATGCTTATATTCTGGATATGCTAAATCGGATTTTCCCCCAGGCATTTTCCAACTTTATTGGTCGCTGGGTAATCAAACATCGCTCGGCACTCGAAGAACAAAGCGCCAAGACATCTTGAGCTAAATCTCCAGCTGCAAAACCTGTAAATCTCAGTTCTTGGCATTTACAGTATCTTGCTTGGCCTGATTTGTAAACTCTCTGTAAACCTCATCATCATTGATTTGTATCAAGGCAACTTTACCTATCTCTGCTAGGATTAATACCATCAATTGCTGTGCTGATTTATCTTGAATAAACTTTCAAATGAGGTGGTAACAGAGATGAACATTCAAAAAAACCTTACTACTTGCTCGATTCTGGCATTTGGATTCATAACCGTGCTTGTATTGAGTGGTTGTGATCCCTTCAGCAAAGAGTCGCCACAAGGTTTCAGTTTGCCTGAGGGTAACAAAGAAGATGGAAAAGCGGCTTTTGCTCGACTGGGGTGTAATGCTTGTCACTTTGTTCCCGCCATCCCTCAACTGACTCCAGTCGCCGAGGGGGCTATATCGATAGAGTTAGGCGGTGAAGGCCCCAAGATTAAAACCTATGCAGATTTGGTCACCTCAATTATTAACCCGTCTCACCGGTTTGCGAAAGGTTATCCTCTAGATCAAATACAACGTGACGGCATATCAAACATGCCTGTTTATAACAATGTTATGACCGTTGAAGAGTTGGTGGATCTGGTTACATTTCTGCAGCCTCACTATCGACTGGAAAGATACCACCCCACGAACTACCCTCATTATCTACCATAAGATTTAACGAAGTTTTCATGGAGATTAACCCGCTTCGAATAAAAAAACTGGGGATAGATACTCACCAACAACCCATTGTTTATATACGATCAGACTGTCCGCTATGTCGTTCGGAGGGGTTTAATGCACTTTCCCGGTTAAGACTCACCTGCGAAAATACAAGCATTATCGCCACGCTGAATGTCGTTAGCACTGACTCGATACTGAAAGTGAATCAAGTGGGTGTGTCTAATATCGCGGCAGAATTATTAGAGGTTTGTAACGGGGACGTGGTGACGTTGTCGCACCCCAAACCTTTGCAGTCTCTCGGTTATTTACGTTCTAAAATCTATGGCCAACGACTGAATGCACAAGGCATGAAGTCAATCGTTGATGACATTGCGGCCGATAGATATGCCGATGTACAGCTCGCCGCGTTTATTACAGCCTGTGTCGATAAAGGGCTGGATACCGAAGAGGTTGGCCTCCTGACTCGCGCAATGACAGAGGTTGGGGAAAGGCTTAGCTGGGAGGACAAGATCATTGTCGACAAACACTGTGTCGGAGGTCTGCCAGGTAATCGAACAAGCCCAATTATTGTTGCTATTGTTGCCGCGTGTGGGCTCACAATGCCAAAAACATCATCTAGAGCAATTACCTCTCCCGCCGGTACTGCAGACTGTATGGAAGTGCTGGCCCCGGTGAGCTTAGATCTAGATCAAATGAAGTCAGTAATAGAAAAGGAGGGTGCTTGCATCGTTTGGGGCGGGAGCGTCAACCTCAGCCCCGCAGACGATGCGCTCATTCGGGTTGAGAGGGCATTGGATCTTGATAGTGAGGGGCAGCTGGTCGCATCGGTGCTGTCAAAAAAGTTAGCGGCAGGATCTAGTCATGTCGTTATTGATATTCCTGTAGGTCCGACGGCAAAAGTACGTGATCAAGACATGGCAGATCGTCTGTCGGCGCAACTGCGCGATGTGGGTCGCTCCTTGGGCCTTCAAGTGGACATAGTCTTAAGTGATGGTTCTCAGCCCGTCGGGTATGGTATTGGACCCGCTCTCGAAGCGGAAGATGTATTGGCTGTGTTGAGTAATGATTCAGGCGCACCTTTAGACTTGCGGATGCGCGCACTACAGCTGGCGGGGCGTTTATTGGAAACCGCGGGTGTTTGTGAACTGGGCAAAGGTTATGCAAAGGCCGAAGCCGTTCTAAATACCGGGCTTGCCTATAAAAAGTTCATTGCTATCTGCGAAGCCCAGGGCGGTTTTAGCCTGCCTCCTGCTGCGGAGTACTCTCACCCGGTGTTTGCCGAGCGAGACGGTCTTGTTACCCATATTGATAATCGCATTCTGGCAAGACTGGCAAAATTTGCTGGTGCGCCCGCAGCAAAATCAGCGGGTATTAAAATTTTGGTTCATTTGGGAGAGAAGGTGGAGAAAGAAACATTGTTATTTACCCTCTACTCTGAATCCGTGGGTGAACTAAATTATGCACTTGATTATATGAGGGCAAGTGAGGGTGCAGTTGTTGTAGGCAACGAACGTGTTTAGACCCGTGTAGATAAAGTGAGAGGGATATGGCGAAACTAACGTTTATTGGTGGTGCCCAGAAGGTTACTGGTTCTTGTTATCTCGTGCAGGCGGGTTTATCAAGCATATTGTTAGACTGTGGCATGCATCAGGGGGGCAGTTTGGTCAAACGCATTCACAAGGAGCAGTTTGCCTTTGATGTTCGTCAACTCGATGCTGTTGTACTTTCCCATGCACATTTAGACCACGCCGGTCTATTGCCTCTTTTGGTCGCACGGGGTTACAAAGGGCCAGTCTATTGCACAACCGCGACCAAAGAGCTTTTACACATTATGCTCAATGATGCGGCGCATATTTATTGGG
>ENA-OSET01001510-OSET01001510.1-sediment-metagenome-genome-assembly--contig:-NODE-1510-length-24067-cov-3.662276_pt1 | contig 24067 bp, 26 predicted proteins | sample MGYA00237882_ERZ534229 | MGnify/ENA primary metagenome ERZ534229 (study PRJEB26408, sample SAMN06266212) | sediment metagenome | isolation source: Hudson Canyon methane seep mesocosm | place... | reverse complement strand
CCAGACTTTGCTATTTACCTTTTATATCAAAAACAAAGGTATCATGTTCCTAAGGTTAAGGCTGCGGTTGATTTTTTGGTAGCGCGCATTAAGGGAAAGTATTAAGCAACATTTAATCGTGCGATCTGTACGCAGAATAGAATATTGTTATTGACCCGTTTAAATTAAGAAAAGTGGAGTGTGTGATGAGAATTGAAAAGACAATTCCTTTATTAGATGAAATTCTAAATGAGTGGCAAGCACAAATTGGGAATGATTTCCAAGGCTATAAAAATCATGTTATTCGTATGCTTAATTTTTGTTTTTATTTAAAGCTGGAATTAACTGAAGTTGAACGTAAAAAATTAATCATAGCAGCAGCGTTTCATGATATTGGTATTTGGAGTGCGCATACTATTGATTATTTACCGCCTTCGGTATTAGTTGCAAAAGAATATCTGGAAAAAAATAATTTGAGTGAGTGGGTAGAAGAAATCAGTTTAATAATAGACTTGCACCATAAATTTACCCAAGTTAAAAATGAACGGTATCCGTTAATTGAGATATTTAGACGTGCTGATTTAGTAGACTTTTCACTAGGTACGATCAAGTGGGGGATTTCAACGTCATATATCAAAGAATTAAAGTTGGAAATTCCAAATGCGGGCTTTCACAAGCGTTTAATGCAACTTTCATGGCAGCAAATGAAGCAACACCCATTTAACCCTGCGCCTATGATGAAATGGTAGGGAATGTTTTTAAATTTAATAAAATGGTCTGTATAAAAATCATATAAGACCATACAGGTCTGCCTTGAGTTACTTTACGTTTTTACTCTGGGCAGGTCACTCCAACACGTTGTATAACCTGGTGATTTAAGCCGTCTGTTCATTCTCCAATTTTGCTGCATCCCCTGGCTGGCGAATACGATAGGACAATGTGTTTTATTAATGCGATCCATGACTGCCATCAATTGTTTTGATTTCATTGTTTGTGCCGGTGAAAAAGCATCTAATTGCTCAGGCCTTTCGGGTTGTAGTTCAATTAAGCCAACACCTGCACGAGCAAATTTTATACCTGGACGAAAAATTATATGTCTAATAGCATGTCGAGCTGCTGTAATAATTTGCCTTGTGTCGTTGCTGGGGGTAGGGAGTTTTATCACAGCAGAGCGGCTATAAGGCCTGTCTATAAAATGAGCTGATGAAGCAAAAACGCTGATTGTTTTTACGAGTTGTTTTTGTTGACGGAGTTTGGTGCATGCACGGCTTGCATATTGACTGATGGACTGTTCAAGCTCGGTGCTATTCATTATTTTTTGGCCAAATGAACGTGTCGAGAAAATTTGTTTTTTAGCTTCTGGTGTTTGTTCTAATTCATAGCATTTAATGCCGTTTAACTCATCAATGGTTCTGGCAACATTGATGTTGTAACGTTTTCTGAGTTGTTGTGAGTTTTGTTGTAGTAAATCATATACGGAATAAATCTGCTTATCCGCAAGCCCTTTACTTAGTCGCCGACCGATTCCCCAAACTTTATTGCTCGGTATTTTATTGAAGACGGCATGCCATTTTTTCGGGTCATCAATCACGCAAACACCATCGCATTTGACTGATTTTTTGGCAATATGGTTAGCCAATTTTGCTAATGTTTTTGTCTTGGCTATCCCCACACTTACAGGCATACCTGTGTGCTTTTTAACGGTATTTTTTATTAACTGACCATAATCTGGCAGCTTGATAGACATGCCTGCTAAAGATAAAAATGCTTCATCAATTGAATAAATTTCCATGTCAGGCGAAAATTGCTCAAGCGTACTCATGACCCTGCTTGATAAATCACCATACAATTCATAGTTGCTTGAAAATACCTGTACCCCGTATTTTTCTAATAATGGCTTTTGTTTAAAATAGGGTTCAAGATCAGGAATACCTAAGGCTTTAGCTTCTTTAGAGCGAGCAACAATACAGCCGTCATTGTTGCTTAAAACCACTACAGGTAAACCTCTTATATCAGGGCGAAATACTTGCTCGCAGCTTGCAAAGAATGAATTACAATCAACTAATGCGTACACAGTTTATGCCTGCGTATTGACGAAATAACGACCCCTTCAATAATTAGGTCGCAGTCAGTATTAATATGAATGGGAGGGAATTTTGGATTGGCGGATAATAATTGATTCAGTGTCAGGTTCAGAAACTTACAGGTAAGTTCACCATCAATGGCTGCAATAACAATGTCGCCATGAGCAGGGGGAACGGACCGATCAATGATTAAAATATCATCATTGAATATACCGCAGCCTGTCATAGAATCACCGTTAGCAATTGCAAGGTAAGTTGCCGAGGGATGTTTGATTAAAAGCTCATCAAGACTTAAGCCTTTTTCAATATAATCATCAGCTGGCGAGGGAAAGCCTGCCGCGACTTTGGTGCTAAATAGCTTGAGGTTTATGGATGATTTTAGAAGTGGGATTAGCATAACTCTTTACCTTGCTGTATGTATGTACAGTATTATAAGGTTTGTTTTGTATTAATATCAAATATTAGTTATGCGTAATAACGACCTATAGTGATGATCCTCCTCTCATAGCATTATTTAGTTTATAGTGCTGTCATTACTTAAAGTAACCACTACACCGCAGGACACGCTGAATGGAATACCGAAAATTAGGAAGAACCGGACTTGATATTAGTCTGATTGGTTTAGGCACAATGACCTGGGGTTGGCAAAATTCCCAGGCAGAAGGGTTTGAGCAAATGGACTATGCGCTTGAGCAGGGGGTTAACTTTTTTGATACCGCTGAAATGTATGCCATTCCGCCGAGTGAAGCGCATTTTGGTACGACTGAAACTATTATTGGCCACTGGTTTGCTTCAAGAAAAAACCGGGACAAAGTCATTCTTGCTTCTAAAATTACTGGCCCTGGATTTCCATGGTTGCGAAATGGTGACAACCGTATTAACAAAAAGAATATTCTTGATGCCGTGGAAGGGAGTTTAAATCGGTTACAAACCGACTATATCGATTTGTATCAATTGCATTGGCCTAATAGAGGCTCTTATCATTTCGGTAAAAACTGGGACTTCGCACCAAACTTTGACGTTAACGCGGAAGAAGAGAATTTCTTAGAAGTCTTGCATACTCTGCAAAGCTTGATTACTGAAGGTAAGATTCGCCATATAGGCCTCTCTAATGAAACGGCTTGGGGGATGACTAAGTGGTTACAGTTGGCTAAAGATAATGGTTTACCGCGTATGGCTTCGATTCAAAATGAATACTCGTTATTGTGCCGTCATTTTGACTTGGATTTACGTGAAATATCATTGCATGAAGAGTGTGGTTTACTCGCTTGGTCACCTTTAACGCGCGGTATTTTAAGCGGTAAATACCTTAATGGAGCCCAGCCAAAAGGTGCGCGCCTAACCATGGAAACACGTAAAGAACACCGGGTAGGGGAGCAGGTAGATAACGCAACAAAGGCGTATGTTGACTTGGCTCGTCGCCATGGTTTGGACCCTTGCCAAATGGCGTTGGCTTTTGTAAATCGCCAACCTTTTGTAAGTTCTACCTTAATTGGTGCGACAACAATGGCGCAATTACGCAGTAATATTGATTCGCTTTCCATAACGCTATCTGAGGAGATACTTCAGGAAATTCACTTGATTCAGCGTGCTTACCCCGTACCTTTTTAACTACTTGCTTAAGCGATATGCTGTTGCGATGGTTGAACGTATTAGCATGTCGGTATTGCCTGCTTCAAAAGCACTATGGCCCGCTTCTCTGATAACGTGAAGCTGGGCTTCCAGCCAGTGTGCTTGTAAGTCAAAGGCGTTATCTAATGGGCACACCACGTCATAACGACCATGCACAATCACGCCGGGAATATGTGCTATCTTAGGCATGTTTTCAATGATTTGATTTTCTTCAATGAAGCTATTGTTAATGAAGTAATGGCACTCGATACGTGCCATCGCTAACGCAACTTGGGGGTGTGTGAAGTGGTCTTTGATGCTTTTATTGGCTTTTAAGGTCGAGCAGGCTCCCTCCCAACCAGACCAGGCTTTAGCAGCAGCCATGCGTTTTAATTCATTGTCGGAGGTTAGAAGCTGGTAGTAAGCTTTGATAAAATCACCGCGTTCACTGACGGGGATAGGTTTGATATATTGTTGCCATTCATCTGGAAATAAGCGACTTGCGCCTTCCTGATAAAACCATTGAATATCTTTCTTTCGGCATAAAAAGATGCCTCGTAAAATTAACTCTAATACGCGATCCGGAAAAGCCTGGGCATAAAGAAGTGCCAGTGTGGAACCCCAGGAGCCTCCAAACAAAACCCAGGAATCAATACCTAGGTGCAGGCGTATTTTTTCAATATCATCAATCAAGTGTTGTGTCGTGTTTTCGTTTAGTTCTGCATGAGGAGTGCTTTGACCAGCCCCTCTTTGGTCAAAAACGATAATGCGGTATAAGTCAGGGTCAAAAAAACGACGTGATTTGTAATCGCTACCACCACCGGGGCCGCCATGAATAAAAAGAACCGGAATACCTTTCGGGTTACCTGACTCTTCAATGTAAAGCGTGTGAATATCACTCACGGGCAGGTGATGTTCTTGGTAAGATTGAATGTCAGGGTAAAGTATATGCATAAGGTAAGCGCCTAATTGAATACCTTATCATCATAGGTTTTTTTTAATGCAATTGAAATTAAAAACTAAAGCAGCAGTTAGTGTGGTTATTTGTAGGTTTTAAACAACTTACAGTGAATGAATATAGTGTGCTATTTTTTCAATTGCTTCATCTGCTTGCTTAACTAAGGGCGAGAATGTTTGAAAAACATGGAATTGTTGTTCAAACACATCTATATAGTGCTCGACGCCTTCATCATTTAAGCGTTTTACAAATGCTGTGATTTGCTTTAAAAAAACTTCTGCACCAGCCGCCTGAATATATAAAGGTGGGAGAGTTGTTAAATTTATATTCCGAAAGTCGACAAGTGGTCCATCACTATTTTCATCGGATACAAATTCAGAAACCCAGCGATCTAAAAGTGATTTATCTAAAATATCAGTATCTTCATTCTCCAGGGTCAAGCCATCCTTATCAAGTGGGGCTAGCCAGGGGGATAATAAAACACACGCATCTGGTTGGCGTATATTAGCTTGATGTGAGAGATGATGAATAACAGATAAGCATAAGCCTCCTCCAGCTGAATCCCCCATCAGAATCACTTTTTTTCCTTCATAAAGCGGGTTTGCCAATATACTTTCTGTTACGGCTAAACAGTCACTTTGGGCGGCAGGTAATGGATGCTCAGGAGCAAGTCGATATTCAATACCAACCACAATAGCGTGTGTTTTTAGGGCAACATTTGCCAACGTTAAACTATATCCATCTGCGGAACCCACCACATAGCCTCCACCATGCAGGTAAACCACAATTACATCAGGAGAGGGGATATGAGACGGTCTATAGGTAACACAGGCTACACCGGCAATAATTTCATTTTCTCGCGTTGTTTTAAACATGAATGGTGCATACATTTTGAGCAGCTTTTGTCGGTCCCGTAACCAAGGAATTGGCTTGTTCTTAGACTCATGCAATGTGCGTTTTGCTAAGCGAAACGTATATTCTGTCAGCCACGGTCGAGCAGGTAATTTATTAGGCGAAATAAAACAGTCTAACAAAGAGCATATACTGATGCGCATAACGTCAAAAATGGCATTTATCATTAAGCAACTTTCTCTTTCTCTGTTTGGTCATCATTAACACTGCTTAAGACTAAGTCATTAAAATCCGGTTCGTCCATTTCTTTCACCCATTGCTTCCAACTATAGGGCCACATTGCGGGGTCACCATCACCATCCAAATACCAGCTCTGACAACCACCCAGCCAAACTGTCCCTTTCATGCCTTCTTTCAGATAGGTATTAAATTTGACCAGCGCCGCCTTGGTGGGAGCTACTTCATCAAACTCTTTATGTCGCCATGCATCAATTAGCTTGAGTACATATTTACTTTGTACCTCACTCATCGCAATGACAGAAAAATTTCCAATTGGCGTATTTGGACCGAGCATTAAAAAGAAATTTGGAAAATCAGGTATCAGTATAGAACGGTAAGCCTGAACTTTTTTACGCCATGCATCATCTATCGATACACCATGTTTACCCACTAAATTCATAGGTCTCATAAAGTTAAACGGGCTGAAGCCAGTAGAGAGTACAAGTACATCAAGCTTGTGTAGTTTTCCATCCTGAGTTACCACGCCTTCTTGAGTGATATGGTGAATACCTTCCGTAACCAGATCGGCATTAGGCTTCTGAATGGCATCATAAAATGTAGTATTCGCAATGATACGCTTACAGCCTACTTTATATTTTGGCGTCAGCTTTGCACGTAAAGCGGGGTCTTTAACACTTCGTCGTAAGTTCCATTTACACCAAATACTCACTGCTGCATGTTGTAATTTTTTACCAATCACCGCTTTTGAAAAAGTTTGCTCAACAGCAAAGGTATATCGGTCTTTAAGTTTTTGCATTAACTGGGGAGATTGACGCCATTTATGTTTATCTTTGGGGGAGTAATCTTTATTGGGAAGGTTGACAATCCATTGCGGCGTTCGTTGGAAAACGGATACTTTTTTGGCGACTTTTATCAATTCCGGAATTGCTTGAGCGGCTGTCGAACCTGTACCAATGACACCTATTCTTTGATTTTTTAATGCAACATCATGGTTCCATTCGGCAGTATGAAAGGTTTCACCTTTAAAGCTATCTAAGCCAGGAATGTCTGGTTTTGAAGGGTGATGAAGAATTCCCGTTGCGCTAATAACAAAGTCTACAATCAGGCTTTGTCCTTTACTGGTCTCTATATACCATTTTCCATTTTCAAACTGGCAGGATACCACTGCTTCATTGAATCGAATTGTGTCTGTAATACCATATTTAGCACTTACTCTTTCAAAGTAGTTTTGAATTTCACTCCCCATAGCAAAGCGATTACTCCATTCCGCATTGGGCTCAAATGAGTAAGTATACATGTGAGCAGGGATGTCACAGGCGACACCGGGGTAGGTGTTTTCTCGCCAAGTCCCCCCAAGCTTGTCTTTTTTTTCAAGTATTGTTATGTCCTGGATACCTGATTCACGTAATTTTATGGCCATGAGTATGCCCGTCATGCCTGCACCAATTACAAGTACTGAAGGGTTTCTAAGGTTTGTTTTTATCATGGTATCGCTTTCATCCGCATATATTGGTGGTAATTGATAACACCAGAATAAAAGTCTTTTAAGTGGAGCTGAATGTTTAAAATGTCTATTTATATGTGAATTTCGGCCAAATCAACCTAAACTATATGAAAATGGTTTTTATTTAACGCGGCTTGATAGAGAAAGTTCGATGGACTTAAGTGTTGCTCACCATATTAAAGGCTTGCGCCCAGCGCTTGGTGTTATGAAAGATTTAGGGTTTTCTGAGTCGGAATGCCTGAAGGATACCGGGATATCAACAGAGCTTCTAGAGCACCCGGAAAAAGGGATTTCGCTACAGCAGGAATTAGCATTTTATAGACGGCTGCTATTATTAAGTGGTGACCCTCTAATTGGTTTATCGTTAGGTAAAGCATACAGGATCGAAAGCTATGGCGTTCTGGGTTACGCTATTCTTAGCTCACAAAATTTAGGCGATGCCTTAGCGTTAGTTTCTGAATTTGGCTCACTCAGTTTTACTCATTTTAGTATCGGTTTTACCGTCAAAGACACGCTTGCCAGTATTTATATGCAAGGACTTAAACCATTAGACCCTAGTCTATTAGCCTTATTTTCTGATAGAGATTTTGCTGCGGTTATTTTTGGTACAGAAGCTGCACTTAATCAGTCTTTTCCAATTCAAAAAGTCACATTAATGCATGATGGTCAGGCCTATTTGGGGCAGTATGAATCTTTTTTTAAATGCCCGGTTAGTTTTAATGAAAATCGTATGGAAATGTTTTTTGATGCTGCATTTCTATCAAGCCCTATGCCCCTTAGAGACTCTGAAACATTAGAGTATTGTCGTCAACAATGTGAACGGCTCCTTAAAAAATTCACTCAGAAGAATTCAATTGCTGATCAAGTTCGTCATTTGCTTTTAGCGAGAACAAATTCTTTTCCAAACATCAAAGAAACGTCCAGCATTCTGAATATTCCAGAAAGAAGTTTAAGGCGGCGCTTGCATGAAGAAGGGTGTCGATATCAAACTTTGTTGAATGAAGTCCGTTACCAGTTAGCATGTGAATACTTAAATAGTGATGAGTCTTTAGACAGTATCGCTAAGCGACTTGCTTATACTGAAACCGCAAACTTTTCACATGCATTTAAGCGCTGGAGCGGTATTTCTCCAAATAAATATAGGAAAACTCGCTCTGTTACTTAACAAGCTTTAGCCTCAAGTTAGACTGTCATTATTATCTAAAGAGTGCGTGCAATTGCCTCTAACTCGGCAATGATGGTTTGAGAGTTGGTTTTATCAATACTTGTCCCATCAAAGATAACCGTTTCTAAGGCGTGAATCTGACCGGTTAAAGTCGTGGCAGGAGACGATTCGGAATCGAACATTTTCTCGACTATTCGTCGATTCTTTTCTTGCTTAATTAAGTCGGCTATTAATGACATGATAAATTTACGATATAAATGGTTTTTGGCGCAGGGATGTCCCTGAGCACCTTCTGTTGTAACAAATAGAATTGTCGCTGATTGAATTATAGCAGAAATACGGCTATCAGGCCTTTTATGTGATATTACTAGGGGCTGACAGCCGTGCACTATTTGTTTCTATCCTAAAAAGCTTAAGCGCTTTTCAATTCTTCAATCATTGACTGCATTAGTGTGCGCACATTATCAGCTTCTTTCTGCAAAAGAATTTTGCGAGCATCTAGATCAACATTAAGATCATCAGCTGTGATTTTTGGCTGGTAGAGTTTGTACATTACTTTGAGTTCGCTTAGGCGTTTTACTAAAAACGGGACGCTGAATAGACGTGTTTCTTTTAGACGGTCATAGCTTTTCTTGGGCAATTTCTTTAACACCGGGTCAAGGTGCTTGCTTACAGGAACCGTTTTTGCCCAGTTTTCAGAACCCTGATGAACAAGAACTAGAATAGGGGTATTCAGTCGAAGTGCGAATTCAATAAAGCGGGGGCTTAAAAAAGGCTGAATTTCTAAACCATCACCATAATTACAATTCTCTCCTTCAGGTTTTACAAAAAGGTCTGTAAAACCATCGTTTTCCATTTTTGCTAGGAATTCATTGAAGTTGAGGCCTCTATCTACTTGGGTAAAATACTGAATTGCATATTTATAAAGTGGAATTTGGTAAAAAAAGCGCCACATAATCACGATAGGCTTACGGTTTTTTCCTCCGTTTTCCATGTAAAGCTTATTTAAGGTAATAGTACTTGCTAATGGGCCAAGCATGGGACCATGGTTAAGGGCGACGATGAGTTTAGGGTATTTCGCTAAAATTTCACCCATGTCGTCTGACTTAGGGTTAAATGAAATTTTCTTTGCTAGCGCTTTGGTCATCGCGCCAGCTAGTAGTGAAAAATCTTTTACACTTCTCATGTTTATATTGGTCATCCTATATGTTGGTAATACTTGTTAACACAAACGTTGAAGCGGCGCACTGTACGCGATTTATGTAGTATCGGCAATCGGTGATGGGGTTGATGTTATTTAAAGCTTTAAACTTATTCTAACCACCTCTTCGCCTTCTACTGCCGCTGGCACAGCGCAACATAATAATACTTCGTCATCATTAACATGGGATGAATGTTCAGATTGATAGGCTACTTTTCCTGATAGTAACTTGGTTTTACATGCGCCACATTGTCCGCTTCGGCAGCCATATTCAGGTGAAAATCCATGAGACTCAGCGAAATCTAATAAGTTGCCATCACTATCTGACCACGCTTGTTCAACATTAGTGTCTGTAAATTCAATAATAGCTTCGGTTGCGATTGGTTGTGGTTTGAATGTATCAGTGGCAAGGTCACCCTCTCTTTTTAGAGAGGCAGGCCCGAACTCTTCTGCATAGATGCGTACATCGTTAACCCCTAAGTTTCTGAGCAAATCATAAGAGGATTGCATGAACCCACTTGGGCCACATAAATAAAAATCATAATCATCCAGGGGGAGTACTGCTTGTAAGAATGGGGCTGAAATTCGTCCCGTGTTGTGAAAGTCCTGTCCTGGCGTTAAGGATGAGTCCGTTTCGCTAAGCGTCCAGTACGCCTGAATAAGGCCGGATGAGTTAGCTGAAATGGCATTGAATTCATTAAAGAAAGCACGTTGCTCACTGTTCTTTGCTGCACCTATAAAAGTTAAAGCATGACCTGACCGGGTACGAATAAATTCATTCAAGGCGTGTCGCGCCATTGAAATCATAGGCGTTATACCGACACCGCCAGCTAATAATACAGAAGGCCTTGATGTTGACGCATCGTAAGTGAAATCACCACGAGGTGATTTGGCATAAATTGTATCGCCAACGTTGTAATCTTGGTGAAGGCAGTTAGAGACTACGCCATCAGGTATGTTCGGATTATTTGATAATTCGTGTTTTACACTAATTCGATACTGTGAGTCAGCTGGAGCCCCCGAAAGCGTGTAGTTTCGTATGAAGTCTTTGCCGTTTTTGTTGGCTTTAATCGTTAAAAATTGGCCAGGTAAGAATTTTAGGGCCTGGTGGTCTTTCGCTTGTAAATAAAAGGATTTAATGACACTGCTTTCTGCTTCAATTTTAGTAATAACATAGGGAAGCCATTGATCCTTAGTGGACTCTGCACGTGACAATTTTTCAGCTTCTGGCCACGTGCCAGTGAGTAAAGTATTAGGTGAATATTCATCAAGCTTCCAACGTAGTGGCAAACTATTATGAATCCAGCGCCCATGATCAATATGAAATTTCCATAAACGTTCGGCTCCTTCAAAATGCTTTATGTCAGGGCTGTCCCATATTATTTCTACCGTACCAGTTACTGTTAGGATATGGCCTGATTCAAAGTCGATAAATAATAAACCAGCTTTCGAATTCTCAGTAAAATTGCCAAACGTGTTGAAATGAAAATTACCCAGGTAATCAGGTATGGTTAGGGTAAGCTCATTATCGACTCTGATAAATCCGGGTTGCCCGCCTCGGTGTGACACATCGGCACCTTCATTGGCAGGTGCACCGTTATCTGTTTTATTATCAAAATAGCTGGCAACGAAAAAAGTATCTGTTTTAGCAATAAGTGCTTGGGCCTCATCATCAAAAACGTGTAGTGCTTTAGTGGTCGATTTGGGGAGTGTTTCAGGAGCCAGTATTTCCAGTTCACGTGTTTGAATATATTGAGGGCAATTACCAAAAGCTTGGTCAACCGACAAACGGAAACCATCTTCGGTATGCTCAATGATATGCCCGGCTAATCGGTTTCTACGTCTTGATGTTAATTCAATGCCTAATAACCCTAAACGGGTCTCATTATTTAAGGCATCTGCTAAAGGGTCTCCAGCGACAGGGCTTGTATTAATATCAAGTACATTAGCTTGGCTAGCATTCATAAACCCAGGTTTATTGAATAAAATAGAGGCCCAAGGCCAGCCATCTTTGTCAGCATGACCTACGAAAACAAAGGGTAATTGTTGGTAGAAAGATTGGTGTTGTTCTGGCATATAGTCACGAATAACACGGCTGCCGAATCGCTCCATTTTATCCCTTACACCTAAACGACTCTGGATTGCTTGTTCGCCTCTGTGAAAAGGTGAAGAGCCTGATGCACTTGAATCAGATAATGTTGTTTTAGTGGGCATGCCAGATCTCCGTCGTTTTGGTTTTATTAGCTTGTTGCGATGAACTAAGTATTAGTATCCAAGTTTAAAGCGTGCAAATAAATAGTGCTGTTATTGAATGATTGTCAATGTTATGTTGAAAGTATGGACACTATAGATGGCATGAAAACAATAATTGCAGCGGTCGAAACTGGCTCATTTACGGCTGCTGGTGAGCGCTTAGGTATTTCAAAAGCATTGGTGAGTAAATACGTCGGTGAAGTTGAAAGTGGGTTAGGTGTGCGTTTATTTAATCGTTCAACTCGACGCCTCTCTTTAACAGAAGAAGGGCAGCGTTATTACGAACAAGCGCTTCCTTTGCTAGAAGAGTTTTCAGTACTGATAGACAACGTGACGGGGGCACAATCAGCTCCGCGTGGTTTGTTGAGAATAAGCGCCCCTCAAACATTTGGGGAAATGAGCCTCTCACCACGTATACCTAAGTTTTTGGACACCTATCCAGAACTCAGTGTAGACCTTCAGTTATCAGACAAAATGATTGATATGCTCGAAGAAGGGATCGACGTTGTTATTCGGATTGGTGGGGTAGATGATTCAAGCTTAGTCGCGCGACATATCAAAACCCTACCGCTCTGCTTATGTGCATCACCTGCCTATATTCAACAGCATGGTGAACCATTAAGTGCTGAAGATATCGCCGAGCACCGTTGTATCATTGATAGCAATTTTCGTGTTGGAAAACAGTGGCCTATCGTTGCACCTGATGGCCAAACCACATCAGTAGAAGTGACTTCGAGTATCTCAGTTAATAGCCCTAGGGCTGTTAAAGAAATTGCTTTGTCTGATGGTGGAATCGGTATGATTCCGCGTTTTATTATAGCATCCGAACTTGAACAAGGGCGTCTTCAAGAAGTGCTTCCAGATTTTAAAACCTTGGAGTTTGGCTTATTTGCCATTTATCCGCATCGCCGCTACCTGTCAAAGAAAATCAGATGTTTTATCGATTTTCTCATTGATGAATTTGAAGAATTGCAATAGAGCTAAATGCGTGTGAAATAGTCTTAACCCCGGTAAATGTTTACCGGGGTTAAGAGAAATCCCTTTGTTTAACTGAATAAAGCTGAGCCAAGCATTACAATACCAATTACGCCTGCCGTCCAGGCTGTAGTACGTACCCAAGGAATGCCAATCACAAATACAACGGTATGTATTATACGGGCGATCAAGAAAATTTGAGCACCGAGTACTGATGACTCATTACTCAAGCCAAGTATATGCACTGCAATTGTAATGGGCGCAAAGATGCTAATAGCTTCGATTAAGTTTCGAATGGCACGATTTAATCGATCGTTTGCACCTGTCCAAGGTGATATCTCATGTTGATTGCCTGCGGCGATAGGTAGACCCAGTACAAGTACATTCCGAGTACCTTGAATTAGTGTTAGCAAGAGTAAAAAGCCACCCATTGCGGCAAGTATTTGTAGTTCAGTATTCATCATAATCTCCTCAAGTTAAATTTAAGCACTTAGGCCCACATGGGTTTTGCCAAACACGACAAAACCATTTAAATTTTCGAATCGACTGATCCAGGCGCGTAGGTTTGGATAGTTTTCCAGAGATACATCACCTTCTGGTGCATGAGCGATATAGGCATAATTGGCAGCATCTGCGATAGTCGGTTTGTCGCTGACTAACCAATCACGACCGGTTAAGTGTGTTTCCAATGTTGCTAATAAGCTGTGAGCTGTTTCGATGGCATTTTTGTGGTCTAAACCTGCACCAAAAACGTTTACTAAGCGTGCTGCTGCAGGGCCGAAAGCAAGCTTGCCGGCAGCAATGGATAAGAAGCGCTGCACGTGTGCTTGTTCAACTAAATCAGTGGGGTACCAGGTACGTTTCGTATCGTATTTAGAGGCAAGGTAGATCAGAATAGCGTTTGAATCCGAGAGGGTGACATCCCCATCTTCAATCGCAGGTACTTGGCCAAAAGAATTTTTAGCTAAATACTCAGGTTGCTTATGTGCACCTTGCTTCAAATCGACATCAACAAGCTCTGCATTCAAGCCCAGTAGTGAAAGTAGCACCTCAACGCGGTGTGAATGACCAGAAAGAGGGTGACGGTATAAAGTGATTGTTGACATAATATTTCTCCAGTATTTGTATTGATTGTTTAATTTTGTTTAGGCAAAAGGTTTTCATGTTCAAGGTGCAAAAGCTCATTGAACCCACCAATTAGTTGATTGTTAATCAATAGTTGTGGGTAGGTATGGCCTATTTTTCTGCGTCTCATTTCACTAATTTTTTCAGGATGTTTATAAACATCGTATTCTGTAAATATTAACCCTTTACTGGTTAATAGTTGCTTAGCGTGTGTGCAATAACCACAACCTGGGCGGGTATATATTTCAATGGTGCTCATAACACAGTCCTGTTTCTAAAGTGACTTATAGGATTGATATCAATTCAGCATTTGTGTCGATGGAAAGTACTATCGAGCAAGTTGCTATGTTGATGAGGCTAGTATCCGTGTTTATGTTATGTAGATAAATATGATAAATATTGAATTACTGTCAATGCGATGTTGACTAAGTAGAGGGAGGTCTGAATTTCAATAATAGATACGACTAGAGAGGGTTGTTATCATGATTGAAAGTAAAAATCTTAATACGAGCGATTGAATTGGTTTATGCTTGAAGAAACTTTCCAAGTGTAAAAAAACTTAGGTATGTGGCGTGAAGGTGTTAATACAAAGATCATCTGAAGTGTGTGGGGGGGGCAGAAACTGAGGTGTGTTCACTAGAGGGTGAAACAAAAGTGCAGAAATGCCTGCACTTTGGGTTTAATTAATAATTTAAGCTTGCTGGCGTCGTGCGAAACCTAATCCAGCAATACCTAATATTAGCAAAGCTAATGAGCCAGGTTCGGGCACCTCTGATGCAGAGATCGTTGTTGTGAAATAAGTTTGGTTTTGGTTATACGCGTCAGCAGACCAAATCCACTGAGCGTCTGAGCTTACGCCAGGTCTCGTGCCCCAAGGCCATGAACCATTAGAACCATGTGCATCGGCTTTCATGTAGTTATTCCAACCCGTGGTACTAACAGCCCAATCTATAGTATTGGTTAGTAAGTTAGAATCACCATTATCAAATGTATGGTCACTACCTGTTAAATTAAACTCTCCTAGAAAACCTGCAATCCAGCCTTGGTCATAAGCGAATACGTGTAAAAAGTAATCTTGACCTGCATCTAGGTTAACACCAGAAAAATTGTAGGTGCTTGTCCAGTTATTACCTGAAGAGATGTACGTTCCCTGGGTATTATCGTTAGTGGAAATATAAGCCGCATAACCATTATCAACATTGAGTCCGCCTGATAAAAGTGTTGCTTGAGCGTTTGTGCTTACTAAAAATACCAGGCCTGCAAAAATATTAAAAAGTGTCGTTCTTCTCATTTTTTTGGGTTCTCTTTTTGATTTTTCTATCGTTGTGTTTTTAAACTATTAGCACATCAGCTAACAACTGAGCGTTAGTGTAAAGTATTGAAAAGAAAAATTTAAACCTGGAAGGAGGATTGTCACAATGGTTTACATAGTGGGTAGCTTAGGTGTAGTGGAAGGTTAAGAGGATAAGGGTAACGTGTGGTGCATGTTACCCTCAGGCTTAATCAATAAAGTCTAATTAACAACCATTTGAAGTTGTACAATATTGTTTTCGGATTCGAAAGATTCATATTGGGTATAAATTTCTCTGCATTGGTCTGTCATTTGAAACCCTTGCTCTTGTATGTCACCAATAAAAGGCATGTATCCTTTTTCGCCCAGGTCTTTTAAGCTTCCTTTGAAAGTTCGTTCAAGGCATTTTACGGGCTCAAGTGTGCCTGCAGTCAATTTGCCTTGATAGCCATCAATCGTTTTTACGGGTTGTGTCATTTCCAAATCAAAAGGGGCTGACATGTCTTCTGTACAATTACGGTAAACGAATATCATCGGTCCAACGGCTTCTAATCCGCTTTTTAATACTTCTTCCATAACGGTTTCAGGGTGATTGCCAATATCTTCCGTTATCGTACTCAATGTGGCTTTTTTGTTTAAAGAAATAACGTGAATGGGTTGAGTTAAGTTCGTTTCCATTTTTGTCATTGTTGAATTATTCATGATTAGTACCCTGTTTGTGTTTGAAATTCCATAATAAACAGGGTGACTGACAACCCTATGTCAGTAGTGTTTATTTATCATCAATAACCGTGTTAAGTTCGCTAATGAGTTGTTTTATGGTTTGTTTTAACTCAGGTGGCTCAATGACCTTCACCGCATCGGTATAGCTAAGTAACCAGCGAGCAAAATATTCGATAGAAGGTGTTAAAAATGTCATTTCAATATCTTGATTCTCATTTTTCCTCTCGGCAATAAAACCGTGCCACTGACGTTGATCATGCGTATAGGGTGCAATCTGTTTATTGAAGCTTACCTTGGTTTGAAAAAGCTTAACTTGGTCTCGTATACGTTCAAGGTAGGCGTTTAGGTCGCCACGGCTGCGCTGATCAAACCACTGTGCTTTATTATCGAGTGACTGGATTCGGTCTAATCGAAAATCACGATAGTCACTACGCATGCGGCACCAGGCTATCAGGTGCCAGTGTTTACTGTAGAAATAAAGACCAACTGGTTCAACTATTCGTGAGCTGTTCTCTTGCCTGTAATGGGTGAAATAATTAATTTCCAGTAGTTGTGATTTGGCAAGTGCATGTTGAATATCGGTTAACCAGGGAGCTTGGTTATTTGACTGCATACTGCCAGATTGGTGGAAGCCTGACTGAACATCTAGGCGTTTATTTAAACTTTCAAGGTGGTCTTTTTCTTGGGTGTTTAACACTGCCTTGATCTTTGTTAGGGCGCTTTTATAGGCTTTTTTTGTACCTTCATCTGCATTACCTTGAATGAACTTTTCTGCTACAAATAAAGCAAAAGCTTCTTGCTGGTTAAACATAACGGGTGGAAGCTTGTAACCTTTATCCAGAAAATAACCTAAACCCGCTTCCGAAATAATAGGCACACCGGCTGTTTCAAGAGTACGAATGTCTCGATAAATAGTACGAAGGCTAACATCAAACTGATCAGCCAGTTCCTGGGCTGTCAGTAATCGTTTTGTTTGTAGTTGAAGAAGAATCGCAGTGATTCGGTCGAAGCGGTTCATTCAAATTTCCAGTTATTGTTATTAAACTATAATTCTACAGTGGCGGGTTCAGTAATAGGATTACGTCGTCTGATTTATTTCATCCTGAAGCTTTTCAAGCTCGTCTAAAATGCGTATAAATTTTGAGCCAAAAGGGGTGACTTTATATTCGACTCTGGGTGGAATCTCATTAAATGCGATACGCTCGACAATGCCAAATTCGGTATTTTTCTTTAAGCAGGCATTGAGTACTTTAGTACTTAAACCCTCTACATTTCTGACCATCTCTCCAGGGCGGTTAATCCCCTGGTTTAATAATTGATACACTGTAAGCGACCATTTACAGCCATAAATAGTTTCTACCATACGAGCTGATTTTTCAGGTGACAATTTTCTCGAAATTTTATTTTCTAATGTTTTCATAAAGATGTACCACTTTGTACCTATCTAACCAAATTGTGCCTACTTTTTTTAGGCTTTGTCGCTGCTTATGATTATTACACACATTGCAGAACACAAACTAAAGAAAACACGTAGGAGAAAAGAAAATGAACTTTAATCATACCGGTATTGCACTCATTGTTGGCGGTTCAAGTGGCATGGGGTTAGAAACGGCTAAACTTTTAGCAACTCAGGGTATAGAGGTTGTTATTGTAGGCCGAAACCAAAATAAACTTGATAAATGTTTGAATGAATTGTCTTCGATGGGTAAGGCATCCTCTATTCGAGCAGACCTGTATACAGAGGAGGGCATCCAACGTTTATTGAATTTTATAAACAATGAAAAAACTCACGTGAGTTACTTAGTGAATGCAGCAGGTTATTTTAGTCCGAAACAATTTATTGAGCATACGGTTGATGACTATGAAATATATATGGGCTTGAATAAGGCCATTTTTCAAATATCACAGGCAGTGGCTAAAAATATGTCGGGTACGAATGGTCGGGTCGAAAATCGCCTGGGAGGTAGTATTGTGAATGTGGGGTCAATGTGGGCTAAACAAGCCATCAAAGCGACACCGTCTTCAGCATATTCAATGGCAAAAGCTGGGCTTCATGCTTTAACTCAACATATGGCAATGGAGTTAGCAGAAGATGGAATACGTGTTAACGCAGTTTCGCCAGCAGTAGTGAAAACACCTATATATGAATCATTTATTGATCCTGAAGATCTTGATGTTGCCTTAGAAGGCTTTAATAGTTTTCACCCGATTGGTCGAGTAGGCCAGGCAAGAGATATTGCAGAAACCATTACATTTTTATTGTCAGACAAAGCCAGTTGGGTGACGGGTGCTATTTGGGATGTTGACGGTGGCGTTATGGCTGGGCGGAACTAATTCTCTCTAACGTGTGTCAGATGATAAATAGAAACGAGCATCAAAGGCTTTTATATGTTGAATTTGGATTTTAGTAAACGCGTTATAATTGAAACCTCACAAATGAACTGGGTTGCTAGTCCTGCTGTGGGGGTGCTCCGAAAACCACTTGCTCGTTCAGAGGAGGCTTACGGTCATATCACGAGCATTGTTAAATATGAAAAGGGCACTAGTTTTAGTGCACATAATCATCCGATTGGGGAAGAAATATTCGTATTGGATGGCGTGTTTTCTGATGAAACAGGTGACTACGGAGCGGGTACGTATATTCGTAACCCGCCTGGTAGTCGGCACACCCCGTTTAGCACGCAAGGCTGTACTATATTTGTGAAGCTTAACCAATTTAGTGAAAATGATGATCAGACTATTCGGATTGATACAACGAAGTCTCAATGGTTGCCTGGTATAGGTGGTTTGCAAGTGATGCCTCTGCATGAGTTTGAGCATGAACATGTCGCTTTGGTGAAATGGCCTAGCAAAGAAGTTTTTCAAACCCACCGTCACTTTGGCGGTGAAGAAATTCTGGTTTTGTCGGGTGAATTTTGTGATGAGCATGGTCGTTACCCAAGCAATTCATGGATACGCAGCCCGCACTTAAGCCAACACTTTCCCTTTGTAGATGAAGAAACCATTATTTTTGTCAAAACAGGACATTTGCCAATTTTAAATGAGGCTGTGGATGTATAAAAAGCCCCTCTGGCTAGCAAATATTGTCATGGTGCCTGCTTTCTTTAAAGCAGGCAGAGCTTGACAAAATGTTTCTGCCTGACGTAAGGTAGGTGGATGAATAGAGCAAATGACACCCGAACAAATATTTTAAATGCTGCAGAAGATATGGTTCAGCGCCAATCTATCAGTGGTGTAAGTTTTCAGGAATTGGCAAAACGAGTTGGTATCAAAAAAGGCAGCTTGTATTACCATTTTGAAAGCAAGGATGCGCTAGCAGTTGCTATGCTTGAACGTGCCACGACAGAAATGAAAGAAAGTTTCAAACGTGGGGAAGGTAAAAGCCCAAGTGAGCGTCTTAACTACTTTTTAAATATTTATTTGTATCATATCGTACCTAGCAAAAAGTTATGCCCTGGTGGCTCATTTGCTGGAGAGTGGGATAAATTATCTGAGCCCGTTCAAGCTCAAGTGAAGCGTTTGATTGATACTCAAGTCACCGGTATCCAAAATATAATTAGTGAAGGAATTAGTAACGGGACGTTTAATCAACACGGAAAAAGTGTAGAAGAACTCGCCCAGTGGGTGCTTGCTTGCGTACAAGGCGCTTTAGTTACAAGTCGAATTTCTGGCTCTAAATTATCATTTGAAAGTACGTTAGATATTATTAATCAGTATTTGGTGAAGGCCATTATCGTTTAGAAAAAAATTTTATCAAATCTACCTACCTTACGTCAGGTAGGGGGTTTGTGAAGTTTATGCAAACCTTTAAGTTTTTGGAGTTAACTATGAATTATGCATTTGAAGCTTACCGATTAAAAAATCGCATTGGCAGTGTTGTCATGCCTAAGCGTGTTGCAAAAAGTGCGATGAAATTATTTTTAGCGCCAAAACGATTTGAAATAAAAGACTGGGAGAAAGAAGCTGAAAAAAAAGGGGAGCGTATAAGCTTAAGGCATGACCTAAGTGCGATTCGTTGGTCGCCTGAGAGCGAAAAAAAAACATCAAATAATAAACAAATATTACTAGTTCATGGCTGGGAAAGTAGAGCAACCCAAATGTACGGACTTGTTAAAGAAATAATTGAACAGGGGTATACCGTTATTGCTGTAGATATGCCTGGGCATGGCCACTCCAAAGGCCAAACATCTAACGCATTTATTTTTGCACAGACTGTGCAGTATATGCAGGAAAAGCTGGGGCATTTTTATGCTGTCATAGGTCACTCTATGGGTGCAGGCGCTACCGCTATTGCGGTAGGTAAAGGATTGGAGGCAGATAAATTAGTCTTAATTTCAGGGCCGTCTTCTATTGAAAATGTACTAAAACGGTTTTCTGGGTTTGTGGGCTTAAATAGGCATGCAAGCGAATTGTTTGTTACATTTATTGGCAAACATGTTGGTGTTCCTGCATCAGAATTGGATGCAACTGAACTATTGCAGGGTTGCAATATTCCAACATTAATAATACATGATGAGTTAGATATAGAGATGCCAATTAGTGAATCAAAACGCCTTGCACCTGCATTTAATCAAGTAGAGTTATTTATAACGCAAGGGTTTGGCCATCGAAAAATTTTAAAAGCAGATGAGGTCATACTAAAAATAAGCAGCTTTTTGTCTAATGCAGCATAAATAAGAGAAATTGGTAGGTAGTGTAAGACTTTCAAGTTGGCCTTTAACCTTTAAAAGGGCAAAATAGCGTCCCTTTGATTGTCTTGTGAGTAAGTAATGGAATTTAACCGTCGTACTGGCCGAGTGTTTGGCCATTTTAAATTTGAAGTATCCATAGTTGCTGTGTTGGTACTTTTTTGTTCCTATTCTACTTCGGTTTTAGCTGATTCGAGTTATCAATTTTCGCTTGGTGCTAGTGGATCTGAAATTGATTATGGCGATGGTGAAGGTGAGGCATATTCATTAAGTGTAGCCGCTTATCTTGATCCGATAACACTCGACGGTTCGGTACCTTATAATGTCTCGCCATTTTATTCACGAACTTCTGGCTTGTTTTTGGGGTCATCAAAATATCGTGTTACTGGTCTTAATGCCGTTAGAGGTAGTAGTGTTTTAAAAAAATATGACGGGCATAGTTCATATGCTGGTTTAAGGTTAGCAAACGACAATGTGCCGTTTTGGTTTGATTTTGACTATACGCGTATTGGGACTTCGAAATATAATTTTTCTAGTGGTACTAGGGGCATTTCTTATCGACGTTATATTCAAAGCTATACTGCTGGTATGTTCATTGGCAAAGCACTGAGTGTTTATGGTTTTTATGAAGATGATGATATTGATAGCTATGGTGTTGGTATGCGTTATTTGCAAAACTTAGCAAGCTTAGGCTTTGTTGAAACGGGCTTTCAATATACTGAGATTGATACCGAACGTACTGACCTTGAAGTTGTTAATGGCACAATCAGAAATTTAGATGTACAGGTTAAGAAGGAGAATATTAAAAGTTTTAGTTTGCGCTACTTTCCTATAGTTGAAGCTGAAATTGGTTTGAAATACCAGCGTCAGGATCATAATTATGATGCGCGTGGTAACTATTGGCATATAAATGCAGGGTATTTTATTACATCTAACTTACGCCTTGGTATTGGTTACAGTCATATGGATTATAATTTTCCAGCTGAGCGTTTAGGGCATTTGGAATATAAAGTACTTAACGGTAATGTATCCCTTAAGTTTTAATTAAACATGAGTACCCTTATTAATTGAACAAAAAAGGCTGACTATTCAGCCTTTTTTTGCCTGGCATTTACGAAACTGATTGACGTAAGCGGTTCAATTTTATAAAACAAAGCTCCCACATACATTCTCAGCTCATAACACTCTGTCAAACAAGGAACGCATTATGAAAGATCAATTCATTAAATCAAAAGCGGCAATTGCCTGGGGGCCAAAGCAGCCTCTTTCTATTGAAGAAGTGGATGTAATGCTTCCTAAGGCAGGTGAGGTTTTGGTTCGTATTGTCGCGACAGGTGTTTGTCATACAGATGCGTTTACACTTTCGGGAGAAGACCCTGAAGGTATTTTCCCCGCCATACTAGGCCATGAAGGCGGTGGTATTGTAGAGCAAATAGGTGAGGGTGTGAGCAGTGTTTCAGTCGGGGATCACGTGATTCCTTTATATACGCCTGAGTGTGGTGAGTGTAAATTCTGCAAATCGGGCAAAACCAACCTTTGCCAGAAAATACGTGAAACACAGGGTAAGGGGTTGATGCCAGACGGTACAACACGCTTCTACAAAGACGGCCAGCCAATTTATCATTATATGGGTTGCTCAACATTTTCTGAGTACACCGTTTTGCCTGAAATTTCCTTGGCCAAAGTGAACCCTGATGCACCGCTTGAAGAAGTCTGTTTACTAGGCTGTGGTGTGACTACGGGTATGGGGGCAGTAAACAACACTGCAAAGGTAGAAGAGGGCGCAACGGTGGCTATTTTTGGTATGGGCGGAATTGGCCTTGCTGCGGTAATTGGTGCCAACATGGCCAAAGCGAGCCGGATTATTGCGGTTGATATTAACGAAAGTAAATTTGAACTGGCTAAAAAACTAGGCGCTACGGATTGTATTAACCCGAAAAACTTTGATCAGCCAATTCAAGATGTGATTGTTGGAATGACCGATGGCGGTGTGGACTATTCATTCGAATGTATCGGTAATGTGAATGTGATGAGATCTGCACTTGAATGCTGCCATAAAGGCTGGGGGGAATCTGTAATTATCGGTGTTGCAGGTGCCGGGCAAGAAATATCAACACGGCCTTTTCAACTTGTAACTGGGCGAGTCTGGCGTGGTACGGCATTTGGTGGCGTGAAGGGCAGAACTGAATTACCTGAGTATGTTGAACGCTATCTAAAAGGAGAGTTCAAGTTAGATGATTTTATTACGCATACGATGAAATTAGAAGACATCAACGAGGCATTTGACTTGATGCATGAGGGTAAAAGTATTCGCACCGTCGTTCATTTTAATCAATAACTTATTCAAGAAAACACCATTAAATTGGGAATAGGTATGACACTTCAAACAATTAATACCACTAAAGCTTTTGGTGGCGAACAGCGACAAGTAAGGCACGGCTCAGCAGTGCTGAACTGTGATATGCGGTTTTCAGTTTTTCTCCCGCCACAAGCATTAAGATCAAAAGTACCCGTACTTTATTGGTTGTCAGGTCTAACCTGCACTGATGAAAACTTCATGCAAAAAGCAGGGGTGCAACGTATTGCTGCCGAGCTAGGTATAGCCATTGTAGCTCCCGATACCAGCCCGCGCGGAGAGGGCGTTCCTGATGATGAGAATCAAGCCTATGATTTAGGTTTGGGGGCTGGGTTTTATGTGAATGCGACACAAACACCCTGGAGCAAGCATTACCAGATGTATGATTACATCGTCAGTGAGCTGCCTGAATTGATTGAAGCTCATTTCCCTGTGAGTGCTAAGCGAGCAATCAGCGGGCACTCCATGGGAGGGCATGGCGCATTGATGATTGCTTTGCGCAATCCAAAACGATATTCATCAGTTTCTGCATTCAGTCCAATTTGTAATCCTAGTGACTGCCCTTGGGGGCAAAAAGCATTTATGGCTTACTTAGGTGAAAATAAAGCCGCTTGGGCTGAATACGATGCCAGTCAATTAATGAGCAAGGCCACTGAGCTTGTACCGGCTTTGGTTGACCAAGGTTTAGAAGATGACTTTTTAGCACGAGAACTTAAACCGGAATCCCTCATTGAGTCAGCCAATATGAGTGACTACCCCTTAACAATGAGGCAGCACGAAGGTTACGACCATAGTTACTATTTCATTGCTAGCTTTATTGAGTCGCATCTCCGTTTTCATAATGACATGTTTTAAAAACGTTCTTTGTAATCCTTCATTGGCATTAACGGCTTGTTGATGCTTTAAACGCTGAAGCCTAAAGCATCAACAAGAGGCATTTTACTTCTAACAAAAATGCCGTTACCACGCGCTATTTCTTTACCATCGGCTTGATAAGCAATGGCTTCTACGATCCATTGACTACGATTTTTATTTACAACCTTTCCAATCGCTTTGATGGTT
>ENA-OSET01001509-OSET01001509.1-sediment-metagenome-genome-assembly--contig:-NODE-1509-length-24070-cov-3.663027_pt1 | contig 24070 bp, 19 predicted proteins | sample MGYA00237882_ERZ534229 | MGnify/ENA primary metagenome ERZ534229 (study PRJEB26408, sample SAMN06266212) | sediment metagenome | isolation source: Hudson Canyon methane seep mesocosm | place... | reverse complement strand
GCTTCTTTGGGTCGGTCATTTAATCGAATGCACCGCAGTTTAAACAATGCACTACAAATGCTAGATGAAGAAGATTAATAAATAATTATGCCAGCACCTGATATACCCGAAAAAATTGGAAAATATAAAGTTCAGCACCTTTTAGGTAAAGGTGCTATGGGCTTGGTGTACCGGGCTTTTGATAGTGATATTGAAAGAACCGTTGCCATAAAAACCCTTCATCCCCACTTAATAGAGGGTGAGCAAGGCATCGATTTTGAACAACGATTTATACAAGAGGCTAAAGCCGCTGCAAGGTGCTTACACCCTAATATCGTCGCAGTATTTGATTTTGGCGTGAATGACGCAAGCCCTTACATCGTGATGGAATATGTTGAAGGTGATGAGCTAAAGCAAAAATTACAAAACAAAGAATTTTTTACGTTTAATTCCAGTATTGAAATCATTATTCAAATTTTAGAAGCACTCAATTACTCACATGAAAAGGGTGTGGTACATAGAGATATTAAGCCTGCGAATATCATGCTAATGAAAAATGGTAAGGTTAAAGTCTCTGACTTTGGTGTTGCTAGACTGGATAACTCTGACTTAACCAGTACAGGCATGATGGTGGGGACTCCAAACTACATGTCACCTGAAGGTATGCATGGACTTAAAGTAGACCAACGCTCTGACCTATTTAGTGTCGGCATTTTATTATTTGAATTACTAACCAGCCAAAGGCCCTACACAGGCTTAAGCTTATTAGAAGCTATTTCCCCCTTAGATAAAACCGACAAACTCGATAAAACTCAAGTTGAACAAATCACACCAATCATCTTGAAAGCGCTGCAACCTAAACCAGATACTCGATATCAATTTGCATCTGAATTTCTTTTTGATTTAAAAAATATTTTAGCGGGTACAAATAACGATCAAGGTACGGTTATATACCAAGCTAACAGTAACCCACCATCCAATAACAACAACTCCCACACGTCGGCTACTGCTACTGATAAGTCAGACCTTAATGTACAAGCAATCCATTCTGATGTGTTAGCAAAACTAGAAGCGAGCCTGGTGAAGTACATTGGCCCGACTGCTAGAATTTTAGTCAAAAAATTAAGTAAGAAATCAAGCTCGATTCATGACCTCTCAATTAGCTTATCTGAAAAAATCCCCAATGAAGCCGAACGCAGTGAATTTCTTAGGTCATTAGAATCAACGGGTGTTAGAGCGGCTCTAGCTAGTCAAACTGCTATCAATAATGACCTTAGCAGAAGCGGTATTGAGCAAGCATCTTCTCATGAGACATTAATAAAGCCTGAACAGGCACTCTCTCTTTCAAGCGATAAATTAGACTCAATTGCAGAACAGCTTACTTTTTTTGTAGGGCCCTTAGCGAAACGACTAGTCAGCAAGGCGTATAAAAAATCATCTAACATTGATGAATTCTATCGAAAACTTTCTAGTTATATTCCTGACTCAGCAGAACAAACAGACTTCCTAACAAAAGTTAAAAAGTCATAGCCAACCGAGCTTTGTTCTGAGTTTTAATTGAGACTCAATCAAAGCTACGTGACATAGTTTCATGTCATTTCTTCTTCTTAAACACAAAATTCTCAATCTGACACGTCACTTATATTAAACAAAGTAAAACCCCCCTTAAAACCTTTAAAAACACCTCTAAAAGTTGGCACGTATGTTGATATATATAAGTTAGAAGCAACAAAAAATCATTTAATTATTTACCCTGGAGGGTACTCAAATGTCAGCAGATATGTTTTTAAAAATAGAAGGTGTAGAAGGCGAAGCTGTAGATCATAAACATGGTAAAGAAATTGATGTTTTATCCTGGAGCTGGGGGATGAGTCAGTCAGGTTCAATGCATGTCGGCGGCGGAGGCGGTGCAGGTAAAGTAGCTATCCAGGATCTCGCTTTTACAAAATACGTCGACCGTTCATCTCCGAACCTGATCAATACCTGCTGCACGGGAAAGCATTACCCTAAAGCAACTATAACTGTTCGTAAAGCGGGCGATAAGCCTGTTGAATACTTGATCATTACCATGACAGACGTGATCGTTACTTCAATATCAACAGGCGGAAGTGGTGGTGAAGACCGTTTAACAGAAAACGTTTCATTAAACTTTGCCAAAGTTGAAGTTCAATACACACCACAGACTAAAGATGGCAGCGCGGGCGCATCAGTAGAAACCGGTTTTAACATTGAAGAGAATGTTGCCCTGTAAATTTTATTTTGATCCTTTAGCCCCTCGTCGGAGTGACTTGTGGGCTTTTTTTTCACGTAAATTTTTACTCCTATTTTTTTTAGCCCTGAGATTAGGGCGTAAACATTTAATTTCATTAGAAATTATCTTAAAAATAATGCTAACAACTCCACATTCAAATAAAAGGCTTATACGTTATGGACCAACACCTTATAAATTATTCCACTTCAGCCAATCGTACCGAAAATACCATAGAGTCTCTGGAAATATTTTTTGATGAAGATTTCAGTGCTGTACAAGTTCACTGGCGGCAAACCAATGAAATGCCTAGCTGTGCTGCCTATACGTTTGGCTCCAATATATTTCTGAGCAACACCCTTATCAAGGTTTCTGATAGTGAATTTAGAAGTATTCTTGCACATGAACTAACGCATTATTTGCAACAGAAGTCAGGCCGTATTAATGCTTCAGATGTAAAAGAAGGCGAATTATATATCGACCAACAGTTAGAAGCTGAAGCAGAGATGGTTGAGTTTTTGGCTGGTCACCCAAGCAATTTAGTCGACAAGCTACCTAAGTGGGTTTTACCTGCGTCACAAAATAGCAAAGCTGTAAACACGGTCACGGCTATGCAACCCATTGTCACTATTCAAGGCGGTAAACAAAAACTAGATTATTGCTGGAAACAACTTGAACACCCGATGCGTTGCCCTCACCTAGCCTCCCAAAAACCAAGTCAGGCTGAAATGAAAAAATTAAAAGCCAAGTTAAAGCATTGGATTGAGGCTCCCGCAAAAAGAAGTTATTTTAGTACTTCATCAAAGGGACATAATAAAGAATTTTCAAGCTATGATAATTTATCAAGAGCCTTATTTGGTCGCATTCGCTCTGTTGATTCAAAAAAATATGAAGCGCAATTAGCTTCACAAATTAGTAAAAGTGGCTTCATCAATAAAAAATTAAAAGTCTTTGTTAAACGATTGAAAAGAGATTTCCATGACGTGTATGCCAATAATTTTAATGATAATCATGAAGTATCAAGATATGCGTACTTTTATAGTAAAGGTATAAGTGGTATTCAAAGCAGTAAACTACGAAATACTGAAGATGCTTTTGATTACTTGATTAAGAACAATGTCCCAAATTATAAAATTGCTGCATTTTTAGCCGACTACTCAATGATAGCCAGAGATTATGTTCCGAGTATGTCACAGGAAGAAGAGTCCCTTTGCGCCTTAGATATTTTGCCTGAGTCTGATGCGAGATCAACTCACTATAATGTTGACGAGTCAAATGACTGGGTGAAAGCTGCACGTGTGGCTAACGTAAGATTAGGCGCAGGTCCTTCAGCTACCACTATGCAAGTTTTAAAAATGGGTAAAATTGCCTTCCCGGAGAACGATACTTTGTTATGTATCGCTTTAGCATTATTCGAATTCTGGAATTCTCATGCCAACCAAAAACGCTCTGAGATTCATACCTATCATGAAGTCATGGTAGTGGCAAAAGCCTTTGGCGTATCTCTGGAACCAGATATGGAAAACCCTGGTCAATTTGAATACCCAAGCCTGAATCAGATTCCGTAAACCTACTTATGATTAGATCATTATAGAGTGATTACCTGCACTCTATAATGATCACTTGTTAAAACGAGAACATCAAAGTAAAACCAAACCTGAGAATACCGATTGACCTCTGCAGCTGCGAGTACTCGCACTAGACCAGTTAGGCGCTTGTTATAACAGACTCATCTCGCGCACTAAGCCTGCTTTTTAATAAATTTTGTTAAATTCTCATTCGCCATTGCACCAACTTTTTTACGAAGCATCGGCGTCCAACCAAGAACCAATCCTACAGGCCCTAAAGATTGTCGAGACCAGCGCCAGAAGTTGAATTTGTCTACGTGCTTAATTATTTTATCATCCTTAAACTCAAACTGTGCATCAATAATGTTATGTACAAAACGTCCAGATTGACTGAAAGTATAAGTCGGCTCCCAGTGTGCTGTGACCCGCCCTTGATCTTCTTTGACAGAAAATGTCATTTCCAAGTCCTTTCCACGCTCACATAACATATGCCACATTGCGCCAATATCCGAGCCAGTCAGTTCAAAAGCTTCATCACGAAAATAGGCATCAGGATGATAGCATTCACTCATCTTTTTATAGTCTTTCTTCTGGAAGGCTGAATAGAACGATTCGACTAGTGTTGTATGCAAACTCATTATTTCTTCCTGTTAAGTAGCTTTATAGGGTCTTATTCTAATACTCAAGTACGTTGAACAATAGAGGCATCTATGCCAACATAGGTTGGCAATAACGCCTTACTGTTGATCGGGTAATGAGAACCTCATTATGAATTGCACTCTGCTGGCACTAAATGGCTGTCCTTTATCTTCTATCTCTGGCCCGATGGAAATTTTATTCTTAGCGAATAGTTTGGCACCAAAAGATAAAAGACTGAGAATTAGTCTAGTCAACGAATCTGCCTCACAAGTAGATTGCCTTGGTGGAGTTCAATTGACACCACATTGTTCAATGGCAGACGTGGCTCAAACAGATATCCTTATTATTGGTGCAATCGGTAACCCAAGTCAGCATTCAAACTTATTTGCACCAGAGACCCTAAACTGGATTAAGCGTCAATACACTAACGGCACTCAAGTTGTGAGTATTTGTTCAGGTGCATTTTTATTGGCAGCAACGGGGTTACTTGATGGCAAAAAAGCAACAACGCACTGGTCTCTTGAAGGTTTATTCAGAAAGCGCTTCCCAAAGGTAAAATTACAAAGTGAACATCTCATCACCCAAGATGGTAACTTATATTGCTCAGGAGGCGCCAGCGCCTATCAAGATATGTCAATACATTTGATCCGACAACACTTTGGTAACGCAGTTGCTCTTCAGTGTGCCAAAGCATTATTGATTGAACCCAACCGACACTCACAACAGCAATTTGCTAGCTTTAATCCTCGTCGGCAGCACCAAGACAATTTAATACATACAATACAAGACTGGCTTCAAACACATGCAACTGATGTATTTTCAATGGAGCTATTGGCAGATAAGGTCTCTCTGAGTGAACGTCAATTCAAACGGCGTTTTAAAAAAGCGACATATGAGACACCATTAGCGTATGTTCAAGCTCTCAGAATTGAAACAGCTAAACTTACATTAGAAACAACAAATACTCAGATCGAACAAATAAGTCGCTTAGCTGGTTATGAAGATGTGCGTTTTTTCAGAGAGCTATTTAAACGCTATACCAATCTATCTCCTTCTGAATACCGTAATAAATTTAGTATAAGCAGAACCAATTTCTAAACCAGTTTAGATGATGTTATTTAGAAGGTCGAAAGCTAGCGGTTTATCAACACCTAAATTTGGAACGCTTTAGCCCTAGTCTTTGTTAATTATTCTTGGCTAAGTGATTCTTTGGCCAGAACTCAAAACGTACTCAACGGAGTTAAAACTGTATCTTTTAGATGTAGAAATACTACTCGCTATGACTTAAATGACACTACACTTAAGACTAAGTTTCAGCTATCTTGAAGTTGCGGAATGTATTTACCATCATTAGACTGGATTTACACTGAGACACAGTGATTCGTCGTTTGTAAGAACATTTTCATTAACATCATTCCCGCGGTACTTATTAACAATAGGCGTGATTTAAATTGAGAGCACACGATATTTCAGGGCTTGTAAAAAACGATCTAATGAGAATTAATTTCATATTGTCATCTTTTGGTACCTCTGCCGCTGTCAAACGTTCTATCTGGCTCTGCCTGCTCATGGCCGAGCTTGCCTTTGCAGCGGAACCAAGAAAAATGATTGTTCTTGGGGTTACCGCTCCCGCCTTGAAAAGTGCACAAGTACAATTTGCAAAAAAAATCTATAACGACATCTTTGCAGATCTTAACTATCAATTGAAGCTAGAGATCTTGCCTTCTATTCGCCTTGCTATCCAAACGAAAAGTGGTGCGATAGATGGAGAGCTTATTCGTATGTCTAGCTATGGCAAAACACAGAAGCACCTAACAAGAGTTGATGAACCAATTTTTGAATTCGTTGTCGCTATTTATGCTAATGACAAACATTTAAGCATAGCTAGTTGGAGTGACCTCAAAGACCTGAATGTAGGCTACAGGAGAGGCGTCAAAGTAGTCGAAAATGAATTATTTGAAGTCTTAAAGGAAAATAATCTAGTTCAATTTACAGATGTGCCCCGTGCTTTAAGAATCTTATCGATGAAAAGGTTAGACGCATATGTTGGGATAGAATCGCTCACGGATGAGTATTTAATAAGACTGCCTGAGAAAATAGAGTCAACTATATTCAAAGTATCGAAGCCGAAGAAGGATAGCGCGCATCTTTTTTTAGGTGAGAGGTTCTCTTTTCTTGCCCCGGATATTTCTATAGCACTTAAAAAAATGAAGCGCTCAGGAAGGTATGATGAAATAAAAAAAAATGACACAAATTGAGAAATTTTAAACTCAAAGTCTGCACTATAAAATTATTTCAGTGGTAGTTCTTTTTGCGTAATTTCACCACTTACTCGCCGATCAACCAAGCCGTATTGTCTTAATCTTAACAAACCAGTTGTGCCTCATAACTGCGGGCTATCAAGTCTAATCTGACCGGCCTGATTAGGTCTAAGCCAATATTGAAATTGTAAGTCGAGTTCGAACCGGTACACCTAAAGCCAAAATAAGATATATTGCCACCAACTACGCTCATTTTTTTCTTGCTCTTTTTCTTGCTTTTGCTCCTGAAGCTCTAATTTCTCTTGCTCAAGCTTTATTTTTTCTTCTTTCAGTTCAAGTTTACCTTGCTCAAGCTCCTGCTTTTCTCGTTCAAGTTTAGCAAGGTCAAAACGTTCTTGATCAAGTTTAGCCTGTAGCAGCTGATCTTTCTTCTTCAACGCTAACCTTTCTTGCGCCAAATTTTGTTGCGTCAGTTTTTCTGAGTCTAATTTTTCTTGCGCTAATTTTTTCTGCTTTTGTCGCTGCAGCTTTAGTTGTTTTAACTTCTTTTGGGCTTTTTTCTTTTCAGCATTCTGCTTCTCTCGTTTATCTTTTTTATCCGGTGATTCTTTACATTCACCTCTAGAGGGATCCAAACGACAACGTATTTTCCAGAAGAGTTTTAACGCAGTCGGATGATTGACGTTATCATCTTTCAACTCTAGTCGTACTCGCTTACTAAAGTGATCTATATCATCCTTTACAAACTGACTGGTTTTGATCCAATATCTTGGTGGAATTTCTTCTTCAGCGTCCTTAACCATTTTGTTCATCGCTTTTAGACGCGTCAGCATATAGCTCCGCATGTTACGTCCAAAATCATCAGGGAATTGGTCACGTTTAGCGATGGTTTGTAGCATGCCGTAATACAATCGGTAATCGATAATGCCACCTTTTTTTCCCAAACCTTCATATAATTCAAAGGTGTTATAAGCCAAGGCTGGCATGATCACGATATCTACCTCACCTCGATTAAATAAACCGGCAAAGCTGGCCAAGGTTACATCGACTTGAGACGAACCGGCTAAGTCAGAAAACTTTTTCATTTGTGGGTCACCATTCAATATTGCAAGGCTCTTCCCCTTAAAATCATCAATGGTATTTACAGAACGATCTCGTACAAAAGCAAACATTGAACCGACAGGAAAAGTAGTTACCACCTCGTAGTCACCTTCAATCATCAGGTTACCAGCACGTTCACGGGTTAAAGTAGCGAGAGCTAGTTCTAAGCCTTTTTGCGAGTTAATTGCGCCAATGGCGTCCATCGTGCCGGCAAACTTAATAAATTGGCGTGATAAAATACTAGTAAGCACCACTGCCTCACAGTGACCTTCTTTGAATTTTTTTGCAGCAACTCTCTCATCTGTATAAGCAACAAAGCGTATATCTAAGCCCCAATTTTGTGCTTTTGGAATCACATCTGAATAAAAATTCACCACCGGGCCAGTTCTTCCCACGGGATCCCAAACGCAAAAGGTTTTACGCTCTAGCGCAAAAACGGTAGAACTAAAGAGAAACAGTAAAGTAACGGTTAATATAGATAGCAACTTCATTAAAGAACGACCTTATTACATTGGCAGTAAAGAAGTGGAGTTGAACAAGGTCGAATGAGCGATCTACCATCAAAATCTGATAAAGAACGTTTATTTAGGCTTAACACGACTGATTATTTTCCTTAATATTAGACACATAGTGGTGTTTTATAAAATAATTCTATTGCAGATTAACATACTTACACAGTTGACTTAATGACGTACATAACAAAATAGAACTCTGCCTGTACATCAAGACGTTTTTCATACTAGGCTAAGCGCTATTGAAGGTAGGAACCATATTAACCCGTTCTAGTGGGCTCCAGACTGTTGGTAACACGATAGATAACCCATAGACACTCATTCAAGTCATCAGGTGTGTACTTTTGCCCAAAACAGCGACTAGCCCATGATTTAAGTATAATGATCTTCTGTTTTTGGCAAAGTCAGCTGAAAATCTTCAGGATTATTATTAAGTGCGTTCATCACAGACTCATGAATAATCACAGCACTAACCGATTCAGCTAATCTAAACATCAAGGCTCCTTTTGCCTTTTCCTGGTCAATTACAATACTGTCAAAAGACACATCAAACATACCGTCGAAAAACTCGTCTTCATCTTCTCCTTCATATTCAGACTCATCCATATCTGCTGCTGCAATCGCTCCTACAATGTTCACGGCAACATAATCAAGACAATCTTCCTTGCCAGAGGGTGATTTGATAACGACTGGATAGATATCCATATTATCAACCCCGGACGCTAGCAATGCTTCGACAAGTAGCTTAGTCATCAAAACTACTGGTGCAGCTGAATAATAATGAACTCGAACACCCGTTTCGTTTTCTTTATTCCAAATCAACTCGATAGGGTTGGGCGGCGCATCTTTGATAATTGCACCACTTCTAAATGTACCGGTAAAACCATCATAGGGTTCGAAATCTGCTAAGGTATTAGCAGCGCCAACCGGGTTGGTTAGTACAAAATAACTCATAAATAGTCCTTTTCTTAAAATTTATTTCCCTAGATTATCTTTATCTATAGGTGTTTCTTGATACATACATGAAAACTTTGATGTATAAACTGTTGACCACTTCTTTTTAGGCTTGCCTGATAAGGTTCTATCAAGTGAAGATGATACGCTGTTAAGCCAATAAACCAGCATATAAGGCGGTGACTTTACCGCTACTTTTTTGCATTCATCACACATACCCGACTTAACTGCCATACGAACGGCTAATTTATTCAGTTTATCCGTGACATAAGTACTGTAGTCTGAATGAGCGTCATGAAACTGAGCATTCAAGACATCCATTGCTTGCTGTGTGTAACGCGGCAAGAAAAGCTGGCTATACGTGACCGCATTGCCTGCATGCTCTTTTGCTCTGTCTGACAAAGCCCCCCAAGACATACCTACTGTACTGCTTGGTTTCACTTCATCTTCTATCACAATTGCTTGGCTTTTCCCTAATTTAGAGGACATGGTTTGATGTGTCGGTAGCCACTTACCATTTTCTGCACCATCGACATCGTAACCAACATCACTGTCTACGACGCTACCTTTCCATAAATATTTTTTCAATTCGGAAACCGGTAAGCTAGCTTTCCCGGGAATCAGATGATGTGCCGCTATAGACAATGGGTAGGTTTCACCCAATATTTCAATTGGGTCTTTGTCAAACTTAGGTTCAGGCTTTTTACTGGCATCAAAATTATCGTCCTTAGTAAATTTTTCAGAGTCGCTTTCATCTTGCAACCACTGACGGGTACTTCTACCCTTTTCCATTGAGCTGCGTAATTTAGCCACATCTTTTTCTTTGGCTGCCTTGCCTGTAAAGCCTTCTTTTTTGGTATGCGGTGCCATAGGGCATTCTAAAGTGGCTTCTTTAAACGCGGTAACTGCAACAGATAAAGTTAGTTGTGTCATTTGACTTACCCCATAATATTCTTTTTATTGTGAAATAAAGCATCACCCAAGCGACAGGCGTTTTTACCTTCAAATTTCACATCAAACGAATAAAGCATATATTCACACTCACCTTTGGTTTTACCACACACAACGCCACCTGCAGAGCCCGCTTCATCTCCAGTTGACATGGTATATACCGCACCTTTAACCATTGCCATTTCACCATCGATTTTGACTTTTTTGGTACCCTTAGAGGTATCAGAAGCCTTGCCTATATTTGGATAAGGAATGGGAATTGGGCCAGCTGGAGGTGCAGGCGTTTTACAAACATCGGGGAATACCATGCTCATTCCATTACTGGATTTATGATCAACGCCTCGACTATTTGCAAATACTGTTTGTGCCATTTTTCACCTCACTCTTTTCTTAATATTTACAGAGCGTATTGTTAAATCCGTAGTCTTTTAGGATTTTCATTAAATACACTATTTGAGCCCATTATGGAAAGTTCATGATAAGCCGCTATTCGATGGCTCTGCTTGCCATGAGACAATACCGCTGTGCATTGCTCTTCACTAATAAGCTTTCCTGCCAAGTAACGATTTCCGTAAAGGAAGTGTCCGCTATTTAACGCATACCAAGCAGAAATTTTAGCTGCATCAGGCCAAGGAAAGTCACTATCTGGTTCTTCTAATGTATTTTCATCCATCTCATCAGAATCAGTCACTCGCTTGACCATCTTTTCTAATTCAAGATCCAGGCCAGTTATTAAAGAAAATGCATTACCTGCTAATCTCGCAGTCTCATCTTGCGCCATTAGCTTAAGCAACCAAGGTAAAACAGTAGGATCACCTAGAATTGCTATAGATTTAATCACTGTTCTTAAGCTGTCTGGTTCTTTTCCGAGGTCTTGTATCCATTTTTTAGCCTCTTCTGCAGGTAGAACACGAAATACAACCTGAATAGCTTTATCTGTGACACTTATATCGTTGATTTTGGTGTCACTAAATACATAGTTTCGAATTAGTGACATGGCATTTCCATCACCTTGCTTCAAACTCGTGTAAAGACTAGAAAATACTACCCCTTCTTCAGAATGTGCATGATATTTACTTAGATCATACTGCGCGTTATCATTTTGCATTAAAGATATCGCGCGTAAAGTTAGGCTTAAATATTCGGGTGAACTATCTAAGTACCCACCAGCAAGTATTTTAGTTAAGTGCTCGCCACAATTGGCACGATGTAAAGCACAGGCACAAAGCCCCAAACAGAGATGTTCAGGAAGGGTTGATTGCATCAATTTACCCAACCAGTTTTGTATACTGGCAAACGGCAACCAAGCTAATGCTGAAAGCATGGCTGAAAAATTTTCTTGCTTGTTACACCCTGCTTCAACCGCCAATTGAATTTTCTGACTATCACCGCTAGCAAAAGCAAAATATGCTGCGGTGAATATCTCACCTGGCTCATCAAACTGTAAGGCTGTTAAGCAAGCTTGCCAACCATCTTCTTTATAGCTCAACAAACCATCCAGCTGTGCTTGAATGCGCAATTCAAGTTCGACCATCTCGGACAAATCGTAATCTGAACCAGCTAGGGCTTTATCGTGCAATAACCAGAAGAAAGCGGCATTCTCAGCCATTCTATTGGGTATTTCGTCAATTAGATTCAAGTCATCTTTCCTTAAACCAATTTAATATCTAATGGTTTATTGTGAATATTGTAAATACCGTGGTTATTCATAACTCAGTTTTACGGCTGCTCTTGCAGCACCTTCTGCGCTACACCACACCAAGGTATTATTTTGTATCTGCCCTTGCGCCATGCTAATCGAAGCCAGCGCAATCAAAATAGGCGCAAACGCAGCACCGATATCGCCAAAATATTCAGCTGGATGGTGTACTTTGAGTTGCTCAGAAAAGAATTCACTGTTCCGAATTTGCGCTACCCCAAACTCTTTTGCGCCAAAGTTTTCACCATTTAAACTACAGTAAATGGTGTCTATACATTTATCAGGGGAATTTAACAGCGCTTTCTGAAAAGCCTCGCTCAAGCCATCACCCTTGTAGGGTTCATCCTTGTTATAACGATGACCAGGTTCGAGACCGATACCAGGGGGATGAATCTTGACCATTTTCTCAGTTGATCCATTCGTCGGATTTGATAATAAAATAAAGCCAGCACCTTCACCGGGAACAAAAGCATCCATTTTATTTTCAGCGAGTATTCGATCCTCGGCATCAAGTGAAGCTAAATAATACAAATCAAGATAAGTATCGACACCACCTACCAATACCTGTGCCGTCGGATTCAGCTTTAAATAACTAGCCGCTTGATGGATTGCTACTAGACCACCCGCTCTTCCAAAAGGAAAAACCTTACTTTCTTCAAGGTTCAGTTTTAATCCTGTCTGTATTTCAATTAACGCGAGCATGCTATCGTCGAAATCCGTTTTTACCCCAGGTACAGACTCTGGAAGCGCAAGCATTAATACCAAGGGCTGCTGTACTTTCTCTTGGTCACAAATTTCTAATAAAGGATTGGTTATCAAGCGCAGCATCCGTTGTGTTCTTGCATTCTTAAGATTGAGCTTGTCATCTAAAGGGCTCAAAAGTTCTTCCGGTAGAAAGACCATTTTCATCCCATTAAACTGACTGTTAAGAATGGCGCTTTCCTGCAGACAATCAATCCCGGCTTTTGCTGCTGCTGCAGTTTTTTCGGACGTCATGCCAATACCGGTAATAAGGCTATGCGCTACTACTTCTAGGGCTGTCACTTCTGTATCGAATAACGATGGATCAAAATTTATCTTGTTCATACTCAAGCCTGACTGCTTGCTAAATAGTTAATATCAATTTGTTTGATTTTCAATGCTTCTTTATCACAAGGTACGCTCGCTCGCCATGTCACTGAAAAACGATTTTCATCCGGCTCAATTTGAACCGTTTCCATAAATAAAGTGGGCTTTTCAGTCCTGTCTTGAAAGTTAATAACAACTTCAAGTGGATTTTTAGGCAGATGAAAATTCAGCTCTCCTATTGGGCTAGCATTTACTATTCGTACAGGCTCAGTTCCTTCGAGATAAGCTTTCGTGCTTAGCGTACGGTGCGCCATATTAAAAAAGCGTTTATCAAAGTCCTTCGGTAAATAAGGTGCACACGTTTTCTGCCAAACATCGTCGTAGGTTCCTGCATATCCTCGGCGCGGAATCCAAGCGGGTGAGATAAAGCCGAAGCAAAGTGGCTCAGGCGCCTGACCAATAGAACGAATTAATTGCTCAGGGTGTTCTAAGTTAGGTAGTTGCAGCCCTTCTACTTCTTTACTTTTACGTTTTCCAATAAAGCCTTTACCGACAGGGTTTTTGTCTTCACCTAAAGTAATCGTTTCGATTTCACCCTGTTTATTCTTTTTCTCAAACTGATGTAAACCGCCATAAGCATTTTCATACGTGAGCGGCATTTTCACAAACGGTAAGGGTTTGGATATATTGCTCTTATGCCAGTGTCTATCGCCCGATACTGTTATAACTTGCTGGTATTGTGCTAACTGAAACTCAACATCAAGTTTGCTACATTCTTGTTGATCTTGGGTCTGCGCATTGCCAATAAGTATGATATCAGTAGAGGGTTTTCCCAGATGCATATCTGATGCATATTTTAGGCTGGAGACAATAGGCTCGCCCCAATATTCATCTTCCTCTATCGGCGGAATTTGCTCATCTAACAAACTAACTTTGGGCGAAATATGAAAGCTTGCCTTCAAAACAATATATAAGGTGTCGACACCTTGTTCATTCGGAAATAATGAAATAGAAGGTGAAATCGCGGTATTATTTTTAACTTGTAGCATAGTAATTAAGGTCTTTGTTTATTGCTTTGTATTATCAGAACGCAGAACGGAAAGTTGATCGCGTTTTCTTTCACTTAATTTAAAAGCACTTAACTTAATAGCACTTAACTTAATAGCACTTAATTTTATTGTTCCTAATTTAATAGAACAGACCCGCCAAGCATTCGATTTGTACCACTGGAACGGCTAGATAAATACGTTCCCCTAAGAAATATTTTACCGTCTTTAGTCATCGTGATACTCGCCTTACCACACTGCAATTTCAATTCTTCATTGGCTTTAATATGACACTTCTTCCCATCAGCGAGAACTTCTATTTCTTCTTGAGGTTTTGTCTCACTAGCTTCAGTTTTACTTGTGTCCGGACTGGAAAAAGAATCAAGCATAGCACTGTGAATCACCCCCATTATCACCGGATGCCGAAGGTCACCACCATTAAATAACAGGGCTACTTCCCTACCAATATGTTTTTCTTCTATTGCTAGGGTACTTAGGGCTAACAGATCTTTATCTTCTGGGTTTTGAGGAAAATCAACATGAACACCAGTGTGGTCAACCTTGCAGATCACACCAATTACAATTTCACCTGACGTTACAGGTGATTTGGCTTCGGAGCCTAACTGACTTTTAGCGCTAGTTTGAGTTGAGCTCTTCATTAGTTCGCCGTTACCTTGGAGCCTTTGATGATCACATTACCTGAGCCTTTGACGTTAATATTTTTGCCTTTAAGGGTAATATCACCATTCTTCTTCATAATAATTTGCGCACTACCCGTTTTAAATACTATTTCATCGTCAGCAATCAGGGTGATTTTTTTAGCTTTCACAGCATATTCTTTAGTCACCGCTAGAGTAGATTTACCCTCAATACTTTCAGTCAAATCTTTGCCGATAGAAATTGTTTCACTCTTGGCAATACTGACACTTAAATCTTTACCGACAGTGATCATCTGATTTCCATCAACACTTTCAGAATGATTACCTTTCACCATCGTATCGCGATTACCCGACACGGTATTTGTCTGATTTTTTGCTACGTCCGTGCTTTGATTTCCACCAATGGTATTAGTTTGATTAACAGCTACGTCAGTGCTTTGATTATTGCCGATGGTGTTCGACTGATCATTGCCTATGGTGTTTGATTGATCATGCTCAACAGTGGTGTCCTGATCATTTTCAACATGGCTGTTATAGTCTTTTTCAGCATGGACATAAACTTCTTCGCTGTCTTTTTTATCTTCAAAGCGAATTTCATTAAAGTTAGTCGCATCACCCCCTTTACTAGAACGGGTTTTCATTCCACTTTGGGTTTTATTCGCAGGTAGTTCATAGGGAGGCATATTATCTTTGTTATAGACTCGCCCGGTAATGATCGGTTGATCCGGGTCGCCTTCGAGAAAATCTACAATGACTTCTTGCCCAATTCTAGGGGTATGAATGCCGCCCCAACTTTTACCTGCCCAAATATGCGCTACGCGAATCCAACAGGATGAGTTTTCATTGGCTTCTCCGTAACGATCCCAGTGGAACTGTACTTTGACTCGGCCAAATTCATCGGTGTGAATCTCTTCCCCTTTCGGCCCCACAACAACAGCTGTCTGCACACCTTGCACAGCAGGTTTTGGTGTAGAACGAGGGGCACGGTAAGATTGCTCAGCGTCCATCGCTTGAATGCTAATATGAAAGCGTTCTTGGTTATCACCTCCGCCTTCGAGACCTGAGGAACTTAAATCGTAACTGGCACTTATAATAAGATACTTGCGGTTCTGATCTTCTCGTGGAAAGTCACTTAATGTAAACGCTGCCCCAGTGGTTAGTCCAGCTGCATCGCCATCACCTTGAAGAATTTCATGCTGAGCCTGTAACTCTTGAATACGCGCTTTAACGTAATGATCACCATCTGCAGATTCTGTATATTCACCTGGGTAGTCATATATTTCAAACTCAGAAGCGGTATGGTCTCTGGGTACTTCGGAACTAGCCATCAAGCTTTTCTTAGGCGCTTTGAAGTCATAATCTGTTAGTGCGTAAGATCCAGGCTGAATTTGCTTAGACGCCTTCCAGCTTTGAAGATGATCTCGTTCTCTGCGACCATTGTCGTCAGGCGGAAAAAATGGCACGGTATCGTAACCCGAAACAGTTTCATGTGCGCTAGGTGCATCTGCCATTACTAAGTTGTGCTTGCCGTCTTCATGGGTGAAGAAGTAATAAATACCCTCTTGCTCCATCAAACGGCTAATAAAGTTAAAATCCGTTTCGCGATACTGAACACAATATTCCCAAGTACGATAAGTCGCAGTGAGCAAGTCTTGAAAGTCCGAAAAACCATGATCATTAAAAACCTTTTTAATAATATCTGGCACAGTCATTTCTTGGAAAATACGACAGTCGGAAGTGCGTGTTAGAAACCAAAACCAAGGACTTAGTGTGGCGCGGTAAACTACATGCCGATCATCATAACCTTCCATTGCTATCTGGCTGACAAATCCGTTCAAGTGACGTATTTCTCCATCAGGTAACTCTATGCCTACCGTTACATTTTCACCCAGAAGGTCTTCGTGTTTAATATCGATGTCATTACTATGAAGTTCCAAGTCAAACTCAAACAGACCGCTTAGTTTTTCGGAACCAGACAGTTTACGCAACACCAAAGCATCGTCATCTAAAGGGGTAGAAACCGTAAATCTTCGGTTAGATTGTGAAAAAGCCATTTGTCGAATCTCGTTAATTGGTCTTTAGGTTGTTCAAAATTAAGTAGTTCAGTCTGACTTAGCTTAATCGAACTGAGTCTTGCTTGAATACGTATATACTTTGTCTATACATTATCTATACCACAGCAAGGTCTGCGCCAACTTGGACATCGCTATAAATCATGTGTAGTTAGTGACTTATAGCAGTGTAAAAGGATATTGAACACATAAGTGACATGCCACTTGCTTAAGTCCGTGTCACTTGATATCAATATGATTCATTTCACCTTGAGACATTTACACGACGACTCAAACTATGACGTCGTGCAATGCACTCATCTAAATAATTTAATTATTCAAATTTATAAGTAAAGGTATTGTCTTCGACTTCGATCTGAATATTACCCATACTTTCGGCATCAATACTCTTTCTGAGTATTTCGTTACTAATAATAGGAAGAACAGAATTGGTCAAAATAGAATCGATCATTCGTCCACCACTATCAAGCTCATTACAACGACTGACAATTTGAGCTAAGACCTCATCCGAATAATTCAATTCGATACCGTGGTTTACCATCATACGCTTCTGAATTCTTGCGATTTGTAATCTCGCAATCTCTTTCAGCATATCGTCATTCAGCGGATAATAGGGCACTACCACTAAACGACCTAATAAAGCCGGTGGAAACTCCTTTGTTAACGGCTCGTGTAAAGCTTTGGCAATACCTTCTGGTGAAGGCATTAACTCAGGATCTTTACACAGGCCTTTTATTAGGTCGGTACCTGCATTTGTTGTTAAGAGTATTAGCGTATTTCTAAAATCAATAACACGCCCTTCACCGTCTTCCATTTGTCCCTTGTCGAACACTTGGAAGAATATTTCATGCACATCAGAATGCGCTTTTTCAACTTCATCAAGCAATAATACGCAGTGCGGCTTTCGTCTGACAGCTTCAGTAAGTATGCCGCCTTCACCATAACCTACATATCCGGGAGGTGCCCCTTTTAATGTGGATACAGAATGCGACTCTTGAAACTCACTCATATTGATGGTGACGACATTGTGCTCACCGCCATAAAGAGATTCAGCCAACGCCAATGCTGTTTCAGTTTTACCCACTCCACTTGTACCTGCAAGCATAAAGACGCCGACGGGTTTATTCGGGTTATCCATATTGGCGCGGGAAGTTTGAATACGTTTTGCGATCATTTCAAGAGCATGGTCCTGACCGATAATTCGTTCAGCCATCACTTGTGGTAAGTTAAGCACTGTTTCTACTTCGTTTTTGACCATCTTTCCAACTGGAATTCCCGTCCAATCCTGTACCACTGACGCGACAGCCTGTGCATCGACTGTGGGAAGAATTAAAGGAGACTCACCTTGCGTAACTATCAGCTTTTCTTGCAGTTCTTTTAGCTCTACTAGAAAAGCTGCACGTTCCTCATCACTGTAACCTTGTTCTGAGTTATCTGATTCGGGTGACGCCTTTGCAATTGGCTCAGAACTTTCTTGATCCGTACTTTCTTGGTCGGTAGACGTTGCTTCAATTGCCGTTTCTTCGCTGATGTCATCAACAGGCATGGCGCCTTTACGTAACTTCGCCCTTAAACCTAGAATATTTTTTACAATGGCTTGTTCTTCTGCCCAGCGCGTCTCGATCGTATCAAGTTTTTGCTTAACGTCCTCTAAAGTGGCAAGTGCTTTTTCTTTACGATCAGCGGTATCTATACCTATGTTACTTTCTCGTTCGATGATTTCTAATTCAGTATCAAGTGCAGCGACGTGCTTTCGGTAATCATCTATTTCTCCTGGGACAGCGTGTTGACTGATAGCAACGCGAGCGGCTGCAGTATCAAGCAAGCTCACAGATTTATCGGGTAATTGTCTTTCAGGGATATAGCGATGAGACAGGTGAACAGAAGAGAACAAGGCTTCATCAAGAATTTGTACCTGATGGTGTTCTTCCATTGAACTGGCAATACCGCGCATCATCAAGACTGCTTTTTCTTCAGAGGGCTCATCGATTTGAACTACTTGAAAACGTCTCGTTAAAGCCGGATCTTTCTCAATATGCTTTTTATACTCAGCCCAAGTAGTTGCTGCGATGGTCCGTAAAGTTCCTCGCGCAAGGGCAGGTTTAAGAAGATTCGCAGCGTCACCCGTTCCAGCAGCGCCACCCGCACCAATCAGGGTATGCGCTTCATCAATAAACATTATAATCGGTTTTTCTGATGCCTGAACTTCATCAATCACTTGGCGTAAACGTTCTTCAAACTCGCCTTTCATACTCGCGCCAGCTTGTAACAAACCTATATCAAGCGATCGTAGGGTGACATCCTTTAAACTTGGAGGCACGTCTCCTCGAACGATACGCTGTGCAAAACCTTCAACCGCGGCTGTCTTACCGACACCGGCTTCACCCGTCAATATCGGGTTATTCTGACGACGACGCATGAGAACGTCGACCATTTGACGAATTTCTTCATCACGCCCTACAATCGGGTCCATGTTGCCATTACGTGCTTCTTCTGTCAGGTCAACGGTATATTGTGCTAACGCTTCGCCTTTGCCCATTGGGGCTGGTGCAACACCATCACCGCCTTCAGCATCACCCTTAAAACCTTCTTTTGCCTGCATTGTCGTTTCAGGTGAACCGCCGGTAATCGTATCGTACTCTTCGACCAAATTTTCAAATTTGACCTTTTTAAATTGATCACTGATTTGATAAAGCTGAGAAGCAAGGTCACGATTGTCCAACATACCCGCAATCAAGTAACCGGTTCTAATGTGAGATTCGTTAAATAACAAAGAGGCTTTTAACCAGGCATGCTCTATGGCTTCGTCAATATGCGCCGAGAAATTTACGCTGCTCGTAGTACCTCTGGGTAGCTCATCTAAAGACTTAGTAATATCTGCAGCAAGTCTGGCAGCATCCAAATCATAATGCTTAATTACCCGATGAAGGTCCGAGTCTTGAAGTTGCAGAATTTGTTGTATCCAATGCACTAACTCAACATAAGAATTATTACGTAGCCTAGTAAAATTGTAAGCGGCTTCCACAGCTCTATAAGCCACAGGGTTTAGTTTTCCAAAAATAGCTGAGCGATTAATAGTAGCCATTAGTTATACTCCATTTTTATAGTTTCTATCTTTTACGATAGTCCGTAATGCATGACACTTCGTGATTTCAATTCTACTTCAACGACCTCTTTATCAGGTTTACTATCCCCCAACCAGTTTGTCCAACCTAGTTGACCTTCCTGACCTAAAGACCATTGAGGTATTTCTGAAGCGTTTAATTTTAGTATCAGGTCCCACTCAAAAGTGATGCCAATGTAATCTGTAATTAAGTCGTAAAGGGTTTTGTATGACTCTGTACCGGGTAACAAGCGTTCAAATTGTTTGAAACTAAGCGGTTCTGTCGTCAGGGTAAATTTATGCTGACAATCATAGACTTTTGAGCCCAAACAGGTATTTTCGCCCAGGCTATTAGCAAAACCATACCTTCCTGGCGCAAAGTGGTCCGTCTCATTCAGTGTTAACCAACCGCCACTATATTGGCTTACTTTAAAATCTAACTGAAAATAATCACTGACCAAGGTTTCCAAACCATCTGCCGACCTCACTTGTTGATTAAACAAGCCTGCCCTAAAGAGTTTCGGGTGAATCTCTTGATCACCTATTCTGTCTTCTTCGACATAGGTGCCCGCTAACGCAGCAGTATACTGATCAAATTTATTGGTCGTCGGTCGATCCATCTCAATACTAGGCTGGGTATTAGCCCAAGAACGATATAATAAACTAATCATTCTGTGGTGAAAAATATCAGCAAAGCGACTTAGCGTATCATCATTATGATGGTGCTCTCGTTCAAAAGCATATTCGGTGAGATGCAGTGGTAATGGACCGTTGGGGCCAAAAATACCATAAGGTAAATTAAATACCTGATCTTGATTTTTATGTCCAGGAATAAAGCGACTGATGGTAGCTGGCGCGAAAGACATTGAAGGCTGTTGACGTATGTATACTGGGTCATCTGAAGCTTTTACACTTTCACCCAAGCGTGGTTGGTCACCATAGGTCGCTTCAACAAATCTGAGTACATCAAATAAGTCGTAACGATAAGGTTCTGCTTCAAGCTGCTCAAAAAAGTCTAGAGCAGGTGACTGTGCCCTACTCTTGCTGGCCATCTATGAATCTCATTTCGTTGTTGTGTTTTTAAAACTAGTTCTGTAAAGGTATTCATTGAAACATACCGGCTCATGAATTTTTCAAGTACCGAACCTAGCAGAAATACACCTAAGCCCTCAAAACCACTTTCGTCACACAGCAAATTAATTTCAATACCCCGCCCGAAAGTAATGTGCCCTTTTACAGGAAACTGCCTTACGATCGGCCGAACTTCCAAACCTTTAATACTTTCTATCTGCCGCTCAATACTTAGGTCAATACCATCAGATAATAAGCGACATAACTCTCTCAATGCTACAGCGCTTTTATCTTCGCCGGCGACTAAGGACTCCATATTAAGCGATAAAAGACTAATCAGCCGCCAATTCGATTCGCCCATTGGAATAGCCGATTTCGGCATGGTTGGGCCTTTGACCGAGCGTATCTCTTCAACGGGTGCACCGATATCAAGAGTGAAATCAGTCCCTCCCCTTCCCAACGGCACCTGCAGCGGTAGGTCACGATTGGTACACAGAACCTTTAACGCCACTTGTTTGATAGATGAAGGCAAAGGAGCAGCACCACTATCCACTAGCGATATATAGGTGTTACTACCCAAATAACTAGTACGAGGGCCTTTCTTTTTTTGATTGGTAGACAATAATTTGGGCGTCTGACGAGTAACAAAAAAAGCCCCTGTTTGATTATCGTGAGCATGGTCATATTTGCCATAAAAGGGCATAAATTCAACTTCAACTTCATTCGCCGTCGTATACCCCAGTACGGATTGAACCCCATAAACCTCATAGTTCATCGGCTGTGTCTTATCGACCACAACTTCATATTCATGTGTTGCAGGTTTAATAGTGATACGGTCAGCTAATTTTTCTATTAAGTTAATCGCCGGAGTACAGTGTAATAAAAAGGAGTCTTTATCAATTAATTTTGCCAGTGGTTGTTTGGCTTTATTAAACAACAATAAAATTTCTACTTCAGTACTGGGGCAATTTCGCAAAAAATCTTGTAATCCATCTAATGCGAAAAATAGGTAACGTTGCGGAAATAAGAAATATTCTTGCAGAAGGCGATAACCTCTGAACTGACGCCCAGGAACTGGTAGAAGAGACTGATTGTCATCAAAACCAACAGGTTTAATATAATCTTTACTACGATATAGAGGCGCTGATGATTTATCCCCTTTCGCTCTAATTAAAAACCCCGTCGCTTGTGAAAAAATCTGTTCATAAATAGTAATAGGAAGCTCATCTGGTCCACTAATATAAAAAGTGAGCTGATCCATTTTTATTTCATTAAACGCTAAATTTGCCGTCGCTTTTAAAGAAAGCTTCAAACCCGCCTTTGTATCGCCCAAGCCACCTTTCCAATAATCTGCTTCTAACTGAGAGTCACTTGAATAATATGTTGCATCTGTTAGTTCAACTGGCCAGAGCGTCATTTCATGTGAGGTTCTGAATTGGCATGCGGTTTTTTCTTTGGGTCCAATTCGACTTTTCATTGTAGAGTGTCGCGGGACCACATACCCATCTGCCAAACCAGCCTCGGCTGGATCCGGTGTCATTTTTGCAATAAGCACGGATGGCTTTTGTGCCTGGAACTGAGGATAAATAATTTGCAGTAAATGCTGTGTAAATTCTGGAAACCGGGAATCTAGCTTTACCTGAACACGCGCTGCCATAAAAGCAAAAGACTCAATCAGCCGTTCAACATAAGGGTCTGAAACCTCCATGGTTTCGAGACCTAAACGCCCAGCTACTTTAGGGTATGCTTTTGCAAAGTCACCTGCTGAGTCGCGAACATGCTTGAGTTCTTTGTTGTAATATTCTAAGAAACGTTTATCCATTCGAACAACTGACCTTATGTTTAACTTTGAAGTACATTCACATTTCCGGTTTCAAGGTCAATTTCTGTTTTTAGAAATAAACTGGTCGGGATGGGGTTACCCCACAACTCCCCCTCTATTTCAAAAACCATGGCATTCTTTCCCATTTCTTCAGTATCAAATAAGATTTTAACCGTTAAAGACTTTGCATCAATACGCGGTTCAAAAAAGGTAATCGCTTTTTTAACCTCTAGTTCGATAGGTCTGACATTGTCCCTATTTATAGAAGAGCCGGATAAACTAGAGATGCCAAAATTGAGTACTGATTTTTCTACTTCAGGTGTATCAGACAAGTCTTGGTGAATACCCATCCGCGCACAGTTCAGTAACCATGCTAAGTCCCTGATAGAACAATTTAATAATTGTTTAGCTGAAATAATACGATTATTACGGCTCTCTTGCAGCACACCAGGTTCGTCGTCTCTGAGGCGATCAAGCAACGAGGGCTGTAGTTTATCTGCCGGTATCAATTCAGCCATATGAAAATTTATTCGCTATCTTCAGCAGTATCAAAAGTAATCTGCCTGATATCCAACAAGGCATAATCGTTTTCATCAGTTGCGATCATTCGTTGTCCTAGCCCTGCATAAACGTCTTCTGTCAGCTGCTGCCATTCCGTTTTTCTACCTAATTGAATCTGGCCGTCTTCAATCGACTCAGAACCAGGGTAACGGGTAGGAATAAAGCCGATCATCTGACCTTCATTGGCCCATGTAAATTGAGCGGGCAACCAAACAAAATCTCTTAAGTCTTCAGGCGCATCGATCTCAATTTTTGAAATACGATTAAAAGGCACCCAATAATACTTGCCATTAATAATCACTTCTAACATTGGCCCAATACGTGAATCAGCGTCTGCGACCCACTGGAATTTTTCATCATTAATTGAACCTGAAACCGTGTCAATATTCTCATAAGCTGCGAGTCGTAAATCTTGCGCTTCCTTACTCTTACCTAATGCCTCAAGTTTGACTGATTCGAACAGGTCACCCATCCAAGATTCCGGTTCTCCAAAAACCAAGGGGGTTTTGTTGCCTAAAAAAACTTCTTTTCTTAACTGTTCACACTGAACCACTTGGCGATAAGCTTGCACCATTGCCAGGCTGCTATCTGACATTTCACCGATCACTGTCAGCTGATTCTGTGCTCGATCATACTCACCCAAGACACAGCAAAGCTGAAACAAGAAAATTCGATGATTCACATTAGAAGGGTCATCCCTTACCAAGCCCATTAATTCCTTTTTTGCGGCTAATGGGTCACCATTTTTTAAATGTT
>ENA-OSET01001508-OSET01001508.1-sediment-metagenome-genome-assembly--contig:-NODE-1508-length-24088-cov-8.752863_pt1 | contig 24088 bp, 22 predicted proteins | sample MGYA00237882_ERZ534229 | MGnify/ENA primary metagenome ERZ534229 (study PRJEB26408, sample SAMN06266212) | sediment metagenome | isolation source: Hudson Canyon methane seep mesocosm | place... | reverse complement strand
TACAACTAAGACAACTATAATATTCTCTCTAAAGAAAGAAAAAACTTTCATCAAATTACTTTAATGATATTTCCTTCAGCATCTTTGAAATTGCCCAATAAGAGCATTATAAAATCAATAAGCACCCAAATACCACAACCTCCTAAAGTGAAAAGTTGTATTACGCCAATAGTAGTATGACCCGTATAAAATCTATGCACACCTAAAACACCTAAAAACCAACATAATAATATTGTTATTAGTCCTCTATTATCCTTTAAAGTTTTAGATTCATTCACTGAACAACCACAACCAACACAGATAACTGCCTCATCATTTATTTCTTTACCACATTTGTTGCAAAACATAATTAAATAGTTTTAAAATTTAGATACTCTATTTGGTTTTCGGCTTTCACTTTTAATATTTAACTAAAAATATCCTCTGCAGAAGGATTGTCCCCTTTTACTTTCTGAAATTCCATACACATTGAAATATCTTAATGCTACAAATTTTTCGTTGGATGTTTTGGTAAAACAATACCCGCAAGGTATATCCATCCAATAAAAAACCAAGCACTGATAAAAGTTAGTACTCTAACCTGTGATGTCTGCATCCCAAATTTATGAGCTAAACCACCACAAAGTCCAAATATTATTTTATCATCTGAGCTACAATAAAATCCATCATATGGTGAATTGCTAACGTTTGCAGCTTTTCCCTGGTTTCTTTTGCTCAATGAGCACCCACATTTTACACACATAATAGCATTCTCAGCAGTAGCCTCACCACATGAATTACAAAATTTATTGCCATTTAATGGAGCAACACCACAGCCAGTACAGGCAATTGCTTGTTCTGGACATTCTTTAGCACAACTTCTACAATACATACTTAAAATTTAAATAACGCTTACTCTATTTGGTTTTCAGCATACCCAATTTGACTTCACAATATTACAAAAAAAAAATGAAAAAAAAACCGAGCAAATACTCGGCTTTTAAAATCTAAAACTAATAATTTTAATTATATATTATCTATAATAGTATTTAAGGTTTTGCTAGGTCTCATTCTTTCAAATACAAAATCAGTACTTGGGTAATAATACCCTTGCATATCTTCTGCAGCACCTTGAGCATTATTAAGTTCAAGCATAATTTCATCTTCCTTTGCTTTCATAGCATTTACTACTTTTTCAAAAGTTGCTTGTAAAGCTGCATCTTTAGTTTGCCCAGCTAATGCAGCTGCCCAATACATTGCCAAATAAAAATGTGAACCTCTATTGTCCAATTGCCCTACCTTACGCATTGGCGACTTTCCATTTTTCAACAAACTTTCAATTGCAGTATCCAAAGTGTCAGCAAGAATTTTTGCTTTAGGATTCCCATTCATCTCAGCCAAATGCTCTAAAGAAACAACAATTGCCATAAATTCTCCTAGAGAATCCCATCTTAAATGCCCTTCCTTTGTGAATTGTTGCACATGCTTTGGAGCCGAACCACCAGCACCAGTTTCAAACAAACCTCCGCCATTCATAAGCGGAACAATAGAAAGCATTTTTGCAGAAGTACCCAATTCTAAAATTGGGAATAAATCTGTAAGATAATCTCTTAAAACATTACCCGAAACTGAAATAGTATTTTCTCCATTTTTCAATCTTTTTAATGTAAACTTACAAGCATCATAAGGAGCAAGAATCTGAATATCTAAACCATTAGTGTCATAGTCTTTTAAGTATTCAGTGACTTTTTTAAGAATTTCTGCATCATGAGCTCTATTTTCATTTAACCAGAAAATAGTTGGCCAAGAAGTAGCTTTTGCTCTGTTTACAGCCAATTTTACCCAATCCTTAATTGGCTCATCTTTTGTTTGGCACATTCTCCATATATCTCCTTCCTCTACATTATGTTCCATTAAAATATTTCCATCAGAACCAGTAACTTTTACAATACCTTCTGATTTTATTTCGAATGTTTTATCATGAGAACCATATTCCTCTGCTTTTTGAGCCATTAAACCAACATTAGGGACAGTACCCATAGTAGTAGGATTAAAAGCACCATTTAATTTACAGAAATCAATAGTTGCACTATATATACTTGCATACGAACTATCAGGGATAATTGCTTTTGTATCTTCAGTTTTGTTGTCCTTATTCCACATTTGCCCTGAAGTACGAATCATAGCAGGCATAGATGCATCAATAATAACATCAGATGGAACATGTAAATTTGTAATTCCCTTATCAGAATCCACCATTGCAATATTGGCATTGTTTTCAAATGCCAAAGCAATATCACTTTCTATTTCAGCTCTTTTTTCTGATGATGTATTTTGTAATTTAGAAATTAAATCACCAAATCCGTTTTTAAAATCAACACCTAACTCATTAAAAGTTGTTTTATGTTTTGCAATTAAATCCGCAAAGAAAACATTTACAGCATGCGAGAAAATAATAGGATCAGAAACCTTCATCATAGTCGCTTTCATATGCAATGAAAGTAAAATACCACTATCTTTTGCAGCTGCAATTTCATTCTCTAAAAATGATAACAAAGCTTTCTTGCTCATTACTGAAGAGTCAATAATTTCTTTAGCTAAAAGTGTCGTGCTTTCTTTTAAAGTAGTAATAGTTCCATCAGTTGCATGATGAGAAATTTTAACATCAGTTGCATTATTTAAACAAACAGATTTTTCAGTATGATGAAAATCGCCTTCACACATAGTTGCAACATGAGTTTTAGAATCTGAACTCCACTCCCCCATAGAATGTGGATTTACTTTCGCATAATTCTTTACAGCTTTTGGTGCTCTCCTATCCGAATTTCCTTCACGCAAAACAGGGTTTACTGCAGAACCTTTTACTTTGTTATACTTTAATTGAATTGATTTTTCTTCATCAGTTTTTGCCTCTGCTGGGTAAGAAGGAATATTAAATCCTTTTGCTTGCAACTCCTTAATTGTTGATACTAATTGAGGCACAGATGCAGAAATATTTGGTAACTTTATAATGTTTGCTTCTGGTTTTTTTACCAACTCACCAAGTTCTGCTAATGCATCATTTACTCTTTGGTTTTCCTCTAAATACTCAGGGAAAAGAGCCAACACTCTTACTGCTAAAGAAATATCTTTAGTTTCAACCTCAACACCTGCCTTAGCTGTAAATGCATTTACAATTGGCAATAAAGAATGAGTAGCCAACATTGGCGCTTCATCCGTTTTAGTATAAATTATTTTGGATTTTTTATCAATCATCTTTTTATCTCTTGTCTATCTTTTTTAATAACCAAATACATCTTCTAATGTTAAGTGAACTATTTCACCATACGCTTTTAATACTTCAAAATCTAAATCTTCTTTAGATCCTAGAACCATAACCACTCTGTTCGTTCCTGAAATATGTGAATTATGGAAATCCTTTAAAGAATTCATATCAAAAGCAGGAAGTGCATCATACATGTCTTTTCTAATATCATGGCTCACCCCAATCTTCTCTGCTTTTAAATACTCAGTTAATACTTTAGATTTAGTTAATCTTTCAGTTCTTATTTTTTGCTCTATAGCTTCTTTTGCATTAGCCATATTAGTTTCAGCTTCTGGCATAGTTTCCAAAAGCTCAGTCATACCAATCATAGCCTCACCTAATTTATCAGATTGGGTGCCAATATAACTCATTAAATAATGAGAATCATCTTTATCATTTGGTATGGTATAAGTACTGTAAACTGAATAAGCCAAAGCTTTAGATTCTCTCATTTCTTGGAATACAATAGAACTCATTCCTCCACCAAAGTACTCATTATGAAATCTTATTTGAGGGTACTCATTCATGTTTAACTTAGCGCCTTTTGCAAGCATCATTACCTCAGCTTGTTTCATATCATAATCAACTACATAAACCATTGGTTTATTCATTGGCTGTTCAATAAATTCATTTTTAGAAGGAATCATTTTTAACCCTGATTTATTTGCATGCAATTTCTCTAAATCAGAAGCTACTTTATTTATTGGCTCTGGTCCGTAATACATAATCTTATGCTCATAAGAAGTTAAGTTATGAATCAAATCAACTAATTCAGCTGAAGTAACATTATTTAAATCTCCTTCTGATAATATATTTCTGAAAGAAGAATTATCACCATACTTAGCATAACTTCCCATTGCTCTCCAAAGGATGATTTGCTTGTTTAGCTTTGCATCATTTCTTCCTTTAAGCTCACTTAATTTTAAGTTTTCAAGTGCCTCATCATCAGCAACTGCACCAGCTAAAATTTGCTCAAACAAAGCAACAGATTCATCAAAATTATTTGCTAGTCCGCTTAAAGTTATGGTAGTTTTTTCAGAACCACAATTTACTGATAAATCACAACCTAACTTATAAAACTCTTCTTCCTTTTGAGAAGGAGACATAGCATTTGTACCTAAATACTTTAAGTAATCAACCGCTAATTTTAGCTTTACATCATGGTCTTTACCCATCTCTAAAATGTAGTTCAACTTAAATCTTTCGTTCTCAGTGTTTTCTTTGTAAAAAAGTTCAACATCTCCAACATTTGATTTTTGAATATCATTTTCAAAATCTAAAAATACTGGCTCAATATCTTTTACTTCTTCAGCTAATAAGTTAGCTAAAAATTCTGACTGATCTTCTCTATTTACACTTACAGGAGTGATTGCTGGTTTAGTTACTTTTATTACAGATTTATCTTCACCAGCTCTTTTGTAAACAACTACATAATTATCAGCATATTTAGCATTTGCAAAATCAATAATATCTTGTTTAGTTACTTTCTCAAGTTCAGCCATTTCATTTTGATGATCTTCCCAAGAAATTCCTAAAGTAAAAGCATCAACAAATTCATTTGCTCTACCACTATTACTTTCTAATTTCTTAATCTGATTTAGTTTCAAATCAGAAATAATTGCACCCACTAACCAATCAGGAAAATTACCCGCTTTAACATCCTCAATTTGTGCTAATAATAAATCTTTTACTTCTTCTAAAGTCTGTCCTTGTTTTGGGCTACCATAAAATCCGTGCATGGAATAATCCTCCAACACATAAGGAAAACATCCTCCACCAATTAATTCTTGTGCTTGGTTTAAGTTTAAATCAATAAGTCCTGCTGCAGAATTAGAAAGCACCATATCAACCATAGTTAACATTTTTGCATCTTCAGTATTTGCACCATCAAAACGAAAACCAATATATAACCTTTCTGCTTCAGGTCCATACACCTCAGTGTAAACTGGCTTAGCAATAGGAGATTCTTTAATAACCTTAAAAGTTGGATCATCTTTTCTTTCAAAAGCTCCCCAATACTTATTAATTAAATTAATTGTTTCATCATAATCAAAATCACCTGAAAGACAGATCGCCATATTATTTGGCACATAGTATTTGTTAAAATATTTTCTAATTTCAGTTAAAGAAGGATTTTTTAAATGTTCAACTGTACCGATTGTTGTTTGCTGTCCGTATTGGTGTGTTGGAAACAAACCATCAAGTAAAGCTTCAAACATCTTTCTTCCATCATTATCTAAACTTATATTTTTCTCTTCATATACTGCCTCTAACTCTGTATGGAATAATCTAAACACAGGATAACGGAAACGCTCTGCTTCTAATTTTAACCATTTTTCAATTTGGTTTGATGGAATATCATTAATATAAACTGTTTTTTCGTTTGATGTATATGCATTTGTTCCTTTTGCACCTAAGCCACTTACCATTTTATCATACTCATTAGCAATAGCAAATTTTGCTGCCTCACCAGAAATTGAATCAATTTGAGCCCAGATTCTATCTCTATTTTCTGTATCACTCATTTCATAAGAGCGATATTCTTCATAAAGAGCTTCAATTTTATCCAACATTGGAGCTTCTTTTTCAAAATCAAGAGAACCATAAACATCAGTTCCTTTAAATAACATATGCTCTAAATAATGAGCTAAACCTGTTGCATCAGCAGGATCATTTTTACTACCCGCACGAACTGCAATGTTAGTCTGTACTCTAGGAGCATCAGCATATGAAGTTAAGTAAACTTTAAGTCCGTTATCGAGCGTATAAATTCTAGCTTTTAAAGGATCATTTTTTACTTCTTCATAATTATTTTCTATTTTTTTCATTTGTTTGGTTGCGTTAAGCGCGAAATAAGCAATAGCTCCTATTATTAGCGCAAAGGTTAAGATTTGTTTTGGTTTCATATTAATTTGATTTTGGTTAGTAATCTGGGTCAAGCCCTAGTTTTATTCTTAATGTTTCAAGATGAGGATTTTCTTCTAACATCTTTTTAAATTTATCTTTATTCGTATAAGGAATATTATTATTTTCTCCTTCAATAATTTTTGTTGTTATCTCTAACTTATCATTCTCCAATTTATTTCTCAAAAACTCAAGAATCATGTATTTTTCTTCAGCAATCATTTCCTGCTGAGCCGTATTACTTAAAGGAAGTTCTACTAAATAATTAGCCAATAATTTAACAGGATGGACTCCTAATGTAATTCCAAGATTAGATTTTCCTTGTTCTTTTACAAAAACTATTAATTCCTTCCAGAATTTTAACAATTGTGTTTCAGTAAAATCATAAGATCTTAAAGAAGAAATATCTACTTCTTTTTCTTCAGTTTTTTCCTTTTCAGATTTAAATGAACTATTAATTGAAATCATTGATGATTTCTTACTTCTACCTAAAACAATTCTGCTTTTAGGTTTGTTTTTTAATTCCTCAGAAATTTCAACTTTACTTTCTTTCTGTTGTATTACTGATTTTGGAGTTTCTTGCTGATTTTGATTGATTTTTTCAACAAAAACCTCCTTTTTCGCATCATTTAGAGTAACTATGAAATGTTTAGATTTTTTTTTTGAGCCGATAAAAAATTGATTGATGATATTCTCATTAGTATCAATTCGACTAACAACCTTTGATTATTTGAAGTTTTATACTGAACATCACATTCATTACAAAGTTCTAGCGCTTCAATTAAAAAAGGAAGTTCACATTTTTTAGACTGATCCAAGTATCTCACTTGCAAAGCCTCCCCTTTTGCCAAAAGCTTAATTGTACTAGCATCTTTCGATACCAATAAATCTCTTAGATGTTCAGCCAAACCATTTATAAAATGATGTCCATCAAAACCATTATCTAAAATCTCATTAAAGATATTTAATAATTCCTTAATATCATTAGTTAAAAGGTAATCTGTCACCTTAAAATAGTAATCATAATCTAAAATATTAAGATGCTCTATTACTCCTTTATAAGTTAAAGTTTTATCTGAAAAAGAAATTAACCTATCAAACAATGACAGAGAATCCCTCATTGCACCATCAGACTTTTGCGCAATTAAGTGCAATGCCTCACTCTCAGCTGTTACACCTTCACTTTTTGCAACAAAATCCAAGTGTCCAGCAATATCATTTACTCCTACTCTCTTAAAATCAAAAATTTGACATCTTGACAAAATAGTAGGGATAATTTTATGTTTCTCGGTAGTTGCTAAAATGAATTTAGCATGCTTTGGAGGCTCTTCTAAAGTCTTTAAAAAAGCATTAAAAGCTTGAGCTGATAGCATATGAACCTCATCAATAATATAGATATTGTATTCTCCAACTTGAGGAGCAAACCTTACCTGATCAACTAGCTTTCTAATATCATCAACTGAATTATTTGAAGCAGCATCTAACTCATGAACATTGAATGATGCATTTTCATTAAAGGATTTACAAGAAACACACTCATTACAAGCATCCACATTATCAGTAATATTTTCGCAATTTATAGTTTTTGCTAAAATACGAGCACAAGAAGTTTTACCAACCCCCCTAGGTCCACAAAATAAAAATGACTGAGCTAATTGATTTGATTTAATTGCGTTTTTTAAAGTAGAAGTAATTGAAGATTGCCCAACAACAGCATCAAAAGTTGTAGGCCTATACTTCCTAGCAGAAACAATAAAATCACTCATTAAAATTCAATTAAAAATACGAAAGACAAAACTAATATTTATTGTAAAATATCAAACAAATTAATCATTAAATTAAAATGTGTTAGTAATTATGTGAATTTGAATGTTTTTACTACATTTGCCGCCCGTAAAAATTAATTAATTTATTAACAAAAATAAGAAGAAGATGAACACTTACGAAACTGTTTTCATAATGAATCCCGTTTTATCTGATGATCAGGTAAAGGAAACAGTAAAGAAATTTGTTGACCATATTAAGGCAAACAAAGGAACTATTACTCAAGAGGAAAACTGGGGGTTGAAGAAATTAAAGTACACAATCCAAAAGAAAAAAACAGGTTTTTATTACCTGATTGAATTTCAAGCAGACGGAAAAATCATTAATGATTTAGAAGTTGAATTCAAAAGAGATGAGCGCGTAATTAGATGGCAAACTGTCAAATTAGAAAAATTCGCTTTAGAATATGCTGAAAGAAGAAAAAAGAAAATGAGTACTAACACTAAAGCAAACTAATCATGGCAAAAACAGATATCAAATATTTATCTCCTGTAGATGTTGAGTTAAAGAATCAAAATAAATATTGCCGTTTTAAGAAAATGGGAATCAATTACATTGATTACAAAGACCCTGAATTTTTAATGCGTTTCTTAAACGAACAAGGAAAGATTTTACCAAGAAGAATTACTGGTAACTCTTTAAAGTTCCAAAGAAGATTAGCTGTATCAGTAAAAAGAGCAAGACAAATTGCACTTTTACCATATGTAGCTGATAATTTAAAATAATCATAAAATATAAGAATCATGAATATTATATTAAAACAAGATGTTGAGAAATTAGGTTTCAAAAATGAAATCGTCTCAGTAAAGAATGGTTACGGAAGAAACTACCTTATCCCAAAAGGATACGGAATTTTAGCTACTGAAACTGCTGTAAAAGTTTTGACTGAAAACTTAAAGCAACAAACTAAAAAAGAAGAAACTGAAATTGCTGAAGCAAACAAAATTGCTGAAGCATTACCAAAACTAGAAATTGTACTTAAAGGTAAAGTTGCTGAAGGTGGAACTAAATTATTTGGTTCAATCAAAACAGAACAATTTACTGAAATTGTTGCAGGATTAGGACATAATGTAAATGCTAAATTTGTAAAACTACCTAAGGTAAAAGATTTAGGTACTTATGATGCTGAAGTAAGATTACACAGAACCGTAAGTGTAAGTGTGCCTTTTAAAGTTATAGCTGAATAATAAAACAGTTACTAGAATTAATAGAAAAAGCCGAGCAAATGCTCGGCTTTTTTATTACCTCTATATTTAGTGTTGTATATCACCAACTATTTATTGCAATTTATTAAATTTGCAATCCAATTTATTTAAAAAAATCTACCTATGGCATTTGATATTGAAATGATAAAAAAGGTGTACAAAAAGTACCCTGAAGCAGTTGAAGCAGCAAGAAAAGCAACTGGAAAACCATTAACTCTTTCTGAAAAAATACTTTATACACATCTTTGGGACGGTAATGCTGACACAGCATTTACAAGAGGGGAAGACTATGTAGACTTTGCGCCAGACAGAGTAGCTATGCAAGATGCAACTGCACAAATGGCTCTTCTTCAATTCATGCAAGCGGGAAAAGATAAAGTTGCCGTACCTTCTACCGCTCATGCCGATCATTTAATATTGGCTAAATTAGGAGCAGATAAAGATTTACAGGAAAGCCTAAATACTAATAATGAAGTATTCAATTTTTTAAGTTCGGTATGTAATAAATACGGAATTGGTTTCTGGAAACCAGGAGCAGGAATTATCCATCAAGTAGTATTAGAAAACTATGCTTTCCCTGGAGGAATGATGATAGGTACCGATTCGCACACAGTAAATGCTGGAGGACTTGGAATGGTAGCTATTGGTGTTGGTGGAGCGGATGCCGTTGATGTAATGGCAGGAATGCCTTGGGAACTAAAATTTCCTAAATTAATTGGAATTAAACTAAGTGGAAAACTAAGTGGTTGGGCATCAGCTAAGGATGTAATTTTAAAAGTTGCAGGAATACTTACTGTAAAGGGAGGTACTGGTGCAATTGTTGAATATTTTGGTGAAGGAGCAAAATCTCTATCAGCAACAGGAAAAGGAACAATTTGTAATATGGGAGCTGAAATTGGAGCTACTACTTCAACTTTTGGGTATGATGATAGTATTGAAAGATATTTAAGAGCAACTGATAGGGATGATGTAGCAGATGCTGCAAACGAAATTAAAGAATACTTAACAGGAGACACAGAAGTTTATGAAAATCCTGAACATTATTTTGACCAAGTTATTGAAATTAATTTGTCAGAATTAACTCCACACTTAAACGGACCATTCACTCCAGATTTAGCCACTCCAGTTGCTGACATGAAAGAAAAAGCAGTAAAAAATGATTGGCCTTTAGATGTAGAGTGGGCGTTGATCGGGTCATGTACCAACTCATCTTATGAGGATTTAACTAGGGCCGCTTCAATTGTAGAAGATGCAGTAAGCAAGGGACTTAAACCCAAAGCAACATTAGGAATTAATCCTGGTTCGGAGCAAGTACGTTTTACTGCCGAAAGAGATGGATTGATGGATTCGTTTATGAAATTTGAAACGACTAAAATATTTACTAATGCTTGCGGACCATGTATCGGGCAATGGGATAGAGAAGGAGCTAATAAACAAGAGAAAAATACAATTGTTCATTCCTTTAACAGAAACTTTGCTAAGCGAGCGGATGGGAACCCAAATACACATGCATTTGTTGGTTCACCAGAAATGGTAGCCGCAATTGCAATTTCAGGAAGATTGGATTTCAATCCAATAACTGACACACTAACTAATCAAAATGGTGAAAAGGTAAGATTATCTGAACCTCATGGAACGGAATTACCTTCTCAAGGATTTGCAGTGGAGGATAATGGATATCAAGCTCCAGCTGAAGATGGAAGTAGTATTAAAGTAGTTGTTGCTCCTGACTCGAACAGATTGCAATTATTAACTCCTTTTACTCCTTGGGATGGCGCAAATATTATTGGAGCGAAACTCTTGATAAAAGCAGCAGGAAAATGTACTACTGACCACATCTCAATGGCTGGACCATGGTTAAGATATAGAGGGCATTTAGATAATATTTCTAATAACTGTTTGATAGGTGCTGTAAATGCTTTTGGAGGAAATACCAATGAAGTAGTAAGTCAGTTAGACGGAACAACTGATGAAGTACCAAATGTAGCAAGAGGATACAAAGCAGCAGGAGTTACTACTATTGTTGTTGGAGATCATAATTATGGTGAAGGATCATCAAGAGAACATGCCGCAATGGAGCCAAGGCACCTTGGTGTAATGGCAGTAATTGTAAAATCATTTGCAAGAATACACGAAACGAACCTTAAGAAACAAGGGATGTTAGGACTTACATTTGCTAATGAATCTGACTATGATTTGATAAAAGTAGATGATACTTTTAACTTTACTGATTTAGCAGCATTTACTGAAGGAAAACAATTGACTTTAGAAACAGTTCATGCTGACGGAACAACTAACACAATTATGCTGAACCATACTTACAATGAAGCTCAAATTGATTGGTTTAAAGCTGGTTCTGCACTTAACTTAATAAGAAAGCAAAACGCTTAAACAATACCTTTTAATACAAATAAAAAGCCTTATCAATTGATAAGGCTTTTTTTAATTTAAACTCTTTCTAATGCTTTATTGTAATCATCAATAGCAACAAAATAATCAGGATCTTCTAACACATTCACATCACAGATTTTTTCTGCACGCTTAATCAACTTTACACAGTCAGCTGAAAGGTGTCGTAAATGAATAGTCTTCCCGTTTTTTTGGTAACGCTCAGCCAATTTATTTAAAGCCTCAATAGCAGATTGATCTACTACTCTACTTTCAGCAAAATCAACTACAACTTCTTTAGGGTCATTCTTTACATCAAACTTTGAATTAAATAATTCTATAGAACCAAAGAACAAAGGTCCAAGCATTTCATAATGTTTTATTCCATGCTTATCAGTATGTTTTCTTGCTCTAATCATTAATGAATTTTCCCAAGCAAAAACCAATGCAGAAACAATAACACCAGATATAACAGCAAAAGCTAAATCAAAAATAACTGTTAGTGCTGTAACCAAAATAATTACAAAAATATCTGATAAAGGAACCTTATTCATAATCTTGAAAGTACTCCAAGCGAAAGTTCCAATAACAACCATAAACATAACTCCAACTAATGCAGCAATAGGAATCATCTCAATATAAGTAGATGCAAATAAAATAAAGGCCAATAAAGCTAATGCAGCCGTAATTCCTGAAAGCCTACCTCTACCACCTGATTTGATATTAATAATCGACTGACCAATCATAGCACAACCTCCCATACCTCCAAAGAATCCATTCAAAATATTAGCCCCACCTTGAGCAATACATTCTTTGTTTCCATTTCCATGAGTCTCTGTTAATTCATCAATTAAATTTAAAGTCATTAAGGATTCAATCAAACCAATTGCAGCCAAGATTAAGGCATAAGGAGTAATAAAACTTAAAGTCTCTAAATTCAATGCTATCATTGGAATATTAAAGGTTGGCAATCCAGCTTTTATTCCTTCTCCTCCTCCTGCTACAATAAACGATTTTACTGTTTGCGTATCAATATCTCCAAAGATAACTAGAAGTGAAACTACAATAATTGCAGCCAAAGCATCAGGAATTTTTTTAGTGATTTTTGGCAAGACGAACATAATTCCCATAGTTAAAGCTACTAAACCTAACATGGTTAACATAGCCCCACTTTCAAGCCACTCCCCTCCTGTTTGAAACATTCCAAGTTGAGAAGTAAAGATTACAATAGCCAAACCATTTACAAAGCCCATCATTACTGAATGAGGAATCATTCTAACAAATTTACCCATCTTCATTATTCCTGCAAAAGCTTGAAAAATTCCAGTTAAGATTAAAGTTGCAAAAAGGAATTGCAGGCCCATCATTGCACTATCAGGCCCCATAGCATTTCCTTCTCTTATTAAATGTACCATTACAACTGCTAAAGCACCAGTTGCACCAGAAATCATACCTGGTCTACCACCAAAAATAGCTGTAACTAATCCCATCATAAATGCACCATACAAGCCAATAATAGGTGATATTCCTGCTACAAAAGCAAAAGCTACTGCTTCAGGAACTAAGGCTAAGGCTACTGTCAAACCTGATAACATATCATCTTTTATACTTCCGTTGCTTGGTGTAATAAATCTAAATGCTGATTTCATATATTTTTTTTAAAGTGCGCAAAAGTAAACATTAAACAGTATTAAGCATTGATTTATAATTTAATATAATTTTACTATTTTTACAAAAACTAATTACTATGGAAACAAGTATTTTCTTTCTCAAATTTTACGGTTATTTCTTCTTTTTATTTGCTGGGGCATTACTCATTAGTAAAAAAGGAATGAAAGTAATGATAGCAGCATCCAAGGATGAAACACATATAATGTTTACTGGTATGCTATCCTTGATTATTGGCTTGCCAGTAATTATCCTGCACAACATCTGGACTTTTGATGTGTTAGGATTTGTAACCTTTATTGGTTGGATATCAGTAGTAAAAGGAGTAGTGCGAATTGCATTCCCTTCATTTGTAGTTAAAAAAATGGAGAGCTATAATAGTGAATCAAAAGTGTGGCTCATTATAGCAGTACTAATTGGTACAGGGCTTATGTACTGTGGATATTACCCTTATTGGTGTTAATAAAGATTCCTTTTTAATATATTTGCATTATGACAACAACAACACATATCTTAAAAATATTTATGTTTTCTGCTATAGTATTCATTTCTTGTAGTGATAAAAAAAATGAAGTAAATACTGAAGGAGAAGTAATTAATTTACTACTATCAGAACAAGATGCGGAAGAAATTCTAGACAGTATAGATGAAGAAGTTGCAGAATTTGAACCACCAGAAGGTAATTGGAGGGAATATGATAGATTAAGAGAAACTATGACACATGAAGAAGCTGTAATTCATATGAATAATATTGATGAAGAAGTGGATTCAGATTTAATTTTAGAAAGAGTTTTATTAGATTATTTGACTAATACGGGGCCAAATTTAAGAGGCAGTCCAATTATGCACTACCAAGGTACATTGTTTACTGGAATAGGATATAAATTCTTTCCTAATGGATCCAGTCAACTAAATGAGGAATTTATTTTTAAAGATGGAAAATATAATGGAGTATGGAAAGAATGGCATGGAAATGGTCAATTGAAGCAAGAAAGATATTATTTAGATGGTAAACAAAATGGAAAAGAAACTAAGTGGTTGGAAAATGGGCAATTGAGGAATGAGGGAAATTATAAGGATGATAAAAAAGACGGATTATTTAAAAGGTATCATAAAAACGGTCAGTTAATGAGAGAGGATACTTATAGAAATGGAAAGCGAGAAAGTGAGAAGTCTAAAGAATATGATGAAAATGGTCAATTCATCAGGAGTTGGTAGACTATTGATGAATAGTACTATATTTTTATTTATGTTTACAACATGAAAAAAGAAACAATTAAAAAAGATTCTGAGTACTATATTGGTGTTGGCTTATGTTTTGGTGTAGCATTTGGTGCTGCTTTCGATAATATTGGCTTAGGTATTTGTCTTGGTTTAGTTTTTGGTGTAGCCATGCAAAAAAGAAATTCTAATACTCAGGAATCTCCTCCAAAAAAGTAATCTTGTTATTTTCATAATCCATTTCGCAACAGAAATGTTGCAACCCATTAGTAACAACTAAATATTTAACCCTTAATTTATAATTATATTTCGCTATTTGATTAAAAGCATCTTGGGTGATTTTTACATTTGGAGCTTTACATTCCACTATAACACTTGGCATTCCCTCTCTATTCCAAATTACAATATCTGCCCTAGTTTTTAAAGAGTTATATTTTACCATTTTCTCTACTCCCATCAACCCAAAAGGATAGTTCTTGTCTTTATTTAAATAGTGAATAAAGTTTTGGCGCACCCACTCCTCAGGAGTCAGTTTAAAATATTTTTTTCTTACTTCATCAAAAACTTGTGTAGTCTCCTCAACTAATTTAATTTTGAGCTCTGTATTGGGCAAATTTAATTTTGGAAGTTCCATAAAGCAAAATAAGTGAATTATAAAGAAATCATATCATCAATAAGTAATAAAGATTTAAACCCTGTTTATTTTTTAATGGGTGATGAACCTTATTATATTGACAAACTTTCTGATGAGTTTTCTAAAAACTTACTCACTGCTGAAGAACAAGAATTCAATCAAGTTACACTTTACGGAAAGGATATTACTACTGAGCAAATAATTTCAGAGGCCAAACAGTTTCCTTTTGGATCAGAAAAAAGAGTTGTAATTGTTAAAGAAGGGCAACACCTCAAAAATATTGAAGTATTAGATTCTTATCTTGATAATCCTCAACCCAGCACAGTAGTGGTTATTTCATACAAAGGAAAATCAGTTGACAAGAGAAAAAAGTTTGGGAAGAACTTAGCTAAAAAGTGCATAGTATTTGAGAGTAAAAAGCTTTATGACAATAAAATCCCTGCTTGGATATTAGCTTATGTAAAAGAAAAAGGTTTTTCCATTGATAATAGTGCCACTGCAGTTTTAGCAGAATATCTTGGAGCTGATTTATCCAAAATAACTAACGAGCTAGATAAGTTAATGTTAGTTGTAAAAAAGGAAGAACAAATCACAACAAAACTAATTGAGTACCATATTGGAATTAGTAAAGATTACAATGTATTTGAACTCCAAAATGCACTTGGACAAAAAAATGTAGTAAAAGCAAACAGGATAATTAATCATTTTGCCGAGAACACTAAAAATCACCATATAGTTCCCGTAATGAGTGCTTTGTTTTCTTATTTTCAAAAGATAATGGTTTATCATTTTTTAGAAGATAAAAGTCCAAAATCAGCAGCCAGTGCCTTAAAAGTAAACCCTTTTTTTGTAAGCCAATACCAAACTGCTGCTAGAAACTACAACAAGCGTCAGCTCTTTTATATTTTTGAACACCTAAAGGAATACGACCTTAAAAGCAAAGGAGTAAACAACAAATCAACCGACCAAAGTGGGCTTTTAAAAGAGCTTATCTTCAAAATTCTTCACGCATAATATCACTCCCTTTATTTAGTTATATTTGCGACCTAAATTTTACAAAATGCGTAAACTCCTATTTTTATTATCTGCTTTACTTTTTTCAGCAACTATATTTGCACAAACTGGAAATATCAGAGGTTTTGTCTATGAAAAAGAAAGTGGAGAGCCTGTAATGTTCTGTAATGTTTTTCTAAAAGGAACTACAATTGGAGCTCCAACTGATATTAATGGAATGTATAATATTTCAAAAGTAAATGCTGGTGAATACACTCTGGTTGCTACTTATATTGGATATGATACTACTGAAGTAAATATCACACTTAAATCCGGACAAATTTTATCAAAGAATTTAGAAATTGGAGAATCAAGCATTAAACTAAATGAAGTAAAAATATCTGCTGAAAGAGCAGAAATGAAAACAGAAGTTAAAGCTGCTTCAATAAAAATTACTAAGCAAGACATGGAGATGATTCCAACTATTGGAGGAGAGCCAGATTTAGCACAATATATGCAAGTAATCCCAGGAGTTGTTTTTACTGGAGATCAGGGAGGTCAGCTTTATATTAGAGGAGGTTCTCCAATTCAAAATAAAGTTTTAATGGACGGAATGATTATTTATAGTCCCTTCCACTCTATAGGTTTATTTTCTGTTTTTGATACTGATATAATTAAAAACACTGATGTTTACACTGGAGGTTTTAGTGCAGAATATGGTGGGAGAGTTTCTTCAATTATGGATATCAAAACTATTGATGGAAACAAGAAAAATATTGGAGGAAAACTTTCTGCAAACACCTTTGGGTCTAAACTTTTTGTTGAAGGTCCACTAGGTAGTAAAGGGAATACTTCTTTTATTTTCTCTGGGAAAACTTCTTATCTTGATAAAAGTTCTGAGCTTTTTTACAAATACCCAACACTTTATTTTGATAAAAAAGGACTACCTTATTCTTATACTGATTTATACGGAAAAGTTTCTACAAAAGGAAAAAACGGATCAAAACTTAATGTGTTTGGATTTAATTTTGCGGACAAAGTAAACTATGAAGGAATTTCTGAACTAAATTGGAACTCAAAAGGAATCGGTTCTGAATTCATTTTAATTCCTGGAGGCTCGCCAGTTCTTATTGAAGGTAATTTTGCATGGTCATCATACAATACTATACTAAAAGAGTTTGAAAGTAACGGAACAATTAGAGAAAGGTCAAGTGAAATAAACGGCTACAATATGGGTATGAATTTCACCTACTTTCAACCTAAAGGAAAAGTGAAATATGGTTTTGATGTGCATGGTTTTCAAACAGATTACACGACATACAATTCAGTAAATTCAAAAGTAGGAATTCCAGTAAATACTAGTGATTTTTCAGCATACCTTAACTACCAATTCAACTCAACAAGATGGATAGTTGAGCCAGGGTTTAGATTGCAATATTACGGAAACATTGGAGCGTCTCCAGAGCCTAGATTAGGAATGAAATATATAGCATCTGACAGAATGAGATTTAAGCTTTCAGCTGGACAGTACTCTCAGAATTTGCAAAGCACAATTTCAGATAGAGATGTTGTGAATTTATTCACAGGAATAATTTCAACTGATGTTGATTTAGATGGAGATTACGATCAGAAATTACAAAAAGCTCAACATTTAATCACTGGAATTGAATATGATATTAGCAATAAGATTGACTTTCAATTAGAAGGATATGTTAAAGATTTTTATCAGTTAATAAATATCAATAGAAATATGACTTCTGATGATGATCCTCAGTTTATTGTTGAAAGCGGGATTGCTAAAGGAGTAGATGCTCTTGTAAAATATAAAGGAAAAAAACTTTACATCTGGGCAGTTTATTCTTTAGGATTGATAACACGAAATGATGGGGAAAGAGAATACAACCCTCACTTTGACAGAAGACATAATATGAATTTTGTAACCTCTTATAAATTTGGAAAAAATGGAAGCTGGAAAGCAGATATTAGATGGAATTTAGGTTCAGGATTTCCATTCACACAAACTCAAGGATTTTACGAAAACTTAACTTTTTCTGATGGTATAAATACAGACTATACTACTGCAAATGGAGATTTGGGAATTGAGTATGCAGAGCTAAATGAAGGTCGCTTACCTTACTACCATAGATTAGATGCTTCAGTTTCAAAAAGCATTAAAGTAAACAAAAAAGTAAACATTGATATGACGGCATCAGTAACCAATGCATATAACAGAGAAAACATATTCTACTTTAACCGAGTTAAATATGAAAGAGTTAATCAGCTTCCAATAATGCCAAGCTTTGGAGCAAGCATCACATTCTAAGGTATTTACATTCGTTTAAAAACTTTTAATAAAACTTTTTTTAAGTTAAGAATAATCGCTCACAAATAGTATTTTTGCACAAACCAAAACTATTGTAAACTGTGGGTAAATTTCCAACAAAATATATTTTCGTTACAGGTGGTGTTACATCTTCATTAGGAAAAGGGATAATTTCAGCATCCTTAGGTAAACTACTAACTTCAAGAGGATATTCTGTAACCATTCAAAAATTAGATCCTTATATCAATGTAGATCCTGGGACAATGAACCCTTATGAACATGGCGAATGTTATGTTACTGATGATGGGGCAGAAACGGATTTGGATTTAGGCCATTATGAAAGATTTTTGAACCATAGCACTTCACAAGCAAACAATGTAACTACAGGTAGGATTTACCAAACAGTTATACAAAAAGAACGAAAAGGTGATTATCTTGGAAAAACAGTGCAAATTATCCCTCATATAACTGATGAGATAAAAAGAAGAATTCAATTATTAGGGGAAACAGGGCAATTTGATTTTGTAATAACTGAGATAGGGGGAACAGTTGGTGATATTGAAGCATTACCATATATTGAGGCAGTTCGTCAACTTAAATGGGAGCTAGAAGATAGTGCGCTTTTTATTCATTTAACATTGGTACCTTATTTAGCAGCTGCTGGAGAGTTAAAAACAAAACCAACTCAACATTCAGTAAAAACATTATTAGAAGCAGGGATTCAGCCAGATATTTTAGTTTGTAGAACTGAACATCATTTAGGTTCTGAAATCAAAAGAAAAGTAGCTCGTTTTTGTAATGTTGAGCGAGATGCTGTTATTGAATCAATGGATGCTTCTACTATTTATGAAGTTCCTCTTTTAATGCAAAAAGAAGGACTTGATAAAATTGTTTTAAAGAAATTAGGACTTGAAGACAATACAGAAGTAAAACTTGAAAAATGGAATGAATTTTTAACAAATCTTCAAAACCCTAAACAAGAGATTACAATTGGTTTGGTAGGTAAATATGTTGAATTGCAAGATGCTTACAAATCAATATCTGAAGCAATTATACATGCAGGAGCTAAAAACAGTTGCAAAGTAAAAGTAAATTGGATACATGCTGAAGAAATCAATAACACTAATGCTGCTGAAAAATTAGCAGGACTAAAAGGAGTTCTAGTTGCTCCTGGTTTTGGCGATAGAGGTATGGAAGGGAAAATTGCAACAATTAAACACTTAAGAGAAAACAACATTCCATTTTTGGGGATTTGTCTTGGAATGCAATCGGCAGTGATTGAATATTCAAGAAATGTACTTGGATTGAAAGATGCGAATTCAACTGAGATGAATCCTGATACAAGTGCTCCAGTCATTAACTTAATGGCTGAACAAAAAGAAATAATTGAAAAAGGTGGGACTATGAGATTAGGTGCTTATGATTGCCAACTTACTAAAGGTTCCAATGCTTATAATGCTTACCAAAATAATGAGATAAGCGAAAGACATAGGCATAGATTCGAATTTAACAACAACTACAAAGCTGACTTAGAAAAAGCAGGTTTAATTGCAACTGGAATAAATCCAAAAACAAATCTTGTTGAAATAGTAGAAATACCAACTCACCCATGGTTTGTTGGCGTTCAATTTCATCCAGAATATAAAAGTACAGTAGCAAATCCTCACCCACTATTCTGTGGATTTATTGAGTCATGCATCAACAACAAATAATTTAGTTTAACAATGAAACAATACGATAAAAATTCACTAATTGGTTTTGTATTAATGGCTATCATCTTGATAGTATTTAATACTTTCTTTTTTCCTGAAGTTCCACAAGAACAAGCGCCAACTACAACACCAACTGAGGCTGTAATTAGTGAAACTCAAATAGCTGAAACAGTAATTGATGCACCAATCATCCCAACACTTAATGATTCTATTGTAAGTGAAGAGCTAAAAGCAACTTACGGAATTTTTGCTGCAGCCGCAATTGGAGAAGATGAGTTTCAGATAATTGAAAATGATAAATTAAAAATTACAGTTGCAAATAAGGGAGGTAGAATTACTTCTGTAATAATTAAAGAAGGTCCTAACGGAAAAAAATATAAAAAACACAATTCTTTAAAAGACACTATTAATGAATTACCAAGAGACAGCTCTTCTTTAATACTTGATTTATTTGATGCAGATAGCTCTCGTTTCAACCTGCAATTTACAACTGGGCACAACATAAATACTGCCGACTTGTATTTTGTTTCCGAACAAAGGCACAATACTTTAAGCATGAAACTAAAGGCGGATGATAGCCATTATGTAGAGTACTTATACACGCTAAATGACGATTACCTTATTGATTTTGACATCAATTTTGTTGGAATGCAGGATATCATACCATCAGGAGTGAATTACATGAACTTGGAATGGCAAATGAAAACGCCACAAACTGAAAAGAGTAAGACAAATCAAGACATGTACACAGGACTGCAATATCAATACAGCTCAGATAATGAGGTTGATTACTTAAGTTTCACCTCAACTGATGATGATAAAATAAATGCACGTTTAAATTGGGTAGCATTCAAGCAACAGTTCTTTAGTGCAATATTTATAGCAAAAGATGGATTTGAAAAACCAACTTACTTAACTTCTACTAAAAGTGAAGGATCAAAATTTATAAAAGATTTAGCAGCTAAATTTGAATTACCGTACAGTCATAAACGAGATGAACAATTAAGTTTCCAGTTTTATTTTGGACCAAACCATTATAAAACATTAGAATCCTATAATTCAGGCTTTGAAGAATTAGTTCCATTAGGTTGGGGAATATTTGGCTGGGTAAACCAGTACATCATTATCAATCTCTTTGATTTCTTAAGTAAGTACTTTTCTTCTTATGGAATCATAATTCTATTACTTACACTAATTATCAAGTTAGGGCTTTCTCCTTTTACTTACAAAGCATTTTTATCACAAGCAAAAATGAAAGTATTAAAACCTGAAATTGATAAAATAACTGAGAAAAATAAAGGGAAAGATCAAATGAAAACTCAGCAAGAGACCATGGCTCTTTACCGAAAAGCAGGTGTAAACCCAATGGGAGGATGCTTGCCAATGCTCTTTCAATTTCCGATACTTATTGCCATGTTCCGTTTCTTCCCTGCCTCTATTGAGTTAAGGCAAGAAAGTTTCCTTTGGGCAGATGATTTATCATCTTACGATTCCATTACGAGTCTTCCTTGGGATATTCCTTTCTATGGTGATCATGTAAGTTTATTTACACTATTAATGACTATTTCCACTTTGTTGTATACCCGAATGAACTCTTCAATGGCAACTGGGCAAATGGCACAAATGAAATGGATGATGTACTTGATGCCAATCATGTTCCTTGGGTTCTTTAATAATTATGCTGCAGGACTTTCGTACTACTACTTTTTAGCGAATATGTTCACTTTCACCCAACAATATTTCATGAAACGCTTTATTGATGAAGATGCAATATTGGCACAATTGGAAGCAAATAAAAAGAAACCTGCTAAACCAAAATCTAAGTTCCAAAAGAAGTTAGAAGACATGCAGAAAAAACAAGAACAACAATTGAAGAAAAGGAAGTAGTATTATTTCTTAAAAATGTGATTTTTAATTCTTTTTATTTTTTTAGTATTTTCTGTGTAAAATTATTATTCACTAATTAATATGAAAGTTACAGTCAAAAAAAATGAAAGAGTTGCAAATATGATATTTGCAGATATCTACCCACTTTACTTGAATAGATTAGTTAAAAATGGAAGAACAAAAGAAGAGTTTCATCAAGTAATAGAATGGCTAACTGGTTTTAATGAAAATAAGTTACAAGTACTTATTGAAGATAAAGTTACTTTTAAAACCTTTTTCCAAAAAGCAAAAATACATCCTAATGCACACTTAATTAAAGGAGTTGTTTGTGGCTATAGAATTGAAGAAATAGAAGATAAATTTGAAACATACAAACAATGCAGACAAATGGAAAAGCTAATTGACGAATTGGCAAAAGGGCGTAAAATGGAAAAAATTATGCGTGTAGAAAAGAAATAAGTATACTTCTTATAAAGCACTAACCTTCTTCAGAAAAAGTTTCATTCCTTTTTTCTTTTCAACATCTAAATTATAAGAAATCTTATTATTCAAATAATCTTTAGGTTTTTCACAAGAAGGATAATTATTCCATTTAAAATTTAAAGCAGCATCAATATCACTTAATCCATTTTTAAGGGCTTTGTTAAAATTAACAATAAAATCCTGAGATAATTTTTTATTCGTCACCCAAGCGGCAAACACAAAGGGCAAGGCTGTCATTTCTTTCCAAACAGCAGACAAATCGTATATATACTTATGTTTTGAGTTTAAGTTAAATGCTCTATCCCCAATTACTAAAGCAGCATTATTATCTATTATATTCTCTTCAAAACCAATATCAGCCTTTTTAAGTTCAGGATTCAATTGCCAATATTCTTTCAGTAAAATTTTTAGCAGTTCAACAGAAGTATGTGATTGATAATCCAAAACAATACTTTCAATTTCTGAAATCGGTACATCCGAATACAAACAAACCGTATCAACAGCACCATTAGCCCCTATGCAATAATCCGAAATAATATGAGGATGCTGCAATTTTGGAATAACTACTACAGGAACCAACCCAATGTCAACTTGACCTTTTAATAATTTATCGGCACAAAGTGAAGGGTAATCTAAGGATAATTCAATTTGATGACAAATTGTGCTATTTTTTAATCCATAAATAAACGGAATGGTATTTAAATAAGAAACTGCTGATACCTTTATCATCCGCAAATAAGAAAATAAATAATATAAGAGCTAGTGCATAATTTCAGGACAGTTCCAGCAATAAATCCCCAAAGTGCTCCAAAAGCAATTTTAACCTCATTCTTATCCGTTTCCATTTTTGCACCTACATAAGCACCAATAAATGCACCTGCTAAAATACCGAAAGGAGGAAATAGAAAAATACCCAATAACATTCCTATTACCGAGCCTCTGATTGCATACTTCCCACCGCCAGATTTTTTGACACCATAAATCTGCAAATAATAATCCAAAACAGTAACAACTAACACAACTACTCCAATCCAAATAACAGCATTCCAATCTTGATTTTCATCAATAAATTCTACCATCAATAATCCTAAATAGGAAAGTGGAGGTCCTGGTAATCCTGGAATAAAACTCCCAATTAGTCCTAAGGCTAAAAAAAGAATGGCGACTAATAGTATAAAGTAATACATTTTCCAAAAGTAGTAAAAAGCAAATGTAAATTAGGCAAGAGAAAGAGCATCTTATTTAAATTGCTTAAATTTGCGCCCTCAAAATAACAAAGACAAGATGACTTTAACTTCTTTAACAGCAATTACCCCTATTGATGGTAGGTATGCTAGTAAAACTTCTGACCTCCAGGAATTCTTTTCCGAATCTGCATTAATTAAATTCAGAGTTCATTTTATGGATACTTATGAGTCCTTACCTAATGATGGAAAGTTTGGATTTATGAATCGAATAAAGAGAGGGTTCAGAATTACGAAACTCGGTATTCATGTTGTAAAAGCGGATCCTGAATTGATGGTTTATCTTTTATTTTCTGTAATTATGTCAGTTTTGAGTTTT
>ENA-OSET01001506-OSET01001506.1-sediment-metagenome-genome-assembly--contig:-NODE-1506-length-24097-cov-6.856661_pt1 | contig 24097 bp, 22 predicted proteins | sample MGYA00237882_ERZ534229 | MGnify/ENA primary metagenome ERZ534229 (study PRJEB26408, sample SAMN06266212) | sediment metagenome | isolation source: Hudson Canyon methane seep mesocosm | place... | reverse complement strand
TGAGTAAATCTCCCTTTTTGCAATCCATTGAGTCATTTATGCGAGTTCGGCGGTATAGTCGACGCACCATCACAAGTTACCTCTATTGGATTAAATATTTCATAGTTTTTAATAATAAGCAATATCCATCAAATTTTGGGGATGCTGATATTGAGTGCTTTTTGACTTATTTGGCGGTGGAAAGAGGGGTAGCAGCTGCAACACAATCGATTGCACTAAATGCCATTGTTTTTGTGAAGAAAAAGTTTTTGGAGGCAGCCGTTGGAGATTTAAAAGCCTTTTCAACGTCTAGCCGGCAACGAAAGTTACCTGTTGTCTTAACAAAAGCAGGGGTTTCCGCTTTACTTGGTCAGATTTTAGGTCGATAGTCATAAACATACTCACAAATTATGTTGCATTTGCAATGTGAGTCTAAGGGATGCCTTTTAAATACAGAATTAAAGAGTAGCGTCTCCTTTAATTGGATGTCTAGTCTTTTGGGGGAACAGCAAAGCGGCCCCTTTTAGTTACAGTATAAAAAGAGTAAAGCCCGCTCCTTAATAATCTCCAGTCTATGTTCAGGGAACTATCTACTGGATTGAGCCTCCAATGTTTTTTAGTTGATGAGTAGGACAAGTTTAATGAGTAGGATTGATCCGTTGCCACGTCAAAAGATCGCCATTATTGGCTCGGGTATATCTGGCTTAGGATCGGCTTATCTGCTGGCCCAACATCATGACATCACTCTATTTGAAAAAAACAATTATCTCGGTGGTCACAGTCGTACAGTAGATATAAAAACGCCGGAAGGTACGATTCCGGTAGACAGCGGATTTATTGTATTTAATTACCAAAGCTACCCCTTATTAGCCTCGCTTTTTTCAGAGCTAAAGGTGCCGGTTGTAAAAAGTGAAATGTCGTTTGGGGCCAGTATTGACAAGGGGTGGCTGGAATATGGGTCGCATCCATTAAGCAGTTTATTTGCGCAGAAAAGGAATTTTTTACGGCCCCAATACTGGCGTATGTTGGCCGATATTTTACGGTTTAATCGTCGGGCACATCATTATCTGAACAGCGACCCTTCACTGACTATGGGAGCATGTCTCGAACAGCTTAAGATGGGGCGGTGGTTTAGAGAATATTATTTGTTGGCTATGGGTGCCGCTATTTGGAGTACGCCCTTAAACAAAATGTTAACTTTTCCTGCCGCTACGTTTATTCGTTTTTTTAATAACCATGGCTTATTGAGTGTCACCGATCAGCCTCAGTGGTATACGGTCAAAGGTGGCAGTCGAGAGTATGTCAAACGAATCACGGCTTCTTTTGAAGATCGTGTTCGCCTCAACTGCGGCATCACAAAGGTGGTTAGAGATCCAACTGGGGTGGTATTACATGATGTTCACGGCCACAGTGAACGTTTCGATGCGGTCGTGTTTGCCTGTCATGCTAATCAAGCTCTTGCGATGATTGCCAACCCACGCTTAGCTGAAAGAACGGTTTTAGGAAATGTAAGCTATCAGTCTAATCGTGTGGTGATGCATAGCGATATCAGTTTTATGCCCAAACGCAGAAAAGCCTGGTCGAGCTGGGTCTATTTGTCTAAACAACGCAAGACGGGTAATGCGGAGGTAAGTCTAAGTTATTGGATGAATAATTTACAACCGCTGCTGACTAAAAAGCCAATTATTGTGACACTTAACCCTACTAGAGAACCTTCAAAACATTTAATTTACGACGATTATTATTTTGAACACCCCGTATTTGATCAGGCCGCTATTAAAGCCCAGGGATCAATTGATACGATTCAAGGACAAGAACGTTTGTGGTTTTGTGGTGCCTATCAACGCTATGGGTTTCATGAAGATGGCTTACTTAGCGCCGTTAATATGGCTTCTAAGATGGGAGTACGTCCTTCGTGGACCTGAGCTCACAAGTATTGACGGCAAAAGTCATGCACCAGCGATTTTTCCCTCAAAAAAACAGCTTTAATTATAATGTGTATTATTTGGTATTGCCTTTACCCGCGCCACGGATATCTCACTGGTTTGCAACTTTTGAAACGCGTGATCTTGGTTTTAGAGATGGCCGTGATCCGAGTGTCTGGGCCAAAAAAATATTAGCACAACATCATTTGAGTGATCTTGTCGATAAGATGATGTTAATTACGATGCCTCGAGTATTAGGTTATGTCTTTAACCCTGTTAGCTTTTACTTGTGTTTTGATCACAAAAAACAACTGCGAGTGGTGATAGCCGAAGTGCATAATACTTTTGGTGAGCAGCATAGTTATGTCTGTGCTCATGCCGATCATTCGGTGATAGGTGCACAAGATTGGCTTGAAGCTGAAAAATGTTTTCATGTCTCTCCATTTTTGCAGCGAAATGGCCATTATCGATTTCGTTTTTCAGTAAATAAAAATAGTCTAGACGTGGGTATCGATTACTTTGATAGTGAAAAAAACAAACAATTATTAACGTTGTTAACGGGCACGCTTAGTCCACTGACAACAAGTACCGTTAGAAAACTATTTTGGTCGCATAAATTATTGACTTTCAGGGTAATTATTCTTATTCACTGGCAGGCTTTAAAACTTATTTGGAAAAAGATCCCCTATGTACCCAAACCTAAACTGCGTTCTGAAAGCCAAACGTCTAGTCATAAATCAAGCCGGTCTTAACAGCTGATACTTCTTACGGATCTTACATAATTAGCTGATAAATAGCACTAAAATTGGAATATAAACAGTATGTTAAAAAATCAAATAACTAAGCAGTTTCTTGAAACATTCGAACACCTCAGTCATGGCGTGATTACGATTACGATGCCTGATGGAAAACATCATGAATTTTCTGGTGAACAGGAAGGAACCCCAGCAGATTTAACCATTAACGACCTAGGGGCTATCACCGCTTTTGCTCAAAAAGGCGATATTGGTTTTGCACAAAGTTACCGGGAGGGTGGTTGGGACAGTAGCGACTTAACGGCATTATTTTTATTTGGATTAAACAATGCACCGGCATTAGATACTTATCTATACGGAGGGTTTTTAGCGCGAATAGCCTCTCGATTAGCTTATTATTTGAGTCGAAATACGCTAGGTGGTAGCAAAAAAAATATTCACGCACATTACGATCTAGGTAATGACTTTTATTCATTATGGTTGGACGCTAGTATGACTTATTCATCGGCTATTTTTGCTGATAAAAATGAGACTCTTTTAGTCGCCCAGCAGCGAAAATATGATCGCATTATTGAGCGGCTTGGTTCATCAGGAAGCTTATTGGAAATTGGCTGTGGTTGGGGCGGTTTTGCTGAACGCGCTCTGGAAAATCATGATTTTACTATCAAGGGTTTGACAATCTCAAAGGCGCAACATGATTTTGCCACTCAGCGATTGGCTAATAAGGCAGTTATTTCATTGGAAGATTACCGACATGAACAAGCGATTTATGATCATATTGTCTCTATTGAAATGTTTGAGGCGGTAGGTGAGTCATACTGGCCTGTTTATTTTTCCCAAATAAAAGCCCTGCTGGCAAAAAACGGTAAGGCAATGATTCAGACGATTACCATTGAAGAGCAACATTTTGAACGATATAAAAAAGGGGGCGACCCGATACGTACCTTCATTTTCCCTGGAGGGATGTTACCATCGCCTGAACGATTTAAACTTAGCTGTTTAAAAGCCGGGCTAGTGGTGACCGACGAGTTTTCGTTTGGTAACGACTACGCTTTAACCCTTAAAGTCTGGCTCGCTAAATTTGAGCAGAATTTGGACCAGGTCAAAGCGCTTGGTTTTGATGAAGCCTTCATCCGAATGTGGCGATTCTATTTAAATTATTGCATTGCTAGTTTTACAGTGGGGCGGACAAATGTGATGCAAATGGAAGTACAGCATCTAGACAGTTAACAAGAAAAATTCTCCGCTGATTTTGGACTAGTTTAGTAGGCTAATGATGGAACACAGTAAGATTAAACCAGGAACGCTTTCTCAATATGGCATACTCGCTGCTCCAGTGGCATTTGCGGGTTTTCCTCTTTACATTCTTGCCCCCGACTTTTATGCCACGGAGCATAATATTTCACTTGCTGCGCTGGGTTTGACGTTGTTAATTCTAAGGCTGTTCGATGCCATTCAAGATCCATTAATAGGCTATTTCAGCGATCATTACCGTCGCCATCTTAAAATCATAATGCTATTGTCAGCCCTAATTTTGTGTTCAAGTATTTATGGGCTCTTTAATCATGTTTTTATCAGTCCTTTGGTTTGGTTCTCCTGCATGATGGCATTGGCGGTTAGCGCATATAGTGTCTTGAGCATTAATTTAAATGCCTTGGGTGCATTATGGACAAGTAACAGCCGTTATCAGACACGGATTGCTGCCTATCGCGAAACCTTTGGCTTAGTGGGACTAGTGATAGCTGTTTCTTTGCCTAATGTGTTGAGCCGAAGCGGATTAGAAGGTGAGTATCAATGGTTCTCTATTGTGCTTATAAGCTTAATGTTTATCGCCCTAATGTGTTTTTTTTATTGGCACCAAAATAATGTGACTACTTTGCGGCCAAGGCTGAAAGGATCTCCCTCAGTTTTTGCTATAGTAAACGGGGTCTCTAGAGATGAAAAAAAACTGCTTATGGTTTACCTCATCAGTCTGACAGCATCAAGTATTCCTGCGGTACTGGTGATATTTTTTGTACGTGATTTACTGGGCGCCGAGCAACACATAGGCCTTTTTTTGTTACTTTATTTTCTTTCTGGCGTCTTATTTATGGGACTATGGAAACGGCTTAGTCATATTTATGGTAACTATCAGACATGGCTATTTTCGATGGCACTTTCTATTGTGAGTTTTATCGGGGCTTTTTTGCTAACTGAAGGTGATCTATGGCAATACGGACTGATCTGTATCTTATCAGGCATTGCTTTGGGAGCCGATCTGGTTATGCCGCCTTCCTTGCTAGCAGATCAAATTCATAAACATAAAATGCAGCAAAACGTATCCGCACATTATTCCTTGCTGACCTTGAACGCTAAACTGGCCTTAGCCTTGGCTTCATTTATAGTATTACCTTTGCTGGAGTGGGCCAATTTTCGTCCTGATTCGGTTAACACGGCCTCTGCACTATGGGTTTTAAGCGCTATCTATGCCTTGCTACCCTGCTTGCTTAAACTTATAGCAAGTATGTCACTTTGGTACTTTTTCATCCATTCTAACAAGGATAATATTGATGCATATACTCAAACTAATCACACTACTGGGAGTTCTCATGATGTTTAATGGTTGTAGCAGTCACTCATTGGATCAGTATAATCAAACTAGTCCAAAAGCAGATATCAAAGAGTATTTTAACGGACCAATCAAAGCATGGGGCATTGTGCAAGACTGGCGCGGAAGAGTAGTTCGGCGTTTTGAAATTGATATGGTGGGTACCTGGCAAGAAGACACCGGCACCTTGACTGAACATTTTAATTATTATGACGGAGAGACGCAGCAACGAATATGGACTATTAATAAAAAGGCTGATGGCAGTTATGAAGGTCGGGCAGATGATATTGTTGATAAGGCTATTGGCCACACCAGTGGGAGTGCAGTTCGCTGGCACTATGTGATGGACTTACCTGTGGGCGATACTCGCTATCATATTCGTTTTGATGACTGGATGTGGATGATGAATGATGGAGTAATGATTAATCGTTCTTATTTGAAGAAATTTGGTATCAAGGTATCAGAGCTTACTATTTTTATGCAAAAAAAAGCACGATGAAAAAAAAAGCTTATTTCGGTGAGGTGATTTGGATTATTGGTGCTAGTAGTGGTATTGGTGCTGCATTAGCTAAAGAGCTCGCTCTGCGAGGTGCGAAATTGGCCCTTTCTGCTCGTCGTCATGAAGCCTTAGAAAAACTAACTCGGAATCTGGGTGATAAACACAAATTCTTTTGTCTGGACGTGACGGATCCAAATTTAATGTTGGAGACGGCCCAAGAGATAGTAAATACTTTTGGTCATATCGATCGTATCCTTTTTTTTGCGGCCAGTTATACACCGATGAAGCTTAGTCAACTGGATATCGACCTGACTCGAGATATAATTGAAGTCAATTTACTGGGCGCACTTAATACCATTCATGCTGCCATGCCGATACTTAATCAGCAAAGTAGCGGCCAACTTGCTTTATGTAGTAGTGTAGCTTCTTATATAGGTTTGCCAGGTGGCCAGCCATATAGCGCCACGAAAGCAGCGGTGACGAATTTAGCCGAAAGTCTGAGAACTGAGTGTTTAGAACACATTGATATTAAGCTAATCAACCCCGGTTTTGTAAGAACAGCTCTGACGGATAAAAATAAATTTCAGATGCCCTTAATTATGAATGTAGACACGGCAGCAATAAAAATAGCCGACGGTTTACTAACTTCAAAATTTGAAGTTAGTTTTCCAAAAAGACTTACATTTGTACTCAAATTATTGCAAATATTACCTTATACATTGTCGTTAAGAATAATGCGAAAATTGCAAAATTACCCGGTTTGAGGATTTTACTTACCCAGACGGTCAATCGTTATGAGTTGAAAAAAGGCACTGTATCAGCTGGCGGGTTGAATTAAGTGTGATTCTTGAGTAAGAATAAAAAAGAAAAGTTGCTGGCATGATTAGCTTATTTAGGTACTTTCCCATAGATTACCTGTTTGATTTTAATGCGTATCGAAGTGGCTTATCTACCTTTTCTGAGGTGTATTGATCAAGTAATGGTCTTATATGGACTCTTATTGCCGGGTTTATGTCAGGATTTGATTAAGTTCAACATGAAGCTGGTACATTTTAATGGATACATTAAATAGGTGACAATATGCCTTTAGGAATATCCCAATGACCAGCAACGGAAAACCCTACAAAACCGATACAGGTGAGTAATCTCCCCATTATTAACCTAAGTTAAAAATAGAGGTTTATGCTGCATCCAGTAACTGTCGAGCTGGAATCACTTTGGCTTGATGTTGTGCTTAGTGCTTAATAAATTAAGCAGTTAGATTGTTATGAGGCCCAATAATGCTGGTGCAAACATTATAGTTTAGAGTTAACTTTTATGCCGCCTTGTTCTATAGGTGTTAAAGCACCTGTCATGCACAAGATACCGTTCGTATTTTATGATGCTAAGGTGTCAGAAAAGCGTGTTTTTCTGCTATGTTTTATTTGGTCAAGCTGGCAAATAAAGCAGGTAGTTTTTCTGGTAATTTATTCACATTATCAATCACCATATGTTGATTACCAAAAATATCCCTTACATACTCATCTGCTTGTGGATCGAGGCTAATACAATAACTATAAATACCTTGTTGATCGAGTTCTTGGACCGCTTTATGGGTATCTTCAATCAACAAGCGATCATCATCGACATCAATATCGGCAGGCTCGCCATCTGTGAGTACTAATAACAATTTTTTATCTGCTTTTTGGGCTTCAAGGTAATGAGCAGCATGGCGCATTGCTGCACCCATACGCGTTGAATAGCCAGCTTTCAGGCCGGCAATACGTCCTTTGACATCATCATCCCAATGTTCACTAAAACCTTTTATATGGTGGTAACGAACATCATGACGGGTATTAGAATGGAAGCCCGCGATAGCAAACTTATCACCAAGTTGTTCGACTGACCAAGATAATAGGGACACTGACTCTTGGCACAATTCTAAAATAGTCTGAGTGCCACCTGCTGGAATATTATTAGTAGATTCTGATAAGTCGAGTAATAACATCACAGCAATATCTCGACCATCATGTTTATGGCTCATATTGATCCGTGGATCAGGCGTACTGCCGCTTTTGAAATCTATTAACGATCGAATAGCGACATCGAGATCAAGCTCTGACCCTTCTTCTTGATACCTAATTCGGACATGGTTTTGTGGTTTAAGTAGCTCTAATATTTGTTTAAGACGTTTCAATACTGCGCTATGTTTTTCCAGTAAATTATCGACATCACTAGGATTACCTGAGGGATGCAAAGCTTCATAAACACTAACCCAATCAGGTCGAAAAGATTGTGAATTATAATCCCATTCTGGATAGTGGCGGGGGGGTAAGCCTTGTATCTCTTCTTCTTCGGCCTGACTTTGATTATTATTATCAAAAGACTCTTCTTCATCACCTTCTTCGATAAAGATCCACATATGTCGGTTATCATCGCGATAATCAATTTCAGTGCCGTCAAAAAATACATTGGCAAGTTGATCGCTTTGGATACGTGTTCGGGCAACGTAAGAGAGTGCTATACCGGCAATTTCTTTTGTGCTTGATTCACCAGCTGCCATGGCAGTATGGAAGCGCTCAGCAAATTCAAGTAAATCAGGATCGCTATACCCATGAGCGGGATCGAGTAATGCCAGCGATAGCATGGCAATACGGTGACGCAGACACGATTGTGTTTGAGGATCGCAGGCAGCTTCAATGGGGCGTGGGTGCAACTGGATAAACAGTTGGCGTAAACCAGGATATTGCTGGATTGCTAAGTGTTCAACGCGGGCATCTTCAATAAACTCTACTGCCATGCGTTGGAATGGACTGTAGTTATCGGCAATGATTGGGCGAGTCCATCGTTGATGAGCGGCCATATGGGCTAAGGTTGCCCTATAGCGATCAATACCTGTGACAGTATTTATATCATCGTAGACATCAGGTATACGTAAGCCTAACTGATCAAAATAAGGTTGTGGTTTGCGTAGTTGATCAAAGCCGAGTGAGTAGGGAACAAGCTGAGGGTCTGTTTGCCACAGGCCTTGCATATATAGATTAAGTTTACGCTCATGGTCATAAAACAATGTGCCATGGCGCTCTCTTTGCAAAATGGCATGGCTATCAGCAGATTGCAGACTGAAAAAATCTTGCTGTCGTTCTGGATGATTATTGTAATATTGAATGCCGTAATCAATCCAACTTTTTAATCCAGCTAATGAAAGTTGCCCAATCAAAGTGGGCATTTTTTCTAATAATTTAGGTAAACCAGGGCTAGGAATTGTCGCTTGTCTACCGTGTATCGACTTGGTGGTCGCTTCCATCATCTCGAAAATGATGTCGATATAATTGCTGAGTGCAGGTATATCCCCTAAGCGCCTTGAAACGGCTCCCATTGTGTGTAGAAATAGTGGAATGGAATTGCCATTAGGTGTGCGAGACATTTTCCAAACGCTTTGTGAGACAAGTTCAAGTACTGGCTCGCCAAGGTGATCAGCAATAGCGGGCATATCTTCAAGGTAGCTGAGAACAGGCTCAACTCCTCGGCCAATCATGCAAACCAGTGATGCACCTTCTAAATAATCTTCAACACCTTGCTCAGAAAGTAAGGCACTTGCTTCTTCCATACATTTATCAAAGACGGGATCAATTTGATCAAATCCACAATTGAGTTTGTCGCGATAAGGATTTTGTTCCGCTTCGCTCATCAGTTTATCGCTTATGCAAAGACGGTATTAATAGCGTGATCTAAGGTGTCACGAATATCAGCATCATCAGTTATCGGTCTGACAAGTGCCATTTTACAAGCAGCTTGTGGTGTAACGCCCTTGTCCATCAATATTGCTGCATAGGTCAATAATCGCGTTGAGATACCTTCGTCGAGGCCGTGACCTTTTAAGTTACGGGCTGTGGCAGCTACTTTTACTAATTTATCAGCCAAATCAGCATCAATGCCGGTTTCTTTTTGCAAGATACTTGATTCCGTTTTAGCATTAGGATAATCGAATTCAAAGGCAGTAAAACGCTGTTTGGTAGATTGTTTTAAGTCCTTCATTAAACTTTGGTAACCAGGGTTATAAGAAATAACCAGTTGGAAATCAGGATGAGCTTCAAGTAACTCACCTTTCTTATCGAGTGGTAATACTCGACGATGATCGGTCAAAGGGTGAATCACTACCGTTGTATCTTGGCGCGCTTCAACCACTTCATCTAAATAACAAATTGCACCAATACGTGCAGCCACCGTTAAGGGACCATCTAACCAACGTGTACCATTTGCATCTAATAAGTAACGACCGACCAAATCAGATGCGGTCATATCTTCATTACAGGCAACGGTGATAAGCGGCTTATTGAGTTTCCAGGCCATATGTTCAATGAAACGTGATTTACCACAACCGGTAGGACCTTTAACCATGACGGGCAAGCGTGCTTCATAAGCGGCACTATATAGCTCAACCTCATCACTTTGTACTTGGTAGAAAGGTTCGTCTTTGATTAGATATTGGTTTGTATCAGTCATAGTACAGGCTTCTTTGTTAGAGAAAAGAACTCAGGAAAAAAATGGGATTAGTCATTCGTTTTACTGAATGCTTTTGATTATGGATAAATAGGCTAATCATTAAGCTGTTTAGGGGAGGGATAGTCTCCCTGCCGAAGCAGGGAGGTACCTTTTTTGTTTGGCTTTGAGCTTACTTATGTACGCCCAATTTTTCACGCCATCCTGGGAATATTTTATCAGCATCACCAGGGAATGATTCAAATGCACGAGCAAATTCATGATGCTCTTTAGCAAATTCAATTGGATCTGCACCCGCTTTCCAACATTCGAATGCTTGACGCAATGATGTTGCACCAGCAGCTGGGCTATCAATATGGCCATAAGCGCCACCACCAGAGGTGTTGATCACATTACCGTGACCCAAGTTTTCAAAGAAACCAGGGAGGCGTAAGGCATTCATACCACCAGAAATGATAGGTGTAGTTGGTTTCATACCATGCCATTCTTGATGGAAGAAAGGACCTTCAGCACTATCACGTTCGATCATATAAGCGATGTTACGGTCATCTGCACCGCCTTCCATTTTACCGTAACCCATTGTGCCTACGTGGATACCAGATGCACCCATAAGACGCGATAGTTTACCTAAAACAAAGGCATTATAACCACGCACAGACGATGGTGATGTAACCGCACCATGACCAGCACGATGGTAATGTAGATATTGGTTAGGGTAGTTACGACGTGCAGTTGTCACCATACCTGGGCCACCAACATAACCATCGACTAAGAATGCAACGTGATGTGCATTTTCAGCAAATGTTTCTAAAATATAATCAGCACGAGCACACATTTCATGGTGATCATCGGCTGTGATGTTAGCAGAGAATAATTTTGCTTCACCGGTTTCATCTTGAGCACGTCTCATTGAGTCAGCCACTAATGGCGTTACATCTTTCATGCGTGCGTAGACTTGGTTACCTTGTGGTTCATCATTTTTGATAAAGTCACCACCTAACCAGAATTGATATGCTGCTTCTGCGAAAGGCTTAGGACGTAGACCTAACTTAGGCTTGATGATTGTACCGGCGATATAACCACCATCGACGCGGCTACGACCAAGCGTATTCCACATATCGGTGATGTCCATTGATGGGCCATCAAAAATATCTAGCATTGCTTTTGGTACATAGAAATCTTGCATTTGCGCACATTGCACATCGCCCATGCCTTGGTTGTTACCAATGGCAAGCGTTAGAAATGATACAACCATAGTCCGACCATCAATGATATTGCGGTCAAACAGGTCGTTTGGGTAAGCAATTTTCATGATGCCTTTAGCTTCATCAATCTCGTAGACCATTGCATCGAGGTCTTTAGTGAAGTCATCAGTCGTTGAAACTTCAACATTGGTACCCGTTGATGATTCGGCTGCAAAATGAGCAGCTGTCTCTAAATAGCCGCCAAAGCCCGGCATAGGGGTCATGGTATAGGCGACAAGCATGTGGCCACCATTTGCAATTAGATCTTCTTCTTTCAGACTGAGATCTGCATAACGTGATGATTGATCCATTATTAATACCTTCTCTCTTTGAATTATAGTCAGTGGCGATAATTATTCGCCGTTCTAAAATACTCAGTAAACGTTTACGCTCTCTTAACGTGTGTTGATTCTAGGCCATTTTAAACTTAAATAAAACTCAAATGTTTTGATTTTTATCATAAGTAAAGCTTATGATAGGATTTATGAATATAACCATTAGACAGTTAAAAATATTTGAGGTGGTTGCGCAGCACTTAAGCTATACCCGTGCAGCAGAATTATTATTTCTAAGCCAACCTGCTGTATCTATGCAAATCAAACAATTAGAGTCTCAAATTGGCTTGGCCATAATTGAAAAAGTGGGTAAACGGCTGTTTTTAACAGAGGCTGGGGAAGAATTACTTGTCTATGCACGGACGATTATCAATCAGCTTACAGAGCTAGACGATGTAATGGATGAGCTTAAAGGTAGCCAACGCGGGCGATTGAAAATTGCCGTCGCATCAACAGCAAGCTCTTTCTCGCTCAAATTACTGGGTGAGTTTTACAAACGTTTTCCCGGTTCTAATATAAGTTTAGATGTCACGAATAGAGCCAGTTTATTAAATCACCTAGAGGACAATACGGTTGATATGGTCATTATGGGCCGCCCACCCGAAGGCATGAATGTTGAAGCTACTTCCTTCATGGAAAATGAACTTGTAGTGGTCGCCGAAGCAAACCATAAATTATCAAATAAAACAAAAATCCCATTAAGCGTGATCCAAAAAGAAACCTTCATTATGCGTGAGCATGGCTCAGGAACACGCATCGCCATGGAGCAATTTTTTAGAGAAAGTGGTTATGACATAAGTTCTGTAATGGAAATGAGTAGTAATGACGCTATCAATCAAGCTGTTGAGGCGGGGTTAGGTCTAAGTATTGTTTCTCGCAACACGCTTCGGCGTGAAATTCAGCTTGGCCAATTGACTATTTTAGATGTTGAGTCCTTTCCCATTATGCGTCATTGGTATCTGGTTCATCGCAAGGGAAAAAGGATCACAGCAATCATGGCTGAATTTAAACATATTGTTGAAAAAGAATCTGCCGAGATATTAAATAAATCAAAGTGACAGTTGTTTAGGTGTTAATCATTGAACCTTAGCAAAACCGGCTACTAATCTAATTTTCACTAACTTTAATAGCTAACACTGGAAGCCAGCTAGATCTAGAATTAAGGTAGAGTCAGGAAATTGTGCTAAATAAAGATCGCGTAATCTTAGTTAATTTTGTGCTGGAGTAGCATTTTCTAAGCAGGTAATACGGGGGCTAGAACTTGGGTTTTCAGTATCGCTATGATCAAAAAGGCTTAATGATACTTTTTGATTCGCTTTATTATTATGAGTATGTTCAGCAACATGGCTATCTAAAGATAGCGATCTGACCCTCATCAGTTGTGATGTAGGGTGTGATAGTAGCACATGGATAACCTGTTTCAGATAGTGAATGTGTTGATAACACCCCGTAATTTTGTTGTCTTATGAAATTGCTTGGGATAAGTTGTGTGATTGTGCAGGTATCCAATTTATTTCTTTTGCTGTTTGATCTGCTATTAGGCAGAACCGTAGATCTTTAGGTATTTCAGCTTGACTCTGGGATAGAGGAATTCGGCCAGCCATGATTTCAGCATAGCGTTGATGATAAACGGGTGGATTATGTGAATAATCGTAGTTATCCGTTGCTCCGACAGTGGGAAGGGTTTCATACGCTATAACAATTGTATTTTGTTTGTTTTTCTTTGCATTATGGATGAAAAAGTTATTAGTGTCTTGCAAGTCTGTAGCTGACAAAGACTGTATATAAGGATCAGTTTGTGTTGAACCATTACCGTTGATGGAAAATATGATGACGGGAATAGCTTGATACCGAGCTAAGCTATTTAAAGTTGCGCTTTAGTATAAGCGGCCACCAAAGCTAGTAAAGAAAGCAGAAAAAGAATGCGAATGTTTTGACAGCTAAATACTTTCATAGAAGCCCCATTCCATTTTAGTTATAGGTGAGTGTTTTTTAGGCAAAAAAAAGCCGAAGAATAAATCTTCGGCTTTCCCTATTAGACGGTTTTAATGGTCTTATGCTGGAACTACGTTCTCAGCTTGTGGACCTTTAGCACCTTGTGTAACTTCCATTGTTACAGATTGACCTTCTGCTAAAGATTTGAAACCTTCAGATTGGATCGCACTGTGATGTACGAATACATCTGGGCCATTTGATTGCTCGATAAAACCGAAACCTTTTGCGTCGTTGAACCATTTAACGGTTCCAGTAACTTGCTCTGCCATAACTACCTCTATACTTTACTTGTTTTAAAAAATTATTCAGCTACAAAATCTGCTGGTGGTGCAGAACCTTCGCCAAAGAAAAATTTCTCTAATTCTTCTTTAAGAAACTGCTGTGATTTAGCATCTGCCATTGATAATCGATTTTCATTGATTAACATCGTTTGTTGGCCCAACCACATTTGCCATGCCTCTTTCGAGACAGACTCATAGATCTTTATGCCAAGCTCACCAGGATAGGGTGGGAAATCCAGCCCATCAGCTTCTTTACGCAGTTTAACACAATGAATACGATTTGCCATTAGATCCTCAAATTACTGTAATGATTGTAAAAAAGACTTTACTGGTGCGGGTAACCCGAGCAGTAATGCATCACTTATTTTATACCAATAAGTATTATTATTCTCATTAATCTGAGCGCCAGTCTGAGAGCACTGAATAAGGTGAGGGTGAACCAATAATTTAAAATGACTAAAAACATGCTTAAAGTGTGGCTGTGCGGTAACTTTAGCTATATTAATGTTGAATTTATTCGCACATATATCACTAATTTTGCTCGGTGAATTCACTTCTGGAAAGGCCCATAAACCACCCCAAATACCGCTTGGTGGGCGCTGTTCTAGTAGGATTTTACCAGTTGGTGATTGCATTACTAGCCAATAAGTTTCTTTAGACGGTATTACTTTTTTGGGTTTGGAATGCGGATAATTTTGCGGGAAATCATGTAGATATGCCTGACAAGTGTCTTTTAAGGGGCAATTATTACACTGAGGTTTTGTACGGGTGCACAGTGTTGCACCTAAATCCATTTGGGCTTGAATATAGTGTGAGATTCTATCTTTAGGCAATAGCTTCTCTGCGAGTTGCCAAAGTTCATTTTCAACAGGCTTTTTACCCGGCCAACCTTCAACGCGATAATATCTAGCAAGTACGCGCTTAACATTACCATCAAGTATAGCGGCCGATTGTTGATGTGCTAGAGCCATGATTGCACCAGCTGTTGAGCGGCCAATGCCGGGTAGAGCGATTAATCCTTCCATAGTATTGGGCATTTTGCTATCGTTGTCAGTGACAATAATTCTAGCGGATTTATGTAAATTTCGCGCTCTAGCGTAATAGCCTAAGCCGGTCCATAAGGCTAGCACATCATCTAATGGTGCTTCTGCCAGTGAGGATATATCGGAATATGACTCAGTGAAGCGCTGGAAATAGGGAATCACAGTACTGACTTGAGTCTGCTGTAACATTATTTCTGAGAGCCACACTCTGTAGGGTGTTACTTGCTGTTGCCATGGGAGGTCTTTTCGACCGTGTAGATCAAACCATGCCAATAATTGGTCACTAAATATCATTATTTTATCAATTAAACCGGCTGAAAAATGATGCTAATAAGTTTCAGCGGGTCTTTTGGTCTTATGTGTTAGAAAAAACTTTTAAGTTTATTTTTGAGAGCATCTTTAGCTTCATCTGCAGGAGATTTTGCTGGAAGCCCCTCCGTTGCTTCTTCTTTAGGAGCTGCTTTAGTACCAAGGACTCCGCCGAGTAAACCACCTAAGTCTCCGCCCAGTTTATCTTGTAATTTATCAGCAACTTTGGCTTTAATTTCATTTGTCGCTTGTTCTTTGAACATACTGGCTAGATCGACACTCGGTTTTGGCTTGCTAAAAGTCCCAGTAATTTTTACTGGGATGCTTAAACCTTTTAACTCGGCCAGTTCTTTTCCTGCTTGCCCTTTCGATGAACCTACGATTGAAACTTTTAGACCATAGTTAATACCTTCTTTTGGTAAATCTACTTTACCCGCGCCATTAAGGCGTAATAAGGGGGACATTAATGCGAGATCTTGGTTGGTAATAATACCGTTCGTTGCGATGAACGAGCCTGTTAGACTGGCAAAGTCAGTCTGTAAGGGACCGTTAGATGAAGTGATAGTAGCGCCTTTTAAAGCTGCCTTCGCTTTTCGTATACTTTCAGCAATATTGATACCTTTTACAGCGCCGTCTTTAAAAGAAAACTGACCTTTACCTGAAAGTGTTTTTTTGATGTCATTAACCGTAGCCCCATTTCCTGTTAATTTCACTTGGGCATTAGCTATTCCAGACAATTGATCATCTCCTGTTAGATCTTTAAGTAAAGGACCAGCCTGCACACCCGTTAAATTTTCATCGATAGCTAGCTTTAAGGTTTTTCCTCGGGCATCAAGGTTTACATTGCCGTTATAGTGACCTTGATAGAGCTTAGCACTTATAGGGCTTAGTTTTATTAGTCCTTTGTTGGCATTAAGTTCTAGGTGAATTTTCTCACTATGCATACCACTAATTTTTAGCTTAGCAATATCAATAATACCTTTAGCATTAATTGCTCTTAAAGGTTCTAGTGGAAGTTTATCAGCGCCAGAAGAAGCGTTGCTTGCTGGGGAAGAAGAGCTGCTTGTCGGAGTTGTAGATGTACTTTCTTCACTTGCTGGGGGAAGGTATCTATCTGCATCAATTTCATCTAGATTCAATTTGAAATTATAAGTAGGACTGATAAAGTTTGTAAGGCCAAATTGGCCGGTTAACGTACTTTTATCAAGTATTACGGCAATATTTTTGGCATTAAACTGCTTGCTTGATGCTGAAAAATCAGTATTTAACTGTACCAGCTCTAGCGTACTATCATCAGCCATAACAGGAAGCTCAATAGCCATACTCTTAGCTAGTTGACGTAAGTTAAAGCGTGCAATATTAATAGTGCCGTCCACAATCGGATTATCTGATGATAACTTGCTGGCTTTCACTTTACCCGTTATTGATAAGTCTTGGAGTGAAATAATGAGCTTAGATAAGTCAACTGTTTGTTGATTCATATCGGCCATGATATTTGATGAGAGCTCTAAGTTTGCTTTGCCTTGTGGCAATGATGATGCGGTTACTTCTGCAGATAATTGTAGGCCATCAACGGTGATTAGTTGTTTAATCATGTCAGCAGTTATATCACCAGTTAGATTAATGTCTGCTTTGTCGAAGCCTATTTCAGAACCTTTGGCTTGAGTACTTAAATTTAAACCAGTAAAACTATATTGCTGATTATCCATATCAAGCATGATCTTGCCTGCTAGTTCAATATGGGCTTCTGCTTGCGGCTTTTGGCTAGCAACATCAAATGAGATATTAAGAGCAGTTGGCTCACTTGGAACAAGAGGCTCGGTAGTTAGGTTAAAGTTTTTTAACTGATAATTTTCAGCCGTAGACGCATCAGCCCAAAGGATATTGGCATTAGTCAATTTAATGCCAGCAATTGTGATTGCAGCTAAGGATGCTGAACTTTCTTGATTAGAATCACTGTCGTTGCTGTCCACAGACTTCTTATTATCTAGGTTCTTTGAATCACCGGTAAGATCATCCCAGTTAGTTTCCCCAGCTTTGTTTTTTTCAAGATTTAAAACTAAACCATCTAAGAGAATAGTATCTAGTTCTAGTTTCTTACTGAATAAGGGCATTAATTTAATACGAATGTTTGCTGCATCAACATTAGCAAATGTTTCAGCCTTGAAACCATGGGCATTACTTATTGATAATTGACCTAGTTCAAGTGCTACCCACGGGAAAACAGATAAATCAATATCACCATTAATAATTAAAGTACGTCCGGTTGTTTTTTCTACCTGTTCAGTGATCGCTTGTTTGTAATCATTAGGATCAACAATAAATGGCAAAGCAATCAGCCCTGCAATAATAAGGATGATGATAAAGATAATGAGCTTAAATAATATGCGCATGAGGGGGTATTACCTTAGAATTAATGTGTTTGTTTAATTTTTAATATTATAACTAAATTGTTCACAATTATATAAAGTATCTATTGAAGAGCCAATATCTATTTCATAGTTGTTATTATTCTCTGTCACAGTGATTGTTTGAAGAGGCAGATAGGTATTATTATTGACAATAATAGTGTTAGTCGATTTATCACCTGAATGCATTGGTAACAGTGAACCTACCAAGGAATCTGTCTTGCTTTAAACATTCATTTGAACAGCGGTTGGCTCAGGTAAAAACGCCAATCCGATATGAGATGCGCCATGCTTACTCGTTGTTATCCAGCGAACAACAGCTAATTGATGCAAGCTTTCAGCCTTGATTATACCGACAATCCTGCCTATCACTATGTAGTAGCTATCTAGTACATCGCTGTTTATCATCGCGCCACCTTTAGCTTGGTTACGTAAAGTGCAAGGAGATAAGTCAGGGTGAGTTTGATTTGTTAAATAAGTATGTATTGCTGGAATACCATTTAACAACTGTACTTTAGGATTGTCATGGCAGTGCTTTCTTTCAACACTTCGAGTATAAGAAGCATGGCATGTGTATCAAATGTTCTTAATTGGCTAACAGTAACGGGTTGTGAACTTGTTTCAAATAATGATTTTGGTGGGTTGTCTGTTGACCTTGTAGCGTGTAAAACACCCTACAGCGTCAGCCTTATGATTTAGATTTTGTTGATTTTCTTTGACTGCTGGTACTTCAACTTTATTCAAACCACACAGCGTAGCTTTTAATACTGCCATTTAAACATTCTCCGATGCTGGCTCAGCATGACGGATGCGAACTGTTTTAATCGTATTATTACTTGTTTGAACTACCTCAATGATATAATTATTAATACGCAGGCTAACACCTTGATCTGGAATGCTTTCTAAGAACTCCAAAATAAGACCATTGATAGTTTTGGGTCCGTCAGTAGGTAGTTTCCACTGGTTATTACGATTTATTTCTCGAATATTGGCAGAACCATTTATGAGATAACTACCATCTTTTTGTGGATGAATATCTTTATCCTCATCAATTAAATCATCAGTAAACTCACCGACAATTTCACGGAATATATCTTCTAAAGTTATTAGGCCTAGAATATCTCCATATTCATCAACAACAAGCCCAGTACGGCGACGATGGCGTTGAAACTGGATAAGTTGAGTATTAAGTGGTGTGCTTTCAGGTACGAAGTAGCCGTCTTTTATGATGCTATTTAACGTTTCTTTGGTTAGGTTACCTTGTGCCAGTAGGTGAAGTGCTTTTCTTGCATGTAAAATCCCAATAATATTGTCAAGACTATCAGCATAAATCGGGATACGGGTATTACTACAGTATGAAAGTTGTTTAGTGATATCAGCTAGTGGTGCATTTATATCAAGCCCTTCAATTTCATTTCTTGGCACCATGACATCATTCACCGTGACCTTTTCAAGATCAAGAATGCTGACGAGCATTTTTTTATGACGTTTAGGTATTAAGCTTCCAGCTTCCATTAATGCCATTTTTAATTCTTCAGAATTAATACTAGCCGAAGATGAGTCTTCCGGTGAAACGCCAAAAATGCCAAGCATACGATTGGTAATTGCATTAGTGAACCAGACAAGTGGGTAGAGCAAAATAAGAAGTGGCTTTAATATAAAACTAGCCGGGAATGCAACGCGTTCAGGATGAAGTGCAGCGAGTGTTTTAGGAGTTACCTCGGCAAATAACAATATGATTAAGGTGAGCGCAAAGGTAGCAATCATAATACCGTTTTCACCATAGAGTTTAACGCCGATGATAGTGGCAATTGCGGAGGCAAAAATATTAACGAAATTATTGCCTAAGAGGATTAAGCCAATTAAGCGATCAGGGCGAGCGAGTAATTGACTAGCTCTAATGGCTCCAGAGTGCCCTTCATGTTCAAGGTGGCGTAAGCGATAGCGATTAAGCGACATGAGTGCTGTTTCAGAGCTTGAGAAAAAAGCAGACAACAATAGCAATATAAATAATATGCAAAATAAAACAGTGAGAGAGGTAGTTTCTAACATCGTTATTATTTAGTTAGAATATATTCTAATACTAACTTACTACCTATGTAAGCGAGTACAAGAAATGAAAAGCCAACTAAAGTCCATTTGACAGCGGTTTTTCCACGCCAGCCATATTGTTTTCGTCCCCATAATAGTGTGGCAAATACACACCATCCAATCAACGATAAGACGGTTTTATGTATAAGTTGCTGAGCAAAAATATCATCCAGAAATAAGAAGCCGGTGAATAAGCCAATAGTTAAAAAGACGAAGCCACTATTAATAAGTTGGAAAAGTCCTGATTCCATTGATTGTAATGGTGGTAGTTTCTGTATTGCACCTGCGAGTTGACGTTTACGTAATTGACTTTCTTGTATTGCTAATATGATCGATTGGATAGCCGCGAGTGTAAACAAGCTATACGCGGTGAGAGATAACAGAATATGCCATTCTAAGGCTGGGTTACTTAATGCTGAGCCACCACCACTTGGTAATGACTGTTTAAGAATTAGGCTTAAAGCAACTAATGGATAAATAACCATACCGGGATGTGCTTTGGGAAATTTAAAACCGGCGAGAAAAACAATTAAAGCCATGATCCATGTTGCAACAGAAAGAGTAGAAAACAAGCTTAGATCCCAACCGCCAGCGAGTCTCATGGTGAAGAATATATCTGCAGCATGGAAAATTAAGGCAAATACGATCACAAGGCCAATGGGTAATAGAGGTGCTTGTGAATCTTTTTGAACAAAATTACGAATTAAAATAGCACCGCAACAGAGGTACAGCATAAAGGCTAAAGAGTTGGCAATGGCCATGTGAGAGCAATCCTTAAAAGTACGGTATAACCATAATAAGTATCAAATAGACTGAATGATAAACGATGTAAACGTAATCAGACTAGTTATTATCAGTTATAATTCATCTATTTTTAAAATGCCTGTTTACTGCGGCAAGTATTGATTTTAAGGTGAAGCATGTTTGATAGCTTGAGTGAAAGGTTAGGCGGTACATTACAAAAACTTCGTGGCCAAGGACGAATCACTGAAGATAATGTAAAAGAAACATTACGTGATGTGCGCATGGCCTTATTAGAGGCGGATGTTGCGCTTCCTGTTGTGCGAGAGTTTGTATCGCGAGTAAAAGAGCGGGCGATGGGCCAGGATGTACTTCGAAGCCTAACGCCAGGTCAAGCTTTAGTTAAAATCGTTAATGATGAACTAACGGCTGTGATGGGCGAGGTAAATGAGTCTCTAAATCTAAATGCGCAACCGCCAGCAGTTATTTTGATGGCTGGTTTACAAGGTGCAGGAAAAACAACCAGCGTCGCTAAATTAGCGCGATGGTTAAAAGAACGTGAGAAAAAGTCAGTCATGGTGGCCAGTGCCGATGTATATCGTCCGGCTGCGATTGAACAGTTAAAAACACTGGCTGGTGAAGTAGATGCTCACTTTTTCCCAAGCCAAGGCGATCAAGATCCTGTCGATATAGCAAGGGCTGCCGTTGAACAAGCAAAACTTCAATTTGTAGACGTAGTGATTATTGATACTGCAGGCCGCCTGCATGTTGATGATGACATGATGGATGAAATTAAGCGCATTCACGAAGCTATCAACCCAATAGAAACCTTATTCACCGTTGATAGCATGACAGGACAAGATGCGGCGAATACAGCAAAAGCATTTAATGATGCTTTGCCGCTAACAGGCGTTATCTTGACTAAAACTGATGGTGATGCACGTGGTGGTGCCGCCTTATCTATTCGTCATATCACTGGCAAACCTATTAAGTTTATGGGTGTCGGCGAGAAAACAGATGCTTTAGAGCCTTTCCACCCTGATCGTGTGGTTTCTAGGATCTTAGGCATGGGCGATGTACTGTCTTTAGTTGAAGATGCGCAACGTAAGATGGATAAAGGCGCGGCAGATAAACTAGCCTCTAAGCTGAAAAAAGGTAAAGGTTTTGATTTAGAAGATTTTCGTGACCAATTGCGCCAAATGGGCAATATGGGTGGTATGAGTTCGATGCTAGATAAAATGCCTGGCATGAGCAACGTTTCTGAGGCGGCTAAAAGCCAAGTCAATGATAAAGAGTTAGGCAAGTTAGAAGCCATTATTAATTCAATGACAAAAAAAGAGCGCCGACGCCCGGAAATTATAAAAGGTTCGCGTAAAAAACGTATTGCAGCGGGTTCAGGTACTCAAATTCAAGATGTGAATCGCTTACTTAAGCAGTTTGCTCAAATGCAAAAAATGATGAAAAAAATGAGCCAGAAAGGTGGTTTAGCTAAAATGATGCGCGGATTGGGTGGAAAGTTACCTATGGGCGGCGGTGGCGGCTTACCCTTCTAAGCGCAGTTAAAACTGGCTAATTAAGATGGTTTTATCTTCATGTAACTGAGTAGCGACGCTTAAAGTTTATTATTGTGTTAAGCTATGCGACCTTAAAGCGGTATGCTTACGCTATATTATTGAACTGAATACACTTTGCTTAAGGCAAGGTGCTTTGTTTATTTTTAATAAAAGTGAAGTTATGCTTTTCAATTGATCGATATATGCGTAAAATACGTCTGTTTTTCGATCCAGTTTTTCAACAGGCAGAAATATGGTAACAATTAGATTATCTCGCGGTGGCGCAAAAAAGCAGCCTTACTATAGTGTAGTAGTAGCGGATTCACGTAATAAACGTGATGGTCGTTGCATTGAACGCGTAGGGTTCTTTAACCCACTAGCACAAGGCCAAGAAGAAACATTACGTTTAGACTTAGACCGTATTGCACATTGGGTTGGTGAAGGTGCACAAGCTTCAGATCGTGTTTCAACACTGATCGCACAAGCGCAAAAAGCTGCTTAATAGCTGACTGAATAAAGTAGAAATAATCAGAATGGAAACTTCCGAGGAGTTTGTCCCGGTCGGGAAAATATCTGGTGCTTTTGGGGTTCAAGGTTGGATGAAGATATTTTCATTCACTGAACCTCGAAATAATATTTTGAAGTACTCGCCGATCTACATTTCCCGTAAAGGTGAATGGATTGAGGTAAAAGTCTCGGGTGGACGAGTTCAAGGTAAAGGCGTTGTCATCGGCTTAGTTGATGTAACTGACCGCGACCAAGTCCTAGCTTTAATTGGTTCTGAATTGGCAATTAAAAAAGCGCAGTTGAAGCCAACAAATAAAGACGAGTTTTATTGGTCTGACTTAATTGGTTTAACAGTTGTTAATGTAAAAGATGAGCAATTGGGCCAAGTGACTAGCTTACTTGAGACGGGTGCAAATGATGTACTTGTAGTTCAAAATAAACAAACTAACACTGAGCAATTGGTTCCATTTGTTATGGATAAAGTTGTTCAGCTAGTCGATATGGATAATAAGCTTATCAAGGTTGACTGGGAGCTGGATTATTGAGGTGACTAAGCTATGCGTTTAGGTGTGGTGAGTTTGTTTCCTCAAATGTTTGATGCAATAACCGAATATGGTGTAACAGGCCGAGCAGTATCGCGAGGCAAGTTAACATTAAGCTATTGGAATCCGCGAGAGTTTACGCAGGATAAGCATAAGACAGTTGATGATCGACCTTATGGTGGCGGACCGGGAATGGTAATGAAAGTTGAGCCATTACAGGATGCTATCCATGCTGCTAAAGAGCAATTAGGGCAGCAAACAAAGGTGATTTATTTATCGCCTCAAGGTCGCCAACTAGACCAGCAAGCGTTACAAGATTTAGCAACAAGAGAAACGATGATCTTTGTTGCCGGGCGTTATGAAGGTATTGATGAACGTCTGATAGAGCAAGAAATTGATGAGGAATGGTCGGTAGGTGACTATGTTCTCAGTGGTGGTGAGCTTGCCGCGATGGTCATGATTGATGGCGTTGCAAGGTTGTTACCAGGTGTTTTGGGTGATGAAGAATCTGCACAACAAGATTCTTTTATGGCAGGTCTTTTAGACCATCCACATTACACAAGACCAGAACGATTGACCGATCAAGATGTACCAGCGGTACTTCTTAGTGGGGATCATGAGGCGATACGTAAGTGGCGCCTTAAACAGTCTTTAGGTAGAACGTGGTTAAGGCGGCCTGACATGTTAGTAATGGAATCATTAACTAACGAGCAGAAAGCATTATTAGAACAATTTATTGCCGAATATAGGCATGAAGAGAAGTAGGATTTAGGAGTAGAACAATGAGCAATATAGTTGAACAGCTAAACGCTGAACAAATG
>ENA-OSET01001504-OSET01001504.1-sediment-metagenome-genome-assembly--contig:-NODE-1504-length-24130-cov-7.154409_pt1 | contig 24130 bp, 21 predicted proteins | sample MGYA00237882_ERZ534229 | MGnify/ENA primary metagenome ERZ534229 (study PRJEB26408, sample SAMN06266212) | sediment metagenome | isolation source: Hudson Canyon methane seep mesocosm | place... | reverse complement strand
ATCACAATACACAGGTTCGGTTTAATCTTCACGTAAAGCTTGCATTGGGTCGGCACTGATAACACGCCAAGCCGGTACGAAAACAGATAATAATACAATCGCAATTAAACCTAAATCTAAGACTGTCATTGCCAACCAATTAAATGCGGGTAACATCTCCAAATGGTTTTGTAGTTGTTCATAGCTAGCAACTGAAATAATAAAACCCAGTCCTAAACCTATGACAAGCATCCATAGTGCATCTTTCAATATAAAATTAACAAGTTTTAATTGTTTAGCACCTGTAGCCATGCGAACAGCAAGTTCATATTTTCTATGATTCGTTGTCATTTGTGTTAATCCCGCAACACCTATCGCTGCTAATAATAAAGTTAAAGCAGTCATCGTTAAAACTATCCATAAACTAACACGTTGATTCAACGTTTGTTGTTTCCAAATACCCTCTAAAGACTGTAAACGAACATTAGAAAAACGGGTGAACTTTTGACTAAACTCTGCGATTAATTGTTCTCTATCTATATTTTGCCCGTCTTGCATTTTAAAAACAAAATTTAGACCTTGATTCAAACCTAAATCAGCAAAATAAGCGGCAGGTATTTGAATCGTTTCAGTGTTACCTGCCCGTGATTGTGTGGTTGGAACAATGCCAGTAATAATCACTGGCTCGACACCTTCACCCTGTCTTAATTTCAGGCTTTTGCCAATAATTTCTTCAAGTGTTAATTGAGGGAAAAGGCTTGTTGCCATATTTTCATCTATCACTATCCTTGGTTCGCTCTGTGCAATCTGCTCTGCAGTTAAATTGTTACCAGCGAGAAATTTAATACCAAAGGCATCAAAAAATTTAGGTGTTAAATGTCTAGATTGATACATGAACTGAGTGTCAGGTTTATCTTCTGGTGTAAATATGCTGATTTGTAAACCATCAGATAAAGCACCTTGACCAGCAATTATAACGTCACTACCTGCTACGGTACTTTCAATATATTGACTTACTTCATCTTTAACGCTCTTTAGTTCACTTTCTGGGTATTTTTCATAATCTCTCAGCTTATCCAACCATACCTCGTCTTCAATCGCGGCAGATATTCGATAAGTATCATCAAAGGAATAGCCTAAATCTCGATATACTGATTGGTAACTTTGCAATGCTAACATAACTGAGGCTGTCAGCAATAATGAAGCAATTGCTAACTGAAATATCATCAAGCCACGTGAGATATATTGATTACTTTGTGCTTGTATACCTTTGCCTGAACTATTTAAATTATTATTAAGTGCATTTTTATCTATATCAACTAATGCTAATGCGCTAAAAATAATATTAAGAATGAATACAGTCACAAGAGCGATGACCATCACAGTGAAGTCAATGCTAATACTACTGATCATGGGTAAGTTATCCCCAGCAATTATTGGCAGGCTTTTAATCGCCCAACCAGCGACTAATAATCCGGTAATAGCGGCAAGAAAAAAGCTCGAAAAATTTTCTAACATTACTAATAATTTAACTTTAAAGATACTTGCACCTAGGCTCATTTGAATAGCAAACTCTTTCGTTCTTCCCTGATAGTGTGCAATGAACAAATTAAGTAAATTAAGTGTCGCCATTAATAACAAACCTAATACAGCAAAAAATAATCCAGAGAGTAATGTACCTGTATCACCCAGTATTTCAGCACGATAAGTACTTGTCGCATGAAGGATTTCTGATTGCTCAACAAATTTGATATAGAAAGGTGCTTCTTCGGCAGAGGCGTATGAATTAACAAAGTTTTTAAGCCATTGATCTAATTGTTTTTTGGATGGTGCTTTAATCGTATCGTTATGAGTCTTTAATAACAGACTTTCAATTTCATTACTGATATTTAGCCCTTCAGGATCTTTGTATAACTTATCTATATTAATAATATTCCAAACTTGTTGAGCTAATATAGGTGTTTGGCTTTCTATGGCCATTAAATCTTCAATCACTCCAGCAATAATAAAGTTTTGATTATTAATTTTTATTTGCTTACCGATAGCAGATTCAGCGCCAGAATAAGCCGTCTGCCATAACGAATTTGAAATCCATACATATTTCTCAGGATCCGCCATTTTTATATCGTCGCCAAGTAAAAGCTTGGTACCTAATACGTCTAGAATCGTATTTGAAGCATTGAAACTGGTCGTAGGGATGCTGATGTCATTAATCGACACTTCCTGTTCAGTGTTATTAATAGCAGCCCAGGTACCTAAATCGCCAAAACTTTCTACAATGCCTGCTAAGCGGCGAAAATTCCAATAAGAAACAACTAACTGCCCTGACATCTTGAAATCATATTTAATGGTTTTAATTTGATCTTCGTTGGTGACTCCTTGCAAAGGCTTATAGAGTAAAGAAGATGAAATTGTTACAACAGATAAAACCGCACCTAATGTTAGTCCTAGTGTTAAAATTAACGGCACACTTAAGCGTGGCAAAGAGAAAACACGCGCGATCCCCTGATAAAAAGCCTTTTTATATAAACTCATGCAACCCCCTGAACGCTTTGTGGTATTACTTGTTCAGTGACTATTTTTCCATCAAGCAGTTGTATTTGGCGATTTGCGCAACGAGAATATCGACTGTCATGCGTTACCATCACAATGGTAGATCCATTTTTATTTAAGCTTTCTAGCAGTGCCATGACTTGATCACCATTTTTACTATCGAGGTTACCCGTAGGTTCATCGACTAAAATTAGATCAGGTTTACCTACAAGCGCACGAGCTATAGCAATTCGCTGTTGTTGACCACCTGATAATTGATTTGGTCGATAGCTTTGACGGTGTGCCATATCAACTTGAGCTAAAACCTCTTCAACTCTTTGTTTTATTTCTTTAGATTTTATATTTCTGTGCTCAAGAGGCAGGGCAACATTTTCAAATACAGTCAATGAATCAATGAGATTAAAGGACTGAAAAACATAGCCAATATGTTCATTCCTTATTTGGGTTCGTTGATCTACTTTTAAGTTGTTTGTTGGAATTTTTGCAATTTGATAGTCACCCTCGCTGGCGCTGTCCATTAAGCCCATAATTAACAATAAGGTTGATTTTCCACATCCGGAAGGTCCAGTTATAGCGACAAATTCCCCCTGATTTATTTCCAGAGATACTCCTTGTAAAGCATGAGTTTCTATTTGCTGACCGTCGTAACGCTTATGGATATTTTTCATGGTAACTACATTTTTCATTGCCATTTCCTTGTCTATTTATTTACTTATTATATATAAAATTAGTGAGTTAATGTGATTTCAGAAAATTGATTGTGCTGACTAATGTCAGTGGTAACCAATTCATCTTTAAAGCTAAGTCCTGAAGTGATCAGTAATTTTTCTTGGCTAAGCTCACCGAAAATTACTTCTCGTTGTACGAGTAAATTATTTTGATTACGTACAAATAGCGGTTGTTTGGTTTGTGGGCGAAGACCTGTTGACTGTCGAACATATAGAGCGTTTTTAATATGTTTAACAAATACCTGTGCTGATATAGTCAAAGATGGACGAGAGTTTGAAGTTAGTTCACCGTCAATGATTGCTTCTGCTAAAATTGAACCGTTAGTCACCACGCTTTCAATACGTGTGATGTGTGCTGATACAGTTCCTTTTTGGGTGTTAATCAACACAGGGGCATTAATGTCTATTTGATCTGCTTGCTGTTGCGGCAAACGTAATCGAGCAATTAACTCATCATCGCTTCCTACTTTAGCTAGCGATTGGCCTAGCTGAACACTTTGTCCTAGCTCTACCACTAAGTTTTGTAATGAACCAGTGATGCCTGCTTTAACATGCATATCATCAAGCTGCTTTTCTAATAACTTCACTTGTGAAACTTGTTGGTCGATAGTGATTTCACGCTGAGTTAGTTGGTAGCCTTGCATTTCAATGAATTGTGAGTATTTTTCTTTTTCAAATTCTAATCGTTTACTTTGTTGTTTCACGGCTAGCTTTGCGCGTTGTAACTCGATTTTAGACGCGACACCTAAGTTGAGTAAATTTTCATTTACCGAAAGCTCTAGTTGAGCTTTCTCTATTTCAGCTTCAATATCAGCGATTCGACCTTGATAATTCAGGCGTTCGTTTTGCTGTTCATATTTATAGGCTTGTTGTTGCGCTTTCTGCTGGGCCAGTCGTCCTTGTGCCTCACTGACTTCTTGTTCTAATTTCGGGTTGGATAAAGTGAGTATTATCGTTTCAGGATAAACCTTTGTACCCGGACGAATAGATATTTCAGCCACCTTACCTAAAGCGGGAGCGGTAAGTAATCTTTCTTTCGCAGAGGCAAATTCTCCATAGGCATTGGTATAAATATCTAATGGACCTTGTTCTACTTGCTGGAAAGATATTTCGTTTACATCAATACTGTTTGTTGCTTTGCTACTAACAGCGAAGGCGGCGTAACTCAGGAGCACAATAAACAAACTGAGTCCTAACCATTTTTTCCAAGGTTTCTGTTGAGATAATTTTATTTCCATGACAAGCCTACTACTATCAATCTTAAGTAAATAGTGTAATGGAAGAGTTGTGCCAAAACTAAAACTACTTATTTATCAGTGTATTGCTTGTTTGGTGTTATTAAAGAAAAGGATATATGTTCGCTTTTGATAAGCTCATGTTCGGAAATGTAAAAACCTATTAAGTTAGCCTTAATAGGTTTTTATAATGATAAAAGAGATCGTTGGAATATTAAAGTGTGAAGAGGTGGGCCACTAATGCCGTGTAATCAGCGAAAAAGTTTTTATCATCAAGAGATTTGGAATTAATAACATACTTTCCGTTAACTATCATTGTTGGCACCCCTGTTAGGTGACGAGATTGTGAAAGCTTATCTTGAATTTTTTTATTACGCTTAGCTTGGCTAATAATACTAAAACTTTTCATTCCCTTATCAAATTTAGCGCCATCTCCACCATTTAATACAAAGATATTACGAAGATCCTTTTCAGAACTTACTGTTGCTCGATCTGTTTGTAAGTATTTAAAAATCGCAGGTGAGAAGCTTTTAGCTACACCTGTCTTTTCTGCAATAATCAACGCTTTACTTAACATGAATTGAATTTCTTGCGAAGTGTGCCCCATGAAATCCACGTGAGTTTTCTCAAACTTAGCACCATCGGGTAATGCTTTTTCAAACTCACTTAAATAAGGTTCGTAAGCTCGACAAGCTGGACAGTAATAAGAGAAATACTCTCGGAGTTCTGGGGTGTTTGTAGCTTGTTCAGAAATCATGGTGTAGTGCTTGCCTTCTTCATATTTACTCCCCTGTGCTGACACAGAAGCAGTTGCAAATAAAGTCAAAGCGATGAATCCGCCAAATAGTGTTTTAAGAGCTTTCATGGTGTTCCTTGGGAATAGATATAAATTTCATTGTTGCGATTATAGACCAAACTATTATTTGTTCGTTCAAGGTTAAATGTAAAGATTTATTTCGTCATTTTTTTGTATAAAACTGTTTATTTATAGTTAACCAATAAGTATAAGTTTAGCTTCTTTGATATTGACGATAAATGTTTCTGGAAAGTTGTTTTATCCTTTTTGTTTATACTATTGTTACTCGTTGGATTTACTTCGGTTGACTCTCTGTAGTCTTCGTTTATTCTGACTTTGTTCTCGTGCATAATATATTCCTGTTCGTTTTGTAATACATATTCTGTCAAAGCAACTGATGACAAACCAACGATAAAAATTTACACTTAATATAAGTAAAACTTATGTGTTGAGTTGGGTGGTGATGGATAAACGTCTTAAATATTTAAATGCATTACGCACATTTGAAAGTGCAGCACGACATAAAAGTTACAGTAGAGCTGCAGAAGAGTTATATGTTTCACAGGCTGCGGTTAGTCAGCAAATGCGTCAATTAGAACAAGCATTATCGGTTAAGCTCTTTATGCGAAGTGGACGAAACATGCAACTGACGGAAAGTGGCCAAAGCCTTTTTCTATCAACACATGAGGCATTAAACCTATTAGTAAAAGGACTTAATGGTATTCAAAGTGAGGACGTTGCTGGCGATTTAACGATTACCTCGACACAAGCATTTTGTTCATTATGGTTAATGCCACGTTTATTTAAGTTTTCACAACTACACCCAGACGTAAATGTTCGGATTTTAGGTTCAAACCAAAAAGAAGATTTACAAAAAAAGCAGATTGATTTAGGTATCCGTTTTGGTGTTAAAAATAAGGCGTCAGACACTGATAATCTTGTGATGGAAGACTTTGGAGAAGATGTTGTTTACCCTGTTTGTTCACCAAACCTGTTAAAGCATATGTGGCTGAAAAGCCCTAAAGATCTATTAGATTGCACTTTGGTCAGTTTAGCTAACGAGCGTTTAGTTACTTGGGAGTCGTGGTTTGAACATGCTGGCGTTGAAGGTTATGAAAATGTGACTAAAAAAACCGAAGTAACTTCAAGTGATATGGCGTTAAGTGCCGTATTAAGTGGTCATGGCGTTACGCTTGCCGCCAGTGCTATGTTTTCGCAGTATATACCGACTAAACAATTGGTTGTGCCTTTTAAAATTAAACACCCTATGATTTGGAAACGCTATTTTGCCTATGATCCAAATTCTGTGAAACGTAAGCGTATTAAGGTTTTTATTGACTGGGTACGTACTGAAATGGCAAGCTCTGAGCCGAAAGTTTTGTTGCGTTAACGTCCCTTTATTACCCTTAATGTTAAGGAATAGATATAGATGCCTTGTATTTTAGTTATTGATGACCGTCCTGATATACGTCTGAGCTTAGTCGTACTATTAGAAGATCATCATTACACAGTAATCGAAGCAGACAATCCTCAAATCGCACAAACAAAGCTAAAAAATCATAGTATCGACTTGATTTTATTAGATATGAATTATCAACTAGATACTACGTCAGGTGAGGAGGGGTTAACTTTTCTTACTTGGTTACAAGACTCTTCATTTGCACAAATCCCTACAATAGCGATGACCGCTTGGTCAAATATCGACCTAGTCGTTAAAGCAATGAATTTAGGCGCCAACGATTTCATTGAAAAACCTTGGCGTAATAAGCAATTACTTCATACCTTAGAACAACAGTTCAGTTTGATGAACTTAGAAAATCAAAATAAAAAATTAAAACAGCAACTTACAAAACATAATTTGAATGAATTACCATTAATGACCTTAGCTGAAGCAGAAGTTGCTATGGTTAAATTAGCTTTAGAAAAATCAGAAGGAAGCGTCCCTAAAGCAGCGATATTATTGGGGTTAACAAAAGCATCAATGTACAGACGAGTGGAGAAATACGGTCTTGCTAAAAACTAATTCTCTAGAAGGCTTTATAGAAGTCAAACTCGCGATGCTTTGTGCGGTGATTTTATTGTTGAGTGGCTATGTGGCTTGGCTTTTAACGGTAAAATGGCAATGGATTTTAATCATTGAATTATCGTTATTAACTTTTTTTATCGGTTATATCTTGTCGGTAAAGCAGCGCATAATGAAATCTTTTACCCGAGCTTCATTGCATTTAGACGCTATGAATCAAAAAAATTATAACCAATTTGGAAAGTCGGCTTTTCCTGAAGGGAAAGTAAGAGAGTTTCATCAGCAATTGAAACAACTCAGTGAAAAATTACAGATGCAAAAATCACACTTTGATCAGCAGGCTTTTCTGGTTTATCAGCTGATCTCTCAACTTGATACTCCAGTGCTTGTTTTTAATGGAAAGCAAGAGCTAACACTGGGTAACGAAACTTTCTCTCATTTATTCAAGCAACCTTGGCAAATGTTTCGAGATGCCACAGCAGAACTACTTGGTTTACATTACAATGATGGACACTGGCAATTTATCGATCAAGCAAAGCAAAATCGTTGGCAAATACGTCATAGTGAATTTCTCGATAATGGTGAGAATCATCAGTTGCTGGTATTTATTGATATTGAACCTGCGTTAAGAGAAAGTCAGCTTAATGCATGGCAGCAAATTATTCGTGTATTGGGTCATGAAATTCGTAACTCACTAACACCTGTGTCATCGATGGCAGAAACTTTGGCTGATAAAGCAAGTAATGAACGTGACAAAATGATACTTGGTGTGATCACTGAGCGTTGCCTTCACTTACAATCATTTGTTAATCGTTATTCGCCAATTTCTCGACAACTGCAAATAAATTCTCAGTGGCTCTCTGTTCATCATGTTATAAAATCAAGTTCAAGTTTGTTCAAAGGTATAAATATTTCGGTTAATGCTGGTGTTGAAAATTTTTGGGCTGATGGTCAATTTATAGAACAAATTTTTATTAACTTATTCAAAAATTCTAAAGAAGCTGGCGCAAACGAAATAACTGTCAACTTGGCCCTTCAAGATCAATATTACATTATTGAAGTAGTCGATAATGGACATGGTTTTAGTAATTTGAATAACTTATTTGTACCACTTTATTCAACAAAGCCGCAAGGACAAGGTATCGGATTAAGCTTTTGTCGTAATATTATAGAGCAACATCAGGGAGTGATGGAGTTGCACAATAACAATGAAAACGATTCATCACTGAAAGGGGTGACAGTGATGATGATTCTTCCAAAGCCAACGTAAATATAGGGTGCGAGTGAGTTCGTTTGTGAACTCCTTGGTAGTTCGAAAATGAACTACGTTGATTGATAGACTTAAATCTGAAAATCAAATATTATTTTTAACATGTATTAGCAAATAGAAATATGATAACTTTTGTTAACTTGCCAAGTTTTGATATAGTTAAAAAAATATATAAATATAAAGGGAACTACAAATGAAATTATTTACAAAAGTAGCAATAGCGAGCGTAATTACTTTACTAGCATCTGGTGCAATGGCTGATTCAGCAAAATCAATGAAACATGCAAAAAAAGCCACTGATTTACGTCAATCAATTTTCAGTTTACTCGGCAGTAACATGGGGCCATTAGGCGGAATGGCGAGAGGAAAGATAGATTTCGATGCAGAAAAAGTTGGTAAGCATGCTTTACGTATTAATCAATTATCTTTGATGATTGCAGATTATACGCGTACTGATACTTCAGCACATAAAGTAAAAACAGAAGCATTAGATAAGATTTGGACACAACCAGATAATTACGCCAAACGTATTACAGACTTAACGAAAGCTTCAGCAAATTTACAAAAAGCTGCCTTAAGCGGAAATGAAGGCTTGATAAAAAAAGCGATTGGCGGAGTTGGTAAAACATGTGGCGGTTGTCACGATGACTTTAAAGCAGAATAATTAGAAATCGGTTAGTGCCAAAACTACATTATTTTATACATTAACCACACAACTGCATTTCAGCCTTCGTTCTCTAAGACGAGGCTGAAATTCAGAAAGTATAAAGGTAAAATTAATAATAATACTCTTCAATAATTGGTGCATTCACCACTACTAACCAATATATAAATGCTGCAACGGCTATTACTAATAAAACAGACAATAAGATTTTAGAATGTTGAATTATGTCATTAACCTTAACCAGTTTTTCAGATTTTTTACCGGTGATCATCGGACGAATTAATGACTGCTTTTTAACGCGTTCATAATACGCAATTGCCAAAAGGTGCATAGCGATAGCGGCAATCATAAAATCAAAAATATTATGATGTAAAAAAAACATAATTTTTTCAACTTCCTTGCTGACACTGTCGTAGTAAGGCCCAGAAGAAAATACGTCATCATTGATAAACAAACCACTAATTGCCTGCAGGCTTATTAGAAAAATCATCAAGAAAACCATTAAACTTCCCAAAGGATTATGACCTGTATTATGCTTAACTTGATTACTTCTTAAGTCATTTATGTACAACTTAAGCCTATTGGGTGTAGGGAAGAAAGAACTGAATCGTGAATGTTTCGTACCGACAAACCCCCATAAAATTCTAAAAACAAGTAAGCCTAAAGCGAAATAGCCAAGTTTCATATGAATATCAATTAAATCGTTGTCTTGATCAGAAGTGTACCAAGAGGCTAGGACGGTAAGGGCAAATAACCAGTGGAAAAGTCGTAAAGGTAAATCCCAAATAAGAACTTGTTTAGGCAAGAGTAAATTCCATATAGAAATAAAATAGTAATTGTAATAGGTACTAATTATTAAGTAAAAAGGAATAAGCAAAATAATTGGTATCATTGTGTGAATGATAAATGAACGATACGCTCAACCATTAACTACTAATGTTTTCGTAATAAAGCTTGTGTGATTTTTATACTAATGGTATAAAAAATAATGGAATAAAAATAGAGTATAAAATGGAATACAGTGAACAGATAATTAAAGGGTGCGTAATAGACGAGTTAACGTGTCCCGATTGTGGTTGTAACCACCATCAAGTGAAAGGAGTGATTAAATATGCATTCTTTTTTGTTGAGAGTATTCCATTTTTCCCTATTGAAAAAAATACTGTAGTTCAATGTCAGCATTGCTGGCTTAAAACTGATATAACGACATTGCCAAAACAACGAGTAAAAGAGTTATCAAAAAACTTGTTTCCTGCTTGGCGACTCATTAGTAAATTCTTAGGCTCGCTCCTAACATTAATCTTCTTAGGTTATTTGATACAAGGAGAAGTTGAGAAGCATCAAATGTCAGATAGATTCATCGAAAAACCAGCGATTAATGACTTTTACCATGTTGATTTTCGGTACCTATCTGATGAATTACGTCCTAATGAAAAGTACCGTATTGGTAAAGTAACTGATATTACAGGTGATATAGTCACAGTGGCATATAGCCGACTATTTTACAAAATGCAGCGTGGTGGCGATGAAAGTATTAGAGTGGGACATGTTACTCATTTCAGCTTTTTTTCAAGAAAAAAATACCATTATAGTTTTGCTGAACTAAAAGAAATGCGTGCAGAGGGTGCAATTTACCGTGTTGAAAGGCCTGTCAAAAATAGGTTGCGTGGCAAGCCTGTTATTATCCCTAAAAAACGTTTTGTAAGTAGTACTTATTTCCCCGGTGCAAGACAAAACAACTCGGGTTTAGCCTTTTTAGAAGCGAGCTACATAAGTGAACATATTAAATTAGCTTTTGAGAAATTTAAAATTTCAGCAGAAAGGGGGCATAAGCTCGGACAAGTAAATTTAGCTGAATTATACATCTCAGGTAAGCATGGTAAACAAGATTTAAACAAAGCACTTTTTTGGTTACAAGAAGCAGCTATACAAGATCACCAAATTGCTATCGATAAATACCTGATTGTTTGTAAACAAGTCGCAGAATGTAAGAAGGACGACTTTGTAAAAGTACTATCTGAACAAGGTGTTAATTTTCATATAAGAACATAAAAATGAAAATGCTTATTAAGCAAATAGACTTTTCAAGCGTTGAACAAAACCGCCACTATTAGCTGAAGCTTCATTATATTCATATGGGGTGTCTAATAGCGCTAAACGTAATGAATAAGTACTTCCGTGACCCCATGGCCACCATAATGCAATCATCGCTGGTGTTGTCTCAGTTGCAGGACAAGCTAATATAATTTGGTCTTTACTCAGTTTAATCAAGGGGCCTAAGTGGTCTTTAATTTCTTTTGGTGCCTTTTTAATCGTTTTTTTATTCCACTCATGTTGAAATTCTTGACGAAGCGCTAAGAGTGTTTTGTCTTTTTTGTTACGTGAAAATTCAGATAACATGACTGAAAATCGATCTTCCCATCGCCATGAAAGTTGGTCACCTAATAAACAAATAACAGGGTGAGTAAATTCTTCAATTTTTTCTTGGGAATAAGGCACTAAAAATCCTATAAATATGCTTTAAAGGAAAATTACTTTTAAAGCAAAACATCAATTATGCTTTGTATATTACAACTTATTAATACAAAAAAGAAAGGGGTTGCTGTTAAGAATTGTGATTTTTACGATATTTATCTGTTATTCTTATTAGATGTTATTTTTATGGTAATTCCTTGTAAATAATGGAGTTAATAATTAAATCAATCCTTTGTTTACGAGTAGTGGATAGAAGGTTGAGCAATACTATTCTTTTGCCGTGGTGTTTTCTTTTTGTTTATCATTCAATTTCTGCTTTATAAAAAGGTGAACTGAATATGATAGGTTTTGATATGGTTGCAAATTCGCCATTCAAGTTAAATTTTATAGGGCCTAGAAAAGCTTCATATTCATTGGCTTTAATTATTTTTTAATCCCGTGTTATTTAATGTACTTGATCAAGCTATAAATTGAATAATAATATTTAACGACATCATATTGATATAAAGGTGGTTCTCATTAAACAGGAAAACCTAACTGTGCTTTCAATTTACTCGCTTGTCGACGAGATATTTCTACGTTCATGTTACTTGTCATTTTCGCGGTTAAGCCGTAGTTAACGGTTTGTTCCAACTCCTCTATGGAATCAAGGCGAATTATGTCGACGCGGCTGGCGCGAAAATAAGTGTTTGTATCAAGTCTTGCTTCAATCTTGTTTAAAGAGCTGTGTAAGTAAGCTTTTCCTTTTGGGGTATAAATTGCGGCATGATTTCCGATACTTTCAAAACGAGAAATATCACCTAAACGAATTATTTTCATATGGTCACCAAACTTAACCATAAGTTTAAAGTCATCATTAAGTAGTGCTTCTTCGGAGATAACCTCACGTTCAGAAAATTTATTTATGGTATCAGCTAAGCGTTCTGGAACGATGGGCTTAACTAAATAGTCAATGGCATTAAGCGCAAAAGCGTCAACGGCAAACTCGTCATAAGCTGTACAAAAAACAATAGGAATTTCGCCTTTGAGTTTCTCCGCCAACGTTAACCCTGTGCCGCCGGGCATTTCAATATCTAAGAATATAATATCAGGTTGATGTTGTTCGATTTCATCATACCCTTGGTCTATATTCTCTGCTTGAGCAACGATGTTTACGTTAGGGTGTTTTTTTAATAAACGTAGTAATTCTTGGCGCGCCATACGTTCATCATCAATGATGATGGCATTAAGCGGTTTATCCATTTTTGATAGGCTCATAAGGTAAACTCATATTTACATGAAAAGTATCGTGTTCTGTTTCTTGGCTTAACTTGCCTTGTTTACCAAAAATCAGATCAATCCGTTGGGTTAAGTTCTTTAGTCCGACCTTAGTGCCCGACTTAACTAAATCTGGCTGATAAGGGTTAATAACATCAATAATCACCATGTTATTTTCTATTTTGGTATTTAACGTTAATACCCCGCCATTTTTCAAATGCGCGATGCCGTGTTTTATCGCATTTTCAACAATGGTTAATAAACCCATGGTAGGAATTTTAGCGTTTTTACTTTCTGGTGATATATTCAGATTAATTCGAAGTCGATTACCTAAGCGTATATCTTCAATGGCTAAATAATGCTGACAAACATCAAGTTCTTTACCAAGTGAGGTGTAGGCTTTGTTATCAGTTGATAGGTTGTAGCGAAACAAGGTAGACAGCTGAGTAATAAGCTCGGCAGCTTTATCTTCGTCTTCGTAAATCATTCCTCTAATTGTATTTAACGAGTTAAATAAAAAATGAGGGTTTATTTGGTTCATTAAGCTGGCAAGTTGTTGCTCTTTTAGTTGCTCTGCTAGCTTTCGACGATCTCTTATTGAAGTAATGGTTAAATAGAGAAAGCTCCAAGTAATGAAAAATATAGAATTTATCAATAAGTAGAAAATGAATTCCACAATTATCCCGTTTTGATAAATAAACATATCAGGTACAGGAAGTGTTAAAGCCCACTCTAAGAATTTGTCGATTAATGTAGAAATTAACGTGCATAGAAAAATGACTTTTAAGAAGGCACTTAATGTAGTTTCTTGGTTTTTAAATTGGTAGTTACGGAGTACATAATGGGTTAATAAAATGGCAGAGGTATAAGAAAGCGTATTTTTAAGGAGATAATACGGTGTTGAGTTTTGAAATTCAGGCGTTTGAAGTTGAGGGTCGATATATAGCCCGAGAATACCTGAAGCAAGCACAACACATAAACCTAGAAATTGGCAAAGGTAATAAGCGGTGTTAGATTTCTTTTTTACTGTCATTTTTATCGGTTGCTTTGTCTGTTTTGGTATTTGATATAAGAGATAGGCAGTATATAACGTCTATCGCGTTAGCGTATAAATAAAGCCGCTATAATTAATTTAATTCATAAATAAGTACATATGCACCGCAGAATATAAGTTATTCACAAAGTGCAAATAAATCGGTAAATATATCCCTCCGCTTCGATAGCGAGATAAACTAATAATAACGGCTAAAGGAAATAAAACTAGGAGTATGGATAGATCGTATTGACCAGAATGAATCATTGTAAATAAAACACTGGTGATAATAATGGTACCAACAATACCCAAAGGTGAACTCTCTAACCCCTTGTAGATAAAACCGCGAAAAAGAAGTTCTTCAAAAACTGGCGCTATAATAACCACAGCAATAAATAACAACCATAGATAATCAGTTGAATTATAAATGTCGATCATACTTTGAGGCGTTTTTATGGATAAAGCGCTTGAGGCAAAATATGAAAATATAAAATACGCGAATATTGCTAAGTTAAAATTAATAAATGTCGCTCTGTCTGGCCATTTGTCAAAACCTAAATAAGCGGCTGCAGTTGTTATTTTTCTTCTATTAGCAAAGTTGAAAATGATGGGAGATAAACATAAAGCGGTTAACAGATAATTAATTGCGTTAAAGTCACCGTCGAGTGCTAACTTTTGACTAATATCTGTACCAAAATCTAGCGCGTATTCTGAATTCAGACCTGATGCGTTGATTTCTATACCTGCGGCTATGCCAAGAACAATTATTGATATTAAAAAGTAGAAAATGAAAATCAACAGGGTTAAACCTAAGGTTGCTTTAGCGCTCCATGGTTTTTTGATTTCATTGGACATAACCTCTACTTGTGTACTTTCAACAGTGGTTGCCATTATTTTCCTTGTGCTGCATTTATTATAAGGCGACTAATATAAAATGATAATGAGTATAATTAAAAGTAAAATAGGCATAAATTTATCCCTTTCCAATAGATTGGGTATTTTTAGTCGTTAAAGGCTTTAAATTTATTAGGTTAACTTTCTGTTTATTGCTCTTACTTTCACAACCATTTGAGGACATATCTTGATTTTGTGCAGTGCTGAAACCTGCAGAAAAAAGACCAAGAAAAATCAATGAACCTACTACGGCAAAAATCATTTTTAATGTTGTCATTTTTTGTTCCTTTTAAAATGCTTTAAACTTTTGAGCGCTATACTTCTTAAGTGATAATAAGAATACAGTGTGAAATAAGTGAAAAAGGTAAAAAGTGATAAACGGTTAGAAAAAATGATGAGCGGTTAAATATTTAAGTAATCTTTCATAATGAGTCTTGAGCTTTGTGGGAATAGCCGGACTATCAGCTTATTTCGAAAGGTAAAGACAGGGAAACACTAAAAGTATTTCCTGAACGTTGTTGCTTTAATTGCCCTTGTGTACCAAATATAAGTCCAATTCTTTGCTGCAAACTTTTCAATCCTACTTTTGTTCCAGGTTTTACTAAATCCTCTTGGTAAGGGTTGCTGACCTTTATTAATAATTTATTTTGCTCAACTTTACTCTCTAAGGAAACCGTACCGCCTTTCTGTAAATTTGCAATTCCGTGTTTAAGAGCGTTTTCAATTAAGGTTAATAAACACATTGTGGGTATCTTTGCCGATTCACTCTCGCGCGATACAGAAAAGTTTACTTTCAGGCGATCACCTAAGCGAATTTCTTCAATAGCTAAATAATGCTCACAGATCTTTAGCTCAGCGCCTAAGCTAGTATGTGCTCTAGTGTCTGTAGATAAATTATAACGAAAAAGTGTGGAAAGCTTGGTGACTAGCTCAGCTGATTTATCTTTGTCTTCGTAGATCATGCCGCGAATGGTATTCAGTGAATTAAATAAAAAGTGCGGGTTTATTTGATTCATCAAACTTGATAATTCTTGATCTTGTAACTCCTTTCGAAGTTTAATACGTTCGCGATTAAAAGTAATTGCTAAATAAAAGCCACTCCATAATGTAAAAATAAACAGATTAACGATACTTTTCATCAATATGTAGTCAACGGAGAAGTAAGACTTCTCTGCATCGCCGAAAGCAACCCCGTTAATAACGCCTACCACAGTCGCCGCTGCGGCACTTAACATTATCGCGACACTGTATACTTTGAAATAAGATGGGTTATTTTGTCGATGGTTTTTTATGTAGGCCCGCAATATAAAATGTGTCGATAAAAGGGAGACGAGTATATTTTGAAGGCAGTAAAATATTTCAACAGTAAAATCAGTGTCAACTTCTTGAGTCATGAAAACGGCAAACAAGGGAAAGCTAAAGAACAACACGGTTCCTATCAACTGACAAAGGTAATAGCTTTTATTCGTTTTCATACTGTTAATTTTTTGTGACTTGATTAGATTGATGCCGATGCTAACACAGGTTTGTTTGTATGTTGATAGTTCTACCTGATAATTTTTTTACTTGCTTCGATCTATTTGCTTTTCAACTTTGGCGAAGTTTTCAATGACTTCACTTGTTGTCGAATCATATTCAACAATGTGATAACGCCATGTCCTTTCCACTATGTAAACTAAAACTATCCTTAAAAAGGTGAAAATGCGTGCTAATAAAACGGCTTAAAGTGCGGTGAACTTATCTTCTTTAGCTAAATTGAATTTTTGAATGCACGCCTGACAAATACAGCTTTGGCTTTTTTTGTCATCAGGAATTTGTTGTATTAATGCGTTAGGAACTTTTTCTAGCAAGCACCAACAACCTTGCGGTGAAGCAACATCACAACGGTTATTTTGCTGGCAAAGAGGGCAGTGGACAGCTTCTAGGTTTATAGACATTTGAATATACTCTTTAATCATCTACCGTGAATGAGATTTGATAATTATACCAAGAAAAACTTTTTCTCACTTTGTTTTTTACTCAGGTGAATAGTGATTTATCAAAGTAGATTTATAGGTTTAAAAATGTTGCTATATTGTCCGCTTTACAGGCAAACTAACAAGATAATAAAAATAAAAGGATTTTTTTTGCAAATTTTCAATTGTTTACCTCGTATAAAAGTAAGTGTTATTACCACTCTCCTCCTGTTGTTAAGCGGTTTTATTCACGCTGAAAAATATGATGATATTCACATCGAAGCCGCTCCAACTTGGGTCGAAATTCGTGACATTACACTGACAGAAGATATTCCCGTTGACGAAATCAACGACGGCGTATTTTATCAATTACTTGACTCACAACGAAAAGTGTCAGCGTCCGAAAAAATAGTGTCATATTCTCGATATGTTGAAACAGTTGCGAATCAAGCTGGCGTTGATTATACCTCACAAATAAATCTCGATTTTGACCCTTCTTATCAAAAGCTGGCACTGAATACTTTGTTCATCGTTCGAAAAGGCGAGCGTATTGATAAACTGTCGAGCGCAAAAATATTATTATTAAACCGTGAAACTGAATTAGAAAACCAAATTTATAATGGCTCTTTAACGCTTAATATTCTTATAGATGATATTCAAATAGGCGACACCATAGATTATAGCTTTACACTTTATGGTAAAAACCCAGTTTATAAAGGAATTTTTGCTTACAGTCGTTCGTTGAATTGGAGTGTCCCAGTAAGGGATCAATTTGTGCGAGTACTTTGGGGAAAAAAAGCGCCTCTATTCTTAAGCACGCGTAATATATCTCCTGACATTAAAGAGCGAAAATTAGGTGAGTTTACAGAATACCAAGTGCACATGAATAATACTGAAACACTTTCAACAGCAGGTGAAGTACCAGGTTGGTATGAGCCTTATGGTTCAATATCATTTAGCGAAAGTAAAAACTGGGAAGATGTCGTTGTTTGGGCCGAAACCTTATATTCATCTAGCGAACTGCATGACAGTATTGTTGAACTCGCCAATGAGATTAAACAACAAAGCGCTAGCCAAGCGGAGCAAATTACTGCCGCATTAAAATATACTCAAGACAACATACGTTACGTTGGCTTGGAAATGGGGGTTAATTCACATTTACCCACTCCTGCCCATGAAACCTTAGCGTTAAGATACGGAGATTGTAAAGACAAAGCCTTGTTGTTCATTGCGCTGCTAAAAGCACTGGATATTGAAGCTTTCCCAGCCTTAGTTGATACAGAAGATACCAAATTACTGGCTGAGAAGTTACCTGCGGTTAATTTATTTAATCACGTTATTGTAACACTGCAATTTAATGGTGAACGTATTTGGTTAGATCCAACATTAAGTTATCAAGAAGGGCAGTTAGATCACCTTTTTCAGCCTGATTATGGGTATGCTTTGGTTGTTAAATCGGGTGAAACAGCTTTAACGTCTATGGCAAGTAACGATCAAAATACTTATACACATGTTGAAGAAATTTTCACTATTCCAGAAAGCATTGAAGAAGCAACTTTATATAGTGTGGAGAGTAAATATTTAGGGGATAAAGCACAGCAGCAACGAGGCAGAATAGAACGCGATGGTAAGAAGAAGCTGACTCAAGACTTCAAAGTATTTTACCAACGCACTTACCCTAAATTAACCTCAATTGCTCCAATTGATATATCAACCGATACAATATCAGGTGTTTTAACATTAACAGAAAACTACTCTATTAATGAATTTTGGACAAAAGGTGATGTAGATTACGAAAGTGATTTTTATCCTTCAAATATTAGAAATGCGGTTTATAAACCTAAGCAACAAAAAAGAAATGTACCGCTATGGTTCGACTATCCCAATAATATTATTAATAAAACCACGATTACTTTTAAAGAAAGTGGTTGGCATTTCGGCAATGAAACGTTTGTTGAAGACAACGACTTTTTCTTTTTTGAACGTAAGGTAAATTTCGCGGATGATACCTTAAGCCTAACCTATGAATATCGTTCCAAAACTGATCATATTCCAGCAAATAAAATTGATAATTATCTTACCGCAAGAGATTTATTAAGAAAAAAAGCTTATTACGGTATTATTAAATATGCGGAGGACAAAAATAAGGTCGATGACTTTAAAGACGACTTTTTAGATAATTGGGTGATGAAAGTTGTTTTGCTTTATGTTATTGCCTTTCTTACGCTTATAGTAAGCTGGCGAATAGAATCGAGTGGTCGCCCTGAGTTCACTGAAAGTCATTTTTTTCCTGTAACCATAGTTAAGTTTTTAGTTTTGTCGTTATTTACAATGGGAGGCTACACGGCTTATTGGATGTACAGAAATTGGAAAACGATAAAGGAAAAGCAACAAAGTGAGTTAATGCCAATAGCACGCGCTATTTTTGGTATCTTTTGGTTTTATCCTCTATTTTCAGTATTAAAAAAAGACAGTGTTGAGCGTTTCGATAAAAACAAAGTCATGATTCCTGTTGTTGCTGCTCTTTTTGCGCTGGTTTATTTTGTATTGTCAGTGACAGGAAATTACCTAGAATATGCAGCATTAAGTTTACTTATCTTGTTATTACCTTTGCTTTTTATTCCATTTGTGAATTACATAAATAAAATTAACGCTCAAGATAGTGACGCTAGTCGCTATAACTCTAAATGGAACATTCAAAGCATTGTTGCCATCATCTTATACCTACCATTGTTAGGTTTTGTTATTGCTCAAGAAACACCTCTCATTCCTAGCGATTCAGTTGTTTCGCAGAATGATATTATGCAACATGACATGAAGTACCTTTATCGACAGGACGTTGTGTCTGCGAATGAAACGATACATTATTTTTACAGTGATGGTTTTCTAAGCATTCGCGATGACGGAAATGGCTTTACGGATGAGCATGTTTTTTCATATTGGCAAGATGACAATGACAGTCTTCAAATTGAAAAAGCCGCATTTAAAGACATCAAAAATATTAAGGTAAAACATGCGGATAAAAAAGATGAAGACACCATAATTACCATTATTAGGTTTGATGATTCTAACTTTGAACTATTTGTCTCTTCGATCAAGAAAGGGGATATATTATTTATTGATAAATTAAAAGCGCTTTGGGAATTAAGTAAGGGGGAGTAATAGCCCCGGAATGAAATCAAAAAAATAAAAATAAAAATAAAAATAATAAGAAGGAGAAGGGATGATGCGCATATTATTAGCGACCTTACTGTTGGTGAGTCTTTGTTCGTGCCAATCTACAAAGGTAACGACAATAGCAAAGAATGAAGATAAATTGCTGGATCCAAATTCCGGGTTTTTATTGTTGGGTATTGAGACCAATAGAAATATGAAGTTTATCGAAATATCTGGTCCAACGGATATTCAACTTACCGCGAAAGACTTAAAAGAAGGGACCAATTACCTTCTTATAGATCTGAGTGCCGGAAACTATGCAGTTGAACGAGTGCAGCTTGGTAACTACCGCTACATTTCACTTGAAGATGAAGAAAACTGGAAATTTAGCGTCGTTCCTGGACAAATCAATTACGTAGGTCATCTAGAGCTCAATACGAGTCAAAATGCTTTTTACAGTAGCGCGGAGCTAGTCAATCGTTCTTCTGAAGCTCTGCAATTTCTAGAGAAGGAATTTTCAGCGATTTTAACTAATCGAAAGCTAAAATATGGTGGGCCAGGAGAAGATGCTTTTTTTGATTTTATTTCTACTTTGAGCAAGGATAAGTACGATGAAAAAAATTAATTTAGCCATTACTTTGATTTGCCTGATGTGTTCTTTTTGGGGTAATGCAGAGCCTATTATCGCTAGCAAATTATACGCAACACCTGATAACTCAATGCTGAGGCTAAGTCCGGATGGAAAATTCCTTACAGCATACTATCGCAGTGATAAAGGCCATTACATCAACCTGATTGATCCCCACCGTAATAAATTTTTATCAAGAGTGGACTTGGGTTTAGATAGCAAACTTGATACCTATCAATGGTTAAATTCCAGCCAGCTTTATTTTTCGGTTATTTATCGCAATCAACGTATATCCTTGATAGGTAGTGTCAATAAAAATAATGATGTCGATGTCAAGCTTATGAAATCAAAGGGGTATTTGCTCGACTCGCTGACGGGATTCGAAAATCAATTATTATTTGCAAAGCGTAAAAAATCTCGGTCGGATACCCGCGACTATTATTACGATCTATATAGAATTAATATTGTAGATTTGATTAATGATGATTTTAGTGATGCTTTTAAGATAAAGCATGACCCAAAAAACGTCAGTAATTATTTTTATGATGAGCAATACAAACGAATTTTAACAACAGAATATAAGAAAAAAGAAAAATCTATTATTGTTAAATATATTCCTGATACGGGAGGAGATTGGACGAATATATTCAAAATTAAGGATTACGGGTATAAAATTGAACCTGTCGGATTTTTTGATGCGAATTCATTAGTCGTACTTACCAATAAAAATAGCGACAAAATGGTATTGAGGGCTTACGATTTTAAATCTAAGATTTTAGGTGAAGTTTTATATCAACACCCTGAGTATGATCTCAAATCTGCAGCCTTTGATGATCAAGGCAAACTGGTTTACGTAACATATTTACAGCACGGCTTAACTAAGTTTCTCTATTTTGACAGCGATGATTCTCAATTTATTAAACGTTTGAACAAATCCTTTGAAAATAAAGAGGCATATGTTGTCGATGAAAGTGCCGATGAACGTTTCAAACTCATATACGTTAATGGTTCAGACGAACCGGGTGAATATTTTTTTTACAATCAACAAAAAAATAGCGTGAATCGACTTTTTGTATCGCATCTAGACCTTGAAGATAAATCATTTTCACCTTCACAACATTTAAATGTGACGACTAGCGATGGTACGGTTATCGAAGCGTTTCTTACCATGCCTGTAGGTTACGATTATAAAACCTTGCTCGTGATGCCACATGGTGGACCTATCGCAGTTCAGGAAAGCGATCGATTTAATAAAAATGTACAGTATTATGCTAGTCGTGGCTTTACAGTGTTACGCGTTAACTTTCGTGGGTCTGCTGGATTCGGAAAGGCTTTTCAGACACAGGGCGTTGGTGAGTTTGGTCGTCTAATCGAAGAAGATATCACTGCCGCGGTAAATCACGTAACGGAGCTGCATAATTTTGAAAATACATGTGCGATTGGCAGCAGTTACGGGGGATATTCAGCGGTTATGTTATCGATAAAGCATCCTGAACAATATGATTGTGTTGTTGGATCATTTGGTGTTTACGATTTGCCCCTTTTGTTCAATGCCAGCAATTATCGTTCTGGGAAAGAGCATCGAAAAAGAGTATCTAAAACCGTTGGTGAATATCACGATGACTTAAGGCTCGTATCGCCAATTTATCTTTTCGAGCAACTTAAAACCCCATTAATGTTATTAGCTGGTAGGAATGACAAGGTTGCCGATTTTGAACATACAAATCGTTTACATTACCTGTTGAAACGCCAGGGGCATAATGTTGATACCATGTTTTATGACAATACAGGTCATGGCCATTACAACTGGTTTGGTAATCGCCATCAATCTGCGATATCCAGTGATTATATTCTTAGGACATTAGGGCTTAAGCGTCCTGAGCCTAACAATCTTACTGCGGCAGCAAAAGAAGCTATAGCGGAAGATTTTGCTATCATTGCTGACGGATATAGTTTTGACAATCAAGTACCCGACGACAAGAAAAAAGCTCTAGAGTATTATCACTTAGCCGCAGAATATAATCATCCAAGGTCTGTGTTTAATATTGGCGCACACTACCATCGCGGGGACGAACTAGTAAAAGACTTAGGCAAGGCTGTTGAACTATATAAAAAGAGTGCCAAATTAGAGCACCAGTATGCATTTACACGTCTTGGACGAATGTATATGGAAGGGGAACATGTTACTAAAGACTGGGGGAAAGCCCACCAATATCTAGAAAAAGCTCAACTATTGGACGATAATCCACGTAATAATTTTCGACTTGCAAGGTTTTATTGTATAGCCCCTGATAAATACAAGAATTTCGATAAGTGTCTGGAGTTAATGGCGTTGAAGCCGTATTTAAAACAATCTGAAGTAAAACATAAGAAGGCAAAAAAGGAACTAAGAGAAACCATTGCATGGATTTTATTCGAAGGTCAGCTTACTACCAATGAGCAGCAAAAAATAACTGATATGGCTATCGAAGTTTTCGAGTTAACAGACACTGAAACTACGATAGAAAATCTTAGAATGGGTACTTTTAATTACATTGAAAGTAGTAAATTTGGTACCAATGGAAAATATGAATTAGCCCACTCTGGAAGCGCGGTGTCATTTACCAAGAAAAAGTCATCTCGATTTGGTGTCGCTTTTGAACTTGATGTACCTGGATTCAGCGTAAACGATAAAGCACAACAAGTCGCTATTGCAATTCGTTGGAGTAAAACCTTACCCGATGGAAGTAAAGAACCTATCGACAATGAGCTTTATTGGGGAGTACCTTCTGGTGACTGGCTGTTTTTGAAATCTATTAGTACTATCGAAGAAAAGAGTACTTGGACACTTGAAATCTATGATATGGCTAAAAATAAGTTATACACTCAAGAATTTTTCATTGATCCAGATAACGGTGAATAGTTTTAGTCAATAAAATTAATAAGGTAGCGCTAAGCTTCTAGTTTGGCTACCTTAATTTTTATTCACAAGTAATCAAAACAGGAATTAACTATTAGGCTTAGGTGTTGTAGTTTTTTCCTTATCGTATGTCGCTTTATCCCCTGAATGGGAGTGCTAGCAATGATCTCTGGATATAAAAATTCTGATTTCCTAGAAAACATGAAAAACTAAAGCATCAGGTGTTAACAAATAAATTAACTTTATTATCACTACACAACTAAATGAATCCTAATCTTAGAGTTTGAGACATTGTGTGTGGTTTAGGTATTGTTAATACATAACTATTTTTTCAGCTTAATCATAATAAGGATAGAGACATTTCATTTAATCAGCCAATGTTATAACACTGTGATTTAAAATATTACATTATAGGATTATGAAAATTAGGTGTTCGTACAATGTTCACTACCTGCCAGTCTGCTGACCTAATATTGAAACAAAAAAGCAGTCTTGTAAGGACTGTTTTGTTAAGGTTTTCAGATATCAGCCAGTACACAAAACCTATCAACAACTCTTCAACTGAAGGCTGATGTCTGAAAGGCT
>ENA-OSET01001503-OSET01001503.1-sediment-metagenome-genome-assembly--contig:-NODE-1503-length-24174-cov-3.559240_pt1 | contig 24174 bp, 25 predicted proteins | sample MGYA00237882_ERZ534229 | MGnify/ENA primary metagenome ERZ534229 (study PRJEB26408, sample SAMN06266212) | sediment metagenome | isolation source: Hudson Canyon methane seep mesocosm | place... | reverse complement strand
CACCATCGTCGGCCGGCACCTACCGCCAGTGTCCGCGCCGCTGGCGATTCCGTTACGTCCAGAAGCTCCCCGACCCACCGGGCGAGCCGGCCCTGTTGGGCACCTTCGCCCACCGCGTGCTGGAGTTGCTGTGCGGCGATCCGGCGCCGGAACGCACCATCGAACGGGCCAGGGAACTGGCCAGACAGGTCTGGCCGGAGACAGCCGAGAGCCTCGACTTCCAGGCCCTGCAACTCGACGACGCGTCCCGACGGGATTTCCGATGGCGAGCCTGGACCGCCATCCAGGGACTCTGGTCGCTCGAGGATCCCGCCGATGTGGAGGTCCGAGCCACTGAGCAGAAGGTCTCGGCCAACCTGGACGGCGTCCCGTTCTTCGGCATCGTGGACAGGTTGGACGCCGAGGCCGATGGCCTCGTCATAACCGACTACAAGTCGGGCAAGGCGCCCCGGGAACGCGACCGGTCGAAGTCGCTGGACCAGGTCCTGCTCTACGCCGCTGCGGTGGAGGACAGTTCTGGGGAACGGCCCGACCGCGCCCGACTGCTCTACCTGGGTAGCGAGATCCTCGAAACCTCCGTAACCGAGGACTCACTCGGTGCCACCACCGAACGATTTTCCGACACCTGGCACCAGGTCGGCGAAGCCTGCGCAGGCGACCGGTTCGAGCCCTGCACCGGTCCACTGTGTGGATGGTGTCCCTACGTCAACCGCTGTGACGAGGGACGCCTCGAGGTGGAACAACGGGTCGCCAGCGGCCGAATGCGCCAGGACGCTCCCGCCAGGGCGTTGCTCGGCCTCTGACCGCCGGCGTTCAGCCAGCCCGGTGTCGTCGCCAGAGCAGCAGGGCCATGACCAGCGCCACCACAGCACCCAGCACCCCGAGACGGTGCAGCAGGTCGGCACGCTCGTCGGTCATCTCCACCTGTGGGGCCTCGAACGGCCTCAACTCCTCAGGTCCTGTGGCCATACCGTTTTCATGGGCCACGTCATCGGACGCCGGCAGAGACTCGAGCAGGCCATCCACCGGGCTTTCATCCGACGGCGAGGGGCGGGCCCGTCGGGCCTGTGGGTCATATGCGGTCATCAGGCAGGACTCCCCGGGATCGGCGACACGGAACCGGCCCGCGACCGGGAGTCCGACCACGGGATCCGGTCCAACAGGACCTCGAACTCGGCGGCCGCCTCGGCGGCACCCGGACGGCGGCCCAGGGCATGTATGGGCAGCGAATGTGCCGCCGCCTCCGCGACGGCGGCCCTCAGGCGGACGGGAGGCAGGCACCGACCCGGGTAAGCCTCCTCCAGTTGTTCGTTCCAGTAGCGGCCGTCACGCGTCCGACCCAGGCGGTTCACGACGATTCCCGCCACCCCGGGCTTCCCGTCGCTGCGTCGGAGACGTATCCGCTCGATGGTCTGGAACATGCGGGCCACACCGTCCACGGCCCAGGCTCCGGGCTCGGTTACGACGAGCACCAGGTCCGCGGCGAAGAGGGCATTGACGGTGAGCAACCCCAACGATGGGGGGCAGTCGATCAGCACCAGCGGGTGGTCGGATCCGGCTCCATTCCCGAGGGCCAAGGCCAGACGGCCCTGGGCCCCCAACGGATCGGAGGCGAGTTGTGGCTCGAGGACCGCCAGGCCGGGCGACGACGGCAGCAGACGCGGTGGAGGCCCGACATCGTCTGACCATGCACTCTCGCGCACCACAGCTGCCAGACCACCGGGGTTGTCCTCCGTCAGCACCTGCTCGATGCCCGGCCCGGACTCGAACACGCCGAGACCTGTCGTTGCATTGCCCTGCGGGTCCAGGTCCACGACCAGCGTCGCGACGCCGCCGGCCGAGGCCGCCGAGGCCAGGCCGAGCACGACGGTGGTCTTGCCGACCCCGCCCTTTTGGTTCACCACGGCCACTGCGACCATCCGAGCAACCTAACCGACCGCCACCGGTGGTCCGGGTAGTCGATGACACGCTGCCAGGCCCGGTCGGCACCATCGGCGCAATCGGGCGGGCCATTACGCTTCGATGGTGCCCGAGCTCCCGGAGGTCGAGACGGTTCGGCGCCAGATCCAGCCCCTGGTGTCGGGCATGGCGATCCTGGATGGCTGGTCCCATCCCTCGGCGAAGTTCGCATCGGCACCCGACGCAGTCGGCCACCGGATATCCGGTGTCTCGCGTCGCGGCAAGTACCTGCTGTTCGGCCTCGAGTCGCTCGCTCCGGGCCCTGGCGGCCGACGGGAACTGGTAGTCCACCTGGGAATGACCGGCGCCCTCTTCGTGGACCCAGAACCGCCTAGCGACGACTACTCCCGGGCCTGGTGGATGTTGGAGGACGGCCGTCACCTCTGGTTCCGAGACGTCCGACGATTCGGTCGGACGGTCGTGGTGCCCTGGGGCGACCACCGGTCCCTGCCGACCCTCCGGAACCTGGGTCCCGAGCCGTTCGATCCAGCGCTGACCGGCACCACCTTCCATCAGTCGCTCGCCACCAGCAGTCGCCGGATCAAGACCAAGCTCCTGTCGCAGCGGCCCATAGCCGGAATCGGCAACATCTACGCCGACGAGGCCCTCTGGCGGTCTGGAATCCACCCGGGCGCCAGGCGTCTGGGACCGGAACGCTCGGAACGACTCCTGGTACACCTACGCGAGGTGCTAGGCGAGGCCCTGGACCACGGCGGCACCACCCTGCGCGACTACCGGACGCCGGACGGTGGATCGGGTCGAAACCAGCACCGCCTCGACTGCTACGGGCGGTCAGGGCAACCCTGCAGGTCCTGCGGCGACCTGCTCACCTCCCGATCCATTGACCAGCGCACCACCACCTGGTGCCCGACCTGCCAGGCCCGCTGACATGCCGGCGGGGGTGCCCCGACCGTCGCCATGCAGACCTCTACGCTCGGCGCCGTGAGCCTCCTTCGTCGACGCAGCATTCGGATGGCCCTACCGTTGACCATGCTGCTGCTCGTCGTGGCCGCCGCCCCGGTCATCGCCGGCTCCTACGACGCTGAGATAGCCCTGATACGTACCGACATCGAGGAGAAACTTGACCTCATCACGGGGCAGCACGACCTCATCACGGGGCAGCACGACAGCATCTCCGGATTCGAGGACGACCTGGTGGCGCTGGACCACCAGATGATCGACAACGATTTGGCCATCAGCACCGAGGACACCGAACTCAGGGTCCTCCCTGTGCGCCTGGAACTGCTCGCCGACCGGTTCATCCAGGTCCTGGCGTCGCGCAGCGAGCCTGCGAGGCTCCACCAGACCATGGCCATCGACACCTACCTGAGGAACGACGAGCGCATGAATGCCGTGCTGACCCAGTCGGCCCAACTGGCGGCCGACTCCCTGGATGGCGTACGCGACCGGATGCTCTACGAATCCGTGATCGACGAGTCGAGACGCCGACTGGACCTCATCGATGCCGAGCTGCGGCTGTCGGCAGATGCCGTGCGAGGCCTCAGGGCCCTCGCCGAAGAGGCGGAGGGAAGGCGGCAAGAGGCCATGGATGCCCTGTCCGGAACGAGGGACGCGAAGCCCCCCATCCGGGTCGCCATCGTGGACGCCCGGACCGCCATCGATGACGCCCGAACTGCCATCGATGACGCCCGGACCGCCATTGCCGGCTACGAGGCGGAGATACTCCGCCTTGAGCTACTCGCCGTCACCCGCAGGTGGACGGGAACGCAGGGAACCGACGTCGACCGTCCGGCCCTCGCAATCAAGATCGACAACGTAACCCGGGCCCACCCCCAGTCGGGCGTGAACGCCGCCGACGTCGTGTACGAGGAGATCGTGGAGGGCGGCGTCACACGACTGGTCGCCTTGTTCCAATCCACGTCAGCCGACGTGGTCGGCCCCGTCCGTTCGGCCCGGACCTCCGACCCACCCCTGCTGACCGGTTTCGACCACCCCCTGCTGGCCTACTCGGGTGCCAACAGGGGCACCAAGAATGAGCTGGCGGCCTCCACGATGGTCGACGTCGGCTACGACGCCCTGCCCGACGAGTACTGGAGGAACAGGAGCCGCCGCCCACCGCACAACCTCTACACATCCACCGACGGCCTCTGGGCACACCATTCCGGACGCACTGCGGTCCCGCCGGCACCGTTCGCATACCGCTATCCGGAACAGGCCCTCCACCCCGCTGCCGGGCCGGCCACCGGTGTCAGCATCGACTTCGGCCTGACCGAGGTCGACTACAACTGGAACGGCACCGGCTGGGCCCGTACCCACGGAGGAAACCCGCACGTCGACGACAAGGGGACACGGGTAGCTCCCGCCAACGTGGTCGTGCAGTTCGTGTCCTATGGCTGGAGCAAGGCCGACAACCGCTCGCCGGAGGCACGGACCACCGGATCCGGGGAAGCCTGGGTGTTCACGGCCGGCCAGGTCGTCGTGGGCGAATGGAGCAGGCCCGATGCCTCACTCCCGGCCACCTTCTCCGCCGACGGCGAGGAGATACGGCTCTCGCCGGGCACCACGTGGGTGGCCCTGGCCCGGAAGAAGACCGCCACCTGGAGGAACTGATTCCCGGCCGGCGAGAAACACTCGCACGCCTGGCCGGTAGGCCCTTTTCAGGCAGGCATCGCCAGGGCGAACACGTCGGCCGGGGCCATGCCGTCGGCCGTGACCGTCAGCACCTCGATCCCGTCCTCGGTCACCAAAAGGGTGTGCTCGTACTGCGCCGTACGACGACCGTCCAGGGTCACCGCGGTCCAGTCGTCATCCCACATCCCACATGCGGGATCCCCGAGGGTCAGCATGGGCTCCACGGTGAAGGTCATCCCCGGCACCAGGACCGTCTGGGCGCGGGGATCGTAGTAGTGCGGAATCTGAAGGCCGCTGTGGAACTCAGTACCGATGCCGTGGCCGATGAACTCCCGGACGACGCCGAGGCCGTGGCGATTGGCGTGCTTCTGGATGGCCCGGCCAATGGCATGGACCGGTCGACCCGGACCGGCCGCTGCGATTCCCTCGGCCAGGGCCACGCGTGTCTCGACGATCAGGTGCCGGTCGTGGTCAGTGACCTCCCCCACCGGAAGGGTCACTGAGGTGTCCCCGTGGACGCCGTCCAGGAAGATGGTGACGTCGATGTTCACGATGTCGCCGTCGGTCAGCGCCCTGCTGTCGGGAATGCCATGGCAGATCACCTCGTTCACCGAGGTGCAGACAGACTTCGGGTAGCCGCGGTAGTTCAAAGGGCTGGGATAGCCACCGCGTGCGATGGTCGCCTCGTGGACGATCTCGTCCAGGTTGTCGGTGGTCACGCCGGGCGCCACGTGTGGTCCCACCTCGAGCAGGATCTCAGCCGCGGCCCGACCGGCGAAACGCATCCTCCTGATCTCATCTTCGGTCCGGACCGAAGATGAGGAGGACGGTCCCGGGTCGCCGGACACGGCGTACGGGGGCCTACCGATGGACGGCGGCACGACCCGGGTAGGGCTGAGCAGCCCGGGACGGATGGGTGGTTCCGAACGGGGGGCGATGGGTGCCTGTCGGCGCTTTCGCTTTGCCACCGGTCGATGCTACCGCCGGCCGGCGGGCAGGTTCATCCAGCGGGTACCGGTCAGCGAAGGAACCGGCTGACGCTGTCCACTACGCAGGCCGGCCGGTCGGAGCCCTCCACCTCCACGGTTATCCGGATCACCGCCTGGTACCCGCCGACGACCTCGTCAACCTGGACCAGCTCGGCGCCACCACGGACCCGGGAGTCGACCACGACCGGCGATGGGAAGCGGACCTTGTTCGTGCCGTAGTTGATACCCATCGAGATTCCATCCACCCGAACGAGTTCGGGCAGCATCTGGTTTGTCAGAGCCAGCGTCAAGTAGCCGTGGGCGATGGTGGCTCCGAAGGGACCCGCTGCCGCCCTCTCCGGATCCACATGGATCCACTGGTGGTCGCCGGTCGCCTCGGCAAACAGGTCGATCCGATCCTGGTCGACAGTTATCCAGCCGCCGTATCCCAGGTGGGTGCCCACGGCACCGGGGAGCTCGTCAGGGCTTGCGAAAACGGTCGTCATCTCGGTCCTCCATACGGGACAGGTACCCGTGGATGCGTAGTCGGCCTTGGCGTCGGCCGCATCCGCGGTGGAGGCCGACACTACGCTTCTCATCGACCGAAAGGCCCAACGGGCCGTGTCGAGTGCGCAGGCAGGAGGTGCCATGGCTGCATCCGGTGGTACCCGGGCAATCCTCACTGCCCTGCTGGCCAACACCGGCATCGCCGTGGCCAAGTTCCTGGGCTTCCTGGTGACGCGGTCGTCAGCGATGCTGGCCGAGAGCATCCACTCGGTTGCCGACGTCTCCAACCAGTTGCTCCTGCTCCTGGGGGGCCGTCGCTCCCGCCGTGCCCCGACCGCCACCCATCCGTTCGGCTTCGGGAGGGAGCGCTACTTCTGGTCCTTCGTGGTCGCTCTCGTGCTGTTCTCGGTGGGTGCCGCCTTCGCAGTGTTCGAAGGCATCAGGAAGGTCCGCCAGCCCCACCACCTGGAGGAGGTGGGCTGGGGAGTGGCGATCCTCGTCTTCGCCATCCTCCTCGAGACATGGGCGCTCCGGACTGCTGTAGTCGTTGCGATACCCGAGCGCGGCGACCTCACCTGGCGAGAGTTCGTCATCCGGACCCGGAACCCGGAACTGGCCGTGATCCTCCTCGAAGATGCCGGTGCCATACTCGGCCTGGTCATAGCCCTGACGGCAATCGGGCTCTCCTCTGCCACCGGAGAACCCCGCTGGGACGGCGTGGGCACCATCCTCATCGGCATCCTCCTCGGCGCCATCGCAATTGTGCTGGCGCGCGAGATGAAAAGCCTCCTGGTAGGCGAGTCTGCAGGCGAGGCCGACCGTTCGGCCATCATCGAGGCCATCGCCACCACCCCCGGGGTGGTCTCCCTCGTCCACCTGCGGACCCAGCACCTGGGTCCCGACGAGATCCTCGTGGGGGCGAGGGTGGTTTTCGACCCCGGCCTCGATGTTGCCGGGGTGACGGCGACGGTGGACGTGGTGGAGGAACGCGTCAGGCAGGTAGTGCCGTCGGCGGGACCCATCTACGTCGAGCCGGCGGACCCCACGTGACCGGACCCGCCGGAAGGTCGCAGCATTCAGATCGGAGGACCCGGTGAACAACCGGACTCGGGACGGACGGCGTGCCCGCCTGCTGCTCGTAGCTCTCGCCGTAATGGGCGGCTGGGCGGCATTCGACACCCATCTGGGCGCCCGGCGGATCACCCGGGCCATAGCGGCTGGTGGTCGTTCCCGGACCAGGTCGGTCCACAGCGCGTTTCCGGTCGAAGCCGGAGACACGGTCATGCTCGGCGACAGCATCACCGCCGATGGCGACTGGACGACAGCCCTTCCGGACCGACGGGCCCGCAACCGCGGCATAGCGTGGGACACCACAGCGGACCTCCTGGAACGCCTCGACGACTCGCTCACAGGACCACCGGAGGTGGTGGTCATCATGATCGGGACGAACGACCTGGAGTTCGGGGTGGCACACGCCCAGACAGTCCGCAACACCTGCCTGATCCTGGACCGGATCTCGGCCACGGCGCCCGGGACCAGAGTCGTGCTCCATGCGGTTCTTCCCAGAAGCGACCGCTACAACACGCTCGTGGCACCACTCAACGCGGCTCTGGCACGGGTGTGCGGTGAGCGCGATGTCGAGTTCCTAGACCTGACCGTGCACTTCGCCGGTTCCGACGAGAGGTTGGAACCGACCATGACCGACGACGGCCTGCACCCCAACGGCGCGGGACACCAACGGTGGGTGGAGTTGCTACGTCCCGTTCTGGAGTCTTGAGTACACGGAGGCCGGGAGCCTGACCCGGTATCCGGCCGGGCTCAAACCACGGAGGCTCCCACAAGGCCGCCGATCACATAGGTGGCGACGCAGGCACCACCAGCCACCACCAGCTGGCGGACCACCGTCCGCACGACGGAACGTTCGGTCAACATGGCCAGCACGCCCCCCACCAGGGCGGCGGCCCCGACACCCGAAATGGCCGAAGCCCAAACTGCGCTGGTCCCCGAGCCGACCAGCCACGGGACCAGCGGCACGAACGCTCCGACGGCGAACGCCAAAAAACTGGCCACCGCCGCCGCCGCCGGGTTACCCAACTGGTTGGGGTCAACGCCCAGCTCCTCTCGGGCATGGACCTCTAGGGCGACCTCCGGATCAGACATGAGCTCTGCGGCCACTCTCTGGGCTTGGTCCGGGTCGAGCCCTCGGGCCACGTAGATGGCCGAGAGCTCGGCCAGCTCGGCCTCCGGGTTCTCGGCGATCGAGATCCGTTCGATCTCCAGCTCGCGCTCCACCAGTTCGGCCTGGGCCTTCAACGAAACGAACTCTCCGGCTGCCATCGAGATGGCGCCTGCCAGCAGGCCGGAGACACCGGCCAGGCGGACGAACGACGGATCGGTGCCGGCCCCGGCGATGCCCAGGATCAGCGCCACGTTGGAGATCAACCCGTCGCTGACGCCAAACACCGCTGCCCGGGCTGTTCCACCCTGTACGTCCCGGTGCCTGTGCACCATGAATGCATCCATGTCATGACGGTAGCCCGACCGGCCTGCAGGATTGGCCGTGTCCGGTGGGTCAGCCGACCGGCACCGGTTCCTCGCAGGGATCCACCTCGTAGAGAGGGTCCGACCGCCAGGGATCCTTCTCCCACCCTGCTACTAGGTCCAGGCCCGCATCAGCGAGGATCGCGGCCGCTGTGATCGTGGCTGCCACCTCGGCACCCTCACGGCAGATGTGGATGCCGTCGACCTTGCGGATCGGCCAGACAGCGCCGTGGCGGTCGACCTGCTGGACGTAGTGGCCCTCGGGGTTGGTGAAACCAGGGGTCAGGTCGACCACCGACATGCGGTCGTCGTCGCCCGCCAGGTCGACCAACAGGCGGTTCAGTCGCTCGGGCTGCCCCACCTCCGGAGAGGGCAGCATCGTCAGCCAGTAGACGTGAGCGCCGTCTGCGGCCAGGACGTTGAGCGCGACGTCCACAAGGAAGGCGTACTGGGCCTCCCAGTCCGGGTCATCGGGTCGGGGGCGACGCCTCTCTCCGCCGTATACGGCCTGGACGTCCCAGATGCCGGTCTGAATTACGACCACCTCGGGCCGTACCTCCTCCAGGAACGGCTTCCAGACCTCCCACCAGTGGAAGACCGGCCACTGGCTGAGGCCGAAGCCCATCTGGGTCCGGTTGGCGGACACGACAAGCCCGGTGTGCTGCAGCGCCGCTGTCAGGCCCGGCTGGATCTCATAGGTGACGCTGTCGCCGATCACCATCACCCGGAGGGGCTCCAGCGTGGTCGGATTCCGCAGGATCGGATCCACCCTCATTGTCGCCGTAGGACCGGTCGTCGTGTACGGAACCGTCGTGCTGGACCGGACCGTGTACGGAACCGTCGTGCTGGACCGGACCGTGGATGGGGTCGGCTCAACGTCTCCGGGCGGCGCCACCACGCTCGACAGGGCCGACGAAGTCGTAGGTGCCGCCGCGGGTATGGAAGTGGCTCCGCACGCCACCGCCAGCAACAGGCTTCCCGACCAGGCCACCGACCGGACGGCGGATCCCATCCGGGATTAGTCGCCTGAACGGGTGGTCAGCCATGCACCCGCGACTAGGACCAGCGCACCGGACACCTGAACGACTCCGAGGGTCTCCCCCAGGACGGCAACGCCGAGCACTGCGGCCACCACCGGCACGATGTAGGTCACCGCCGACATCCGGACCGGCCCGACACGACCGAGCAGCGAAGCAGCCGCCACGTACGCGATGCCGGTTCCGCCCATCCCGACAGCCACGTTCGAGGCCACCGCCGACCAGGCGAAGTCGGAACCCGCCAGGCCCACCAGACCCCAGGGGGTGGTTGCCACTGTGGCCACCACCAGCACCCGCAGCAGGACAGCGGGCGAGCCGTAGCGCCGCTGGAGGGGCCCGGCGATGTTGACCGCCACCCCGTAGCAGGCCACGGCGAGGACGACCAGGAGGACGCCCACGGCGCTGGTTTCACCCACGGACGCCGTCGGTATGCCGATCATCAGGAGCCCGACGATGCCCACCACCACGCCGGCCACCTGCACCCGATGGGTGGTCACACCGAAGAGGGCCGCTCCGGCGAGGAGCGTCATGACCGGCATGCCACTGTTCATCATCCCGGCTATGGAGGAGTCGATCCAGGTCTGGGCCAGCGGAAAGAGGCTGAGGGGTATCGCCATCCAGAGGAAGCCCAGGAGGAGGAGCCTGGGGTGGTCGGACCTGTCCACCGGGCGACGCGCCGACGGAAGCATGGCCATGAACGCCAGGCCCAAGACGGGCCGCAACCATGCCACCAGGCCCGGATGCTCCACCTCCAGGGCGACGTCCATGAACAGGAAGGAGGCGCCCCAGATACCCGCCGCCGTCACCATCAGCAACCAGTCGAAGGGTGCCATCTGGCGCTGCTCGAATGACCTCACGGACGTGGGTGGCGTCGCTCCGGGCATCGGCGCACGCTAGCGGCGCCCAGCAGGGCGAGACCTCTCGGGCGACAACGGGAACGTCCCGATGGGAACGGCGCTCCGGGCCACACCTAGCTTCTGGGAGCTCTTGGCCTCGATCCCCAGAAAGGTTCGATCCCACCACCCCGAGGAGACCAGATGTCCGTCATCTCCGAAGCCGACGTACGCACCCAGATCGACCTCCTCCTGGAGTCCGACCTGTCCGATCGGCCGGGCTTCCTCGGCGAGAGCGTGCTGGGCCTGCCCGGTGACGTCAGAGTGGACAAGGACGCGTCATGGAAGGACGTCGCCAGGAACTGAGGCTTCGACCGGTTACTTCGTGGTGGGAAAGAGCACCCTCAGGAGCAGAACGGCAATGCCCGCGCCGAGGGCCTGCACGAGGACGAACATCGGAGCGTTCGTCGGATCAATCCCGGTGAAGGTGTCCGAGAGGGTGCGGGCGATCGTCACCGCCGGGTTGGCGAACCCGGTGGACGACGTGAAGTAGTAGGCGCCACCCACGTAGGCGCCAACCGCGTACGGCAACTGGCTGGTCCTGGCGGTGCGCACCAGGCTGAAGACCACCAGCAGGAGGCCGACGGTCGCCACCACCTCAGCTAGCCACAGGTTGCCGCCTGACCTCCCGGTGGTCGACAACACGATGGCCGGCAGATCGAACATGAGGTTCGCCAGGACCGTGCCACAGCACGCCCCGACCAGTTGCGCCAGGACCATCGGAAGCACGTCGCGGCCCGCCCTGTGGCCCAACGCCCAGGCCCCGAGGGTGATGGCCGGGTTGAAGTCAGCCGAGATTGTCCCGAAGATAGAGATGATGGCCACGAGGACGGCAGCGGTCGCCGCTGCGTTCTGGAACAGCTGGAGGCCCGTGTCGCCGGGGCTCAGCCGGGCGGCCATTATCCCCGAGCCGACCACGCCGACCAGCAGGAACATGGTGCCGACCGCCTCGGCCAGGAGCAGGCGGGATCTCCCTGGACTGGTCACGGAACCGAGGATAGGTAGCGCGGTCGCCCACCCGGGGCCACCCACTCAGGCGAACAGGTCCGGATGACGGTCCTCCGCCCTCATCCGTAGGCTGGTGCGCCAGTCCAACGGCAGGGCCCGACGAGCGCAATCTTCCGGCTGGTGTCGATGGCCCGGCTGGAAACGCCATCCGGCGTCGGCGCCACCTCCAGTTCCAGGCCGCTCAGCCCGGTGAGGCACTCAGGCCGGAACGTCGGTGTGGAGGATCCCGAAGACCAGCGAATCCACAAGTGCCTGCCATGAGGCCTCGATGATGTTCTCGGAGACGCCGATCGTGGTCCAGGTACGTTCGCCGTTGGTGGTATCAATGAGCACCCGGGTGACTGCCCCGGTCCCCTGACGGGCCTCCAGCACACGGACCTTGAAGTCGGTCAGGTATAGCCCCTCCAACTCCGGGAACCGGTCTCCGAGGGCCTTGCGGAGTGCAGAGTCGAGGGCGTTCACCGGACCATTGCCCTCACCGGTGGCCACCACCCGCTCACCACCCACGTGGACCTTGACGGTTGCCTCGGTCTCGACCTGGACGGCCACGTCGTTCCACGCCCGACTCCCGCTCCCCGACCTGTGGCCGACGTTCACCGAGAAGGACTCCAGGATGAAGTAGTCGTGCGCCCAGCCCGATGCGGCACGCATGAGGAGTTCCAGGGAGGCATCCGCCGCCTCGAAGTGGTAGCCGGCGTACTCGAGTTCCTTCAGGGTCTCGACGATCTCGCCAAGGACCTCGCCGTCCAGGTGGATGCCGAGCTGGTTCGCCTTCAGCTCGATGGTGGACCGACCCGACATCTCCGACACGAGGAAGCGGGTGCCGTTGCCAACCAGCTCCGGGTCTATGTGTTCGTATGCGTCGCTCCTGCGCGATATGGCGCTGGTGTGCAGGCCGGCCTTGTGGGCGAACGCCGTGGTCCCAACGTACGGCTGCTGGGGATCGGCGGCGAAGTTGACCAGCTCGGCCACGTGGTGGGCCACCGACGTCAACTCGGCGAGCCGCCCCTCGGGCAGAGTCTCCACCCCCATCTTGAGGCTTAGGTTGGCGATGATCGGCACCAGGTCGCAGTTGCCGACCCGCTCCCCGTAGCCGTTGATGGTTCCCTGCACGTGGGTGGCACCACCGGCCACGCCGGCCAGGGCGTTGGCCACCCCACAGCCGGTGTCGTTGTGTAGGTGCACGCCCACCTCGCAGTCCACTGCTGCGACCACCGCCGCGACCATCTCCTCCACCTGGCCTGGAAGCGATCCACCGTTGGTGTCGCAGAGCACCAGGCAGTCGGCTCCGGCCTCAGCGGCGGCGAGCAGCACCCGGAGGGAGAACTCCGAATCATCGCGGTAGCCATCGAAGAAGTGCTCGGCGTCGAAGAACACCGTGCGGCCCCGGGACTTTAGGTACCGGATCGAATCGGCCACCATGGCCACGCCCTCGTCGAGGCTGGTCCGGAGCGCCTCGGTCACGTGGTAGGCGGAAGCCTTGCCGACTATGCAGACGACCTCGGTCTCCGCCGCCAGCAGGTTGGCCAGGGTGGCGTCCTCGGCAGCATCGCCGTTCACCCTGCGGGTCGACCCGAACGCCACCAGCCTGGATCGCTCCAGGTTCAGCTCGGTTCGGGCACGGGCGAAGAACTCCTCGTCCTTGGGGTTGGAGCCTGGCCAACCACCCTCGATGTAGTGCACGCCAAGACGGTCCAGCTGCTCGGCTATGCGCAGCTTGTCATCGACCGTCAGCGAGATGCCCTCCAACTGGGCACCGTCGCGCAGCGTCGTGTCGTAGATCTCCACCGCGGCCGGAAGCCCGGCCGTTCCGACCGCCGGGTCATGCGTCGACATGGTCGTTCCAGTCCGAGTACTCGGGGCGCTCGCCCCGGACCGCCTGGAAGAAGACCTCCTGGACCTGTCGGGTGATGGGGCCGGGATCGCCGATCAGGCGGTCGTCAACCGAGCGGATCGGCACCACCTCAGCAGCCGTCCCGGAGAGGAACGCCTCGTCGGCCGTGTAGAGGTCGCTGCGTAGGAGGTTTCCCTGGACGTAGGGGATCCCGAGGTCCCCGGCGATGCGCCGGATGCAGTCCTGCGTTATGCCGGCCAGGGCGCCCGCGGTGGTCGGCGGCGTCACGATGGTTCCGTCGGTGACCACGAAGATGTTCTCGCCGGTGCACTCCGAGACGTAGCCCTGGGGTGATAGGAGAATCGCCTCGTCGTATCCGGCCTTCACGGCCTGGACCTTGGCCATCTGGGAGTTGAGGTAGTGGCCGCAGCCCTTGGCCGCCGGCGGCATGGCGTTCGGATCGTGGCGCTGCCACGACGAGACCATCAGGTCGACGCCCTTCGCCAGGCCCTCGTCTCCGAGGTAGGTGCCCCATGGCCAGGTGGCGATCGAGACGTCGACCGAGCAAGGCAGGGGGTTGAGCCCCATCTCTCCATAGCCGAGGTACACCAGCGGGCGGATGTAGCAGGACAGGTGGCCGTTAACCCTCACGGTGTCCCTCGTCGCCGTCTCCAGCTCGTCGGCCGTGTAGGGGATGTCCAGGAAGAGGATCTTGGAGGATCGAAAGAGCCGCTGGATGTGGTCGCGCAGTCGGAACACGGCAGCGCCGCGGTCGGTCTCATACGCACGTATGCCCTCGAACACGCCGTTCCCGTAGTGCAGCGTGTGGGTCAGCACGTGGATCGTGGCGTCGTCCCAGTCGACGAGCTCGCCGTTCATCCAGATCTTGGAGGACTTCTCGATCGGCATGTCGCTTCCTTCGGTTCTGTCTCGGATTCTCGGGTCTCGTGTTGGCGGCCGGCCTAGGAAACCAGGGCGGCCACGGCGTCGCCGATAGCCGTCGTCCCATCGACGTCGGTGGTCGGATCGGCGCAAGCCCTCTCGATGCTGGCAGCGGCCTCGGGCTCCCCGAGGAAGTCCAGCATCATGGCGCCGGAGAGGATCGCCGCCTTCGGGTTGGCCAGCCCCTGGCCTGCTATGTCTGGTGCCGAACCGTGGACCGGTTCGAACATCGACGGGCCGGTGCGCTCTGGGTTCAGGTTCGCTGACGATGCAAGCCCGATGCCGCCGGATACCGCTCCGCCCAGATCGGTCAGGATGTCACCGAAGAGGTTGTCGGTGACGATGACGTCGTAGCGCTCCGGCGACTGCACGAAGTAGATGCAGGCCGCGTCGACGTGGTTGTAGGCCGTCTCCACCTCGGGGTACTCCGCTGCGATCTCGTTGAAGGTCCGGTCCCAGAGGTCGCCCGAGAAGGTCAGCACGTTGGTCTTGTGGACGAGCGTCAGGTGGCGGCGGCGGGCCATCGCCAGGTCGAACGAGTAGCGGATGACCCTCTCCACCCCGTGGCGGGTGTTGACCGATCCCTGGGTGGCGATCTCGTGCGGCGTGCCGCGGCGGAGGAAGCCCCCCTCACCGGCGTAGGCACCCTCTGTGTTCTCGCGCACGACCTGGAAGTCGATGTCGCCAGCCGGGTACACGAAGGGTCGAAGGTTCACGTAAAGGTCGAGGGCAAAGCGCATCTTGAGCAGCAGGCCCCGCTCGATCAGCCCCGGAGGCACGTCCGGGGTTCCGACGGCCCCCATGTAGAGGGCGTCCAGGGAGCGCCACTCCTCGATCACCTCGTCAGGAAGCACGGTGCCGTCACGCCCGTAGCGGGCACCGCCCAGGTCGTAGTCGACGGTCTCCAGCTCGACTCCGGTCGCTCCGATCACCTTGAGGCCCTCGGCGATCACATCGGGCCCGATGCCATCGCCGCCGATGATGCCTATGCGGTGGGTCACGACTGATATCTCCTGAGGGGAAGGAACGAGAAAACCGTCCACCGAGGTGGACGGTCGGGGCGCACACCTGAGGTGGTGTGCGCTATCCAATGATGATCACCTGCGGTCTGAAGGCCACGTGCTGGAGTGTACCAAGCACCCCCCGGGCCCGATCAAGCGGGTTGACGCCGGACGGTCGGTCCGCCGAGCACTCTGGCTACCCTCTCGGCATGCCACAGGTGCAGCAGCTCTCCCAGGATGCCTACGATCGGCTGGCAGCCGAGTTCCAGGACCTCACCACCCGCGGGCGCATCAACATCGCACGCAAGATCGAGACGGCCCGCGAACTCGGCGATCTCTCCGAGAACGGCGACTACCACGCCGCCAAGGAGGAGCAGGGCAAGATGGAGGGCAGGATCCTGCACCTCGAGAGCATCCTCGAGAACTCCGAGATCGTCGAGTTGACAGCTGGAAGCATCGACGTGGTCGCTCCCGGGACCGTCGTGGCCATCGTCTTCGAGGGTGACGACCAGCCGGAACGCATGCTGGTGGGCTCCATAGAGGAGAAGCGTGACGACGTGGGCGTGGTGTCCCCCGGGTCACCCCTCGGCGAGGCCCTGCTGGGTGCGGCGGTCGGCGACACGGTCTCCTTCGAGGCTCCCGGAGGAACCCTGGCCGTCGAGGTCGTCGCGATAGAACGGTGAGGATCGACGCGCCGCCCTGGCGTGAGGTGCACCTGGCGGGCCACGGCCCGCTACGAATAAGGGACTCGGGGCCGCCCGAGGGAGAACCCGATGCTCCCACGGTCCTACTGATCCACGGCTGGACCGTCAGCGCCGACCTGAACTGGTGCCGCACCTACGAACCGATCGCCCGACGTGCCCGGGTCGTCGCATGGGACCAGCGGGGCCACGGTTCCGCCTCCATCCGAGCCCGCGGACGCATGCGGATGGAGGCATTGGCCGACGACGCCGCCGCCGTGGTCCGGGCACTTGGCGTGGAACGGGCGACCGCCGTCGGCTACTCGATGGGCGGGGCCGTGGCCCAGACGATGTGGCGCCGCCACCCGGACCTCCTGGACGGCCTCGTCCTCTGTGCGACCGCCATGGCGTTCGGCCTGACGGCGACGGAACGTCGGGACTTCGCCATCATGGGGGCGTCGTCGCTGCCCGCACGCCTGGCGGCGGCCCTCGGGAGGAAGGAACTCGGGTGGCGGGCCGCCCGACGGGCCAGCGAACGCCAGGCGGGCGCGTCGATGGGGACTGGCGACGCCGACTTCGACCGCTGGGCATGGGACGAGACGAGGGCAGGCTCGCTGGACCACGTGCTGAGGGCAGCATGGAACCTGGGTCGGTTCGATTCCAGCGACTGGATCCACGAGTTGGACGTGCCTCACGCCGTAGTGGTCTGTGGTGATGACGACGTCGTACCGACAGCACGGCAACGCCAGCTGGCCCACGCCCTGCCTGACGCCACGATCGTGGAGATCGACGCCGACCACGCCGCCTGCGTTCTCAGGCCCGACCTGTTCGTCCCGGCGCTGGACTCGGCGCTGGACGCCGTCCACGGCCCGGTCCCGAGATGACGGGTGGGCTGGCCCCGGCTGCGTCGGGCAGGTCGATGCCACCCTGGTGGAAGGCGCTCTTCCTGACGGGCGCCCTGTTCCTGGGGATCGGTCTCGTGGCAACCCTCTGGGTCGATGACGACCGGGGCCCGGCGCCGGTCAGCGGTCTGGATCCCGGACCCGGAGGCGGCTGAACCGAACGCTCACCCGAAGCGGCGCTGGCAACCCCCGCCCGCCCACATCAGGAGCACCCTTCCGACATCGGACGTGTTGCCCACGGCTCCGCGGACGCCGTCGCCCAGCAGTGGTTCCGTGTCGAACCATCCGACGGGGTCCCGGTCGGACGGTCGTTCCAGGGTGATCTGATCGCCGTGCGCCGCCCGCAGGTCGGCGACCGTGGAGCCAATTCCAATTCGCTCGAGGGTCCACAGCGACGTGGCGTCAGAGTCCTGACCGGTCAGGTACCACTGTGCCAGGAGGGTCGGGCCACCGACATCCACACGGCTCAGGACCACCTCCAGCCCACCCCACCCGAGGCGTCTGACCTCTGGTGTCGTACACCGGTCGTCCGCTTCCCAGCCGGGGTCTCCGATGGGCTGGCCCATGACCGTCACCAGGTCGGCCAGAGCGACCTCGCCGTCGTCGCCGAAAGCCCAGAGCCGCTCGGTCTCGGTGGTGGCATCCAAGGTGAACCCGACGCCGGAGAGGGTTACGGAGCCGAGGTGCGGCACGGTGCTGGTCGACGCATCCACGACCGGGGGCTGGGTGGTCGACGTGTCCACTGGCGGAACCGACGTCGGGGAGGAGGGCGCGGCGGTCGTCGTCACGACGGTGGGTGGCGGGGCGATGGGCCTGTCATCCCCGCGCAGGACCATGAGGGCGACGAACGCTCCCGCCACCAGGACGGCGATGACGAACAGGAGCGGTGTGGGCGGTCCACCACGACGGCCCGACCGCGGGGCATCCTCCTCGAAGACCGTCCGGGGCCCGACCGCCACGACCGACGGAGCGGGTGGGAGGCGATCAGGGCGCGAGGCGCCGACGCCCAGGTCCTCGCGGGTGACGATCGGCTTGGGTCCGGTGGGGGCATCCCCGCTGCGGCGCCAGAACAGCCCACCCAGCGCCGGGGCCAACGAGCGGTCGACGCCGGCCGGACCGTGGGCGGCCAGGGCTGCAACGGCACGGAGCTCGTCGAGTACGACCGGAACCGGAACCCGCGCCCGGGCGGCCGCCTCCCCAAGGGTTGCGTCGTCGGCTCCGACGTCCGGCCGCACGACGATCAGCTCGTCCGGAACAGCATCCACGATTCGTACGCAGCGGGCCTGCGCTGTCACCAGCATCCTCACAAGCCCCGGTCCGTCGGTCGGTGACGGAGCTGGAAGGTCGGTCCGCCCGTCACCCAGCGCAAGGACGTCGATCCGGCCACCGACGGATACCGCGGCGTGTACCGAGGAGCCACCCAGGTGCAGTGAAAGGACGGTCGGCATCGAGGGGATCAGTCGGTTCGGTAGGCGGCAGGCGTCGTCGGCGACCCTACGACCTGCGGGGACCCAGCCACCGCCATCACCGACCCATCGCACGCCTATCGGTGAGACGGATGCACCCCGGCCGTGGCATCCTTCCGGGCGATGGACCTTCGCCAGTTAAACCACCTCATCGCCGTCGTCGAGCATCAGAGCTTCTCGGCAGCGGCGCGGGCCCTCCACACCGTGCAGTCCAACGTCTCGACACACGTGGCCAGGCTCGAAAAAGAGCTCGGGGCCGTGCTCGTCGACCGGCACACCATGCAGCCCACGTCCGAGGGAAAGGCCGTCCTGGAACGGGCCCGCCGGATCCGGACCGAGCTCCAGGCCATCAGCGACGACATCGTCTCGATGCGCCACGAGGTGGCCGGCGAGGTCCGGATCGGCTGCATCGGAACAACCGGCCGCTGGATGGCAACACCGCTCCTGAGGCGGCTCGCGGAGCGCTACCCGGCCCTGCACCCCGTCCTCGTGGAAGCCACCACGACCTCCCTGACTCCAAGGGTGATGAACGGCGACCTGGACATGGCCATCGTGAACACGCCCGTCGTGGAGGCTGGCATGGATTGCGAACCCCTCTTCGACGAGGAGCGGATCATCGTCGTCCCCGGGGGACATCCGCTGGCGGGGCAGGGCACCATCGGCATCGAGCAGCTGGCCGAGCATCCGGTGATGCTCACGCCACGGGGCACCACTTTTCGCGACGCCCTCGACCAGGAGTTGGCGGCATCGGGTGTGCGCCTGACGGCCGCAGCCGAGGTCGACGGACTCCGGCTCCTGGCCTCGCTGGCCTACCAGGGCTACGCCCCCGCCCTGCTCCCGGCCAGCGCCGTGTCGGGCTACCCGGAGGGTGAATGGTCCCTGGTCCACGTCGAGGGGCTGGCCCGTCGATCCGTGGGACTGGTACACAACCGACGAACCACTCCATCCATGCCGTCCCGGGCCGCCCGGGACGTGGTCCTGGAGGTGATACGCGAGATAGCCCCCCACCAGCCCGGAATCCATGTCACGCTGGGCGGGTGAACGGAGTGCCTGACCTTGAACTCCGTAGCCGTACGGGCGGGTCCGTGGCCTTTGCGGTGCGTGAACTCGGGGACCGCAGGGCCGTGGTCGTCGAGATCGCCGGTGAGGACCGTGGTGCGCTGCGTCCCGCCGACGGCGAGAACCTGGCGATCGCCGCCCGTACCGCCCGCGACCAGCGCCTTCCCCTCGTCTGCTTTGTCGAGTCCAGCGGGGCCGCCATCGACGAGGGTGTGGCTGCCGTCCACGGCTGGGGCACGGCGGCACGGGAGTTCGTGGCCTGCTCCGGCGTGGTACCGACCATCTTCTGCGTCACGGGCCCGACGGTCTCGGGGCCGGCACTGCTCCTGGGCCTTGCCGACCTGGTGATCATGGTCGCAGACACCTACGCCTTCGTGAGCGGCACCCACATGGTCCGGCAGTTCACCGGTGAGGAACTCTCCAACGAGGGCCTCGGTGGTGCGACGATGCACGAGCGAACCTCCGGCGTGGCCCACTTCACGGTGGCTGACCGGGTAGAGGCCGACGACCTGATCGTCGAGTTGCTCTCGTTCCTCCCCGACCACACGGACCAGGTTCCGGTCGGTTGGCCCTGCGCCGACCCGGTGGATCGTCCGACGCCGGAGGCGGGAGACCTGGTCCCCGATACCGCCACCGGCGGCTACGACGTCCGTGACGTACTGGCCTGCGTGGTGGACGACGGCCACCTGCTCGAGCCGCGCGCCCAGTGGGCACCCAACCTGGTCACGGCGTTTGCGTCAATCGGTGGCCGTCCCGTCGGGCTGATCGCCAACCAGCCCCAGTCCGTCGCCGGCACGCTAGACATCGCCGCATCGCAGAAGGGCGCCAGGTTCGTCTCCTTCTGTGATGCCTTCAACCTGCCGCTGGTCACCTTCGTGGACACCTCGGGCTTCTATCCGGGGAAGGACCTGGAGTGGCGGGGCATGATCCGCTACGGCGCCCAGATGGCGTTCTCCTACGCCAGGGCCACCGTCCCGCGTGTCTGCCTGACCCTTCGCAAGTCGTACGGCGGCGCCTACATCGTCATGGACTCCCGCTACATGGGCAACGACATCATGCTGGCCTGGCCATCGGCGGAGATCGCCGTCATGGGGGCCAAGGGTGCCGTGGAGATCCTGCACCGGCAGGCCGACGAGTCGGAACGTGCCGACCTGGTCGTCGCCTACGAGGAACGCCTCCTGAACCCCTACATCGCCGCCGAGCGTGGCTCCGTGGACCGGGTAATCGATCCGGCCCATACCCGGTCCGAGTTGGCGGCCGCCCTGGACGTCCTGGCCGGCAAGAGAGAGCGCATCCCCCGCCGGCGCCACGACAACACACCGCTCTGACCCGAGTACCAACAACGGCGCAGGTGGGCGGATCTTTCGCTGCGAATTCGGCCTGAGCGTCCCACAAAGCGTCCGTAATTCGTATTTTTTACAGTTCTTTCGATCCTTACGGCGGCGACAAGCCATGCGCCCGCCCGATACCTTCGTGTTCACATCATGGTTTCGGACGTCGACGAGGACCCCCGGACCCAGAGCAGTCGCCGAGCCGATCCACCGGAGCAGGGCGGCAAGCTCAGAGAGGAGGGACGGCACAGTGGCCGACAGCATCACGATCACCAACAACCGGACCGGCGAGACCACCGAGATCCCGCTCGTCGACGGCACGGTGTCGGCCAGGTCCTGGAGCTCGCTGCTCCCGGGCATCTGGTTCGACGACCCGTCCTTCAGCGCCACCTCGGGTGCAGACAGCGCCATCACCTATCTGGATGGCGAGGCCGGACTGCTGCGCTACCGCGGCTATCCGATCGAGCAACTCGCCGAGCAGACCACATTCCTGGAGGTGGCGCACCTGCTGGTCCGCGACAAGCTCCCAACGGTTACCCAGCTGAAGATGTGGCAGTCCGAAATCGCCGAGGCGTCCCCCATCCACGAGAACTTCCATAAGAGGATCCTGGAGGGCTTCCGGGACGACGCTCATGCCATGGGCGTCCTCATCTCTTCCATCGCCGCCATGTCGACCTTCTGGCCGGACAGCAAGGACATCGAGAACCCGGAGCAGCGTCGCGACGAAACCACCCGCCTCATCGCCAAGATGCCGACCATGGCGGCCAGCGCCCATCGGCGCAGCGTCGGCCTGCCGTACGTCTTCCCGGACCCGGAACTCGACTACACCTCGAACTTCCTCTCAATGATGTTCAAGCTGGGCGACTCGCCATACGAGGTGGACCCGGTACTGCGTGACGCCCTCGACATGCTCTTCGTGCTGCACGCCGACCACGAGCAGAACTGCTCGACCACGACGGCCCGCGTCGTGGGCAGCGCCCATGCCGATCCGTACGTCACGGTGGCGGCCGCCGCCGGCGCCCTCTACGGGCCGCGCCACGGCGGTGCCAACGAGGCCGTCCTGCGCATGCTCGAGGAGATCGCCGAGTTCGACAACGTCGACGACTTCATCGCCGGGGTGAAGACCGGTGACCGCAAGCTCATGGGCTTCGGCCACCGGGTGTACAAAAACTACGACCCGCGGGCCCGAATAGTGAAGGACACGGCCCACCGGGTCTTCGACGTCACGGGCATGAACCCGCTACTGGACATCGCCCTGAAGTTGGAGGAGGTGGCGCTGGCGGACCCCTACTTCGTGGACCGCAAGCTCTACCCGAACATCGACTTCTACTCGGGCCTCATCTACCAGTCCATGGGCTTCCCGGTGGAGATGTTCACCGTGCTGTTCACCATCGGTCGCACCCCGGGCTGGCTGGCCCACTGGGACGAGATGCTCTCGCAGGACTCCCGGATCGCCAGGCCACGCCAGCGCTACACCGGTCCGGCCGACCGGGATGTTCCCTCCATCGACGTTCGCTGAACGCCAGGAACGAGTCGCTGACCCGCTCCTCAGCCAGCGGCCACGTCCAGGGCGATCTTGCCCACGCTGGCGTTCGTCTCCATGTAAGCGTGCGCCTCGGCGACGTCGGCCAACCGGTACCGGCGATCCACCACCACCTGGAGGCTGCCGTCCTCGAAGCCCGGCACGACCCGGTCCTCGAAGGCCCTGCTGAGGGCGACCTTCTCCTCCAGCGAGCGGGCCCGCAGCGTCGTGCCGACCAGCCTTGCCCGCTTGACCAGCAGCTTTCCCAGGCCGAAGGTGGCATTTCCGCCGCCCATCAGGCCCACCTGCATGATCGTGCCACCGACCGCCAGGGCATCGGCGTTGCGGTCCAGATAGTCACCACCGATCACGTCCAGCACGACGTCGGCGCCGTGCCCGCTAGTCGCCTCGGCCACCACGGACACCCAGTCCTGCGACGCGTAGTCGACCGCACGATCCGCGCCCAACTCCAGGCAACGGGCGACCTTCCCGGCCGAGGCGGTGACCACGACGGTGGCCCCGAGCATGCGGCAGAGCTGTATGGCCGCCGTGCCCACACCGGACGCCCCGGCATGCACCAGCGCCGTACCGCCCTCCTCCAGCCCGCCCTGGAGCACGAGGGCATCCCATGCCGTAATGAACACCTCCGGTAGCGCACCTGCCACCTCGAGGGAGGTTCCGACCGGCACGCGCACCGCCTGGTCGGCATGCACCACGAGGCGTTCCGCGTGGGCAGCGCCGCCCGTGATGCCCATCACAGCGTCGCCCCCGGACCACCGCGAGACGCCCTCGCCGACGGCGGACACCCTCCCGGCGAACTCCAGCCCAGGCACCTCGTGCTCCATCTGTGGCCCCGGGTACAGGCCCATGCGCTGCAGAAGGTCGGCACGGTTCAGGGCACTGGCTGCCACGTCGACCAGCACCTCACCCGGACCGGGGACCGGCTCCGGCACGTCCATCACCCTAAGCACCTCCGGCCCGCCGTATCCGGTGATTACCGCTGCACGCATCAGCAGCTCTTCTTCAGCTCGGAATAGGCCACGCCCTTGTCCACCCGGGGTTCACCGGGCAGCCCCAGAACGCGCTCGCCGACGATGTTGCGCTGCACCTCGTCGGTTCCGCCACGGATCGACATGGACGGAGCGGTCAGGAACTCGAGGTGTCCCGGTGAATCCGAGAGCATCCCGGTGGCACCGCCGAGGTTCTTGCCCAGGTAGGCACGGGCCTTGAACGCCGACACGCTGCGGAGTTTGGCCATGGACCCCTCCGGACCCGGTGCCGAACCATCGGAGAGGGCGGCGGCCCTCGCAGTGGCCATCTGGTTCACGCGGTACATGACGAACGACCGCATCGCTGCCTGGCGTTCCACCGGACCATCCAGCCGACCGGCGTCGCGCCACTCCTCCAACCAGGAGGGCAGCCCGACCTTCTCGGCGTCGCCACCTCCGAACGCCCGACCCCCGATGGTGGCCCGCTCGTGGGCCAGCGTCTCGACCGTCAGCCCCCAACCGGCCCCCAGGTCACCGATGCGGTCGGCGTCGGGAACCCGGACGTCGGATACGAACACCTCGGTGAAGTGGTGGTCACCGTTGATCTGCACCAGCGGTCGTACCTCGACGCCAGGCGCCGACATCTCCACGGCGAACATGGTCAGGCCACGGTGCTTGGCCAGCGAGGAATCGGTCCGGGCCAGGCACATGCCCCACCTGGCGTAGGCGCCACGCGAGGTCCATACCTTGGAGCCGTTCAGGATCCACTCGTCACCGTCGCGCTCGGCCCGCATTCCTGCGTTGGCCAGGTCCGATCCGGCATCCGGCTCAGAGAACATCTGGCACCAGATCTCCGAGCCGTCGGCGATCGGTCGCAGCCACCGGCCCTGCTGGGCGGGGGTGCCCCGGTCTAGGAGTACCGGTCCAACGAGGTTCAGGCCAA
>ENA-OSET01001502-OSET01001502.1-sediment-metagenome-genome-assembly--contig:-NODE-1502-length-24177-cov-6.209295_pt1 | contig 24177 bp, 23 predicted proteins | sample MGYA00237882_ERZ534229 | MGnify/ENA primary metagenome ERZ534229 (study PRJEB26408, sample SAMN06266212) | sediment metagenome | isolation source: Hudson Canyon methane seep mesocosm | place... | reverse complement strand
CTATGCCCTGCAATATAGATTTTACTTTCTTTTTCCATCTTACTCAAAATAATTCATAATGGTATAGCCCCCATCCTTCAAGTACTGGTCTTTCGTCATCAATTTCAAATCTGATTCCATCATTTCATTTATCAATTGTTCCAAGTTATATTCTGGAATCCAACCTAATTGAGTATTTGCTTTTGTTGGATCTCCAATCAATAAATCAACCTCAGTTGGTCTGAAATAGGTTGGATCAACAGAAACTACATCTTTTCCTATCTCAACTTGGTATTTAGGATTAGAACAAGACACAACAATACCTTTCTCATCTTTACCTTCACCTTTAAATGTTAATTCTACTCCTGCATGAGCAAAAGACATTTTTACAAAATCACGAACTGTAGTCGTTTTACCTGTTGCAATTACCCAATCTTCAGCAACTTCTGTTTGTAATATCATCCACATCATACGCACATAATCCTTAGCATGCCCCCAATCCCTTTTGGCATCTAAATTTCCTAAGTATAATTTATCCTGTAATCCTAATACAATTTTTGATGCAGCACGAGTAATTTTACGAGTAACAAAAGTTTCCCCTCTAACGGGCGACTCATGGTTGAATAAAATCCCATTACAAGCAAACATACCATAGGCCTCACGATAATTAACTGTAATCCAATAGGCATACATCTTTGCAACTCCATAAGGACTTCTAGGGTAAAAAGGAGTTGATTCAGATTGAGGAACTTCTTGTGCTTTTCCAAATAACTCAGAAGTTGAGGCTTGATAAACTTTTGTTTTCTCTGTTAAACCCAATAGTCGAATAGCCTCTAAAATTCTTAAAGTTCCCATTCCATCAGTATTTGCAACATATTCAGGAATTTGAAAAGAAACATGCACATGACTCATGGCTGCCAAATTATAAATTTCATCTGGCTTCACTTCCTTAATAATTTTTGTCAAATTCATGGAATCTGTCATATCACCATAATGCAAAATCAAATTCCTATTTTCAATATGCGGGTCTTGATATAAATGCTCAATCCTATCTGTATTAAAAGAAGATGCTCTTCTTTTAATTCCATGAACTTTATATCCTTTCTTTAATAAGAACTCGGCCAGATAAGAACCATCTTGTCCTGTTATACCTGTAATAAGTGCTACTTTACTTTTCATTTTCTAAAATTTGATGTAAAGGTAGGGAATATTATTTAGCCCTGAAAAATTCTTTAACAACTAACAAAATAAACTTTGTATTTCCAATTAAATAGCGTTTCCACATTCTTTTTGGTTCTTGAATAACTCGATACAACCATTCCATTCCAAAGTTTTGCATCCATAATGGCGCACGCTTTACCTTTCCAGCAATAACATCAAAACTACCCCCTACTCCCATTATAAAATTTACATTTTGTAACTGATTCTTATATGTGTTTAGAAATATCTCTTTTCTAGGAGAGGTTATGGCTACAAACAACATATTTGCTCCACTTTCTGCAATCTGCTTTGCAATTTGTTCTTCATCTCCTTTTTCAAAATAACCATTTCTATATCCTGCAATAATATTTTCTGAATATTGCTTTTTATAAATATTTACCAATTTAGTAACAACTTCTTCTGTCGCACCAAAGAAGTAACATTTATAGCCTTTTTCAAATGAGCGTTTTACCAATTCTTCCATCAAATCTATACCAGAAACTCGTTCGGGTAATTTTTGACCTAACAGATTTGCTGCCCAAACCACTGCTTTTCCGTCTGCATTAATAATATCAGCATCTATTACACTTTTTTTCAATTCTTTGTCAGTTTGCATCAAGACTACTTTGCCCGCATTTACGACAGTATGGTGTATTTGATTTTTATCTGCAATTGCTTTTTCTACTCTCTGCAAAGTTTCTTGCATTGAAATTGCATCAATAGGAATGTTAAGGAAATTAATTTTTTTATGCATTGTAATTTGAATAAGTAGTAAAAAGACTATCATTCCTTCTTGTACTGATGAAAGTCTCTAAGGAATTTAATGAAAAAGGAGTGAATGCCTTTGGGTGTCCAATTAACACTAATTGTTCTTTATTTTGTTTTGCACATCTGTTTAATAAAGATGCTTTATAGCCATCAATAGAGGCAACAGAATAGGATGGCTTAAGCAATAGTTCTAATATTTGTTTTTTAGAGTTAGTTATTGCAGAACCATCTCCTATTGCTTTGTGATTGTCTCCTCCAAATAACTTATTAAAAATAAATTTAAAATAAAAGAAAGGAGTTGTTTTAACTGCTGAAATTGGGATTTCTAAAAAACATCCATCTTCCTCTTCAATTAATGGATCGTTAGAAAATCTCCAATTATCTTCTTGTGAAGCATCAGTAAAATCAAATGATTTTTCAGGAGTAGTATTTTTACCATTATAATAAACTGTACTATCGATACGGATTCCATACTTTTTTAGAGCATTCGCCATTTTATCAAATGGCTGAATACACCAACCTCCCGCCCTGAATACTGTGGGCTTTATATTTGTGATTTCTTCTAGAACAATACTGTACCGCCTTACAACATCATCAATTTCTATTTCAGAGAAATCAGATAATTTATACCGATTAGTATTAAAAACCCATTGTTTCCCATCATAAATACTATCTTCCCAATGGGGGTGAATATGCAATTGAATATCATGTCCTACTTTGGATAGTTTGTGGATTTGTTGAGTAATTAAATCATAATCTTTTTTCAAACCTTCAAAGTTTTGCATGTATTCTTTTAGCTTTAAAATATAACCAGAATCCACAAAAAAAGATGCTTTAATATTATGCTTATCTAATATTACAAGTAAATTTTCAGTAGGTTCAATAATCGTTTTCTCTATTGATCCTGATTTTCCAAAAAACAACTCATAATCTAATGTAATTAATATTTTTCTCACAACTTATATCTATTTAAAAACATAATAGGAAAAGCAAGAATATAATAACTAACCCTTGCTACTAAGGAAAATTTATCCTCCCAACTTACATCTTTTCTAAAATAAATTTCTTTATTTTTCTTTAACCTATTTCCACCAACAATATGCCCTAACGAAAACGGTTGTTTGTCTATAATTTTATTTTTTACATCTGTTAAATCCAATTTTAAAAATGTTTCTAGTCTTGAAAAAACTTGCAAAGGATTATTAACTAAATCCTCATATCTAATTTTCACAACCTTTTTTCTTAGTAAAATTTTAGCAACAAATTCTGAAACACTATTTACAACTAAATAATATACAATAGTACTCAGTGGTAATTTTGAAGTTTGCACATTTTTAGAAAAAGAGTTTATCACTCCTCTAACATCACGCACTACATAAATCACTTTTAAATCTATATTCTCTAACTTATCTAATGCTAATGCTCTTCCAATATATTTTGAGGAATCAAGCAGTATAGTTTTTTCACCATCTAACTGAATGGTGTTTAATAATTGTTGATGAATCTCTATATATTCCTCTATTTCTTTTTTGCTAAATAGTTGTAAAATATGCTTAAAAATACTAGAATGAGATTCAAACTTTTCTGATAAAATTCTATTTTTTGTAGAAGATTGAATTAAATTATTAGAAATTTTGTTATCCCAATACTCACATTTTAGCAATTGATCACCACAAGAACATTCTTTTCGATCCTCTAAATGCTCAAAAAACTGATGCATTTCTCCAATATTTTGAATCTCATTATTATTACCCAAAAAAGTAGCAAGAGCTGTTGTACCGCTTCTCCCAGCTCCCATTATGTAGATTAGAGTATTTTTTTGCACTAATTTCTTTTCTTGATTAATTTTGCAGGGACACCTCCCATTACAGAATATGCTGCTACATCCTTTGTTACAACAGAGCCAGCTCCAATAATACTCCCCTTTCCTATTTTAATTCCTGGCATTACAATTGCATTTCTTCCAATCCAAACATCATCCTCAATTATTACTTTCAAGCCCTTTTCTTTTTCCACTGTACTCATAAGGATATCAGTTGTATTTACCTCCTTTTTATTGGATATAAGTGCAACATAAGGTGCTATCATGACATTATCGCCTATTATAGCTCCTTGTAAGAATGCATGTTCATTTATTTGGCAATCTTTACCAATACTTACAGCTCCCAGTCCACCTAAATATACATTATTCTGGAATCTTGCTGACTTACTTCTTTTCATAATTCCTAGAACATTACACACATAAATTGTTCTAATCCAATTCGTTAGTTTTATATACCTAGAATGTGGCAAATGCATAATAATTGCATAATAAAAGATGTAGTAAATTTTCTTAATCATTTTTATAAATATTAATTAATTTTTTAATAACATTTTCTAAAGTATATTTCTTATTTGACTCTTTTGCGAATTCACTATACAAAAGATAACTATCTTCAGAAAAATTATTTAATTCAAGAATCTTATCAGATAAGTCATTAATATTTCCTAATTCTACAAGCCATCCATTTTCGTTATGTGTTATTTGTTCACTAAATTGCGGGATATCAGACGCTAAAACAGGAATGCCGCAATACATTGCTTCTAATGTAGAAGTAGGAAACCCTTCACTTCTTGAATGCGTCAATAAGAACCTAGATGAGTTGTATAGATCTGCAAGTTCTTTATGTGTTTTAGCTCCTAGAATATCAACATTAAATCCATCTTCTTTTAATTTAAATAATTCGTTGTAGTATTCTCCAGAACCTACAAAACAAAATGAAATATTCTGTCCATTATTTTTAAGAAGTTGGATTGTCTTGATAATAATGTCAATACCTTTAACATTATAAAAAGATCCAACATAGATAAAATCATACTTTGTTTCTACATTTGGGTTGTCAAAGAAGACTGTATTATCGACACCTACTGGTAAAATATAATTTCCTTTGACGTTTAGCTTTTGCTCCATAATATTCTTCACTTCTTGACCAACTGGTATAAAATCATCTATCTTTTTGGCTAAAAATCTAAAAAATGATAATAGCATCTTGCTTGTTCTAAGTCTAATAATATCTTGACCATGAAATGTAACTATAAACTTACTCTTTGGATAAATTATTTTATATGGTAAAAATACAATTGATAAATAAAAATAATGGAAATGAATAATATCATATCTTTTAAAGTAGCTTGGAAGTAAATAAAGAATAAACCTAATATATTTCAATACTGACCCAAATCCCTTAGTAAAGGTGCGCTTCATATATTTTATCTCAACACTTTCTTCCCCAAACATATTTCTCAATGCTTCATATTGATTCTTTACAAAAATTCCTGAGTAAGGTTTTTGTTTTGAAGGATACATATTAGAGATAATTAATATTCTCATTTTGATGCGAGATTGTTTGGGTTAAGATTCAAAGCCAATGCGAATAGTAATGCTTGAAACCCATTCATAATTGTTGGATTAGTAAAAGAAAAAATAATAACAGACAGTAAAACTAATAAATAATAACTACTATTATTATTTATTGATTTATACATCTTATAGAGTAAAAAAGAGAACACTAAAATTCCAATAACTCCAAATTCAGCTAATATTGAAGCAAAATTACTATCAAAAATTGCCGTCATACCAGCTTTATCAAAACCACTAAAATTAATCCCTAATTGACTATAAACTGGGCTATTAACCGAAAGAGTACTACCAAAAGTTGCAGCCCCAGAGCCAATTGGGAAATGCATAGATGCTAGTTTGAGTGAATTAAACAAGATAATTCCTCTTGCATACATAGAGTCATTATTAATATCAGTAATATTTGTTATCGTTTTTTGTATAATTTCTGTATCTCTTAAAATTATCATTACAGAAAAAACAACAAGAAAAATAGAAAAAAGTCCAATGTATTTGATAACTCCTGAATATTTATCTTTTAATAAAACAATATACACAAAAGGCACAATTAATAAAGCTGTTCTTGTGCCTGATAATAGGCATAAACAGATAAAAACAAAAGAAATAACCGACACCATTAAAAACCCCTTCTTATTGGAGGAAAACACAAAATACAAATACATAATAAGAAAAGAAATTCCCAAATTATTTGCTGATAATTGAACCCCATTCATTCTTAATAAATCAAAACGGTATTTTATTGGTATCTCAAAGAAGGTGTTAAAATAATCATATAAAATAAGGTTTGAGAACAGTCCTAAAAATGTGATTATTATAAATCCAAAGAAAGTAACTCTTAGTAATTTATTGTCATTAAAAAAAAGCATCTTAAGCACAAGAAAATAAAAGAACAATTTAAGGTGAATAAAAACTTGTATGATTGATTCTTTTGTGAAATATTTACTTAAAACACTTATAGCAAGCAATACAAATAATCCTAGTAGTAGTTGCCATGAAAATTTATTGAAAGTTGTGCGAATAAATAATTGCATCATTATCATAAAAACAGAAAACATTAGAAGCAGCTCATCTAAGAAACCGAAAATATACGTTTCAAAAATATTATCGAAAAACTTGGAGAACAAGGAAATAAGTATTACGAATGCAAACAATATTTTAAGTAATTTCTCTGACATATCAATGGGTTCAATATAAAATCTTCCAATTACTTAAATCAACATTTAGTATCTTCTCTAACTCTTCTGTGTCTTTTAAAAAATATTTTGATAATATTTTTCTATCAGTTTCAGATAGCTCATATCTTTCATTTTTCCCTCCTTTCTTAGTGTTCAATTCTTTAAGCTTCCATCTTAACTCTGTTCTTTTATGCAAAGGAAGAAATGGATCTATTAAATTATCAACTATAAATTTTCTTAAGTTATTTTTTTTAAAAAATATAGATTGCAAAAAATCACTTCTAACCTTTCCTGTTTTGTTTTTTATTTTAAAATCAGGAATAAAATTATCTGCGATATCTAAGAATCTATAAATATCTTTAATTATCCTTTCCTTATTTAATGTTAAATCTTCAAAATAACAAACATGTAGTTGTTCAGGTTTAAAATATTTATAAAATTCTTGCAGTTGTTTTGCGTACAAACCATGTTCAATATAAGTCAATCCATGTCTTATAACAAAATCATTACTATTTTCTCTTTCTTTTCTTTTCTCTATTGATGCAACAAGTATATCATCTTCATCTTCTAAATGCATTTTCTTAAAATAATTAAATGATGAAAAGAGTCTATCAACTGGATTTCTTAATATTAGAATGAATTTAGGATTAGGGATGTCTTTTTGAATCCTTTTTAAACCAACTGTATTAAAAATATATTGCACATTACCATGAAAAACAATCTTTTCATTTTTGAAATAAGAAGAAAAAATTCTACTTAGGTAGTCTAAACCTTTATTGTAAAATTTATTATTAATAAAAAATGGAAAATCTTTTACAGATACATTTCCACAAACTTCAGGATGTTGAGAAATCCAATCATATAATGATGAAGTTCCAGCTTTTTGAACACCTATTAAAATTGTATTTGGTAATGGCATTAAATGGTAATAAAAGTTAAAACATTATATTCTTTATAAATATAGTATACAGATGAAAGATTCCAAATCAACAAACTAAAAGCACTTGCTATGGCTGCTCCTTCAATACCATAACTAGGTATTAATAATAAATTCAGTATCACATTGCACACTAATGATAGAAGTAGAATATTTTGAAACACTTTTTCTTTACCAGTCATCTGCAAGATATAACCAACCGATCCCGACATTGCATTAGCCACTTGACCAACTAATAAAATAAGTAATGTGGTTTTTGCAATTGTAAATTCAGTACCAAAAAAGGATAATAGAAATTCAGGGAAAAGAAATAAAATGATTAAAATAGGTAATGTGCTAAAAAATATAATTCTAGTAGATTGCTTAATCAATTTTCGAAACTCATCCATCCTATCATTATTAAATGTTTCTGATATTTTTGGTGCAACAATGCTGTTTACTGCTCCTAGTACAATACCAGTAGTCATAGCTAATTTTAATGCCACATTATAAATACCCACATCTACTTCTGCTTTAAATATCCCTATCATAATCGTATCGGACCATGCCATTAATAATAATACAGAAGAAGATAACATCATTGGAAAAGAAGTTCTTATTATCTCTTTATTGGTAAATATTCTTTTTGATTGTATTCCTCTAAACTTCTTGAAAATAGAAAGTAAACTCACAATCATAACCAAAACAACAGCAAAAGTAAAGGCATAAACAGGAGCACTAAATTGATCAAAATTGTAAAACTTGGTCAGTAAAAGAAAGAAAATAATGGCAAATAGAAATTTGGACACATGCTGAAAAAAAGCAAATTCCTTAATTTTTTTCAATCCTCTAAAAGTTTGCACATTGATATGAATGATAGTAAAGGGTACAAGTCCAAAGGAAATTATTTTAAAATAGGGCGTTAAGTGTGGTTTGCGAAAGACTAATTCAGCTACTATATCTGAGAAGAGAAACAATAATACTGAAAAGAGGATTGATAAAAACAAAACAAGTGAAATGCCTTGAAAATAAATTCCTTTGACTTCTTCCATCTTCCCTTTAAACTGTGCCACAAACCTTAATAAAGCTGTGTCTACACCAAACCTACTTAAAATTGATGTGATATTCAAAAGCGCCATACAAAGTGCGAAAATACCCCAAGCTTCTGCCCCTGACGTTCTGGTTACCAGCAGAAGAAAAAGATAACCTAAAAAAGAGCCGATAATTTTAAAAACAAAAGCGGAGGATCCTTTGCTTAAAATCTCATTCTCTTTAAATTTATTGATTAACTTTTTCAATGAATTACTTTTTAACCCCACAAAAATCTAATTCTATAGCTTCCGTTTTGAATCTTTTAAACTCTTTATGAGCTACCAAATACGCAACTATATCCGCTTTTGAATTTACATTTTGGAAATCTGTTAAATCATACTTATTACTTTCCTCCAAATTTGGTTCAACTAAAAGTAAATTATACTTTCCATTTGATAATAAGGTATCTGCAACTAATAAAGCAGGTGATTCTCTTAAATCATCAATATCTGGTTTAAAAGCCATGCCCATTAATGCAATAATTGGTTTTCTATTATTATCCAATTCAAACTGTAAAGCAGTAGATGTTATTTTCTCAATTACCCATTCTGTTTTATAATTATTTATTTCTCTTGCATTTCTTATGATAACAGCTTCTTTCTTAAATTCTGAAACAATAAACCAAGGATCAACAGCAATACAATGCCCGCCAACTCCTGTTCCCGGCTGTAAAATATTCACTCTAGGATGCTTATTTGCTAAATGAATTAACTCCCAAACATTTATTTCTGCTTTATCACAAATCATACTCAATTCATTAGCAAAAGCAATACTCACATCTCTTGACGAGTTTTCTACCAATTTACACATTTCAGCTGTTTTAGCATTTGTTGGATGCAATTCACCTTTCACAAAATGACGATAAAAATTTTGTGCTGCTGTTGTTGATTTTTCATCCAAACCACCAATTACTCTATCGTTATGTTCCAATTCATAAATTACTTTTCCAGGAAGCACTCTCTCAGGACAATAAGCAATATTTATTTTTCCTTTAAGTTCTGGTCTTTCCTCAAAAATAATTTTAGCCATTTTATCAGTAGTTCCCACCGGGCTAGTAGATTCAATAATAAATAGATCTCCACTTTTCAGATTTGGCAATATCATCCTTGTAGCAGATTCCACATATTTCAAATCCGGCTCATGATCTCCTTTAAAAGGGGTGGGAACTGCAATTAAATATACATCTGCCGTATCAACAGTAGTACTAGCTTTTAACAATCCTCTTTCCACTACATGTTTTACCAGCCCATCTAGTGCAGGTTCTACGATATGAATTTTACCATCATTAATAGTATCAACAACAGATTGATTTACATCAATCCCTTGAACTTTAATTCCTCTACTTGCAATTAAGGCTGCTGTCGGCAAACCGATATAACCCAAGCCCATCATTACTACTTTCAAATCTGTCATTTTATTTTTTTGATAAAAATTCTACAATTCGTTTACTTGCCTTCCCGTCACCATAAGGATTGTGCAATTTACTCATACTCTCGTATTTTTCGGAATCTTGTAAAAGTGCATTTGCCTCTTCAACTATTTTTTCCACATTAGTACCTACCAAAATCACTGTTCCTGCTTCAACTGCTTCTGGTCTTTCAGTAGTTTCACGCATTACCAATACCGGTTTACCCAGTGATGGCGCTTCTTCCTGTACTCCTCCACTATCAGTAATAATTAATTTTGATTTTTCCATTAACCACAAAAATGCTTCATAAGGTAATGGGGATATTAAATCAATATTTTCCACATCTGATAAAATTGCATTCACTGGCTTTTGCACATTTGGGTTCAAATGCACAGGATAGATAATCTGTACATTATTTTCTACTGCAATTTCTTTTAAAGCCTTACAGATATTCAAAAATCCTTCTCCATGATTTTCTCTTCTATGCCCAGTTACTAAAATTAAATCCTTATCCGAATCAACTAAATTTTTAAGCATATTAATTTGCTCATTATCAATACTCTTTACTTTCTCAACTCCATCTAAAAGCGCATCAATAACCGTATTTCCTGTAACTAAAATTCCATCTTCTGATATATTTTCATTCAATAAATTTTGTTTGGATTGCTCAGTTGGCGCAAAATGAAAATCAGCAATTCTTCCAGTAATACTTCTGTTAATTTCTTCTGGGAAAGGCGCATATTTATTAAATGTTCTTAACCCTGCCTCAACATGACAAACATTTGCTCCAGAATAAAAACCTGCAATACTTGCCGCCATTGTAGTGGTTGTATCTCCATGCACAAATACGAAATCAGGAACAAATTCTTCCAAAACTGGCTTTAAACCATTAATTATTTCCCCTGTCAAATTATACAAATTTTGATTAGGCTTCATTAAATCTAAATCATAATCAGGTGTAATATCAAAAAACTCCAAAACTTGATCGAGCATTTCTCTATGCTGTGCAGTTACACAAACCTTAGTTTCAAAATTATTACAATCTTTAAATGCTTTTACAACTGGCGCCATTTTAATAGCTTCTGGTCTTGTGCCAAATACAATCAATACTTTTTTCATTTTTTTCTTTAATCAACTAGTTCATTAAACTTAAATTCTAACTCTCTTTCTTTATTTGCAAAGAAATTATACAATTTATTAAAAAGTGGTAATTCTTTTGTCACATCTTCTTCTATCAAATCATGCAACATCTCTACAGCATTCAATCCTTCTAATATTACAGCATTGGATTTATAATCCGCACTAAAAAAACCTTTTCCAATCAACAAACCTAGGGTTCTATTTCTACTCAAATCATTTAATGAAGTCAAACATAAATCACCAAAACCACAAGCTAAAAACAAGGTATCACCTGAACCACCCAAGGATCTTAACAAAACTCTAACTTCTGAAAATGCTTTAGTCAATATCATAAAACGAGTATTTGGTGAATTATATTTAGCATCTACAACACCAAGTACAACAGCATAAATATTCTTTAACACACTAAGTAATTCTACACCTCTTATATCAGTTGTACAATCAATATGTAGTGCGGTATTCTTTACAATTTTATTTACAGTTTCGTATTGCTGTTTTGTAGTGTACCCAAGGGTAAGTAAAGTATCAGCATGTTCCATAACCTCAACAGCAAATGAGGGTCCTTTTAATGTTACAACATTTTCTGTATCTAATTCTTTTTTTACACTTTCCACAATAGTCCCCCCTCCTTCAAACAAACCTTTAGATAAGTTCACAAACAATGCATCATCTTTAAAAAAAGATTTTAACGCGATTAAATTTTCTATTATAACTGATGAAGGAAGAGCAATGAAAAATATATCTGCATCTCTAATAAATTCTTTATCAGAACTTGCTTTTAAATGTTTTGTAAGATGTTTATTTGGAAAGCAAGATTTATTTGTTTGAAATTGATTTATCTCTTCAACTTTCTCTTGATTTCTAGAAAATAAAGTCACCTTATTTTCAGTATTTACTGAGAGTTCGTTTGCAATTGCAGTTCCAAAAGTACCTGCACCAAGTACTAAAATATTCATACTACAAAAATAAAAGGATTATACTACTTCTGAGGTGTATCCATCAACATATTTCAACAAGAGTTCTTTAACAACCTTTTCATCTTGATTTTCTCTAGCAGATTTAATTGTATTAACACAAATACTCACTTCATCAAAGGTCAATTTACTCTCTTTAGCTTGCATAATCCTGGGATGTTCTGATTGAACTACATCATTACCAATCAATAACTCTTCATATAATTTTTCCCCAGGTCTAAGCCCAGTAAATTCTACTCTTATATCTCCATCAGGGTTTTCATTATCAATAGGTGTAAGCCCACTTAAGTGAATCATTTTATAAGCTAAATCAATAATTTTAATTGGCTCACCCATATCTAAAACAAAAACATCTCCTCCTTTTGCCATAGCTCCTGCTTGTAAAACCAGTTCAACTGATTCTGGGATTGACATAAAATATCTTGTTATGCTCCTATGAGTTACAGTAACAGGCCCTCCTTTTTTTATTTGATTTCTGAACAGTGGCACTACTGAGCCAGCTGAATCTAATACATTACCAAAACGAACCATTGAAAAACATGTGTTGCTTTTCTCTGAAAATGCTTGCAATACTAATTCTGACATTCTCTTTGAGGCTCCCATCACGTTTGTAGGTCGGACTGCTTTATCTGTAGAAACAAGAACCAAATTTTCCACATTTAATTCATCAGCGACTTTTGCGACATTAAAAGTCCCAACAACATTATTATAGGCACCCGAAACAACATTCATTTCAACCATAGGAACATGCTTATAAGCGGCCGCATGATAAATTGTATCAATCTTATTTATTTCAACAATCTTTAGTAACTGATGGTAATTTGTAACCGTACAAAGTGATGGAATCAAATCAATTGAAAACCCTTTACTAACAAGCTCTAAATGTATATTGTATAAATTAAATTCTGAGTTATCTAACAGAACAACCTTGTTTGGGGAAAGCTTCATAATCTGTCTTGAAAGCTCAGAACCAATACTTCCTCCAGCACCAGTAATCAAAATATTTTTTCCAAAAATATTTCTTTTTAGTAAATCTTTCTTTGGAGAAACTACTGTCCTTCCCAAGATATCACCAACCTCAACATGTTTTATATTATCAATAGAAACTACCCCATTTACTATATTGTCCATTGAAGGTAATACCTTAACCTCAATAGGATGTTTTGATAGTTTCTTTAGTATTAGCGTTCTTTCTTTTATACTTGCAGAAGGGACAGCAAAAAGCAAAACTTTTGCGTCTTTATTTTTAATAAGATTCTCAATCGTACTAAATGGGAATACCTCTAAAAAATTAAGAATAGTACCTTGCTTTGTTTTGTCATCATCAATAAAGGCAATTGGCGCATAAACAGAGCTTTTTTTCAAACTTTCAACAAGCTGAACTCCTGCATTTCCCGCTCCATAAATAATAGTCTGTTTTCTAGAATTTACAAAACTATCCCAAGAATACAGATAACCCTTAAACAAGAAACGACTTGAAATAATAAAGATATTTATTATAAACCAAAATATTGGTATCACTGATCTTGGTAAATCTGATTCACGAAAAAACATCATAAAAAACCCTACAACTAAACACGAAATGGTTGTAGCTTGAAAAGTTGTAGTTATAACTTTAATTCCAATATATTGCAAAACTGCACGATACAAGCCTAACTTCACAAAAAGCGGAAGCATTACTACTGGGATTACAATAAACAACCACCATGACTCAAAAATATAATCTGAGGGAAAAACCTCTCCAATTCTTAAAACAAATGCCAACCACAAAGCAAAAAGCAATGTAATAATATCAACAAACAACATAATAAGTTGTTTGTAAATTCTTTCAAGGTTTTGCAATCTAAACTTCATATAATTTTTTAATTCCGCCTACAATCCTTCTTAAATCTTTCTCAGTCATATTGGTTCCAGAAGGCAAGCATAATCCTCTATTAAATAAATCACCAGAAACTCCATTTACATAAGCTTTACAACTTTTAAATACTGGTTGCAAATGCATTGGCTTCCATAATGGACGACTCTCAATATTATCTTTTTCCAGATGTAAACGTAATTGTTCTCTATCTATTGCACTATTTTCATCTATCAAAATTGTTGTTAGCCAATAATTAGAAAAACTACCTACACTTTCATCTAAAAAAGCAATCTCTTTAATTCCAGAAAGTTCAGTTTTATAAAAATTATAAATTTCTCTCTTTCTTATAATTCTATCATTAAGCACCTCTAATTGTCCGACTCCAATTGCAGCACACACATTACTCATCCTATAATTATACCCAATTTGGGAATGCTCATAATGAGGCGCCTCATCTCTTGCTTGAGTTGCTAAAAATTTAGCCTTATTAATTATTTCAGCATCATCACATACTAATGCTCCTCCTCCAGAAGTTGTTATAATTTTATTCCCATTAAAAGAATAAATTCCAATCTTCCCGAAAGTACCTAATTGCTGATTATTATATTTGGAACCAAGGGCTTCAGCTGCATCTTCAATTACAGGAATATCATAATTATCTGCAAGTTTCATAATTTCATCAAGTTTTGCAGGCATTCCATATAGATGAACTAAAACTATTGCTTTCGGTTTTTTATTATCCGAAATACCATCATTAATAGCTTGTTCCATAAGAGTTGGACACATATTCCAACTATCTTTTTCGCTATCAATAAAGATTGGGTGTGCTCCTAAATACTTAATAGGATTTGCTGATGCCGAAAAAGTGAATGAAGCACAAATTATATCATCATTTTTTTTAACTCCCAATAAGATTAACGCTAAATGTATTGCAGATGTACCGCTACTTAAAGCAGCAATTTTTCTTCCTTCAGACATATCTGATAAGTTATTTTCAAATTTACTGATATGTGGGCCGAATGATGACACCCAATCAATACTGAATCCTTTTTTAATAACCTCCAATTCTTGAACACTTATATCTGGAGCTGCCAACCTAATTCTTAGCAAATCATCAGAAGAAAAACTAGCTCTAAAAATTGTTGCAAAAATTAATTTTAAATCAACAAGCAAATTTCGATTGTAATAATAGTCAAGATTAATTTTAACTTTATCCTTAAATATCACTTCATAATGATAAGTCTCAGGATCATCTTGATGCATTAAAATTTGTTCTTCATTTGCATACTTTAAACTAGCCGGACCTGTAATACCTGGCCTCAAATTAAGAATCTTTTTATCCTCTCCTTGTAATAACAATAAATAATCTGGTAGATCTGGCCTTGGTCCTACTAAGCTCATTTCACCAATCAGCACATTCCATAAAGCTGGAAGCTCATCTATTTTATATTTACGAATAAAGGCTCCAAATTTTGTAATTCGAACATCTCCTTTTACTGTCACAGTATTGCTATCACCATGATTAGCAACCATACTCCTGAATTTAATAATAGTAAATAATTTTGCATGTCTTCCAGCTCGTTTTTGAGTGTAAAAAATAGGCCCCTTTGATGTGGTTTTTATCAAAAAAGATACAATTAAAAACAAGGGGAATAAAATAATAATCCCTAAAAATGCACTCACAAAATCAAAAAGTCTTTTAATCATTATATCCTTTTTAAAAGTGCGTTAAAAATATAATTTATTATGCAACAAGAACTCTTAATTACACTCAATTTTTCTGAATCTCTATATGCGCGCCAAACCCCTCTAATAACTTTAAGTTTATTTGATCTTCCAACAATTCGATAGTAAGCAAGGCTTTTTTCAATTCCATAAGCATCAAATCCATTTCTCATTATTGACAGCCAAAGCTATTTATTTTTTTGATTATTGTTTCATTAATCATTTTTTAATTTTTTCAATTGCTTTAATCATTCTTTCGGATAGTATGTTTTTATCAAAGTTACGCCTTGCAAATTCAAGTCCTCTTTTCCCAATTTCTTCAGCTTCAATTTCGTTGTCAGCTAGAAAGACTAATTTATCAAATAGCTCATCTTCTTTTGTTGGACTAACTGTAAAGCCTGATTGACTTTCTTGTAACATTTTTTTTATCCAACCGTTAGTAGTTTGAATTACTGGAATTGCAGCAGCCATACTTTCGAACAATTTATTTGGTGATGATGTAGATAATATTGGAGTGTCATTTAAAGGAATTATAGAAACTAATGCATTCTTGACATAGTTGACCAACTCAACTTTTGGCATTAATTCTAGAAACAGAATCGTATTCAACCCTTCAGATTTTTTTATGATTTCCTCTTTCTGCTGTCCATCACCAATCAAAAGAATAACAATATCGTCTCTTCCTTCTTCTCTCAATTTTTTTGCAGTTCTGTACAATAACTCCGAATTATTTACCATGCCAATATTTCCAGTATAAATCGCAAACTTTTTACCGACAAGCTGAGGATGAGTAATTATCTCCTTTGGAGAAGAAAAGAGTTTTATATTTGCTGAGTTCGTTACAGAAATGGCATTGGTTTTTGGAAACCTATCAGTAATATGCGATTTCATTCCTGGAGAAAGTGTTACAACTAAACTCGAACTCTTATAGCATTTCTTTTCAAAAGCATAGGACATTTTTTGAATAAACTTATTTTTTAAAATTCCTAATTCTATTGGTCCTTCTGGCCAAAGATCTCTTACTTCAAAAACAAACTTTTTTCTTCTAAATATTTTAGCTATCAAACCTGGGACTCCTACTGTAATAGGTCCTGAACTTGCAATTACTAAATCACATTTTAATGTTAAAGCATAAAAAATCGAAAAAAAAGTATAAACCAAAAAAGAATAAATTCTTCTGGTGAAGGAATGTTTATTATCTATTGAAACATTAATAATTTTCAAAGTAATACCATCAATCAATTGAGTTTCTAAAAATTTAGTAGCTCTTACATCAGATTTTGCATATGGACTCGTTATAACAATAACTTTATGACCTCTTTCAACCCAGTTCTTAGTAAATTCATATACACGTGTACCATATGAACCTTTTGGAGTTGTAAAGTATTGATAAAAATATACGATTGTCATTTAATCTTTTATTTTAGTTTGTAATTTATTTTTGACTGTTAGTGAAATTTTATCAGCTTGCAATCTATTGTTATAACCAAATGGGTAGGATAAAATAGTCCTTTCATTAGATTCGTTTTACAAGTGCATTAAACGCATAATTTAAAAAGCACCAACTACTATACAAAAAAGATAACTTTTCAACTTCACGATAGATCTTCCAAACATCCTTTGCTGCACGCCATTTACTAGAAGTATTAGAAGCTGAAACAATCCTATATCTTGCCAGATTCTCATCTAATCCATATGCATCAAATCCTCTTTTCATTATTAATAGCCAAAGAGCCATATCATGAGAAGACCTAATATTTGGCATTTCAAAATTTCCAGCTTTTTCTCTATCAATAACTACCGTCAAACAACCAATAATGGTATTTTTAAGATAAGCAGAATATGTTACAATCTTTGGAGCATGAATTATTGAATATAATTTTGATCCATCTTCTGACATAGGTTGATATGTAGAAAATGAGAATGCAATATCTTCTGTCTGCATAAAAGAGATTTGTTTCTCTAATTTTTCGAGTTCCCACAAATCATTTGAATCTAAGAAGGCTATATATTTTCCTTTAGCTTGTTGAATTGCAATATTTCTAGCCTCTGCAGCTCCAATATTTTTATCAAAATAAAATCCCTTAATTCTAGTGTCAGTATTTGTGAGATCTTGAATAATATTAGCGGAGGAATCTTTTGAACCATCATCTACAATAATCAATTCCCAATTCTCATATGTCTGTCTAAGAACAGAGTCAACAGTCTCTTTAATATATTTAGAAGAATTAAAAGATGGTGTTATTATGGAAACTAGATTATTCATAGAATTTATAAAAAACTTCTTCTTATTGTCTCTTGCTTAAGCACTGAAGATACTTTTTTTGCAAATGTATTATTAAAAAAGCCTATAATCGACTTCAGTGGATAAAGTAACAAAATTATTATTTTAAACTTATAACTATAAGATAAGTGTAATTTACAGTACGCTTTCCTGAATTGAAATTTCTGAATTAAAAACTCTTGAATATTAGTTTCATGAGAAATAGAACGAGCACCATCATTTACATATTGAAATTTCATTTCATTAAGATAGTAGTTATTCATTGAGAAAAACAATGCGTAACTAGGGTAATATTTAAGATACTTGGGATGGAATTTAATTGTAGAGTAATCACAGTAATCCTTTACAATTCTATTCTGACTATACCCTATAAGTTTACCATCAAAAAATACACCCCAAAACTCCCACTCTCTATCTAAGGTATCTAAATCATCAGCAAATTCTAAATTAGATTTGGGTTGCAAATGTGTATTGTAATTCTCAAATGCATATTTATAACATTCATAACCAATCTCTTTGATTTTATCTAAAGACACAACCTTTACTATACAATTTTTCAACCCTCTTCTTATTTTACTTCTAGTATTCTTACTGTAATCTTCAATTTTTAAATGCCTATCATTTATAACATACCAGAAATCTGTTTGCTTCTGACAATCAAAATTAGAGGTCCATCTTGCAAAATATGAATTATGCTCTTTAATCTTTTTTGCAATAACATTTTCTGAATCATTCACCAAGATATGTGGTGGCTGATCTGGTATTAAAGAACCATTGTATTTGCGCCATAATGTCATTCTAATTTATTAACTGAATTAAATAACTTAAAACATTAAATTGTAAATCTCTAAACTTATATCTAATCGTTTCTACAAAACCAAAACTAGCCCTTTCATTTGAAATTTCAAATCCTAATTTGCATAATTTACTTTTAGCTAAAGGATTCCATTTTCCTTTAACTACCCCATTAACAAAAGGAATCATATTTATTTTTGTTGAATAAAAATCTTGTATAGAAAAAGACCTAGCATTACCTTTTATCTCAAATTCCCAAGCAGTTTCCTCCTTTACTAACAAATTTAATAGCACGGATTTTTCCCAAAAAGACCAAATTGTAGAATTTTTATATTTTGTCTCCTTATTTTTTTTAAACAACATTTTATCAATTGTTTTACCACTAGATATAGATCGATAAAATTGAATGTAATTATATTTATTCCTTATACCAATTTTCATAAGATCCTCAATTGATTTATTATCAACTTTAGCAGTCAAAAACAAATCATCAAAAGTTAAAAGAACATATTTTTGATCAATCTTATTTAAACTTTTTATTAGATTATCAGACCATGAAACCTCATCTTCAATTTGTAATGAATTAAAAGATTCAGATTTAAATTTCTTAAAATTAGTTGAAAGATAAATGGGGATACTGATATCATTCCAAAACTTATTGTAAGATTGTTCTAATGGAAACCATAAATCTTCTGACTTATCATAAGTAGATATTATTAATGCTACATTATCCATTTGATTTCGTTAAAATGATTAATGGTTTGTTAATCAAAACCATGGAAATAATGATAAAAAGCAACCTAGAATCATTTAACATCCCGCTTACTAAAGAATTTAAACTTAAAAATATTAGTAAGTAAAATAAGAGAGGGTAAAGAGAATTTTCATCTTTATATTTAATCATTTTGACATAGCTAAGATGTATTATAAAAATAAATAGCAATACTAAAATAAACAAAACATGTAACCCATACTCACAAGCAACTTCTAAAAATAAATTATGAGGATATTCAAGTGGCATCAAGTGAGTTGGTCTAATCTCATTTGAAACTTGTTGCCAGTTTCCAGCCCCTACTCCTAAAGGATAGTGTTGCAATAATATCAATGAACCAATTGCAAGGTTAGTTCTAGTACTTGTAGACTGCTTACTTCCGCCTTTCTTAGAAACATTCATAAAAACTCTGTCAAAATTCCCAACACCAGAAATTTTTTCTCCAACACCAGAAATCAAAATAAACAAAGAAATTAGAACAACACCAAGACTTACTTTTACAATTATGCGATTAAAATTCAATCCTAAATATAGGATTCCAATAATAAATAAAGCTAGAATAGGGCCTCTACTACCACTTGCTAATGCTAAGATTAAAAAAGTAACCAGCATCAAATATTTAAACCATGACTTAAACTTATAAGGGAGCAAGAGTAATGTAATTATTCCAAAACCCATCCATCTTGCAAATACAATAGGACCCCCTCCTAATGTAGCCATTCTTCCGTCAGCTCTTTCTGAAACAGACAATCCAACAACAGAAAGCAATGCTAAGAAACAACTTACGCCAAGTAATACAAAAAACATTTTCATTACCTGTTTTGAGTCAAACATTTCAGCAACAATAAATGTTAAAGGAACTACAATTATCCAAAAATTCATAAACTTTTCAAAACCATATAAATTTACGTCAAAAACTATCCATAGAACAGGTGTAGAGACAAACATAAATAAGTACAAAGAGTAAAATAATAACTTACTTTTTGACCATACAATTGATTTAACAGAAAACAAGATAAAAGCTAAAGCACTTATATAAACAAGGCTTAATACAATCACTAAATTAACAGAGTATATAGTAAATCTTTCATCATAAACTCTACCAATTGCTAGTAAAGCACATGCAGACAATAAGAATACCCAGTTAAATAAATTATTAACTTTCATATGACAGATATTTTGAATATGAATAAATGGAAAGCATTACACTAACAAATGATGATATTGACATTACAATAATAGTACTATTAATTGTTGAAATAGGTAAAAATAATACAACTAAACTAGGAATAAAAATAGACATTAAAAAAATGCTCATTAGATTTATTCGTATTTTTTTTGTTTTTTCAATTGAAGTTGATAAAAATGGCTGAAATAAAGTAGTTGCAACAAAAAGCCCAACAAAACTATAACTTAATTTAGATAAATATTCTGATGTTAAAATAGCATCATTGACATTAAAGGCACCTCTCACATAAATTATATTAATAATATCTTCACCATAAAACTGAAAGATAAATACCATTGAAACCCCAACAACAATTGCTATTAATAAAGAATAAATAATCATTTTTATATCTTTTTGTATAGCGCTCTTTCTCAATACCAAAGTACTAATATTCCCTACCACTGAAGTTAATAAAGTATTAAGCACAACTACAGCATACATAAAATAAGTAATACTATTTGACCCATCTACACCTGCAATAAACCTTGAAGAAATAAGTATTACATTAGCAAAATTACCCAAGATTAATGTAGGAATATTAAAGTCAGAATTAGATACAGTTAATTCTTCTCCTTTATTTTCTTTTCTTAGCGGGATTACATATGCGAATGTCATCCCCAAGATGCCTAAAACTCTACTAACAGCCAAACCTAATATTGAAAATAAACTTATAAATGGATATACTAAAATTGTAAAAATTGAAGAATTTAAAATAGAAGCAAAAGAAAACTTTAGAAATTGTCCTTTTGCTTGAAGAATTGTTAGAAATACAGTATTAATAAAGTTAAATGAAATACTAAAACTCAGTACTAAAGAGGCACTAAAAAACAAAATGCTATTTTCTAAATTAAGATAAAATATTACACCTGTTTGAATAATTTGACTTCCAATAAAAAGATAGATTGATGTACTTTTAGCAAATCGAAACAATCCTACTAGTGATATTTTATTTTCTTTATTATAGGCCTTTGTAAATTTAGGTAAGAGATTTGCTTTTAAAGCATTACCAGCAGTAAGTTGAGAAAACAAATCAGCAACTACTCTTAGTAATAAAAAGTTAGCGTATAGAATAGAAGACCCTAAAAAGAAAGCTATTACAAGTTCCCTAATTAATCCTAGAAGTTTTTGAAAAATATTAGAAAAGAATAAATATAAAAAATCTAAAGTAGATTTTGAAAACAACATCCTTTCAATATTCATTTAAATTATGATTTAACTCCAATCTGGAGATAATTAAACCCTTTACTTTCTATAAAATTTAACTTAAATTGATTTCTCCCATCAATAAACAGGTTTCCCTTCATCTTTTCTTTCATCAACAAAAAGTCAGGACTTCTAAACTCTTTCCATTCAGTTACAAGAATTAAAGCATCTACATTATCTAATGCTGAATATTTATCATCAAAATAATTTACAGGAATTCCATCTAAATAAAATTGAGCTTCTTTTATTGCTTTAGGGTCGTACGCATTAACAGAACCTCCCGCACTTACTATTGATTTTATTAAATTTATTGAAGGTGCTTCACGCATATCATCCGTTTCAGGCTTAAATGACAAACCCCAAACTGCAATAGACTTTCCTGATAAGTCACTCCCAAATTGAGATGTTAATTTAGAAAATAGAACTTCCTTCTGATTCTTATTAACACGCTCTACAGAAGATATCAAACTAGGATTGTATCCATGATCATTAGCAATAGTAATAAGAGCCTGAATATCCTTTGGGAAACAACTCCCTCCATATCCACAACCTGGATAAATAAACTGATAACCAATTCTCTTATCACTACCAATACCTGCACGAACTTGGTTAACATCTGCTCCAACATGCTCACAAATATTAGCAATTTCATTAATAAACGAAATTTTAGTTGCAAGCATTGCATTTGCTGCATATTTAGTCATTTCAGCTGAACGAATATCCATTCCAATAAACCTATCATTAGATACAGTAAAAGGGGCATATAAATTTTTCATCACTTCCATAGCGCTAGCATTATCAGCACCTACTACTACTCTATCTGGGTGCATGAAATCTTTAATAGCAGCCCCTTCTTTTAAGAATTCAGGATTTGAAACAACATCAAATGTTAAGTCAGAATTTCTGTTATCTAAAGCTAACTGAATAGTTTCTTTAACTTTATCTGCAGTACCAATTGGAACAGTTGATTTATCTACCACAACTAAATGATGATTCATATTCTCGCCAATCGATTGAGCTACTTGCAAAACATACTTCAAATCAGCAGATCCATCATCTCCCATAGGAGTTCCAACTGCTATAAAAACAACTTCAGCAGTATTTAATGAACCATTAATTTCTGTAGTAAACTTTAAAGATTCTCTTTTATAATTCTCTTTGACCAACACTTCTAGTCCAGGCTCATAGATTGGTATTATTCCGTCTTTAAGTTTTGAGATTTTATTTTGATCAACATCAACACAAATAACATCATTACCCATTTCAGCAAAACAAGCTGCAGCTACCAAACCTACATATCCAGAACCAATAACTCCAACTTTCATATTATCTTGTTTTTACTTCTTTAACTAATGCAATAAATAAACCTAAGATGAAACTTAAAACTCCTCCTAATAAACCCCACAATAATACATCATCTTCTTTTTGTTCAACTTTTGCAAAATCCTGAACAAATACGAGTGGCTTTAAAAGTTTTTTATTTATAATAATATCTTCTCTAACATGAGATAAAGCAATAATTTCATTACTTAAACTTTTATTTTTTCCAGCTAATGTATTAGTTAAACCTAAAGAAAGTTGACTATTCGCTTGCTCTCTAAAGCTAGCTAATGACTCAATTTCAGAATTAATATCGTTAATTAAATTATTACAAGACTTTTTATATTCTTCATAATAAGACATAATAAATTTATTATTGTTAAAATAATATATCAATCCATCTTGCACATCTTCAATAATTGAATTATCAGAAAGCACCAAGGTAACTTCAAACTTATTAAGTGCATAAAACTTTTCATCCATATCTTGTTGATATAACTGTTCTGCGTCAATACCTTTAACTGTATTTGCAATTTCTATATCAACACCTAACAACGCTGATAATTGCTGGTAATCTTCATTGTCAATGTTAATTTTTAAGAAATTCACTAAATCAATAGCAGTTCTCTGGCTTAAATCTTCAATTTGCTCTTGTCTCTCATATTCAGCTACACCTGACATGCAAATTGCTTTTGTCTCATAGACTGCAGGCTTTAATTTTTGAAAGGCAACTACACCAATCACAGTTATCAAAACAATCATAATCAAGATACGACTATTTCTAGCAACAAAATTTACAAAATTTGAAAAAAGTTCGCTTAAATTTAATTCTTCAGTCATTATTTAATTTTTATAATTTCCATGTGGATTTTTCGTAAATCCCTTTAAGGTCCAAAAGTACAAGTTTTCCTTTTGTTAACTGATTAAAATCAGCAATAGTATA
>ENA-OSET01001501-OSET01001501.1-sediment-metagenome-genome-assembly--contig:-NODE-1501-length-24180-cov-9.673277_pt1 | contig 24180 bp, 16 predicted proteins | sample MGYA00237882_ERZ534229 | MGnify/ENA primary metagenome ERZ534229 (study PRJEB26408, sample SAMN06266212) | sediment metagenome | isolation source: Hudson Canyon methane seep mesocosm | place... | reverse complement strand
TTGAATGAGTTATTTGAGTTAAATCTCACAAATAATCAGTTAGAAAAATATGCTTTAAAGTTGGGTGCTGATTGCCCTTTTTTTATTGATAATACTCCAAAATATGTAACTGGAATAGGGGAACAAATGACTGCCATTGATTTGGATTTATCAGATTATGAGATCAAGTTTTTTTTTCCTGATTTGCACATTTCTACTACTGACGCTTATAGAAGAGTTAATCCAAATTTTCCTAAATATGCTTTATTGGGTTTAATAGAACAACCAATAGAAAATTGGAAATCAACTGTAAAAAATGACTTTGAAAATTCTGCTTTTAAAAATTACCCTCAACTAGCAAAAATGAAAGCAAATCTTTATGCTGATGGTGCTATTTATGCGAGTATGACTGGAAGTGGGAGTGTGCTTTATGGTGTGTTTTCTAGATAAGATATAGCTTTATATACTACATTGTTATAAGTTTGTGTCAAAGTTTACCGCCTAAAATGTGTGTGTATCTATAATGAATTGTTGTAAGAAAAATATTTCTTCTTTCTTATATATCTTTATTTAGTGTTATTATAATAAATTTGTACATACATAATTTATCATGTTATCTATGATAATTTCAGAATTGGTTATAGTAAAGCACAAAGTCAAGCAGATATATTGCAAAAGACCAAATTACAATTGATATTAAGGAAAGTAATATATCGGTAAGCTTGATTATTTTAATAAAGCCTGAATTCTATCCTCTATATGTGGATGAGTTTCAAATAAATATACTTTCTTAGAGTTATTTATTTTTGAAAAAACCATTGAATCTCTTTCAGATTTTTCTTCGATTTGTAAAGGCTTATCAAGTGATCTTAAGGCTGCTATCATTTTTTCTCTTCCAACTAATTGAGCTGAATAAGCATCTGCAGCATATTCTCTTTTTCTTGACACCCAACTAAGTAAAATGTATGCAAAGAACATAAAAACAATTTCAAGAACCCATACCAGAATCCAATATCCCCAAATACTTAATCCCCATCCATCATCCCCATCCTTATCATCTATGTAATTATCTATTACTGTTGCAACAGCTCGTGCCGCAAACATTACAAAAGCATTCATAATACCTTGCAATAAAGTCATTGTAACCATATCTCCAGAAACTACATGTCCAATTTCATGAGCAATAACACCTTCAATTTCGTCTTCATTCATTTGGTTAAGAAGCCCACTTGAAAAAGCTAAAAGTGATTTTTTTGAAGATGGACCCGTTGCAAATGCATTTACGTCATTACTATTGTATATTCCAATCTGAGCTGGTTCAGTTCCAGCTTTTTTACAAAGTTCAATACATTTATTAAATAAGAAATCTTGTTTTTGGTGAATCTTATCAGAATTTTCATTAATAACTTGAACTCCATACCATTTTTTTGCCATCCAAACACTAATTTGGAGGTTTATAAATGCTCCACCTAATCCAAAAATCAAACAGAGTATAGCCATGCCAAACCATGTCCCGGAGTCAATTCCTAAAATCGTCATTATTATTGATAGAACTAACACTATTATTAGGTTAGTTGCAAAGAGTAAAAAATATCTGTTCATTGGCTTTAGTTTTATTGTAATTTTGAAAAATAATTCTTAAGCAAACATAATAAATATTTCGTATGTTTTGGTTTTGAGCTAGTGGCTTGTTCTTATACGGTCTTTTATGTGCTTTCCAGCATTACTAGATGCAATAGAGTGTACTTTGGAGTATTTGGAAAATAAAATCCCCACCAACTTGGCAGGGATTTATTGTATAATTGCTAGATTAGCAACTATCCATTCATAGTTACCAAAAACTCAGTATTGTCTTTTGTTTTTTGCAATCTATCTTTCATAAATTCAATTGCTTCAATAGGGTTCATGTCTGCTAAATAATTTCTAAGCACCCAAATTCTTTGTATGTGTTCTTTATCTAGTAATAAATCTTCTCGCCTAGTAGAAGAAGAAACTAAATCAACAGCAGGATAAATTCTTCTATTGGCAATTTTTCTATCCAATTGCAGCTCCATATTACCAGTACCTTTAAATTCTTCAAAGATTACCTCATCCATTTTACTTCCTGTTTCCGTAAGAGCAGTTGCTAAAATAGTTAATGACCCTCCTTTTTCAATTTTACGAGCTGCACCAAAGAAACGCTTTGGTTTGTGTAATGCATTTGCATCCACACCACCACTCAATATTTTCCCTGAAGCAGGTTGTACAGTGTTGTAAGCTCTTGCCAAACGAGTAATTGAATCCAATAAGATTACAACATCATGTCCGCATTCTACCATTCTTTTTGCTTTCTCCAATACAATATCAGCCACTTTTACATGTCTACTTGCTGGCTCATCAAAAGTAGAAGCAATAACTTCTGCATTTACACTTCTTTCCATATCTGTAACCTCTTCAGGTCTTTCGTCAATTAAAAGAATAATCATATAAACCTCTGGGTGATTGTCAGCAATTGCATTTGCAATATCCTTTAAAAGTACTGTTTTACCAGTTTTAGGTTGAGCTACAATTAACCCTCTTTGTCCTTTCCCAAGAGGCGTAAAAATATCTAGCATTCTTATAGATACATTATTATGCCCATTTCCTAAAAGGTTGAATTTTTCATAAGGGAAAAGTGGTGTTAAATGGTGGAAAGGAATTCTATCTCTCACAATTCCTGGATCACGCCCATTAATACTTTCTACTTGTATTAAAGGAAAATATTTTTCACCAGTTTTTGGCGGTCGAACAGTACCTTTAATAGTGTCACCCGTTTTTAATCCAAATAATTTAATTTGAGAGTGAGAAACATATACATCATCAGGTGATGATAAATAGTGATAATCACTTGACCTCATAAAACCATATCCATCAGGCATAATCTCAATTACTCCTTCAGTATTAATTATTCCATCAAAATCATAGTCATATTTTGATATTTTCTGATTAGGGTTTTGGTTTTTATTGTTGTTGTGCTTAGGTTTTGGGTGAGTATTTTCCTCTTTTTTAGGATGGTTGTGAACAGGTTTTTTGTGTTCTTTTTTCTCCTCACCATCTTTTTTAGTATGATTGTGAACTGGTTTCTTGTGTTCACCTTCTTTCTTTGGATGATTATGAACAGGTTTTTTGTGTTCTTTCTTTTGTTCTACATCTTTTTTAGGGTGATTATGAACTGGTTTTTTATCAGTCTTTTCTCCTTCTTTATTTTGTTGAGGTTTGGTTTGTTCTACTTTCTCAACTTTATTTTGTGTTGGCTTAGTTCTTGGTCTTTGTTTTTTCTCAACTATTGGCTGAGGTTTAGCATTTTCTGCTTGATGATCCAAGATAGCATAAGCTAAATCTTGTTTTTTTAATTTGTCAAACTTTTTTATGTTTAACTCTTGCGCAATTGCTTTTAAATCAGCAACTTTCTTTGCGTTTAATTCGTCTAATTTGTACATATATTTTTTTTATTAAATAATCTTAATTCGGTTGTAGCTTTGTGAGTTTTCAAGATGTTTTTAGGGGGTGTTTCTTTAGATAAGTTGTGCAATAATACAATTTTTTTAATAGATGGGCAAATCCTACATTTTTAATTAGTTTTGCAGTAAATATTATTATCATGATACAAAGAGTACAATCCTTATTTTTCTTTTTCTCTGCAATTTGTTTAATTACTATCGTTTATACTTTTCCAGTTTTGCAAACTTCAGAAAAAGCTTTTTTACTAACCGAACACTTTCCTTTTGTTCGTTTAGCTGTTTTGTTATCTGCTGCACTTTCTGTGTTTGCAATTTTTCAGTTTAAAAACAGAAAAAGGCAAATGCTTATAGCAGCAATTTCTCGTTTTATGATAACAATTGCATTCTTCTTATTGGTATTTGTATATAGAGATGAGGAGGCTTTTGGAATTGGAATGATTTTACTAATTGTACCATTTATTTCGCTTTATGCTGCTAACTTTTTTATCAAAAAAGATGAAAAATTAGTAAAGTCGGCTGATAGAATACGTTAGGATTTACTTCTAGGAAATTCAATTACTTTTAAGTCTTTAATTTCTTTTCCTTCAATGTTAAAGCTGAGTATCGTTTTTACTTTGTGTATTCCATAATCACCAATTGCACCAGGATTCATATGAAGTAAGTTGTTCTTTTTATCATACATAACTTTTAATATATGAGAATGACCACATATAAATAAATCAGGGTTGGCTTGTTCAATTAATGGTAAAATCTTCTTGTCATATCTTCCAGGATAACCTCCAATATGTGTCATCATTACATTTACCTTTTCGCATTTAAAATAAACGTTTCCTTTAAATTCTGTACGGATAGTTCTGTCGTCTATATTTCCCCATACTGCTCTTATGGGAGCAAATTCTTTGAGTTTATCAGTTACCTCAAGCCCTCCAATATCTCCTGCATGCCAAATTTCATCTGCTTTTTTAAAGTGAGGGAAAAATCTTTCATCTAAAGTATGATGAGTATCAGAAAGCAATATTATTTGCTTCATTTATCTGATAAGATTAACAAGTCCTGTATAGATAAATGGCTTATCTTTAAAGTCTAGGATTTTAATAGAGTAGGAGTATAGCCCTCCAATAATTTTACCATTAGTATTTCCATCCCACGCTAAGTCATCCTCATCAAAAATAATTCCTCCCCACCTGTCAAATATTTTCATATTATAAGAATTGAAACCAGTACTTACAGGGTAAAAGATATCATTATCACCATCATTATTTGGTGTAAAAGAATTAGGTATGAAAGTAGAATAGTTCGGATTTATGTTTAGTTGTTTAACTACAGAGTCGGTACAACCATAAAGATTTGTTATGTAATATCTTATAGTATAGCTTCCAATATCATTATAAGTATGCCAAAAACTTAAATCATCATATATTATTGTACCATCTCCCAAGTCCCATTCAGAGATTAAAACTTCCTCATTACTGTTATCTCTAAAGAATATATTTGGGTCTGATATATTAGCTGGTTGAGGACTAAATATCATTCCTGCTCTAGGTGATTCACTTATTGTAAGGATTTCAGTTGTTTGATTAGAGCATGAAGTAATTGGATCAGTATAAGAGTAACTGATATTGTAATTTCCTGGATTTAGATTAGAAGCATCAAAGAAATCTGTTGATACACCTTCAATTTTATACGACCCTCCTGTTGGAGTTGCATTAACCAAAGTAAATGAAGGAGTTCCAATACAAATATCAGGTTCGTTTACAGCAAGAACTGGAAGTTGCTTTACTTCAATATGCACATTGTCATTCACTACAGCTGTACAACCATTTTCATCAGTTAATGAAATAATTACAGGGTTACAACTAAAGTTTGGAGTTAAGATTATTGGAAGTCCAGTAGCAATTAATAATCCATTAGTATCAATAGTATATGATTTTAGAATTGAATCTTGTAAAGAGACTGTATAGCTGTTGAAATTTGAATTTGAGATATGTATTGACAAAGTAGATTCATCATATCTGCAAATAGGGCTTGTCGCAATAAAGTCTAAGAAAATTTCTTCTGATTGTGTAATTGTAGCTGTACTGTTTGTTGAACAACCATTAGCATCAGTAACAGAAAAAGGATAATCTCCAGCAGTTAAATAGTAAGGGTTAAACATGCCAAAATCTTGAGAATATGGAATCGTTCCTCCAATTACATTTGGGCTTATTGAACCTGTATTCTCTCCATAACAATCAACATCTACAACATCAATTGATGTGATTTCTAACAATTCAGGTTCTGTAATATTAATATTCCCATTTTTAATGCAATTATTCCCATCATTTACCTGATATGGATAATTCCCTGGAGCTAATAAATTTGTATTTATTCCAAACCAATCTTCAGTATATGGAGTAATACCTCCACTAATTTGTAATGAGGTATTACCGTCAGTAAATCCAAAACAGCTCACATTGTTTGTTATTTCAGTGACTTGAATCTCAGAAGGTTCATTTATTGTTGCCGTTCCTGTAGTTGAACAATTATTTATATCTGATACAATAACTGGAAAATTCCCTGCAATCAGATTGTTTTCGTCTACCCCTCCCCAGTCAATATTATATGGAGTTCCAGCACCCCCAGATATAGTAAGAGATGCTGAACCATCATTGCCTCCAAAGCAATTAACATCAACTTCATTAATTATAACGGCCATTCCGGCTGGTTCGTTTATTGTTATATTACCTTGGTTTGTGCAACCATTGTCATCTGTAATTGTAAATGGAAAATTACCTGCATTTAAAGCGTTTGGATTTTGTCCATTCCAATTTGTATTATATGGGTTTGTTCCTCCAGTAATACTTAAAGTTGCAGTTCCATCATTATAACCAGCACAACTTACATCTGTTGTATTAATGGTAAACAACAAAGAATCTGGTTCGGTGATTGTAAAGTTGTCAGTTAATGTGCATCCATTGTCATCAGTAACAGTATAGGTGTAATTTCCATTTGCAAGTTGAATCGGGTTATTTCCTCCAAAATCTTCAATGTAAGGAGCAGTTCCACCTGTAGTATTTAAAATAATTGTACCTGAAGATTCTCCATTACAACTTACATTTGTTAAAACAGAATTTACTGACAGTAAAAATGGTTCATTTATTGTAATTATATCAGTAACTACACACCCATTATCATCAGTTACTAAGTAATTATAAGTTCCAGGGGATAAAACTGATTGGCTGTAATAATTTGTTGCTCCAGCTGAGAGTACTTGAGAGTAAGGCGGAACATCTACAGTGTAATTTTGTATACCACCTGTTATCACTAAATCAATATTTCCATCATTTAAGCCAAAACAACTTACATCATTTGATGATGAAGTAACGATTATCTCTGTAGGTTCAGTAATTGTAAAGTTTTCAGTGTACTGACAACCATTCATGTTAAATACATCAACAGAATAATTTCCAGCACCAATGTTGGTTATGCTACTTGCAGAAGTAGCATTTGACCACTGATACGTTGTAGATGCAGGTTCGTTTACTACTTCAATTAAACCATCATTATACCCAAAACAACTTACATTAGATGTGTTAATTGTTGGATTAAAAACTGAAGGATCAATTAGAGTGTATGATTCACTGCTTGTACATCCTTGGTTATCAGTAATTGTAGCAGTATATGTTCCAGCTGATAAATTTGAGATATTTTGCGATACACTTGTATTAGACCATAAGAATGAAAAAGGAGGTGTTCCCCCAGAGATATTTAAATCTATTGCTCCATCTGATAGTCCATTGCAACTTATATTTGTTATGTTGTCAACTATACTCATGTTACTAGCTCCTCCAGATAACGTTCCAGAATAAATAGAAAAAGGAGTTATAGGGCAGCAGGATCCATTATTCCATCCTCCAGTTTGACAATCGCCAATAACACTAATATCAATTGACAAATCATTATTTAAACACGAATTTCCAACTTGTAAATTAAATGATAAAGTAAATGGACCTGTTGAAGATGTTCCCCAATCAGGATTAAACCATGATGAGTTTACAAATCTATACCCAGGACCAAAATTTAAACCACTAGGATATGTGTTTTGCGTATCCCAAATCCATGTTCCTGCAGACCCTCCTGGATTTCCAGGTGCTGACACTGGGTTAATATTTGACCAACCATTTCCATAATCAATATCAAAGGCAATAATCCAGTTAACATTCACTTGAGTAAAACTACTTAAGGTATACGTAACAGTAACATTTTGTCCAGCTGTATATGGCCCTCCTGGAGATAGAGTATAAGATTGAGATCCTAGACATTGTCCATTCATAATATTGCTAAATAATGTTGCTAATAATATGAATGTTATTTTTTTCATCCTACCTCACTAAGGTTACTGTGCCTTCATAATTTCTAAGTTTACCATTTACATCCGTAACAATTATATGGTAAACATATACACCAATTGTACAGAAATCACTACTTCCGTTAATTTTTCCATCCCAAGCTTCATCACACCCACTTGTGCAATATTCATTAGTGTATTTGTCTGTTCTAAATACCCTTTTCCCTAGTCTGTCATAAATACTTAATTCATATTCTTGTACGCCATCAACAATTGGTAAAAAGTAATCATTATCTAAATCATTATTTGGAGTAAATGCATTAGGCACATACATTGTAAATGTAGGAGAGATAATAATTGTTTGGTATGCGATATTTGTACACCCACTATCCGATACAGTTTCTAAGGAAACAATATAGACTCCAGTATCTGCATACATATGGTCAATGTGTCCTAAGTTAGAAACTTGTCCGCTACCATCACCAAAGTCCCATGTTCCTGGGATTAAAGATAAATAAGTTGATTTATCAATAAAATTAATAAGCGGATCAGTGATTTCAGTTTGTAATGGGTAAGCAACTAGAGCAACATCAGGTAATGGGTTGATGTTTACATTTGCTTGTCCATTTAGTGTTGTGGCTTCACAACCATTTTGATCAATTACGCTAACTAGAGCATAAAGTCCCATAGTAGCAGTAGAAATTCCTGTTGAATCTCCAATATCAGTTAAAGTAAAATTCTCAGTTCCATTTGTGTATTCAATATCATATAAAGGAGCACCATTTGTAGTTACTATAGATAAGTCGGTTGCTCCTCCTTCACAAATCGAACCATCTCCACTTAGTGTAGCAATAGGAAGTGAATTAATTGTGATAACAATATCCTCATCAATTTGTTTAAAGCAATTTGCGCCAGTAATAGAGTTAATTGTAATGTTAGAAGGATCTGTTGCAATTAAAGTTAAATCCCCTGTTTGGAAGTTAACAACAGTGTTAGTGTTTGTGCCATTAAAAGTATAATCAACATTAAATGGTGGAGTTCCTGCAGTAAAATCTAAACCAATTTCTACTAAATCACCATCACATAACTCATTAGAATAAGATGTAACTAGTTGAGGTATCTCATTTACCACTAAAGTTGTAACTGCTGATAAGGAACTTGTACATGTACTGTCATCAGTAATAGAAGTTAATGTGTAGTCTGTTGTTATTATTGGATTTATTAAAGTGTTAAATCCACCAGATCCAAATACCTCATTTGCAGTAGTTGTTCCGTTTGCATCCGTAATAGAATAATCAACACTAAATGGTGGAGTTCCTATATTATTGTTCATGATTAATGTAGAGTTATCCCCTACACAGATAGGGTTAGGGTTAACTGCAATATTCATGTTAGGTAATGGGTTTACATTCACAATTTCGTTATTAGTAGTATTTTGATTAATACAACCTTCTGCATCAACTATTGAATTTATTGAATAAGTTGTTGTAATATTTGGCGAATCAGAGAAACTATATTGTCCGCTATTATTTACAGGTCCTGCAGCTTGAGGTCCATTCGCATTATAATTAATTGTAAATGGAGCAACTCCATTAGAATTGAAATCAAATTCAAGATCTATTGGATCTCCAGCACAAATCGAATGGTCAGAAACTGTAAAGTCAACACTAAAATAACCAGGTTCAACAAGTGTGATTAAAGTGTCATTAAAACAAGCAATAGTATTTTCGGTTGTAATAGTAGATGGATCAGTAACAGTTACTGTATAACTGCCATTTCCTAGAGCAGAACTGTCAATTCCCCCCCAATTAATATTATAAGCACCTCCATTTCCTCCAGAAGGGTTTAAAGTAACGGAACCATCAGTAAAAGCATTACAACTAATATCAGTTATTGTTGGGTTAAATGTAATTTGTTCAGGTTCGGTAATCACTGCAGAATCTTGAATTGGACAACCTGTTTCGGTATCAGTAATAATAACATAATATGTCCCTGGACCAAGATTTGCTATACTGTCAGTTGCAACTCCATTATCCCATAAATATGTGGCTGAAAATCCTGGTGCATTTAAAACAATAGAATAATCTTCAGTAGCTCCAAACCAAGGTTGTGAAAAAGTTCCTGCAGTAGGAGACTCGCATGGAGTTATGTCATTTGGAGTTGCAAAGTCAAACTCACTCCAACAAACCACCCTCATCCTTGTGGCACCAAAAGCTCCTGTAGTTGGAACAGTAAAGTTTAAAGGTACTGATGTTCCAGCTGTAGCCTGAACTGGTATAATCCCAATATCTTCACCGGCATCTAAGAAATCACCATCAATATTATAATCAATAAATACTTTTGCGCCTCCATTATAACTTCCTCCAAATAAATCTCCAATAGTTACATTTATCGTGTATAGGTTACCTTCTGTAATTTCGGCATACATAGTTGCGGTGTAATCTTCATAAAAATCATTAATACCTGCTGTGTTATTATCAATTTGAGAGCTGTTATCTCCAGATAACTCTACATGCTGAATATATGTAGCTGCTTGAACATCAAAATCTGGTGATGGATTTGATGCGCAATATGGTAATAACGAAACAGTTCCTGGAGGTGTAACTCCACCTAACATACTAATACTTGCAGCACCATCATTTTCTCCAAAACAACTGCTGTTGTATTCATTAATAATACTTGTAGTGTTTAAAGGGTCATAAAGAGTTACACTACTATTGAAGGTGCATTGATTTGCATCTGTAACAGTATAGTTAAATGTTCCAGCAGTTAAAGCAAATGGATCTTCTCCAAACCAATTAAAAATATAATAAGGTTGCCCGCTACTTGCTGTTAATAAGGCACTTCCATCATTGTAGCCAAAACAAGATGGGTTGTTTGTAGTTACATCATTTGGTAGTACTGTTGGAGCTTCATTTATTAATATGGTTCCTCCAACAGGTATTGGGTTACATCCTTGAGGGGTATAAGTATAAGTTATATTATGTAATCCAGGCAAGTTTGATGCTGGATCAAAATCAGTTATTACTGACCCTAGATTATCTGTAAACACTCCATTTCCTTGTGTCGACCAGCCTTCAGGAGGTATTCCTGTTAGAGTAAATGAGTTTTCATCTGAGCAGAGAACTGATGGTGAAGTAATGGAAATACTTGCAGCACTAAAGACATCAAGAGAAACAGTTGCATCATCCCCTGGACAAGTACCGCTTGAGCTTCCAGCAATAGAGTACGTATAGATACCTGGAGGGTCAATTGCAGGGTCAAAAGTTCCAGGAACAGAATTCCCATTATAAGTCCAACTGCCATTATTGACAGGCTGACCATTTAACTGGTCAATTAAGTTCATTTGAGGATCAGTATCACAAAATAAAAGTGGATTTCCCCACCCAGCATCAGCACCAGCATCTCCAGGACTAGGACCTCCAAATGCATCATTAGGACCGAATGCTGTAAATTGAATAAAACATGGATCAGGTGTTGAACCTGATGCAGCCCAGTTCGCAACAAGAATAACATAAAACTCGCCAGCTACTGCATTTGTTATTTGCAAAACTTCTTGTGTAGTAGCCGCAGCATTGCTGCAATCTTCTTGATTTGGATTTGTTAATAGATCACACATTGTTGATAGATCATTAAATGGCCCCCAACAAATATAATCAAGATCAGGTGAAGTATTTATATTTGGATATGGAATTCCTATTACATCTGTAGGAGTAATATTAATGCTTAATGGACCATTAGTGTTAGACTCAAAAAAGTAAAATGATCCATATTGAGTAATTGCAGAAAAACCACAATTAAGACTTGTTCCAGCTGGAGCAGTTGCTGTACCTGAAGTAGCGGCAGGATATAAAGAGCCATTACAAATTTCTGGTATTGTAGATGAACAAGACTGAACAGGTCCCGCGCCTCCCTGGGAATAACAAAAGGCATAAGTAAATAACGTAAAAAATATAAGTAAGAATCTTTTCATTAAAATGGAGTTTTTTTATAGGTTACAAATATACGAAAAAAATACTTGATTTGTTCTAGATGAAAATAACTAATATTACTTATAAAACCTTACAACCTGATTCTTTTATCCAACCACTGCTTCCATTTGCAATTTTAATGTTTATCCATTCTTCATTAGTGTCTAAAATCTCAATTTTACTTCCTGAATGTAAAGTGAATAAGTTAGTGCTGTTTGTTTTTGGTTCGCTATTTACAACTATTGATGTGGTGAAAATAATAGCTTCTTTTTTAGTTATATTTTTTTGATAAGAGCTGTAAGTTGCAAAAATACTGATAAGTAAAAGAGAATACAAAATACTTAAAAAGTACTTGTTTTTGTAATTAGTAAATTGACTAAGTATCTTTAATGTTAGTGCAAGCCAAATGATTAAAATGCTGATTAGTTGCCAAGAAAATGTATTAAATATTGAGATAAAACTACTCCACCATTTTTTATAAAAAAGCTGAGGAATCTCTTCTATTCGGTCAATAATTTTGAGGTTTGCCAGCTCAAGGTTTTGTATGGTTTTGTCGTTTCTCTCTAGTTTTAAGCTTTTCTCATAATGCCATATTGCATTTGCCCAATTTTGTGCTTTATAATGACAATTTCCTAAGTTGTAGTATAGTTCACTACTTTCCAATCCTATAGTTAAAATACTATCATAAAGAGTAATAGCAGAAGTGTAATCTGAGTTATTGTAAGTTCTATTTGCCTTTTCAAAAAGTTGATCTGAAGCAAAAGAACTAATGCTTACTAGGATGGTGATAATGAGAGTTTTTAATTTCATCTTAAGGCAGTTTCAACTTCAATAATTATGTGCTTGGCTTTATTTAAAATATCTCCCATTTGTGCGTTTTTATTACTAGCAGGCGCATAGCGTGCAAATTCACATTCATCTAAAAGAGCGATAAATTGCTTTTCTGTATTGATGTCAATAGCATTAGAGTAAAAGTGTGTGCTAACGGTTTCTTTTGATAAATCTGCTATACTTACTTTAAATTTATCAGCAAAATAAACCCAAAGTGATTTTTCAATTTCTTCAAAAAATGAGTCAAAATCGTTATTATTTATGCAATTTTGTGCGTATTTTAGTCTTTTTAGCGCAATTTTGTTTGCTTTCTTGTTTTTCCAATCACTACTATTTGTGTCTGTTTTTCCAACTATTGTATTGTGAATCCAAAGGAGAATAATTAAAAATATTGGTAAAAAGAAGATTAGAATAAAGAGATTTTTACTTAAGATATTATCACGAATTTCTTTCAGCTGAGTTGTTGTAAAAATATAATGAATATCTTTTTTCTCAGTTTTTATTATTTGCTGATTTATTATTGAGTTTTCATCCTCAGTATTGTTGTTAGTATTTATTATTAAATTATGCTGAGGGGTTTTTTTAGTCTCGTATTTCTTAGTTTTATTATTGTAATAGACTAAACTTGAACTAGGAATAGTGTACTCTCCCTCATATCTTGGAATTAATAAATACTCAAAAGTTTTAATGCTTCTTTTTCTTCCTCCTTCAAATATCCTGTCGGAAATTTTAGGGTCATAAACTTCAAAATCTTCAGGAAACTGAATTGCTAAGGGTTCAATTAACTCAATGTTTCCAGTACCAGTTATTGTTAGTTTATAGGTTATTGCATCATTAGCATTTGCTGTAGTATTATCCACTTCTGATTTAATTAAAAATTTCCCAACAGCACCATGAAAATTAGGAGGTGGGCTTGGTAATTCAGTAACAGTTATGGTAATTGCTTTTGATGAAATATATTCTTCTTGAATCTGATAATTGTTGCCAAAGAAACCTCTATTTCTCTTGTTATTCTTAACCCTTATACTGCATTTCAGTTCCATTGGATCAATTATCAACTTACCTGATTTTTGAGCAGTTAAAACTGATTTTTTTAAAGTAGATACATAATACGGAACCCCATCAATTACATCTCTTTTAAATCTGCTTGAGCTTTCTAAATCTTTTGTCCAAAATCCATTTAAAGCAGGCAGTGAGGATGGTTCATAACTATGCAAATTATTAATCCGAGTAAATAATTTGTAACTCACTAAAATTTGCTCTCCAACCACTATGTTTCTTTTGCTTGTTTCAACCTTTATGAATAGGTTTTCTGAAAGTGCTTTTTGTTCAGCTTTATTCCTTTCACTTCCTTTCACTACTTTCAGCTGATAGGCTTTACTTTTTATGGTTTTTCCATTTACTGTAATAGCTGCTGGGCTTATACTAAAAGTTCCTTCCTTTGTAGCTTGTAAATAATAGGAATAAGTTGTTTTGGTACTATTCTGACTTTTTCCGTTTACAAAACTATAACTACTTTGTGTTGAGGGATTTGGTCCGCTTAAAACTCTTAGTCCGTTAAAGTTTGGAGATTTAAAATTATTTCCTTGTGTATCTATGCTGTATTGTATCAAAATTTGTTCACCAACTATTGCGGGGTTTTTATCAGCAGACACACTTAGCTTTTGTGCAAAGCTAAGTGTACTAATAAATACAAATAATATGAGAATAATTTTTTTCAACTTACCAGTCTTTTAATACTTTAACTCTTTTTCCTTTCACTTTCTTTTTTTGTAGTTCTTCTTGCAATTCTTTTTCTTCTTGTTGAATGGCTTCCAGCATTTTCTCAGCATCCTCCTTGCTCATTTCTTCTTTTTTCTCCTCTGGTTGATTCTCCTTTTCTTCATCTTCCTTTTCCTGCTCCTTATTTTGCTCCTGCTTATCTTCTTTGTCTTTTTCTTGATCTTTCTTTTCCTCTTTGTTCTCTTCTTTTTTCTCCTCTTGCTGTTCTTGTTCTTGCTTTTGTTTTTTGGAGAGCGCTAAATTGTGCCTTGTCTCTGCATCATTCGGATTTATCCTTAATGCATTCTTATAAGCTTCAATTGCTTCTTCTAATTTTTGTTCTTGAGTTAAAGAGTTTCCTAAATTATGATAAACTTTTGCTAAATCATTTTCAGTAGGAGCATTGTCAATTAAAGCATCAAAAAGTGCTGATGATTCTTCATAGCGTTCTTGCTTGTAAACAGCATCTGCTAAATTAAAAGAAGCATTAAAATAATCCTGATCTTTTTCTAATGATTTTCGGTATTGCATTTCAGCATCATTGTAACTACTATCAGTATATAGCTCATTCCCATCTCTTAAGAATGATTTTTTGTTCTGAGCAAAAGAGGTTATGCACATTAGTAATGATAATATGAAGAGTGTATTTTTCATTACTCCTTATAAAAATTAATACGGTTACTCCATTTATTTTTTCTTCCCAGTAGGATTAAGTCCGTTAACAATAAAAGTAAGGCCAATCCAATAAATAATTGAAACCTGTCCTTGTATTCAGTGAAAACCATAGTCCCAATTTCTTTTTTTTCCATTTTATTAATTTCAGCAAATAGGGTGGATAGCCCTGCTTTGGAATTATTTGCACGCACATAAGTTCCTTTTCCTGCACTAGCAATTTGTTGTAAAAGTTGCTCATTTAATTTACTTATAATAGTATTTCCATCTCTATCTTTTCGGTAATCCGTTCGGTTGCCGTATTTGTTGTAGATTGGAATTGGCCCTCCTTTGCTGAGTCCCATACCTAAAGTATGAACGAATATTCCAAGTTCATTGGCTTGCTCGGAGCTTTCAATTGCTTTTTCATCATGGCTTTCTCCATCAGTAATAATAATGATAGCTTTATTTTGTGCATTTTCCATGTCAAAGGACTGAATGCTTAAATCGATTGCCTTTGCAATTTCAGTTCCTTGTGTGGGTACAATGTTTGTGCTTACTGTTGATAGGAAAAGTTTTGCTGCTGAATAATCTGTAGTGATTGGAAGTTGAACATAAGCCTCTCCTGCAAAAACGATAAGCCCAATTCTATCGCCTTCTAGTTTGTCAATCAAGCGGGAAATGGCAAGTTTAGCTCTTTCCAATCGGTTAGGTTTTATGTCCTCAGCCATCATGGAGTTGGAAAGATCAATGGCTATCATTAAGTCCACTCCTTCTCTTTTTACTTCCTCCATTTTTGTACCTACTTGTGGGTTAGCAATACCAATGATTAATAAAATGAAAATAAGAATAGTAAGGATGTTTTTTATTTGAGTTCTCCTTTTTGAAAAAGAGTGCATCAATTCTTTTATTAAACGGCTATCTCCAAAAAGAGCTAAGGCAGTTGCCTTCCATTTACTATATAATAGCATTGCTATTATTAAAACAGGAATTCCAAATAGGAAATTCAAATATTCAATATGTTCGTATCTTAACATTTAAGGAATCTGCTTTAAATAAGTAATTTGTAAAATGAAACCTAAAAACAATAAACCTAAAGCCCAAAGTGCAAAGGGTAAAAATTCCTCCGAACGCTTGTGAAATTCTGTAACTTCTATCTTTGATTTCTCCAAAGCATCAATGTCTTTGTAAATTTCTTTTAAGGAATTATTATTGGTCGCTCGAAAGTATTTTCCATCTGTTAGTGTTGCAATATCTTGTAAAGTTTTTTCATCAATTTTTACTTCTACTTCTTGGTATTGTATTCCGAATGGAGTTTGAAAAGGGTAGGGAGCAAATCCTTCAGTTCCTACACCAATGGTATACACTCTAATGCCAAATTTCTCAGCAATTTCAGCAGCTGTAAGTGGTGGTACCATTCCGCTATTATTTACTCCATCCGTAAGTAAAATTATTACTTTAGATATTGCTTCAGAATCTTTTAATCGGTTAACTGCTGTGGCTAATCCCATTCCTATAGCTGTTCCATCATCTACCATACCACTTTTAACATCTTGGAATAAATTAATAAGTACATTATGGTCAGTTGTAAGTGGGCATTGGGTAAAACTTTCTCCTGCAAAAATAACCAAGCCAACACGGTCGTTTATTCGTTTGCTGATGAAGTCCATTGCTACATTTTTGGAGGCTTCTAATCGGTCAGGCTTTAAGTCTTGTGCCAGCATACTTCCTGAAATATCCATTGCCAAAACAATATCAATACCTTCTGTTGTACTTTCCTCCCAATTAATGGAAGATTGCGGGCGAGCCAAAGCAATAATCATTAAGGTTACTGCTGCAATTTTTAATACAAAAGGTAAGTGGCGTAATTGTTGTTTTATAGTTGGCTTGGTATCTATCGCCTCTGTTCCAGAAAATAAAATAGCACTGCTTTTGCTTTTGTGTTTTAGTCCGTACCATATTAGTAATGCTAATGGTAAAACCAATAGATAGAAAAACTCACTATTTACAAAGGTGTAATTAGCCATTATTTATTTGCTTTTGTTTTGTTTGTGCAACAAAATGTTTGGCTAGTTGCATACTTTCTTTATTCTCAGTTTCTTCAGGTTTGCTTTTAGCAAACTTGGCTAAATCAGCTCTTTGTAATATGATAGTAATGCTTGCTAATTGCTCATTATTCACTTTGCTTTTTAGCTCACTAATTATCTCTTCAGTTGCGAGTTCTAAGGCAATAAAGTTGAATCTATTTTCAGTATATCTCCTAATGATTTCGGATATTTCACTATGGTATTCTTTAACGTTTCCTGCTTGCCATACTTGTGCTTCATCTAATTTTGTTAATTGTTGTAGGGCTGTAATATCTGGAGGGATAATCACTTTTGGTTTTTTTATTTTTATTACTTCCTTTTTATTGAATATATACTTTTTAAGCAAGAAAACAATCAGGGTAAATAGAATAATTCCTAAAACCCAAGGCCAAATATCACTCCAGCCAATTGGCGCTTCCATAGGTTGTTTTATGTCCTTTAATTCAGCTCCTTCTTCTAGAATTACTGATTGTACATTTAGGAGTAATCCTTCTATTTTATTGTTTGTTGAAAAAGAAATAGGAGGGATATAGTAGCTTCCGCTATCCCAAGCGGTAATGATGAAGTTTTGTGAAATTAAATTCTCGTTAGTATCTAGTTTTCCTTGTTTAATGATTTCAATTCCGTCTGCCAAAAACTCATCATATGTAGGCCATACTTCAGTTTCACTGATTGGATTGCTGATGCTGAAATTTATTTGCTCACCAATCAGGATTGAATTGGTGTCCATTATAGCTGTTTGCCCCCAAGCGATATTGCTGACTAATAAAAGTGCAATTATTTTTTTCATCTTCTACTTCCTCTAGTTTTAAAAAAGTTAATCAGGGGTTTTACATAATCTGTTCCTGTAGTGATGTCAATTAAGTCCACACCACTGGCAGGAAATAGTTTTCGTAATTTTTCAGTTGCTTGCAATTTATTTTTTGCAAAATTATCTCGTACTTTCTTGCTAGAGGTATCAACAAAAATCATTTTTTCTGTTTCAGCATCTTGCATAGGTACAAGTCCAACATTAGGCAAGCTATCTTCTCTTGTATCGTGAATTCTAAGTGCAACTAAATCATGCTTTTTACTTGCAATTTTCAAGGGCCTGTCAAATTCCTTACTCATAAAATCTGAGAGGATAAAACAAATACTTCTTTTTTTAATTACGGAATTAAAATATTCCAAAGCTCCTGCAATATTGGTTCCTTTTCCTGTTGGTTGAAAGGCTAATACTTCACGAATTATTCTTAGGATATGGCTTTTCCCTTTTTTAGGAGGGATGAATTGTTCTACTTTATCAGTAAAGAAAATAACACCCACTTTATCATTGTTTTTAATGGCAGAAAAGGCAAGTATAGCAGAAAGCTCTGTTGCTAATTCTCTTTTGAATTGCTCCTGTGTTCCGAAATTTCCTGATGCTGAAACATCTATTAAAAGCATTACAGTCATTTCTCTTTCCTCCTCAAAAACTTTTACAAATGGTGCATTGTATCGAGCAGTTACATTCCAGTCAATGGAACGAACATCATCTCCTGGTTGATATTCTCGCACTTCCGAAAAGGCCATACCTTTCCCTTTAAAAGCCGTCTGGTATTCTCCTGCAAAAATATGGTTGGAGAGTCCTTTGGTTTTTATCTCAATCTTTCTTACTTTTTTTAAGAGGGCTGAGGTGCTCATTAAGGAATCTCTACCGCATTTAGTATTTCGGTAATGATGTCTTCTGAAGTAATGTTTTCTGCTTCTGCTTCATAAGTAAGTCCTATTCTGTGCCTTAGGACATCATGGCATAGTGCTCTTACATCTTCTGGTATTACATATCCTCTTCTTTTTATAAAGGCAAAGGCTTTGGATGCAGCTGCTAGGTTAATACTTGCTCTTGGTGATCCTCCAAAGGAAATCATGTCTTTGAATTTCTCCAATCCGTATTGTTCAGGGTATCTTGTAGCAAATACAATATTAATAATGTATTGCTCAATTTTTTCATCCAGATACACTTCTTTTACTAAATCTCTAGCACGGATAATTGCTTCTGGCTTTAGTACGGTATTGGCAGTTGGGAATGTTTTTGCAAGGTTGTTTCTTACAATTAATTTTTCTTCTTCTTTCTTTGGGTAATCAATCACTACTTTTAGCATGAACCTATCTACTTGTGCTTCAGGTAGTGGGTAAGTTCCTTCTTGTTCTACTGGATTTTGTGTAGCCATTACTAAAAATGGTTTATCTAGTGGAAATGATTCTCCTCCAATAGTTACTTGGCGTTCTTGCATGGACTCAAGTAAAGCTGATTGTACTTTTGCAGGAGCACGGTTTATCTCATCAGCAAGTATAAAGTTAGCAAATATAGGTCCTTTTTTTACTGAGAAAGTCTCATTTTTCGGGCTGTATATTTGTGTTCCGATAATATCGGCAGGCAATAAGTCAGGTGTGAATTGTAAACGACTGAATTTTGCATCTATCGTTTTTGCAAGGGTTGATATTGCAAGTGTCTTTGCAAGCCCAGGTACTCCTTCCAGTAATATATGTCCGTTTGATAGTAGGGCAATTAATAGGCGTTCACTCATGTGCTTTTGTCCAACAATTACTTTGTTGAGTTCAAGCATCAGCATATCAATGATAGCACTTTCCTTGTTTATCTTTTCGTTTAATTCTTTAATGTCAGTTTGTATTGTCTCAGTCATCATTATTTATTTAGGATGGCAAATTTAAGTTTTGTAAATTTAATTGCAATAGCGAACGAATATTTTTTTTACTTAGTATGTAATTAAATCCGTTTTCTATTTTTGCATCAAATTAAACAATGCGATTTTTCATTCAACTTTCATATAAAGGCACTGCTTACCATGGTTGGCAAGTTCAGCCTAATGCTAATACTATTCAGGAAGAACTTAATAAGGCTTTAAGTACTATACTCAATGTCAAAATTGAGGTGATGGGTGCAGGGCGTACGGATGCTGGGGTGCATGCTAAACAAATGTTTGCTCACTTTGATTGTAATAAAGAGTTTGAAGCTAAAATTCTTATTCAAAAACTAAATTCTTTTTTACCATCTGATATAGCTGTTCAAGCTATTTTTGAGGTTGGTGCTGAGGTGAGTAGTCGTTTTGATGCTATCAGCCGTACTTATGAGTATCATATTGTTCAGCATAAAAGCCCTTTTGCTCCTGATGCTTATTATTTGCATAAAAAACTAGATGTTGATGCAATGAATAGGGGGGCTGATTATATTTTGGGTAAGCAAGATTTTACTTCTTTCTCCAAAGTTAATACGGATACTTTTACTAATAATTGTGAAGTAGCTCTAGCACATTGGGAGTGGGATAATAATGTGTTGGTTTTTACTATTAAGGCGGATCGTTTTTTGCGTAATATGGTAAGGGCAATAGTTGGAACTTTGTTAGAAGTGGGTATTGCTAAAATCTCTGCTGATCAGGTGCTAGATGTTATTGCTGCTAAGGATAGATGTAAAGCGGGTACTTCTGCCCCTGCCAAAGGGCTTTTTCTTGCTAAAGTTGAGTATCCTAAAAATATAGTATCCTAAATGCAAGAAACGAATAATAAAAAACAAACAACTAAAACGGGTAAAGTGCTTGATTTTGATTTACTCAAAAGAGTTTTGGAGTTTGCTAAACCTTATAAAGTTACCTTTTTTATTGCTGCTTTATCGGCAATTTTACTTTCGGTTCTAGGGCCAACTCGTCCTTTGCTTATCAATCATGCTATTGATAATTATATTGTAATTCCTGATAAGCAGGGATTAATTAATATTACCATGATTTTAATGGCTATCTTGGTAATTGAAGGGGTGTTGCAATTCTTTTATATTTATCTGTCTACTTGGTTGGGGCAGCATGTTATTCAGGATTTAAGAGCTAAAGTTTTTAAGCATATTTTATCACTTAGAATGAAGTATTTTGATAATACTCCCATTGGTACTTTAGTTACGCGTTCAATTTCTGACATTGAAACTATTGCTGATATTTTCTCTCAAGGATTATTGGTTATTATTGCTGAGCTTTTAAAGCTTATTGTTGTTGTTTCTATGATGTTTTATGTTGATTGGCGTTTGGCATTAATTGCCATGCTTACTATTCCTGTTTTGTTGGTGGCTACTTCTTGGTTTAAACGAAATATTAAAGCCTCTTTTCAGGATGTTCGTGAGCAGGTTTCTCAGCTCAATACTTTTGTTCAGGAGCACATTGTAGGTATGAATGTCGTTCAAATTTTTAATCGTGAAAAATCGGAATATGATAAATTTTTTAAGATAAATAAAGAGCATAGAGATGCTCATTTACGCTCTATCTTTTATTATGCAGTTTTCTTTCCTGTTGTTGAGGTGCTTTCGGCTATGTCGATTGGTTTAATTGTGTGGTATGGAGGTCATGGTATTTTGGAGGGTAAGGATATTACGGTTGGTGAGCTTATAGCTTTTATTTTATTTGTTCACATGATGTTTCGTCCTATCAGGCAACTAGCGGATAGGTTCAATATTTTACAAATGGGTATTGTGGGTTCTGAGCGTGTTTTTAAAGTGTTAGATACTGAGGAAAAAATCATTGATAATGGCATAAAAACTTTTACTGATTTAAAGGGGTCTATTGCTTTTTCTGATGTTGATTTTGCTTATAAAAAAGGGGAGTGGGTGCTTAAGGATTTAAGCTTTAATATTGATGCTGGTAAAATGTTAGCTTTGGTGGGCAGGACTGGTGCTGGTAAAACTTCTATTGTTAGTGTGCTGAATCGTTTTTATGAAATCAATTCAGGCGCTATTACTATTGATGGAGTTAATGTAAAGGATATTGCTTTAGCTAATTTAAGAAAAAATATTGCATTAGTTCAGCAGGAAGTTTTCTTATTTTCTGATAGTATTTTGAATAATATTACTCTTTTTGATGCTACTGTTTCTAGAGAAACTGTTGTTGCTGCTGCTAAGGAAATTGGTGTTGATGAATTTATCAATTCTCTTCCTGGTAATTACGATTATGTGGTTGGGGAAAGGGGAGTTACTTTGTCGGCCGGGCAAAGGCAGTTGATTGCATTTTTAAGGGTTTATATTCGTGATCCTAAAATCTTAATTTTAGATGAAGCTACTGCTTCTATTGATACTGCTACTGAGGAGTTGTTGCAATCAGCTTTGGAGAAACTGTCTACTAATCGCACCACTATTGTTATTGCTCATAGGCTTTCTACTATTGTAAATGCTGATAAAATTTTACATCTTAAAAACGGCAATGTACTAGAGGAAGGTACGCATCAGGAGTTGTTAAAATTTAAGGATGCTTATTCCGAGATGTTTAGCAAACAATCTGATGCAAATTTGAACGCATAAGACTGTCTATATTATATATAGTAGTTTTTATTATTTTTTCGTATTTTTGTAGGATATGAAAAAATTACTATTTTTACTGCTGGCTCTAAGTGCTTTTAATGCACATTCTCAAATTGTTGTAGACAATACCCCTCCTTATGATGACCCTGTTTGGATGACTAACAATATTTTAATTGGAGGTGGAGTGTCAGCTTCAAATATTAATTATCAAGGTGATTCTTGTCAAATTGGATTTTTTAATGCTATCAATACTTCATTAGGAATTGATAGTGGAATTGTACTTTCTACTGGTGATGTAAATGATTTAGATCCAGCCTCAGCACCTACTTTTCCATTTATTGCAAATACTGTTGTAGATCCTGATTTATTGGCAGTTGCTAATTCAGTTCCTGGTATGATTGGACAATCTTTTTCTGTAAGTTCAGTAAATGATATTGCCATTTTGGAGTTTGATTTTATTCCAACATCTGATTCCTTAAGTTTCAGATACGCTTTTGGTTCTCAAGAGTATTTTGCTTTTGAGAATACAGCATACAATGATGTTTTTGGTTTCTTTTTGTCAGGTCCTGGTATTGCTGGTCCTTGGTCGAATGGTGCTGTTAATCTAGCGTATATTCCAAATACAACCCCTCAAATGCCTATTACAATTTCATCAGTAAATAGTGTTACCCCTATTAATCAGCAGTATTTTGTTGATAATCAAAATGGGTTAGATACTATTGCTGATGCTGATGGTTATACTACCGTTTTTACAGCTCAAGCTTTAGTGCAATGTGGCTCTACTTATCATATTAAATTAGCAATAGCTGATGGTTCTGATGGAGCATTAAGTTCATATGTTTGGCTGGAAGCTGGTAGTTTTGCTTCTCCTGAGTTACAAGTTTATGATAATTTAGGTATTGACTCTACTGTTATGGATATTGCTTGTGGTGCAGATATTATTCTTACCGCTAATGTTGCTGATAGTACTGCAACATTTGAATGGTTTGACTCTACTTCAGTAGTTTTTAGTACTGATTCTTCAGTTTCAGTTGGTACAGGAAGTTATGTTGTTGCGGCAACTATTAATGGTTGCACGTTTTTTTCTGATACGTTAGAGGTGATTTCTGAAGCTCCAGATTCACTTCCGCCTCCTGTATTCGACTGTGCATCTGTAAGTGATACTCTTGTTTATGTGGATTGGCTTCACCCTTTAGGTGCTACTACTTCTACTCACTATTATATTTTTGGAGCGCTTAATGTTGGTGGTCCTTATTACAATGTAGCTGATGTTTATTATCCTACAGACTCATATATACTGAATGAGAATGCTATACCTTTTGGTACAAATCATTATTTTGTAACGACTTCTTCCGAGTGTTTTGAAGCTGTTAATTCAGACACGATATCACCTATGCGTTTTAATGTAAGTAGTTTGGATGTAAACTGTTGGGATGATACAGATGGGATTATTAGTATTGGAGTTGATGATTACATTAATGTATTGCAGTATAATTTTGCGATTGATGGGGTTGTTAATACTAATTCTTTTCCATTGGACACTGTATTTAGTGGCGTTTCGGCTGGTAGTCATGTTATTACAGTTGATGATGTTACTAGTGGTTGTGTCATAGATATTCCAGTTGAGATTTCAGCTCCAGGATTTCCATTGCAGGCCTTGATTAGTTCTCAGACTTTGAATTTGTGTTTTGATGATACAACCGCTATTGCGATAGGTTCTTCAGCAGGAGGGACTCCTGGTTATAGTTATGAGTGGTTTGAGTTTGGTAATCCTGTTAGTTTT
>ENA-OSET01001500-OSET01001500.1-sediment-metagenome-genome-assembly--contig:-NODE-1500-length-24186-cov-6.600440_pt1 | contig 24186 bp, 21 predicted proteins | sample MGYA00237882_ERZ534229 | MGnify/ENA primary metagenome ERZ534229 (study PRJEB26408, sample SAMN06266212) | sediment metagenome | isolation source: Hudson Canyon methane seep mesocosm | place... | reverse complement strand
ATTAAATTGCTCTAAAAACTTTGTAAACTGTGCTGGGATCATAGACCACCTCCTTATTAACTGTAATTATATACAGTGTTGCAACAGTTTACAAAAACATAGCCTTTTATATATATGAAATACAGATTTTAAATCTGTATTGAGGCTAAAACACTCGAACGATCCTGTCTATAACGGAATATGCAGAAGGCGTTACGAAATAACCGGATGCAGTTACGAAAACCCCTATTTTCCCCTGCAAAATTGTTAAATCAAATATGCAAATAATTAAAGGTGGCTGCGATAAGCTGGATTTGCATGTGCGGGTCGCTAATCTGTGTACTAATACTAAGGGGCATTTGCAGAACTTCGAAGTGGTATGTGCGAATGACTAGAATGTAACCTCAAGTCCGCTGAGGTAAATTAAGGTATAAAAAACCAGGGAAGGTATTAAATAAAATACTAGAGTATGTTTTTTAATACATTTTTTTCTGTTGGAAAACTACAGTGATATCTGTGTCCTACCTAAAATTTGGCAGATACGTAGTTTTTTAATCAGTGTGCGAGGGGAAACATGGTACATAAATTTATACGTAAATCTTTACTATCAATTGCACTTTTCGTCATCGTGAATAACGCTTGGGCAGAGGTAGTCGTGATAGTCCATCCAAGTAATGCGGCGACATTAGACGCTAAAAAAGTTCAGCGAATTTTTTTAGGAAAGGAAAAAAAGTTTTCGGATGGTAAAGGAGTCATCCCAATTAATTCCGAGATAGGTTACACGAGTCGTGAGCAATTCGATTCAAATGTGATAAAACGCAGTTCAACACAAGTGTCTGCCTATTGGTCAAAACTGGTCTTTACCGGTAAAGGCATACCTCCTAAAGAAGTAGAAAACGATGCTGCTGTCATTGAAATTGTAGCTAACAACAAAAGCGCTGTCGGCTATGTTGATAGCAGTGCAGTTACCGATAGCGTAAAAGTCGTTCCACTAAATTAAGCATTGGGAGAAATAATGTGAAAAAAATACTGACTGTAACTGCACTGGCTTGTACAACCTTGTTTTCAGCCAATGCCGAGATTAGAATTAATGGCTTTGCTAACTTAATTGGGGGAATTACCAGTAGTGATGATTCGCTCTATGATTACGACGATAATATATCATTTAGCTCTGAGAGCACCTTTGCCATTCAGGTGAGTGGCGATATAAATGATAAAATGACTGCCACAGGACAAATTGTTGCACGGGGTAAAAATGACTATGACCCTGATTTTGAATGGGCTTATTTGACCTATCAAGCAACAGATAATGTTTCGATTTCTGCTGGAAGACTCAGACTCCCGTTGTTTAAATACTCTTCCTCAAAAGATGTGGGTTATTCATATCATTGGGTTAATGCACCAAGAGTGGTTTATGACGTCAACTTCAACAACTTAGATGGTTTTAGAGTTGACTACAGTAATTATGTAGGTGACTGGGAGTACAATCTCCAAGGCGCTTTTGGGACAGTGAGTAACGATTTAATTACTTCAGCGGGCCCAGCTCGGTTGGAAGTTGATAATTTAATGCTGGTATCAGCTGAAGCTACATACGAAAATAAGAGGGTCATACATAGCTGCAAAAGCCTCTTTATTCAATGAAACATTAGATGGGGCTACTGGCGCTTTGAGGGCTGCAGGTCTAGGTGAGTTGGCTGGGAATCTAGAATTTTTAGAGGATTCCGCAAACTTCACAGGTTTTGGCATCGAATACGATACTTTCGATTGGTTTATTGGTGGTGAATGGACTAAAACGGAAGTTGAAGATTCATACAATCCCACAACTACCTCCTATTATGTCTCTGCGGGTTTCCGTTCAGGTAAATGGACTCCGGCGTTGACCTATGAATCACAAGACGCAAATAATCCGTTTAAATTCTTGGATAAAGTAGCAGCATTGCCAGCGGCTTTTCAACCTACGGCAACTGCAGTGGTAGTGGGATTACAGCAGACTTTTGTTGACGAGTATGACGTTGTTTCTCTAAGTTTACGTTACGATTTGGACACTAACGTTGCACTCAAAGCAGACGTTAGTAAAAGCAGTAATGATGTAAACAGTGCAGAAGATGCGAACCTGCTAAGGTTTGCAGTTAATTACGTATTTTAATCCTTATGATGTTTAATAAACAAAGCAGCCTCAAATGAGGCGGCTTTGTGTTGTTTGGAGCCAAAACTTTATAACTCCAGTTCTAACTCTCACTTAGGTTTTCAATTTAAGAAAAAAATCTTATTTACGCATTATCTTCACATTTAAAAACGCAAATAAAAGTGCAACCACAGGATTGATCAGATTAAAAAAGCAATAGGGTAAATAGTCTATGGTGGCGACTGCGAGCGTGCCCGCCATATAAACGCCGCATGCGTTCCAAGGGATTAGCGGGGAGGTGAGGGTACCAGCATCTTCTAGTGCGCGAGATAGATTAACATTGGCTAGATTGTGCTTTGCAAATTCAGATTTCCACATTTGACCGGGCAGTATGATGGACATGTATTGGTCGCCTGTGACTATATTTATGCCTAAACAAGTGGCCATGGTTGATGCGATTAACGATCCTGTAGAGTGCACAAATTTGACTAATACACCCATCAGCACATCAATGTAACCAATTCTTTCGAGAACACCTGTCATCATCATAGAGGCAATGACCAACCATGCCATATTCACCATGGATGCCATGCCGCCCCGTGACAATAAACTGTTCACACTGTCATTATCGGTGCTGATACTAAAACCGTCGAATAGCACTGTCCATATTGATTTGAATAACAATATAGGATTAGAGCCACCTGCAAAATTAAGTAACACATCGTACTGAAATATTAAGGTAAATATACAAGCTAAAAGCGACACGCCTATTATGGCGAGAAATGCAGGAGTTCTTTTAACCGCTAGCCAAAGCAATAAAACAACGGGTATTAGGTTGATAGGCGAAATGTTAAAATGTTGACGGAGAGTTTGGATAAACGCCTCAATACTCGTTTGACTACCTTCCGTTACAGGTGAGCTTAAACCAATAACAAAGAAGGCTAACACTGCAAGGCTAAAACTTGGCACCGTTACCCAAGCCATATGCCGAATATGATCAAACAAGTCGCTACCAGCGATGGACGGGGCTAAATTGGTTGTTTCTGATAATGGCGACATTTTATCGCCAAAATAGGCACCTGAAATAATCGCACCTGCAGTAATTTCGGGAGACAAGGAGAAACCGAAAGATACCCCCATCAATGCAACGCCAATAGTGGCGGCTGTAGTCCACGAACTGCCAATACATAGAGCGACTAAGGCACAAATTAAACAGCTAAGTGCATAGAAATAGGTGGGCGATAATATGTTTAAGCCGTAGTACAGCAAAGTAGGTACGGCGCCAGATAACATAAAACTACCAATCAATGCGCCGATTGACAGAAATATCAAAATCGGACCGGTTGTCTTAGTGGAAGACCGAACTACGCTTTTTTCAATTTCAAACCAACTGATGCCGTTTTTTAAACCGATCAAAGTCGTGAAAAAAGCGATAACCATCATAGCAACTTGGGTAGCGCCAGACAGGGCATCACTGCCAAATATCCATATTACCGCACCCATTAATGTCAGCAAAATAACACTAACGAGTATCGAGTCGACGCGGCTTAATGGTTTATCAATCATGTTCTGTTTGTCGGACTCGATAGGTTAATCCTTAAATGTGTTTTTAATTGTCTCGTATAATCTCTCTCGCCGCGTTGTGCCCTGGTGCTCCTGTTACTCCGCCACCTGGGTGGGTACCGGCACCACACATATATAAACCTTTGATGGGCGACCGATAATTGCCATGGCCTAACAGAGGCCTAGTGCTAAACATCTGATCCAGACTCATGTTGCCATGCATAATGTCACCTTTAGTAAGCCCGAAGATACGTTCGAGATCAAGGGGACTTAATACCTGGCGACCTACCACTGATGCTTTAAAGCCTGGCGCGAATTTTTCTACTTGTTCAATGATCAAATCTGCTGCGGCTTCTCGGTGTGTATCCCAATCAATATCCGGATCAAACTGTTGGCAAAACAAACTCGCTACATGTTGCCCTTCTGGTGCCAACGTATCGTCAAGCGTGGAAGGAATAAGCATTTCCACAATGGGCGCTTTAGACCAGCCATGCTCTTTTGAGTCACGGTAAGCTTGGTCAATGTAAGCTGAGGTGGGGGCTATCACAATGCCGCCAGTAAGGTGCTCTGCAGTGGCACGTTCTTGCTGTGCTAAACAGGTAAATTTGGGTAATTCACTTAGTGCCACATTCATTCGAAAAGTGCCCGAGCCGTTTTTATAATGCTTCATGCGCCGCGCAAAATCTTCTGGTAACTCTTTTGCATCCACCAATTGGTTATACAACAGGCTTGGATTAAGATTGGACACTATGCTTTTTGCTTCAAGTGTTTCACCGGTTTCTAGCAGTACACCATAAGCTTGACCATCTCTGACCAGCACCTGTTTGACTGCGGCATCGGTTTGAATTTCAACACCTTTGTCTAAAGCAGATTTGGCCATCGCTTGCGTAATAGAACCCATACCGCCAATGGCATGGCCCCAAACGCCTTTTTCACCGTTTACTTCACCAAAGGCATGGTGCATCAAAACATAAGCCGAACCTGGGGTTTGTGTGTCGGCATAATTACCAACAATGCCGTCGAAGGCAAAGGCACCTTTGACATACTCATTTTCAAAATACAGGTCTAAAAAGTCCGAGACACTTTTAGTAAATATATCCAACACAATACGTTCATCTTCGATAGGCAGTTTACGCAGGCGATTACCAAATTTTGCGGCTTTAAATATGTCTCTGATACCACCACCTACATTGGGCGGCGTTTCAAGTAAAAAGTCACGAATGAGATCCGCCACCATACCAGTATCTCTGAAATACCGGTCTAGCGCGTCGGCATCAGTTTGGGAAAATCGTGCTATTTCGGCTTTTAAGTTATCAGAGCCAACCACAAAGGCTAAAAAGTCATTATTGTCGTGTGGCCATAAATTATTCACTTTTCTGTGCACAATTTTTAAACCATTTTCATGCAGTTTTAAGTCGGCTATAACCTTAGGATTTAACAAACTCACTGTGTATGAAGCGACCGAGTTACGAAAGCCTGGATGAAACTCTTCAGTTACCGCTGCGCCGCCCACCACATGGCGACGTTCTAATACACGTACCTTTTTTCCTGCCATTGCAAGATAGTTGGCACACACTAATCCGTTATGCCCGCCGCCTATGATTATTGCATCTAACATTCGTCTTCCTAAAAATTATCCTAACTGATTATTGACAGTATTGAACACTCGTTCAATACTGTCAATAACGCAGATTAATTAGGCTAGCCAAGATCAATGGCATCTTCAAACTCAGATAAAATACAACAACTTGTTGCAGCCCAGTTGCAGGGTGAGTCTCTTAGTCAGGCGTTTTATAAAGACCAAGACGTTTACCGTGCTGAGATAAGTAATATTTTTTTGCAGCATTGGTTATTTGCCGGACATGAGTCGCAAATCCCCACTTCTGGTGATTATTTTACTGTTGAATTTGATACCGAGTCAGTGATTATTCTGCGAACTGCCGCTGGTGAGATAAAAGCGCATGTGAATGTTTGCCGTCACCGTGGTTCGCGAATTTGTCTTGAAAAATCCGGTTCGCAAAAATCTCTGACTTGCCCCTACCACGCTTGGAGTTACAACTTAGACGGCGAGCTTATTTCTGCGCGTAATATGCCGGATGACTTTGCCAAGTCCGAGAATGGTTTACATAAGATCAATGTAGCGCTTTTAGGAGGGCTTATTTTTATCTGTTTAAGTGAAAATCCACCTAGCCTTACTTCTCTTCGCGAAGATCTCAAACAACCCTTCGAATTGTTTGGCATGTTTAACATGAAGCTGGCTGAGCAAAAATCCTATCGGATTCCAGCTAATTGGAAGTTAGCGGTTGAGAACTATCAAGAATGTTATCACTGCGGCCCCTCTCACCCAGAATTTGCGCAAATTCATGCCATGGCGAAATCCCCAAAGGTGTTTCAAACAACAAAAGCTAATTTCACCCAGGCACATCAAGCTAACCCCAAGTGTATTGAGCTAAATCATTATTTCGACTTAGCCGAAAAGGGGCAAGAAGGTTATCAATATGATCGCAATCCCCTATTGCGTGGTGCATTAAGTGGCAGTTTAGGTGGAAAACCTGTTGCGCCATTGCTTGGGTCGTTAGACGAATATGATGGTGGTGCGTCTGAACTGATGATTGGGCCGTTGAGCTATTTTTTGATTTACGACGATCACATGCTCGGTTACCGTTTTTTACCGGTTTCTGTAGATGAATGTATCTGTGATGTGTATTGGTTTGTGAATGAGTCAGCGGTTGAAGGGAAAGACTATCAACTAGACCAGCTCACTTGGCTTTGGGATGTCACCACCCAAGCAGATAAAACCATCATTATGAATAACCAAAAAGGTGTGAATTCACGGTTTTATAAGCCTGGAAGGTTGTCAGAAATGGAAAGCTTTCAACAGAGCTTTCTCAATTGGTACCTTCAAAGCCTGACTAAATAACTCTACTTACAAGCGGCATCTACCCATTGCTCACACAATAAAATGGCCTCGTCTGAATTGAAGGTTTCGCAGGATAAACACCATTCTAACCATAAACCGTCCATGATGGCGGTGAGGCCAATGGCGGCAAGGCGTGGAGTAGGTCTGACAGGGTTTTCTTTATTCAATTCAGCAAAGCTTTGCTGTAGAAACACTCTAAAGGCCTGATTGGATGAATCATGGGCCTGTTTGATTTGAGGCGCTCTGTCGATCATGCTCCAAAACACTACCCAAGCGCGCAAAATTTTGCGTTGCATGACAGCATCACCAAAGGTCTCTTGGATAAAAAAAGACAACCTTTGTCTGGGAAGAACGGTGCTTTGTGATTTCTCAATGGCCTTGTCCATCAATGTATAGGCTAAATGCAAATAGGTAGCCGCCAGTAAGTCGTTGAGTGTGCCAAAGTGATAGTTAATCAGGCCAACTGCCGTACCTGCTCTTTCACTTATTTTGCGCACCGAACAGCCATCCACTCCTTCATCCATTAAGGAATCTAGGGTTGCCAGAATAAACTTGGTTTGAGCTTTAGTGTATTGAGGGCGTTGGTTATTTTGTATATTTGTGGCAGTCATATCTTAAGCATAAAGTACATTGAGGTGAGTGTCATCTGGTCAGTTCTGAAGAGTGGCATTAAAAATGGGGCACTACCGATACCCCATTTAAACTATGTTTTTTTGCGAAACTAATTGCCAGTTAACTCTTTTAAAATAATAGTCCAATGGTCAAGTCCCTCATAAAAAGCTTTGATAGGTAAACGTTCATTCAGACCATGGGCAAACATTTCATCTGGGTCCATAAACACACTGGATAATGCCCATGTTGGGATACCAGCTTTGCGAAAGTGCATGCCGTCTGTGCCACCTGATTCCATGTAAGCAATGATTTGTACATTTGGATAACGTGCATGTACCGATTTCTTTATCGCAGCCATGACGTCAGTTCGCAATTCTGATATTGGGCTTTCCACTGGTGAGTCTAATGTGACAAATTCAATAGCATTATTGTTAACTACTGTTTGCAGTGTTTGTTTGACGTTTTCAACACTTACACCTGGAAAAATACGGCAATTGACTGTCGCTGTGGCCGATTGAGGTAGGGCGTTTTCAGCGTGTCCTGCGGTTAACATAGTGGTGACACAAGTTGTACGTGTGGTGCCTACGTATGAGGATTCTGTTTCCAGTCGATCAGATGCTTTTTTATTGGTTGGGTCGATAGCAAATGCAGTCATCGCCTCTCCCAGTTCGCCGCCCAATTGCGTCCCCGATACTTTGAAAAACTCCCGTGTCATGTCACTCCACATAACAGGAAAGTGATAGTCTCTTACATTAAGTAACGCCGTTGATAATTCATAAATGGCATTGTCTGTTCGGGGCCTCGAGCTATGACCGCCTTTATTTCTGAGTGTTAGTTCAAAGCTGACATAGGTTTTTTCTGCCGCTTGCACTAAATAAGCTATGGCCTTGCCAGTTTTATCCAGATCACCGCCACCGGCGTCAGAGTTGAGAGCATATTCTGCGTTTGCTAATTCAGGGCGTTCATTGGCCAGCATTTTTGTGGTTAACATGCCTGTTTCTTCGTCACCAGAGAAAACCAAGAAAATATCTCGGTTAGGTACAAAACCTTCTTTTTTCAAACGTATAAAAGTCGAAGAGAGCATGGTGATACCAAGTTTATTGTCTATAGTGCCGCGTCCGTAAAAATAATTATCGTCCTGAATGAGCTTAAAAGGAGGGCGTTCCCAGTCTTTGTCTAGCGCTTCTACTACGTCCATATGGCCTAGTAAAAGTATGGGACGTTTAACAGAACCATCTCCTTGGTAGCGAACAATCATGCCGACTGTTTCACCTTTAGGAATAATCTGAATATCTTCATCTTTGAAACCGACTTTCCGAAACTCGTTCGCTAGATAGGTGGCCATTTGGGGTACCTTGCCGCGACCGGCAACGGTTGGGATCTCAATTATGGTTTTGTAAATCTCTAAGGTTTTTATGGCATGAGGTGAATCTTTTATTCCGGCTGCGAGTGCAGGCAAGGAAGCTAACAACAATATTACCAGTGGTAGGATTTTTATCATTTGAGTTATTTATTATATAAATTTTGAACAAGCATCAACTCTAAACCTAATTATTCTAAATTGCAGTTGTTATACCAATTTCTATAAGCATAAGGGTTTATCAGCCTCATTTTTATCTCGAGATAAAGCCGACAAAGCCTTTGCTTACCTGTCATATGTGGATTAGGATCGCGCTGTTCATAATATCTTTCATATATCGGTAAATTCAGTGGTTTCAGCTAACTCAATCACCTTGCTTAAAAATGCTAACGTCTATGCCCCAGAGTCTATTGGGCTGAAACATCTTTTGATTGGAGGGGGCGAAATCCTGTATATGGGTGATTCATTGCCTACTTTAGACCCATTACTGGCCGTGGCTGAATTAGACTTGCAAGGCCAAGCTCTTTTACCTGGTTTTATCGACGCACATACCCATATTACTGGCGGTGGCGGGGAAGCTGGTTTTTCCACCCGTGTTCCACCTGTTCCTTTGAGTCAATTTACTCAAGCTGGCGTTACTACTGCTGTAGGATTGTTGGGTACTGATGACATCACTCGAAGTACAGAATCACTACTTGCCCAAGTATATGCTTTGCGTGAAGAAGGGTTGTCTGCCTTTTGTTACACAGGTGGTTATCATTTACCGCCTACTACGCTTACCGGATCAATAAAAACCGATATTGTATTTATTGAACCTATTGTTGGTGTGGGCGAACTGGCAATCAGTGATCACCGATCGTCACAGCCCACGCTCAATGAATTGTTAAAGGTCGCTTCAGAAGCCCATGTTTCAAGATTGATGACAGGTAAAGCAGGAATAGTGCATTTGCATTTAGGTGATGGAGAGCGCGGACTAGAATTAGTCCGAGAAGCGTTGTCGTCATCGGAAATTCCCGCTAAGACGTTTAATCCTACTCATGTGAATCGGCGCAGAGAATTATTTGCAGAAGCGTGTGAGTTAACCAAGCAAGGTTGCTGGATTGATGTCACTGCATTTGAAACAGGCGAAGTCGGCTATGAGCCAGCTGATGCGTTATTGCGCTATATAAATAGTGATTATCCCCAGGACAAACTCACCATTAGTTCAGATGGTGGTGGTTGCCTACCATGTTTTGATAAACATGGGCATATGACTAAAATGGATTTTGCTAACTCCATTGCTATGACTAATGTGTTTTATCAGTTGGTAGACCAAGGAACAAAAATTGAAGATTGCTTGGCTTTTTTTACCAGCAATGTTGCAACGCTAATGAACTTTAAAACAAAAGGTCGACTAGCACTCGGTATGGACGCTGATTTAATCGTTTTAGATAAGCAAAACCGCATAAGCCATGTGATGGCCAATGGTGTTTGGCATATCTACAATAAAGAAATTGTTAAGAAAGGTACGTTTGAGGAATAAAAATGCCGTCTCCAGATATTAAAGGGCAGCAACGCGGGTTTGTGATACCCATTGGTGGTGCTGAAGAAAAAATAGATAACCCAGAAATTTTAACAAAATTTGTTGAATTATGTGGTGGCAGCGATGCTGATATTTGTATTGTACCTACTGCCTCTCAGTTGGAAGATACCGGTGAGAGGTATCAAAAAATATTTAAAGATCTAGGAGCCGGTAATACCCATTGGTTGCCTATTAGTGATCGCAATGATGCTAAAAAAGAAGAATATGTAACCCAGCTTGAAAGCTGTACTGGCATATTCATCACTGGGGGTAACCAATTACGTTTGTCGACTATTTTAGGCGGCACACCTATAGCCCAAACTATTCGTAAACTAAATGCCCAAGGTGTGCATGTTGCGGGTACTTCAGCTGGTGCAGCGATAGTCTCGCAACATATGATTACCGGCGGTAATACAGGCATTGTACCTACCGAAGATGGGGTGAATTTAGCGCCTGGTTTGGGGTTGATTAATACCATAGTGGTTGATCAACATTTTAACGAGCGAAATAGGTTGTCTCGGCTATTGAGCGCCGTTTCTTACAATCCGTTTTTACTCGGCCTAGGACTAGATGAAGATACCGCCGCTTTTATCGATGGTGACAATGAATTTACCGTAGTAGGTAGCGGAGCGATTACAGTAATCGACCCTTCGGATATCGAACATTCTTCTATGGCTGAAGCGCGCAGTGGTGATGCTCTCACTTTGCTGAATTTAAAATTGCATATATTGGCCAACGGCAGTCGTTATAATATTAATGATCGTAAAGCCTTCATAGAATAAGCCCTAAATACATTATGGGTATGCGATATTTTTCGCTGCCCATTTTTATACTACCCATTCTTCCTAAAAAACTAAAAACAATGGCGCTTATCTTAGTTTTTCTATAAGTTAGTTTACTGTGTAAACCACCTACACATTCTCAACATAACCTTAGTTCAGTAGAACTTAAGCAGGAACCCTTAGCCTATGAAAATTCTCAGCAAAAATGTGTATGTTGGCCCCAACATCTACGCTAACTTCCCTGTTATTCGTTATCAAATCGATATTGGAGAATTAGAAAACTGGCCTTCGGTAAAATTAGGTAAAGGTTTTATTGATGGTCTAATTGGAGCTTTGCCTTCATTACAAAGCCACGGTTGTTCATATAGTGAAGAAGGCGGCTTTATCAGACGATTGAGAGAAGATGAGGGAACTTGGATAGGGCATATTTGGGAACACGTGGCTCTTGAGTTACAAAATTTAGCAGGCTCCCCAGTTGGTTTTGGTCGCACTAGAAGTTTAAAGAAAGAAGGCTGCTACAACGTAGTATATCAATATCACCAAAGAGATGTTGGGTTAGAAGCGGGCGCCTTAGGTATGCGTCTATTGATTCATCTGATGCCTGCTAATGTGCAACAAGCCATTAAAGCAGATATTGAAGATGATTTTGATTTTAACGATGAACTACGCAGTTTTGTGCGTATGGCTCAGCGTAAAGAATTTGGTCCCAGTACAGGCTCTTTAGTGGCTGCTGCTGAACAGCGCAATATTCCTTGGCTTAGGCTAAACGAGTATAGCCTTGTGCAATTTGGCCATGGTAAATACCAACAACGCATTCAAGCCACTATTACCAGTCAAACAAAACATATTGCTGTCGAGATATCTTGCGACAAAGAAGACACGCACAATTTACTAAATGATTTAGGTTTGCCAGTACCACAACAAGTGATGGTATACGGCGAAAGGCAAGCGGTGAGGGCAGCCAAGTCAATTGGTTATCCTGTAGTAGTCAAACCTTTAAATGCCAATCATGGTCGAGGTGTCAGCATCAACCTCACCACGGATGAAGAGGTCATTACCGCTTACCATGAAGCGCAAAAACACGGCACCAGCAAAGCAATTTTGATTGAAAGTTTTCTGACCGGTTATGATCACAGAATGTTAGTTGTTAACGACGAACTTGTCGCTGTGGCTAAGCGAGTGCCGGGCCATGTTGTGGGTGATGGTAAAAGTAGTATTGAAGAATTAGTCGATATAGTTAACCTAGATCCTCGCCGAGGTATCGGTCATGAAAAGGTATTAACAAGGTTGGAGTTAGATAGCCAAGCTGAACGATTAATGGAAGAAGCTAACTACAACAAACAAACAGTTTTAGACAAAGACCACGTCTTCTTTTTACGTTCCACTGCCAACTTATCCACTGGTGGCACCTCAATTGATGTGACAGATATGGTGCATCCAGATAATAGAGATATGGCCGTACGTTCGATTAAAGCCATTGGGCTTGATGTAGGTGGAGTAGACTTTTTAACCGACGACATCAGTAAATCTTATAAAGAAATTGGTGGTGGTATTTGCGAATGTAATGCCGCTCCTGGTTTTAGAATGCATGTGGCACCAAGTGAAGGTACACCCAGAGATGTTGCCGGAAAAGTGATAGATATGTTGTTTCCAGTTGGTAGTCATTCCCGAATTCCGATTGCAGCTATTACCGGTACCAATGGTAAAACTACCACTTCACGTATGTTAGCTAGCATTATGAAATCGTCTGGTTTTACTACGGGCATGACCTCAACTGACGGTGTTTATATTGACGGGCATTTAAGTGTTAAAGGCGATATGACCGGCCCAACGGCAGCACAAATTGTGTTGCGCGACCCTAGTGTCGATTTTGCCATTATGGAAACTGCACGTGGCGGTATACTCAAACGTGGATTGGGTTATACCACCTGTAATGTAGGCGCTTGCCTCAATGTTACTGCCGACCATCTTGGACAAAGAGGCATCAATACAGTAGAACAACTGGCGCAAATTAAACGTGTTGTGGTTGAAGTCGCCAAAGATGTAGTGGTACTTAACGCTGATGATCACTTATGTTTACAAATGGCAGATTTTTGTGACGCTGAACGTATCTGTTATGTGACTATGGACTCTGGGCATGGTTTGGTTCGTGAACATATCCGCAGCGGCGGTATGGCTGCCGTGCTCGAAAAGGGCATCAACGGCGATATGATCACTATCTATGATAAAGGTGCTCACATACCACTATTATGGACTCACTTAATCCCCGCAACTGTTGAAGGTAAGGCATTGCATAATGTGCAAAATTCCATGTTTGCTGCCGCCATTGCTTATAGTTTTGACACCTCTCTAGAGAATATTCGTCAAGGCTTACGGATTTTCAATACCTCTTTCTATCAAGCACCTGGTCGACTCAATATATACGACGAACTACCCTTTAAAGTAATACTCGACTACGCGCACAACCCTGCTGCAATAGAAACAATTACCGATTTAGCCACACGCTTAGATGTGAGCGGAAAACGTCGAATTGTGCTGGCAATGCCCGGAGACAGGCGAGATGAAGATGTCTTAGCCGTGGCAAATATAACCGCCAAAGGGTTCGATTCTTTCATTTGTAAGGCTGACGATGACAGAAGAGGTCGTGGTTTTGATGAAATACCGCAAATGCTCAAACAAAGATTACTTGAGGCCGGAATAGATGAAGCTAACATTCAGGTTATTCCATCTGAAGAAGAGGCCATTGAACAAGGTCTAAAAGATTGTAAAAAAGGTGACTTGTTGATTATTTTGGGAGACAACATCACCCGTTGTTGGAAACAAATTGTACATTTTAATTCAGATGGCACCCTAGAAAATCAAGATGAAACTCCTTCGCAAGATTTTCCTGAAAAACTATTTGAACCCATAGAACACAAGTTCGAATTAAACGAAGGTGAATCACTCGTGCATGATGAACGTGGCGTGCGTTTAGTGGTTGAGCATGACGAAGATTCTGATTAAGGAAAATTCGACTGATGCGATTAGAACTTGATGAAGCAAGGCGCTTAACTGGGCCTAATTTATTGTGGGATCATCCCGGTGCCATTCTTGATGTGTTTATTGAAGACATAGATAAGAATAAAGTGGTCAATGTTTGGCAGCAGTGGCTAGCAAAGTTGTTAGCCGAGTTTGGTTGGCAGCAACAAACTACCTATCGCCTGCATAACGAAGGGGCTAATTTGGCCCTCAGCGCCCCTATGGATTCACTCTATTGTGCTTGTGACCTTGCTGAATTAGCTTGGCATTGTTGTGTTGCAGAGCTAAAAAGTGACACCTTGCCAGATTGGCAGCAACGGCTAAATGAATTACGTGAAGAGCTAACCGAAGAACTCAATCCTGAACTTATCTCTTTGATGCATGCTGCGCATAAACATGGAGTCAGTTGTATAACTGATGATGACGATGTCAGCTTAGGTATGGGTAAGTCATCACAAACTTGGCCAGTTCGGGCATTGCCTAAGTTAACAAACATTCAGTGGCAACAATACCAAGATATCCCGCGGGCTTTCATCACTGGCACCAATGGTAAATCAACCAGCGTACGTTTGGCCTCGCACATTGCAAAAGCCGCTGGTTATGTTGCTGGGGTCACTTCTACCGACTTTATTCGCGTGGGTGATGACATTATTGATACTGGTGATTATTCAGGCCCCGGTGGGGCAAGAATGTTACTTCGAGACTCCCGCACTGAGATGGCATTTTTAGAGGTCGCCCGTGGTGGAATACTACGCAGAGGGTTGCCTGTTGATTCAGTAGGCGCGGTGTTGATTACCAATGTTGCCAGTGATCATTTGGGACAGTATGGTATCAATACAGTTGAAGAATTAGCAGAAACTAAATTTGTGGTCGCTAAGGGACTCGATGCTAATGGCACTTTAGTGTTAAACGCCGACAATAAACTGGTAAGAGAACAAGGTTTAAAGCTCAACAATAAGATATGTTGGTATAGCACTGATGAATTTAACCCTTTAATCCAAAGCCAGTTAAAGTCAGGTGGCGCAGCAGTATTTATCCAAAATAAACAAATTATTTATGCTTTAGACAACCAACAAGAAACCATAGCAGCATTAGAACAAGTGCCTATGACGCTTAATGGTGCTGCCGAACATAATGTACAAAATGCATTAGGAGTCGTGGGTTTGTGTAAAGCGCTGAATTTACCTACTCAGGCGATTCGAGATGGCTTGCAGGATTTCGGTAGCAACGCTCAAGACAACCCAGGAAGAGGCAATATCTACAATATCAACGGTATTAAGGTGTTGGTGGATTTTGCCCACAACGAACACAGTATGCGAGCGGTAGTAAAAACTATTAAGCAACTACCCGCTAAACGTAAAATAGCCATGTTTAGCCATGCTGGAGACAGAAGTGACGAGGAAATTCGCAATCTCACTGCAGCTGTTACCGAGTTAGACGCAAGTCTATACGTAGTCACTGAGTTAGAGCGTTATTTACGGGGCCGAGAAATAGGCGAAGTGCCAGAAATTGTAAGTCAATATTTAGGCCAACAATCGATTCCCCCAGAAAATATACAATATGCTGCAAATCCATTAGAAGGCGCAAAAATAGCCATGGATTTTGCTCAATCAGGCGATGTAGTGCTGTTATTTGTATTGACGGATAGAGAGCTAGTACACGATTACTTGACCGGGTTAACTTTTCTGAGTTAATCCAAATCCCTCGTGCTGTATAAATAGCTCAAACGGTATTGGCAGTTTGAGCTGTTTGTTTATATTTCTTAGAGAATCCACAAGGTACAGAGACAATCTCTAACGACTCGCTTTCACCAATAGTTTTAAAGTGTTTATAGTGATTGGTAATACTCAAACATTATGTGAATAATATTGGATAGTTATCCTTGAGCAGCAGATATCCGTGATCATAAAACATCAAGAAAAAATTGCCTCCCCTGAGATTATTCAAAGCCGTTATGAGGCTTTAGGTTATATATGCAGCAGCTCTGTTGCCACCGCAATATATTTGGCTTGCCACTTGCAAAAACCTATTCTAATTGAAGGCCCTCCTGGCGTTGGCAAAACTGAATTAGCTAAAGTAACGGCGACTTTTCTCAATGCGCCCCTGATCCGCATGCAGTGTTATGAAGGTCTGGACGAGTCAAAGGCACTTTATGAATGGAAGTACGGCAAACAATTACTCTACACTCAGGTACTGAAAGAACAATTGGGCGATGTGCTTAGAGGCGCCCGTGGGTTAGATGAATCTATTGCTCGTTTGCATGACTTTGGCGATATTTTTTATTCACAAGAATTTTTGGAACCTAGACCCTTATTGCAAGCTCTGCAGAGTCAAGATGGTGCTGTTTTGCTGGTGGACGAAATAGACAAGGCCGATCAAGAGTTTGAAGCTTTTTTGCTGGAACTGCTATCGGATTACCAAGTATCTATTCCAGAAATTGGCACAGTAAAGGCAGTCTCCACTCCAATAGTTATGTTAACCAGTAATAATACTCGAGAGCTTGGTGACGCTTTGAAACGTCGCTGTTTGCATTTGTATATTCCTTTTCCTGATGCAGCCTTAGAAAGTCGGATTTTAGCCAGTCAAGTGGAAGGGTTAGACTCTCAGTTAAGAGAGCAAATAGTGACGTTAATTGGCAAACTTAGAAACATGCCTTTGAAAAAATCACCGGCAGTCAGTGAGACCATCGATTGGGCCAGAGCCTTGCTGTTATTGAACGTTGAAGAATTGGACCCTCATTGGGTAAAAGAAACCCTGAATTTACTTTTGAAGTTTCAGGATGATATTGAATTAGTTGAGCCAGAAATCAAAGAATTGTTGAAGGGTTTGCGCTAGGTGCGTTTTGTTGCTGACTTTATAGGCGCACTACGTGAAGCTGGCCTGCAAGTGTCGCCAGCTGAATCCTTAGATGCACTAAACTCCATCAAGTTGTTAGGACTTGAGAGTCGCGAAACATCAAAAACAGTCTTGGCATTGACCTTGGTTAAACGCCAAGCTGACCAAGTGATTTATGAAGAGTTGTTTGATCTATATTTTGCAAGTGTAGAAAAAGCCCAGAAGGTCGACCTTAAGCGAGATGAAGACGAAGACAAAAACAACGTCGAGTCCTCAGATGAACTACAAATCTCCGCCGCAGATCAGGCCGCCAACTCGGATGGTTTACAAGCCAGTGCTAGTTCACCATTGGGACAGGCGCTTGGGAACAACGAAGACATGAGTCTAGCAATTGCTCAGGCTGCTGTGGCAGAGAAACTATCTTCCATAGTGTTGTTTACGCAAAAAAATTACTTCGCCTATAAAATAATGCAACGCCTCGGTGACGATGTTTTGGGCACTGAAATTCGTGGTGAAACGGATAGTCCTGAACACAAAAAACTGCAGCAGAAATTAGTAAAATCCCGAGCACGTTTGCTTGACCAAGTTAATGACTATGTGGAACAGCAGTATTTGATTTTTGCCAGACATAAAGGTCAAAAATACCGGGTGGATTATCTACAGCAAGCTAAGTTAAGTCAGCTTGAGCACCTCGATTACAAACTTATGCAAAGTTTGGTGCAAAAGGCAGCACGCAAATTAGCCTCACAACATAGCCGTCGACGTTTAACCCGTAAACGAGGTTTGTTGGATGTACGTAAAACCATTGCCGCCAATGCCGCTTTTGATGGTGCTTTATTTCATACTCGCTGGAAAGCGACGCGTATAGAGCGACCTAAAATTGTCGCCATTTGTGATGTTAGTGGTTCGGTTAGTAGAGTGGCGCGATTTCTATTGTTGTTTTTGTACTCGCTACAAGATGTTATGCCAAAAGTACGCTCCTTTGTGTTTGCCTCTGAAATGATCGAAGTCTCAGAGCTGTTTAAACAGCAAGGTATTGAGTTGGCACTAGAAGAAATTATGCAACGCTGGGGTGGTTTGTCTACAGACTATGCCAAGGCTCTGGTTGGTTTTCAGTCCCAAGCGCTGGCGAGTATCGATAAAAAAACAACTGTCATCATGCTAGGCGATGCCCGAAATAATCAAGGTGATGGTCGAATAGACATTTGGGAAAAGGTATACCGCAAAAGTAAACGGGTATTATGGCTCAATCCAGAACATCGAAATAGTTGGGATTCAGGTGATTCTATTATGTCGGAGTATTCGCCTTGGTGCTCTAGTGTTGAACCTTGCCGAAACTTGAAAGATATTGAGCGTATTTTTAGTCGACTTTTAAAGTATTCTTGATGCCCGTGGGGCGCAATCGTGTACGAAACTCTCTTGGCGTGAAATCTGTCAGCGATTTAAACACTTTTGAAAATGAGCTGATATCTCTATAACCCACACTCATGCCGATTGTTTTAATGCTGTCTTCAGTATTACCTAAAAGGTGTTTAGCGGCTTCAACTCGCAGTCGTTGTAAGTACCGAGATGGTAATTCACCAGTGGCTTTTTGGAATCGACGAATAAATGTGCGTTTACTCATACCTATTTGTTTGGCAAGTTGCTGCAACTCAACACTCTCAGAATAATACTCGTCTAGCCAGTCTTGTGCTCTATGAATACCCAAGTCTCGATGTTGCCTAAAACCGGCTATGTTGATCAGATTTAAATCGTAGATACGGCGGCTATCAGAGCTGATATCTCTGCCCAAACTAGCAGCGATTGCGGGACCACAAAATATTTCCAGTAGGTGCAAACTCAGATCCATTGCAGCATTTTGACCGTTAGAGCTGTAAATACCTTCATGTTCAACACTAGCCTGATTGGCTTGCCACTGAATTTTTGGGTAGCGCTGTTCAAATTCACGTAAATGACGCCAATAGGTGGTTGCTCTACCTCCGTTTAATAGACCAGCTTCAGCAGCCCAAAAAATTCCGCTATTGATCCCGGCGATACGTGTTCCTTTAGCATGTTGTTTGGCCAGCCAAGGTGGAATTTTAGGATATTGCTGAGTGACGAGTTCGAAATCTCCCCAATAGTGCGCCAACATGATCAAATCGTAAGATTGCTCACCAATTACTGCATCGCCATGAATCGAATGGCCACCATATAATTGGACCGGGCGATCATCTGCACTGAGCAGATCACATTGAAATTGCTGATCTTGTGGCTGGCGCAAATTAGCGCTGTGAAATAACTCTAAGGAGCCATAAATCGTAGAGGCCCAGGCACCGTTATAAATAAGTAAAGCCACTCGCCATTTTGGATTTTGCATTGTTTTTAGTCCATCGAACTTGTTCGGTACTATTTGGCACTTACACCATGTTAAGTGGCATTTTAACCTAAGTACAAGGGAAAGGAAGAGGCGTACAGTATTGGCCTACTTGTGGTTAGTCCCAAGATGAACAATTGATAGAGGAAACATTAAGTGAATATTACCTTTTCGGCTGAAGAATTAGCCTTTCGCGACGAAGTGCGCGCATTTTTGTCTGAGAATTGGACAGAAGATTTAGCCACGCGAATACGTGGTCTAGATGACGAGTTTAAGGCTGCACAAATTGAATGGCAGAATAAACTGAATGATAAAGGTTGGTTAGCACCGGGTTGGCCTGTTGAGCAAGGTGGTGTTGATTGGTCAGTGACAGAAAACTTTATCTTTGAAACCGAACGCTCTCTAGCCGGAGCGCCCGATGTGGTGCCATTTGGCCTCAAAATGGTGGCGCCAGTTATTTACGGTTTTGGTAGCGACGAACAGAAAAAACGCTTTTTGCCGCGTATTCTTAAAAGTGAAGATTGGTGGTGTCAGGGTTATTCAGAACCTGGTGCAGGCTCAGATCTTGCTGCTCTGAAAACCAAAGCTGAGTTAGATGGTGATGATTACATTGTTAATGGTGCCAAGGTTTGGACTACTTACGCCCAGTACTCTGATTGGATTTTTTGTCTGGTTCGCACTGATTCCTCCGGTAAGCGCCAAGATGGTATTACTTTCCTGTTGATTGATATGAAAAGCCCCGGCATAACGGTGAATAAAATTTCTTCTATAGACGATCACCATAGTCTTAATGAAGTGGTGTTTGAGGACGTACGAGTACCCGTTGCCAACCGCATTGGCGAGCAGGATAAAGGCTGGACATATGCCAAGGCCTTGTTGGCTCATGAGCGTACTTCTATTGCCGCAGTAGCTGATTCTAAAAGGCGCCTGCGCGAATTGCGCAAGTTACTCGCGCAAGAAGTGAGTGGTGGACGCCCGCTTAGTGAAGACACGCAGTTTCAGAATCGTCTGTCGAATACTGAAATTGAATTGATGGCGTTAGAATTCACCGAACTACGTGTGTTGGCCTCAACTGCTGACGGAAAAGGCCCAGGGGTTGAATCATCACTGCTAAAAATCAAAGGCACTGAAATTCAACAAGCCATTCAGCAAATGTATATGGACTTGGCTGGCTACTATAGTGGTGTTATTCACGGTGAAGAAACCGCAGAAACTATCGGTCATGCTTTTGGACACGATGCGAGACAAGCTTATATGTACGGACGAGCAGCCACAATTTACGGTGGTTCGAACGAAGTACAAAAAAATATTACTGCCAAATATGTACTGGGGCTTTAATCATGAATTTTAATTTATCTGAAGAACAAAATATGCTCAAAGACAGCGTTACGCGCTTTGTGCAAGACGAATATGACTTTGAGAGCCGCCGCGCTAATGCTGCGAGCGACTTAGGTTTTAATCCTAAAAACTGGCAGACCTTTGCTGATCTTGGTTGGCTTTCTATTCCTTTCGACGAAGCCCATGGTGGATTTGGCGGCGGTGCGACCGACGTTATGGCCGTAATGGAAGAGATGGGTAAAGGCTTAGTTGTTGAACCTTTCATCGCAACAGTATTAATGTTTGGTGGCCTACTGAATAAAAGTGGTAACGCTGCTTTACAAGATGCCAACATCGAAAAAGTTATCGACGGTTCATTGCAAGGTGCATTTGCCTACTTAGAACGCCAAAGTCGTTTTGAGCTAGCCGACGTGAAAACCACAGCTAAAGCTGACGGTAATGATTTTCTGCTTAACGGTGAAAAAACCGTGGTTTCAAATGGTGCAGCTGCCAACAAAGTCGTGGTGTCTGCAAGAACATCAGGCGGTCAGTGTGACGAAGCAGGGATCACCTTGTTTTTAATTGATACTGATGCTGCGGGAGTAGAACGTACATCCTATCGCCTGATGGATGGACAATTGGTGGCAAACATTAAACTGACTGATGTGCGTGTTGCCGCTGATCAAGTGTTGGGTGATGTGGATAACGGTTATTCTATCATTGAAGCGGTTGTTGCCGACGTGACTATTGCTTTGTGCGCTGAAGCTTTAGGCATTATGCAAAAACTTACGACCACTACGATTGAATACACTAAAACACGACAACAATTTGGTGTGGCTATCAGCAGTTTCCAAGCTCTGCAACATCGTATGGTTGATATGTTTATGGCGGGTGAGCAAGCCAAGTCCATTTTGTATCGAGCCGTGTGTGCGGCTGAAAGTGGTGCAGACGACTTGGCCAAAAATATTGCTGCATTAAAAGTGATGACTGGTCGTAACGGTAAGTTGATTGGCGACGAAGCTATTCAATTACATGGCGGCATGGGCCTTACCGACGAGCTTGATGTAGGTCATTATGTTAAGCGTTTAATGATGATCAACACCACCTTTGGTGATGCTGATTTTCAACAGAAAAAATTTAATCAACTGTCTCATACCTGACTGATATTTGATTTTGGCGCCTAGTTTGAGCTCTTGGTCTGATAAGGGCGCCAGAATTAACAATCTAAGCAGAAGTGAGTTTCGGTAATCCTCTAGAAACACTTGCCAATCCGGTAGGTGTTTTTTTTATCATTATAAATTACAGTCGAATCAGTGCCTCTTTTTCAAGCTATCCATTATTGCGCCTATCTTCGTTGAACTTGCGCTCAATAGTCGGCTATTCCTCGACAAGTTCGCCTTGATAAACACAACAATATCAGCACTGGATACATTATATAGGTGACTAAATAAATCATTAGTAGCGCAACGCACTTAATCGAAGAAGGCCTAAATTGCCGATGGGATTTTGGCTTTTTATTAGGGGCTGTTGATCTTTATTGGTTAAGACAGGTGTTGATTGACTTAAAAATAGATCAGTTACAAAATATCATTAATGGCTAACACGCAAAGAGAGTTGCCTTGCTGGCGCCAAATAAATTGCTGTGTTTTGGCATATCGAATTATCTCTCGTGCACCTATTAGGATCCCCAAAGTTGATTGAAGTTCTATTATTAGCCATAGCTTTGAGTATGGATGCTTTTGCCGTTTCCATTGGCCTTGGCTCAAAGCAAAAGTCAAACCCCACATCATTAGCGCTAATCTCTGGCGTTTATTTTGGTCTGTTTCAAGGATTAATGCCTACTAATTCACACTAGTGTTTGGGTGAAAAGAGAATACCTTTGGTTAGGTTTTATCAGGCTTTGCCCACAAGGGGTATCAAGGCATTCGGTTACCGCTGTTATTATTTTCTGCCCAGAGGCATATATTTTACTGGTATGTTTTAAAGAAATCGAGAATATCGTTTTGAACAATGACATATTGATTTATATCAAAACTAGACTCTCGATTTTTCTTAATATTTATTTAATGAATTTTTACAAAAGATTTGGAATGAATGATGGATATAAAAAACGATAATCTCCAACTTATGGACAATCGAAAGATTAAGTCGATACCTATGCTGTTCATGTTATTTGTGTTTATGAGTTCTTGTGGCGGTAACTCAGACACTATTAGTGGTTTTGAACCAGAAATACCTGTTCGCAAAGATCTTAGGATCTACTTAGCGGGTGATTATTCAATTTTTATCGGTACCGTTAGAGTACTCATTAATGGTGAAATTACCCGAGAATCACCAGTAGAAGTTATCGAAGAGTTTATGCCTGGAAAAAGAACATATTTAGATAAAATAATACTAACACGCATCACTAAAACTCGGTTTTTGGAAACGGAGGAAGAACAGGTTACTGAGCAGAGCGTCTGGCAGGAAACAAATGGAGAGATGTTCGAATTAACGAATGAATATGGCAATGAATACGTAATTGACAACGCGTTTGACAGAGGATTACTCAATATACCCCCATTAACATCAGTCAATGGGACTGAGCACCAACAAATCAGTTTTCACACTATGTATGGGGGTTCCGTCTCAGGCCCTGTGACTGAGGGGGAGCGTGAAATCACCTTGGCCCCAATTGAGAATATTGAGGTTGGTTCGAACCAATATCAGGTCTTTCCTCTGATACACAAACATTCATATAAGTATTTATTCACATATGTGGATAACAAAAGTGGTAGCTCAGTCGTAATCGATCGCAACCTTTGGGTTTCACTACACAAGGGAGTGGTCAAAAGAGTCAAAGTAGAGCGTGAATATTCCAGATTTGGTGTATTACAATCAGAAACACATTGGGATTTAGAGCTTGAAAGCACGAACTTTTAACCCCATTTTTGTTATCACTTATTGGGCGGTGAATAACACACAAAACGGTGTGTTAGAGTGGATTTTATCAATCAGAAGTAAGAGCTATAGCTCTGAATTGGGAGAAAAACACTGCTTTATTGACCTATGAAAATACAACTGAACGACTCACTGTTTGGAACGAAGGTAGCTTGTTGCGATGCTGATAGGAAGTACCCAGTTCAATCTGCGAGACTTCTAAAAGATGGGTCAACCACGTGCTGATATAAATCACTCATGTCCTCACTCAGCCTCTGGATTTTTGCATGACCCTCCCTAAATGCATTGTTATATTCTACTTTGATTAAATTGGCCATCGACACCTCATGTGCTCAGATGGCCTTATAATAATCAGATATATAAACACTAAGGTTTTAAGTGTATCAAGAACATGTCAGTCATAACTTATAGGTAGTATTTGACTTGTATTCCTGAGCCCCAGTCAGGACTACTTTCGCTAAAACCAGTGAAAGTATAAAGTTGTACACCCCATAGATTATCAATACGATTTGAAACAAAAACACTTAATTCCTGAATGTCTTCGCCGTCTTCAAAGGAAGATTGTCTGTAGTCAAAGACGACACCGGCTTTTGTCTTGAAGCTAAAACGATAATTTGCACCCAAAGACCCGAACCACACATTATTTAAATCTAATCCGGTTGAATCCCCTCGGAGTTTATATCCAACAGAGGCGTTTATATAATACCCATCGAAAAACTTGTAAATATTGGTTTGCAATGAGTAATACCAATCAGATTAAATTTATGATCTAATGGCGACATGAAATATATTTCCCAGAAACAACTCGAAGATAAGCTGAA
>ENA-OSET01001499-OSET01001499.1-sediment-metagenome-genome-assembly--contig:-NODE-1499-length-24189-cov-27.668132_pt1 | contig 24189 bp, 20 predicted proteins | sample MGYA00237882_ERZ534229 | MGnify/ENA primary metagenome ERZ534229 (study PRJEB26408, sample SAMN06266212) | sediment metagenome | isolation source: Hudson Canyon methane seep mesocosm | place... | reverse complement strand
CCTGCGCAGACTATAACCTGGTCTGATGAACGACGTTTTGAAATAGGGTTTAACTTACCTTGACTGTCGGTTTTAAATAGCGGCGTTTCTGCACCGATGTAAGGACTATCAGTTAAAACGGGATATTTTATTGGGTCTCGGCTGTGTTCGTCTAAATTACCGTGGCAGGAAGAGCAAGAGACATTGATACTCGAATACTCCGACGAATAGGTTCGGGTATTCAAATCAAAATTTTTTCTGAAGTCACTTGAATGACAATCCGCACACATTTGATTCCAATTCTGCCCCATTTGAGACCAATGAAAGCTATCATTCGGTTCCTGCTCAGGATGGACGACATACCATCGTTGACCGCCTGTATTTTTGGGTCGGCTGTCCCAAGCGAAAGGAAAAAATTGCAGCTTTCCTTTACCTACATCAAAGATGTACTGCTGTAGTGGTTCGAAGCCAAAGGTATAGAGCACTTGATACGTTTTCATAACCCCCGATAGGTTTGGCATCTCGATATAATATTTTTCAGCTTCTAGCCTAAACTTTACCTGTTTACCTTCGTAAGAAAGCTGCGCATCGTCAAAGTTGCCGAGCACATTTTTCGCATCGGCCCTACCCATTGCTTTGGCATGGTGCGAGGTGCGCCAAGCATTTACTTCTTTTTCATGGCACGTAATGCAGGTCTGGCTTTCTGTGACTGGCTGAACAGATGTTTTGGCAAAAGCGACTGAGCTCATCAAGCAAAAGAATAGCGTGATGGTGGCCACCTCATTCAAGGGATGTGTTAAGCGACCAAAATAGACTGTCATTAATGTTATTTGTTTTGTGTAGTTTATTTGCTTAAGCGCTCTCTTAGATCAGTTTAACGTGAGAGCTTTTGAGAATAAATGAGTTTCTTGGCAATTGATGTGTGTCTTCTGGGGTTATTTTGATTGAGCACTTTATGCTTTACGGGAGTATTAGCTCAGACCCGATCCACCGAACTTATTTGTCGTTAATTTTACGTGAAATAATTATTAAAATTAATCTTTTAACTGCCTATACGAAGTTATTTCTTTCGCTTACACTTGTACCTCATCGTTCGACATTCGATCGCTAAAATAATAATCAAAACATCGTCGAAACGCATGCTCGCGTGGAATTAAAGCAAGGTAAGAAAATAGTTAGTAAAAATAAAGAGTATTGAGCTCATCGTTTCAGGAGGCAATTATGACGTTCAAAAATTTAGGTTTTCTTTTTTTATCAGGAATTGTATTTTCTCAGCTAATGGCATGCCAAGACGCTGCAAATAGCGAGCAGGCTGCAGCTAGTTCAACTGCGCAAACAGTTGAATCAGATGGGGCCGAGAATAGTGGCGTAACCCCCGATGCGGCAGACAAAGCTGTTCTAGAGACAAGCGCGGCTATATCGTCACAACAAATCGAAAATTCACCCCCCGTTCAACAGGCCGAAACATCATCGGGTAAACCCAATATTCTTGTCATTTGGGGCGATGATATTGGTTGGTCTAACGTCAGCGCTTATAACCATTCGGTAATGGGTTATGGAACGCCAAATATTGACCGAATTGCGAATGAGGGTGTCATGTTTAGTGATCATTATGCGCAGCCCTCTTGTACGGCGGGTAGAGCGGCATTTATAACCGGCCAATACCCAATTCGGTCTGGAATGACGACCGTCGGACAACCAGGCGATGCACTTGGGTTACAGAAAGAGTCACCGTCGCTTGCTGAAGTTTTAAAAGAAGAAGGATATCGCACCGGGCATTTTGGCAAAAATCACCTCGGTGACAGAAATGAACACCTGCCAACTATGCACGGGTTCGAAGAGTTTTATGGCAACTTGTATCACTTAAATACACAGGAGGAAGCTGAGCAGAGAGACTACAAGAATTTTGGCAAAGCTTTTGCCGGAAGTCTTGAAGAATACGAAAAGAAATTCGGCACCCGAGGTGTCGTTCATGCGCTTGCAACCGACTCTCATGATGCGACAGAAGATCCTCGCTTTGGTGTGGTCGGAAATCAGACTATCGAAGATACGGGGCCATTGACCCGTGAGCGAATGAAAAATTTTGATGCAGGGGAGGTTATTCCGCGCACCTTTGAATTCATAAAAGATGCGAAGGAAGCAGAGGAGCCCTTCTTCGTTTGGATGAACACCAGCCGAATGCATTTATACACCCGTATCGATACGGAATGGTTGAATAAAGTTGAGAAGTACACTTCAGAGGCCGATTACCACGGTGCTGGAATGATGCAGCATGACCATGATATCGGCCTGGTACTAGACTGGCTAGACGAGCAAGGGCTCGCAGAGAATACTATCGTTGTCTACTCTACGGATAATGGTCCTGAGCATTCGTCGTGGCCTCATGGTGCCACCACACCTTTTAGAGGTGAAAAAATGACCACTTACGAGGGTGGCGTGCGCGTGCCAACAATGGTTCGTTGGCCTAGCAAAATTAAGGCGGGAACCAAGCTTAATGGCATTCAAGCGCATCAGGATCTCTTTACAACCTTGGCAGCTGCCGGTGGCGTGCCGGACGTAAGAGAAAAAATGATTGAACAGAAGAAACAATATATTGATGGTGTGAACAACCTTGATTACTGGACAGGTTTGTCGGATCAATCTGAGCGCAATCATCTGTTTCATTATTACGAAAGTAAACTGACGGCAGTGAGAATGGGGCCTTGGAAGTTTCATTTCTCCACGAAAGAGGATTACTATGCTAATGTAATTCCGCGCACCGTGCCGTTAGTGTTTAACATTCGGATGGATCCTTATGAGTCTTACGATAATGCCGATTCCTATGGTCACTTGTTGCAAAAGGTGTCCTGGCTGATTCAACCGATGGGACAATTAATGGCAGAGCACCTTCAAACGCTTGCTGAATACCCGCCTGTTCAAGGGGGTAAAACCTTTGATATGTCCAATGTGGTGGCAGAGTTTATAAATAAAGCGAAGCAATAGTTGTTTTAGTGAGTTGAAAGCCCCGTTAGTTTAATAATTAGCGGGGCTTTTTTGATGAATCTTCCTTCTATGTGCTACTTGAAGCGCAGCACCGGCAAGCTGGCGTTGATAGCGTCAGTCTAAAAATCGTGTTCATACCCAGACGATCTTTCCTTTTTTACTCGTCCACAACTCGTAGTTTTCTTTAAATGCGTCGTTTACAACATGACGTTTTATTTTTAATGTTGGGGTAAAGTAACCAGAGTCTTCAGCCCACGGTTTCCGAAAGACAACAAAGTGCGACAGCTTCGTGTACGCTTCAAGTTGTGCATTCGTTGCGTCTAAGGTTTCGTGTAAACTTGCGGTAAGTTCCTCATCGCTCATGTCAGCCGTATTTTCTGATAAACAGACTAAAGCAAAGGGCTGAACCATACCAAAGCCGGTAACCATAACTTGTTCTATTAAAAAATTGCCACCGAGTTGTTGTTCAATCGGCACCGGCACAATGAACTTACCTTTTGCGGTTTTGAACGTATCTTTAAGTCTTCCGGTGATAATGAGATGACCGCTATTATCGATACGCCCCCTATCGCCGGTTCGATACCAGCCATCATCGGTAAGCACGTCTGCCGTTTTTTCTGGATCGTTGTAGTAGCCTTTCATCACCCAGGGGGCTTTGATCATTACCTCGTCGCTTGTTGAATCAATTTTTATTTCTACGCCGGGAAGGGCTCGCCCAACAGTGCCAGGGGTAATGTCATCAAGGGCGTTAAACGTGACTCCGCCGCAGAGTTCGGTCGCGCCGTAAACCTCTTGAATATTGATATCAAGCTTGGCGTACCACTCTAGCAACGATGCTGATAAGGGTGCTGCACCGCTTATCGCTGATCTTACTTCATTTAAGCCAATCGCCGTTTTGAGTTTTTTCTTGAGAAGATTATTTATAAGCGGGAGCTTGAGTAAGGTATTCAGCTTTTTATCGGAGAGTTTTCCTAGAATACCCTGTTGAATTTTGGTCCAGATTCTAGGTACTGCAAAGAACTGTGTTGGTTGTACCGATTGCAAATTATTCGCGAACTCGTCTAAGGATTCGCTGAATGAAACAACCGAGCCGGCCACAATTGGCCCAACCTCGGATACCACGCGCTCGGCGATATGATTCAATGGTAAATAAGAAAGTACGCGTTCGCCAACGCCTTGATAAATGCCATAAACTGGCGTGTTACGTTCAAAATTCATCACTTCATTCGCACAGTTATAATCCACCATAACGCCCTTTGGCGTGCCTGTTGTGCCGGAGGTATAAATAAGCGTGAACAAATCGTCTGGGGCCGGTACATATACATCTTTGTCTGGCTCGAAGTCGCGCATGATATTAGACCAATGTAATTGGCAGTCATTTTCGACGATACTATTACCTGGATAATGACCGAAATCGATACAGAGCAGCGCGGCCGGCACGGCTTGTTTTTGTTCTTCCCAGCTTTCAAGTTTTCCGACAAAAAGTGCTTTGATTTCACTTAACTGTATAACTTCACTTAGATCGCTTTCGGGTAAAGTAGGATAAAAGGGAACTGAGACGAACCCTCCCATTAAAATGGCCAGATCAGCCACAATCCACTGGTAACAATTTTTTGATAATAAGCCAATATGGTCGCCCTTTTTTAGGCCTTTGGAGCGCAGCGCTGCCAAGAGCTTACGGGCCATATCCCCCACATCTGCCCAGGAATATTCTGTCCAAATACCATTTGCAGCTTGGCGTAAATAGATGTCATTTGGATGCAGTTTTTCTCGTTCGCAAAAAATTTCAATGAAACTTTGCGCGTCTCTGATTGCTTGGTTTTCTTTGATCGTTACCGAGGGGGTTAACATAATCTGAACTGTCCTTATCCATATAGCGCTATTCGATAAAAAGGTCTTTCATCAATGGCTTCTGATTTTCTTTGTTATGCTTGTACTGGTCGAAATCTGTCTCACCTGCATTACGCAAAACTGTCTCGTCGATCAAGCATTCGCCGGTCATTGAGCAGTTTTCTGTACAGATTATTTCATACGCTGCATCGGCCATAATCTGGGGAATACGCGCCTTATCAAGGGTAGATTGACCACCCCCTTCAAACTCGACCGCGGCGGTGGCGATGACGGTTTGTGGCCATAGAGAATTTACGGCAATCCCATAACGTTTATATTCTGCGGCCATACCGGTCGTGAGCATCGACATGCCATATTTGGTAACGGTATATGGGCCATAATGTTGAAACCATTTTGGATCCATATTAACGGGTGGAGATAGGCTGAGAATATGGCCATTGTCTGATTTCTTGAGCCAAGGCAGAGCCGCTTGCGTAAGGCTGAGCACAGCACGTGTATTGATTTGAAACATAAGATCGAAACGCTTTAATGGCAGCATTTCAGAATTTATTAGTTTGATGGCACCCGCATTATTAATGATTGCATCAATGCCACCAAAGTGCTCGGCGGCCTGCTTTACAGCGACTTTTACAGCGTCATCGTCTCGCACATCTAGTTGTATGGCGAGGGCTTTTCCACCTGCTGCGTCAACTTCTGCTGCGACACTTTTAATGGTGCCAGGCAACTTCGGGTGGGGCGTTACCGATTTTGCCGCGACGACAATGTTTGCACCGGCGGCCGCAAACCTTAATGCCATTTCGCGGCCAATCCCACGACTTGCGCCCGTGATAAAAACAGTTTTATTTTCTAAATTACTCATATATGTCGTTGCTCTTAGCAGATCGTTTTGGTTAGCACCGTTTAATTTTGCCTAGTACTTATTCATCAATATCAGTTTCAATTTCCACTAGCAATTGCCGCAATTTAACTTGGCTTCCTGCTTCAGTGTTCACTGCCTTTATCGTGCCATTGACATCGGCTTTGAGTGGGTGCTCCATTTTCATCGCTTCAAGTATCACTAAGGTTTCGCCTTTCGCGACTTTTTCGCCGACGCGGGCTAAAACGTCGACAATGGCACCGTCCATGCTTGCTTTGACCAGTCCGCTGCCTTGCGCTTCTTCTGCAACACTCCGTTGGTGCGTCGCATCTTCAAATTGAAAGTCTTCACTGCCAATACGGAGGAAGACCTTACCTTGTTTATTTAATTTTTTTGCCGTTTGACGAATGCCGTTACAAATGAATGTGAGACTTGAAGCGGTTTCGTCAAGTAAATCGATTTGCAGGGTATCGTTGTCATCATGAATGACATAGGCCTTATTTTGTTCGCTTAACCTCAATGCCCAGCGTGTCTCGTTCAGGCCTAGCTCGTAGGGCCATAATCCTGACGCGCTATTCGTCCAGCCGCTTAGCTCATTTGCGCAATCTTGATGGGCTTGTTGTGCACGATGCAGCACGATACAAGCGAGTCCCATAGACAATAAAGAAGGAGCTTGTGCGAGCAGGCTTTTATTGTTGCCAAAATCTTTCTCGATGAACGCGGTGGTCGCATCCCCGTCTATGAATACTTGGTTTTGCAACACTTCACAAAGAAAATGTGCGTTAACCGTGACGCCAAAAAGTGTCGAATTTTTAACAAGCTGAACAAGTCTACGCCTTGCTTCTTCTCGGTTACGACCATAGGCAATCAGTTTTGCGAGCATAGGATCGTAAAAGGGCGAGACCGACTGGCCCGTTTTTATACCGGAGTCGATTCTGAGGCCTGGGCCTGACACCTCTTCCCATAATTCGATTAGGCCTGTTTGCGGTAGAAACTGATTTCGCGCATCCTCAGCATAAAGCCGAACTTCCATAGCATGACCAGTTAACTTTATTTCGTCTTGCGTTAACGGTAAAGCGGCACCTGCAGCGACATCAATTTGCCAAGCAACTAGGTCGGTACCTGTAACGAGTTCAGTAACAGGATGCTCTACTTGCAAACGTGTATTCATCTCTAGAAAGTAAAAGTTCTTATCTGCATCGACCAAAAATTCTACGGTCCCAGCCCCCACGTAGTTGCAAGCTTTTGCTGCTTGCACTGCAGCCTCACCCATGCGCTGGCGTAGCTCGGAATCAACAAACGGTGAGGGCGCTTCTTCCACTACTTTTTGATGCCGGCGTTGTATAGAGCAGTCTCGTTCACCCAAATAAACTGCATTACCGTGTTGATCAGCGAAGACTTGGATCTCAATATGACGCGGCTCAATGACCGCGCGTTCGAGAATGAGCTCACCGCTTCCGAACGCATTTTCAGCTTCCGAGCGCGCAGTTTTAATCTGTGCTTCAAGTTCTGATGCCTCAAAGACTAAACGCATGCCTCGACCGCCGCCGCCCGCGGATGCTTTGACCATCAAAGGAAATCCGATTTCTTTAGATTGAACGACCAGGTTTTCGATGCTTTGGTCTTCGCCCTCATAACCAGGAATACAAGGCACACCCGCTTTAAGCATCGCTATTTTCGACAAGCGTTTACTACCCATTAATTCAATAGCGCTTGAGGGTGGACCAATGAAAACAATATCTTCATTTTGGCAAGCCGCAGCAAACGCACAGTTTTCGGAGAGAAACCCATAGCCTGGGTGCACGGCGCCAGCCCCTGTCCGTTTTGCTGCGTCAATTATTTTATCGATGACAAGGTACGATTCGCCTACCGCGGCGGCACCGATGCAAACACCTTCGTCGGCGGCGCTCACATGCGGGGCATCTGCATCGGCTTCGCTAAAGACAGCGACGGTCTGATAACCAAGCGCTTTTGCAGTGCGAATGACACGAACCGCAATTTCACCGCGATTAGCGATTAATATTTTATTAAACATAGTGCTGCTCTTATTTTGCCCATGTGGGTAAGCGTTTTTGTACAAATGCCATGGTGCCTTCCTGACCCTCTTGGCTATTTACAGCTTTGGAGAAAGCCGCGGCTGCGTTATCCAATAGCGCTTCATGTTCTTGATGTCCGACCTGCAGGATCAAAGCTTTGGTGATACGGTTTGCTTTGGGTGCGCATCGTTTTATTTGGGCTAGCGTCTCAGCAAGTGCATTGTCTAGGTTTTCTGGGTCCTTGTGCGATTCATGGACGATCCCCAATTCTTTGGCTTTATCTCCGTTGAATCTCACCCCGAGTAAAGCTAAACGACGTGCTTGCGTTAACCCAATTCGGGACACAACAAAGGGCGCGATCTGCGCCGGAGGAATACCTAAACCTGTTTCGGGTAAGCCGAACTTGGCATCGCTTGCGGTTAACGCGATGTCAGAGATACAGACCAAACCAAAGCCGCCGCCAAGCACTGCGCCTTCTGCTACCACGATGAGCACTTGAGGCAGCTGGTTTGCATAGGTGATCATACGACCAAATTCACGGTTGAGCTCGTAAAAGGGGTCGTGCGCCTCGTCATTCAGATTGGCTGCCCGTGCATTAGCCATATCTTTAATATCGCCGCCTGCACAAAAATGACCTTCGGAGCCACGCAAAACAACCGCGCGTATGGCGACATCATCACTAATTGTGCTGAAAACATGCATTAACTCCTTAACCATCTTAAGGCTCATTGCGTTACGTGCTTTCGGGCGATTTAGCGTGATGTACAATGCGTGATCTTGCATCTTTAGTATTAACGTATCTAATTCTGGGAGCGTTGTCATACGGCGCCTTTACTTCTTTTTACCGGGTAATATGCCCATGAGCTTACATATGATGCCGAGCATGATTTCGTCGGCGCCGCCTCCGATAGATACTAAACGAACATCACGATACATCCGTGACACAACGTTGTCCCACATAAAGCCGTTTCCGCCCCAATATTGCAGGCAAGAGTCGGCGACTTCACGGCCTAAGCGACCCGCCTTGAGTTTAGCCATTGAGGCAAGCTTCGTTACGTCTTGCTTATTCACATACTGTTCTACGCCTTGATAAACCATACAGCGAAGTGCCTCAATTTCTGTTTGTAATTCGGCAAATCGGAAGTGAATTACTTGGTTGTTAATTAAGGGCTGTCCAAAGGTTTCTCGCTCACGGCAATAGTCGATCGTCGCATCAACGCAGGTTTCGAGGCCCTTTAGAATATTGGCGGCACCGAAAAGGCGCTCCTCTTGGAATTGCATCATTTGCATCATGAATCCTGACCCTTCTGCGCCGATGCGAAAACGTTGCGGAACGCGCACATTATCAAAGAATACTTGGGCTGTTTCAGAAGAACGCATACCCAGTTTATTTAATTTCGGCGCAACCTCGATGCCTGGCGTATTCATAGGCACTACAATCAGTGACTTATTAACATGGACCTTGTCATCAGAGGTATTTGCTAATAAGCATATAAAATCAGCACTCGGTGAATTTGTGATCCACATTTTTGTACCGTTTATAATGTAGTCGTCGCCATCTTTTTTGGCATGAGTTTTTAGGCCTGCAACATCAGAACCTGCGCTAGGTTCTGAAACGCCAATACAGCCAATCATTTCGCCGGTAATTGAAGGCGTGAGAAATTCTTTCTTTAATTCTTCTGAGCCGAATCGGGCAAGCGCAGGGGTGCACATATCTGTTTGCACGCCAATGGCCAGCGGGACGCCTGCGCTGCGGCATGCACCAAATTCTTCTGCAGCAACGATGTTATAACTATAATCTAGACCCATGCCGCCGTACTCGGTGGGCTTGCTAATGCCAAGGAGTCCAAGGTCTCCTAGTTGCTTAAAAATCTCCTTCATAGGAAACGTGCCTGCCGCCTCCCACTCTTCTACATGGGGATTTAGCTCGTTTTCGATATAACTTTTTACGGTACGACGAATTTCTTTATGTTCTTGAGTGAAAATCATAACGTATTCCTTATCTTGTCTCTTACAGGCGTGCAACGCCGAAGGTGTTAGGCCGACAATCGCGACGACTAGCTTCATCGCAAATATCGAGTAAATAAGCGAGCACCTTTCGCGTATCGCGCGGATCGATTAAGCCGTCATCCCATAGTCGAGCGGTGCCGTAGAGTGCAGTTGAACCTTTATCTAACTTTTCGGCCGTTGCTTTCTCGATCATGTCGAGCATAGCCGGATCGGCCTCTTTACCCATTCTTGCGTGTTTCTCTTCAGTAACGATACGCAGAACTTTTCCGGCTTGGGCGCCACCCATGACCGCCGTACGGCTATTAGGCCAAGCGAAAATAAATCGAGGGTCTAAGCCACGACCACACATGGCGTAGTTACCGGCACCGTATGAGCCGCCGATGACGATGGTCAGCTTGGGCACGGTCGCGTTTGCTACGGCCTGTAGCATTTTAGAACCATGCTTAATAATGCCATTTTGTTCAGCATGGGTGCCTACCATAAAGCCAGTGGTGTTGTGAAAAAATAAGATCGCGATATTGGATTGTTCGCATAATTGAATAAATTGCGCGGCTTTCGCTGCACCGGCAGGCGTGATCGGACCGTTGTTGCCGATCAAGCCGCATGCATGCCCCTGAATTTTTAGGAATCCACACACTGTTTGTGTATCGAATTCATTTTTGAAATCGACAAAGTCAGAGCTGTCCGCGATACGCGCCACAATCTCTCTTACGTCATAGGGCTTCTTGTTATCCATTGGGACTAAGCCGATTAACTCATCAGTTGAATAGACGGGCTCGTCCCATTTTTTTTCTATTACCGAGCGCACTTGGTTATTCCAAGGCAGATTCTTCATCATGTCGCGAATCATGCGTATGCCATCCGCATCATCTTCGGCAAGAAACTCTGCAGTTCCAGCACTTTGCGCGTGCATCTCAGCGCCACCAAGTTCTTCGTCGGTCGCAATTTCACCCGTTGCTGCCTTTAACAATGGCGGGCCGGCTAAAAACATTTTTGACTTATTTTTTATGACGACTGTGTAGTCTGATAGGCCAGGCTGGTATGCCCCACCGGCGGTTGCATTGCCATGTACGACGGTGAGCTGGGGAATACCTTGCGCAGATAGGCGTGCTTGATTAGCAAAACCTCGAGCACCATGCACAAATACTTCTGTTGCATAATTAAGGTTTGCGCCACCACTTTCAGCGAGGGTGACAACAGGGAGCTTGTTTAATTTGGCGATCTCTTGCAGCCGTAGTGTTTTTTCTAAGCCTGCAGGCGAAATCGTACCACCTTTAATTGCGCTATTGCTGGCAATAATGAGGCTTCGGATACCTTGAACATAGCCAATGCCCGAAATAATACCGCCACCAGCCATCGAGCCGTCTTTGTCATCATGCATTTTATAACCAGCCAAACTGCATAATTCTAAGAAAGGTGTTCCGCGGTCCAATAGGCGATTAATGCGCTCTCTCGGAAGAAGTTTGCCTCGTTTCGAGAATTTTTCACTGGCTTCGAGTTCTTTGTTGGCGACCTTCTGTTCAATTTCACGAAAGCTTGCAATAAAACCCTGCATGCTTTCTTCATTGGCTTTGAACTCAGCAGAAGTTACATCAATGTTGGAATGAAGTTGTGTCATATTATTGTCCTGTTGCGCAAACCTTCATTCAGGTTATTGATCGTCTCTAAATATATTTGGCGTATACGAGCGGTGGAAACCGTCGTATGACTCCGAATTGTCAGCTGTTTCTAACTGTACAACGCGTCCACCTTGCGAGGCGGCACCATCGATACGCAAGCAATCGCCACTTATAAAATTTGCGCCCTCGCTAAGTAAAAAGCAGATTGCTGAACTGACTTCCGCTTCGGTGCCCATGCGTTTGAGTGGTACGGCATCTTTTAGCTGGCGTATCCAAGGTTTCATCTCAGGCGGGTAACTGTCCATGCCACTTGAGGCAATCCAACCAGGGGCGACGGCGTTTACGCGCACGCCCGCGTGAGCCCACTCTACCGCTGCAGTCTGCGTAAAATTTACCATACCAGCCCGCGCGGCACCGGAATGCCCCATTCTTGGCATTCCGCCCCACATATCGGCCACAATATTGACGATGGCCCCGCCGTGTTTGTCCATGCTTTGAAGAAACACCTCCTTTGCCATAAGAAAGCCGCCCGTAAGATTAGTGCGCACGACAGTCTCCCAACCTTTTTGTGTAATGTCAGTGAGTGGTGCAGGAAATTGCCCGCCAGCATTGTTTACGAGTCCGTGAATAATTGGGTGTTTTTCGACGATGCTTCTAACCGTTTGTTGAACCGCTTCTTCATCGCGAATATCGCAAACGAAGGCCTCTGCAGAGCCACCATCTTCGATAATTTCGGCAACAACCTTTTCTAGTTTTTCTTGTTTGCGACCGATGATGATCGTGTGTGCTTTTAGACTGGCCATTTCATGTGCAGTGCAGCGCCCGATGCCACTGCCACCACCCGTTATAAGCACAATTTTATCGGCAAATGCATTGTCGCGTAGAACTGATTGATACTTTGGCATGCTGATTTTTTCGTCCTTAAACGTTAAGTGAGTTGGCTATTTGTTGTGGGACCGGAATCGGGAATTCGAGTAGCTGCTGCGCAAAAGCCTTACCCTGTGGGTCGATTCGTAAGCTAGCAACACCTCCGCCGCCCAAACTATTCTCAAGTAAAAAATTAACCGCATGAAACCCGTCTAATTCCCAGCCGCTTACCTTGCCAGTCGCTGGATCCAGTGTGTGGGCCATAAAGTCAGCAATTGCCTCTTCGGTTAAGGCGGCCTTTATAAAAGGCAGATACTCCGGCTTTCGAGCAATTGCGCCAATGTTGGCGTGATTACCTTTATCGCCACTGCGCGCGTAAGCCAACGATATAAGCGGAACCGTTGTATCGGTCTGAAGTTGTGCCCGTTTTATTTTTGGTGACGGTTGCGGTTTATAGTGATTATTTGTGTCGACACTTAAGTGCTCCGTATTGCCATCCATTATCACCGAAAGCGCTAACTTACTTTTTTGTACCAGACATGAGAAGAGGCGGATTTTGGGCCAGACGGTGGGCCTTCCGCCCACAATTCCAGTTAAGCCTGGTGCCATAGCCGTTGCCGCTTGCGCAATTTCTCGGGAAAATAAGACCAGTGACTTTTTATCTGCGCTGGCGACCGAAATTTTGACCACTACCTCACGGTAGTTGGATTGATACGCTTGTTCACCATAGGTCGCTTCCGCACCGAGTAGTTCAACGTTTGTTTCTGAGTATGGTTTGAGGCCTTTCTCCACGAGCATTTTGCTTGTTTTTTCAAGAATTGCATGCGCGACGGCTTCGGCTTTCCTCTTTGCATCGATACCAGCAAGTAAACAGGTGACTGTGCATTTAAAGCCATCAGGGTAGGTGGCGGATACCTTATACTGATCACTTGGCCCCAGACCGCGTGCCCCGGATACTGAAACAATGTCATCAGTGATTTGTTCTAGTTTTACGTTTGAAAAGTTGCAGATAACATCGGGAAGTAAATAAGCGCTCGGGTCCCCAATTTCATACACAATTTGCTCCGCAACTGTGGCGGTGCTTACTAAGCCACCCGTGTTCTCGGGTTTAGTGATGACGAAGCTTGAATCTTCGTTAATCTCGACAATAGGGAAGCCCATGTCAGCGAAGCCATCTTTGACGAGATGCCAGTCGGTAAAATTACCACCCGTGCAATGTGCGCCGCATTCTATAATATGGCCAGCTAGCGAACCCTGTGCGAGTTTGTCATAGTCATCCCATTTCCAGCCAAATTCATGAACCATTGCACCCACGACGACCGCGCTGTCTACTACTCGCCCTGTTATAACAATATCTGCGCCCATGTCTAACGCTTTGGTGATCGCTGGTGCACCTAAATAGGCATTCATGCTTAAAGTCATCGGTGGCAGGGCCGTTCCAGTGTACATTTCCTGTACACCGTCTTTTTTTAACTCACCTTTAATCCCATTTAAATCGTCCCCTGCGATCATGGCGATCTTTATGTCGATGCCCTGCGCTTTGGCAACCGCTTTTAGAGCGTCTACACAAGCTTGTGGATTTACACCGCCCGCATTACTGATGACTTTGATTTTCTTTTGTTTTATTTCATCGAGCAGGGGCGCCATCGCTGTTTTGACAAAATCGGCGGCATAGCCCGCATTTGGATCTTTCATGCGTTGGCCCGCCATGATCGACATCGTTATTTCCGCTAGGTAGTCGAATACGAGATAGTCGATATTACCCTTTGCAACTAGCTGTGCGGCCGCGGTTTCCGTGTCGCCCCAAAAAGCGGATGCACAGCCAATGCGAAGCGTCGTTTTGTTTCCCATGTGCTTATCGTTTTCCTATGTGATGCGGATCGGTAAATTTAGCGAGTGTAATAGGTTAGTTTCGAATGATTAACACTTTACCAAGCAAGCGCTTGGTTTGTAAACACTGAATCGAAGCGCTATAGTGTTTTTAATACATATAAGGGAAGTAATTTGTGGCTATTCAGGTAGAGCAAGCTAAATTAGATCTCGTTGAAAGCCTCGCAGCACAGGGCTTAGTGACTGATCCACTCTCTGCTAAGGGGCGACTGCTCGCTAAGGCAGCAAAGCTGTTCCGGGCGAAAGGCTATGAACGGACAACCGTACGTGATATCGCGGCGGAGGTAGGCATACAGTCAGGGAGTATTTTTCATCACTTCAAATCGAAGGATGAAATACTCAAGGCGATTATGGAGGAGGTGATCGTTTATAATATGCATCGGATGCGTAAGTTAGTGGACGAGGCTGACACCGCGCGTAACGCCCTGCTTGCACTGATATGCTGTGAGTTGGATGCGGTAAATGGGTTGACTGGAAACGCTATGTCGGTGCTTGTCTACGAATGGCGCAGTTTGAGTGAAGACAAGCAGCGTTTTATTTTGGGTCTACGGGCAGAGTATGAGGCGCTTTGGTCAGAAACAATGCAATATGCCCTAGACGAGGCAGATCAGACAGCTGATGTATTTGTGTTGCGGCGCTTATTGACAGGCGCATTAAGTTGGACGACCACGTGGTACGACACAAACGGCAAGCTTTCGATAAACGAGCTGGCGGAAGAAGCACTTAAATTAGTGATAAAAGAGTGACATCCTGTGGGCGAGAGAGAGTCAAAAATGAGCGTAATTAAGCATGATGATCACGCCGCACAGAGCACGTCGACTGAAAATGACGACACGCTAAGTTTGCGGGAAACCGCCCAAAGCGTTTTATGGGCCATGCTAGGCGTGCAAAAGGAGAAAAATGCTAAGCGTGACTTTCGTAAAGGGAAGGCCAGTCACTTTATTATTATTGGTATAACCTTTGGGTTGGTATTCATTCTAAGCTTGGCGGCAATCGTCAACTTTATCTTGACCACTGTCACGACCAGCTCATGAATCAATAGAATCCGTGTCTTGAAACGATGAGACGCTTTGATCTACCAACAAAAAAAACACGTAACCTAAGATAGCGAGCAAATAGTGTAACCGCGACGCATCGTTAATTATCGATTCGTCGCATTGTATGCATTTGTCGGTTCACCCATTCAACTGTAAATATGAATTGGTTCAAGAGTTTGGCCTTGCTGGGAGGCTTGACGAACGTCTTAATGTTACGATAACGCGCATTGAAATATGGATTTGCTTTGCGTTGTAAAGGAGTTGTTTTGTGTATAGCCGTTTAGTGGTGATGAGTTGTCTTTTTTTTCTGTGTGCATGCGGAGGCGGCAGCAGTTCTGATGCCTTGCAAGACGGAATTGACAGCGAGGTTGCTGAAGAAGGCGTATCGATATCTGGCACCGTAAGGGCGGTCGGCTCCACAGACATTGACGAGGATACGGGTACATCCGACGCTTTTGTTATTTCACCTGAAAATAATTCAATTTCAACCGCGCAAGTCATTGCGAACCCGATTAGTTTAGGTGGTTATCTCAGTGATACCTCGGGTAACTTTTCGGATGGGGTGCGCTTTGAAGCCGATGATACTGACGTTTTCGCCGTGCCTATATTAGAGGGTCAAACGCTCACTCTCTCCGTTTACTATGCAGATGACCAGTTCTTTACCCAAGGTAAATTCATAGACATAGATTTCCGCCTACTAAAACGAACAAGTGGGACAGACCCACTTTTGTATGCCGTTGTTCAGGAAGAAAACATAAGGTCGCCGGGAGCATATACGTACTTTGTTGATGCGGATGGCGAATACTACATCGAACTAAAATCGGATAGCGGCTTCACGTTCGCCCATGCGCCCGCGATATATAATGTGAGCCTGTCTGATACGGTTCAGTTAAGTGAGGTTCAAACCGTCTCCTTGCCTGCTTACAAGGCAGATATTGTTCCGAATGAGTATGTATTCATACCGCAAAATATGTCGCTAAATAGAAGACGTGCTGGTGAGACGTTCAGCAGTGGTTCAGCAGAGGCAGAGAGAGCGAATACAAGATCTTTTTCCTCAGCGGCACTCAGTGAACAAGGTTTTATCAGACAAAATGATCGCGATCGAAAGCTACACCATTATGTGAAGCCGCATAATTTCGCGACTAGCGCTTCTCGGAGTAATTCCCTTGATAGACTAGATACCATAAGAGAGATTGCGCGGCTTCGCGGTATTTTTGGTTCTGAATCGATAGAGCCCGTCTTCATTTACCATGCTGCTTCCGTGAATGATCCAGCGCTTCCATCGCAGTGGGGCTTGCCAATGATTGGTGCGCCTTCGATTTGGGACACTGCTACAGGTGCCGGGCAGAGTATCGCTATTATCGACACCGGTGTTGATTTGGACCATGAAGATTTAGCAGCAAACGTTGATTCATCACTGGGCTATGATTTTGTTTCGTCGACAGCAAATAGTGGGGATGGTAACGGTCGAGACAGCGACGCCTCTGAACCATTTGGCACCACATACCATGGCTCGCATGTTGCGGGTATTGCGGCGGCGGTGGCAAATAATTCCAAAGGTGTTGCGGGGGTCGCTTATGATGCGACGATTATTCCCATTAGGGCATTGGGTAGTGATGGGTCGGGCACGAGTGTAGATATCGCTGATGCTATTTTATATGCTGCGGGCCTGCTTTCAGCTGGGGGGCAAACGCTTTCAGCCCCCGCGGACGTAATTAATTTGTCCTTAGGTTCTAATCAGGAATCGCTTGCCATCCGCAGCGCGGTGCAAGATGCCTATAACGCGGGATCAATCGTTATTGCGGCTGCAGGTAATGACGGATCGTCGTCCAATTTTTACCCCGCTTCTCAGTTTGAGGCAATTGGTGTCGGTTCTGTAAATGAAGCTGAGCAACGCTCTCTCTTTTCGAATATCGCTAATAACGTTGATTTGATGGCCCCTGGCGGTACAGACAGTCGCTCAGGCTTGGCGGACGGTGTGTTAGACGGCATTTACAGCACGGTGGGCGACGATAATTATACGGAATACAAAGGCACGTCGATGGCCGCGCCGTTTGTGAGCGGTATTGCAGCCTTGATGAAACAGGCGAATCCAGCGATTACGCCAGAAATATTTCAGGAATACGTCCGCTCGGGTTTAATTACAAGGCCTGCAGGTCCCCAGCAGGAATATGGCCAAGGTATCGTCAGTGCGGTAAAAGCCATTGACGTTGCAGGCGGCGATGTGCCGGCGAGTCTTTTAATATTTCCAAGGGAATTGAGTTTTATTGGCGCCAACGATTCGGCCACTTTATCGTTATCGAACCCGCAAGAACTAACAGTCGATGGTGATGGCGATATCGTAATCACCTCTATTGTGAGTGAGGCATCTTGGCTGGAGATTACTGATAATGCAGCGCTAAATGGCCTTGGTGACTATGCGTTGAAAGTGAATCCAAATTTATTACCTGACGACTTAGCTCGCACGGAGATCGTGATACAACACACGAAGGAAGGCGTTGCCCAAGATCAAGAGCGTGTCAGTATCCTAGTATCTGGTCAGCAAATTGGCTTAGGCTTGGGTGATATTCAAGTCTACTTATTGCGTTTTGAGGATATTTTGGCGCAAGAGGGCAGCGGATCCATTTCTTTATTTGAGCTAAAGACAATCGAGCCAAGCAATGGTGTGTATAGTTTCCGTTTTGATGATGTTGCGCCAGGTAAATATGTATTGGAGGCTAGCACGGATATTGATGGAGATTCTTTTGTGTTTGATTTTGGTGAAGCCATCGGAGCCTATCCATTAGTGAGTGATATTGGTGTTTTAGAGGTGAGTAGCGAAGCGGTGTCGGGATTGAACTTCGAAATCGGTTACATCGATTTGCTGACCGGCTTTACAGCAAGTGATTTAGGTGCAGAGCAAATTACAAAGGCTCGTAAGATCCCAACAAATTAAACCTAATTAAGCTGACTCTTGGGTTGTAGCTCAACAATATTATTTGGTTTAAGCTTGTCAAAAGTGGGCGTTTAACGCCAGCCATCATACCTAGAAAATGGAAGGCTATGTCTGAGCAAACAAAGCAATACACCGCTGATTCAATTGAAGTATTAAGCGGTTTGGATCCGGTTAAAAAACGACCGGGCATGTATACGGAAACCACCCGCCCAAATCACCTTGCACAAGAAGTAATCGACAACAGCGTAGATGAGGCATTGGCAGGCTTCGCGGATAAAATTGAGGTTGTCTTGCATGAGGATGGCTCGCTCTCAGTCACCGATAATGGACGAGGGATGCCGGTTGATATCCATTCAGAAGAGGGCTTGCCTGGTGTCGAACTCATTCTTTGCAAACTGCATGCAGGCGGTAAGTTCTCGAATGATAATTATAGCTTTTCGGGTGGTTTGCATGGCGTAGGGGTTTCGGTTGTTAATGCTTTATCAACCAAGCTCGAAGTTTTTATTCGCCGTGATGCAAAGCTGCATCGCATTGCATTTGCCAGTGGTGAAAAAACGGACAGCCTTGAAGTGATTGATTCGGTTGGCAAGCGGAACACGGGTACGAAAGTCCATTTTTGGCCGGATGCACACTATTTTGATTCGGCTAAATTCTCTGTTTCTCGTTTACGTCACGTTTTACGCGCCAAGGCAGTACTTTGCCCAGGGCTGCATATTGTTTTTCATAATAAGCAAAACGATGAAAAAGATGAGTGGTTTTATCAAGATGGTTTAAAAGACTATTTGATATCGGCTACGAATGGTTTAGAAACTTGCCCCGAAACGCCGTTTACTGGATCGATGGCGGGTAACACCGAGGCTGTAGACTGGGCCATTCAATGGTTAGTGGACGGGGGCGAAACGACCCAGGAGAGCTATGTAAACTTAATTCCCACCGCGCAAGGCGGAACGCATGTGAATGGGTTTCGAACCGGCTGTTTAGAGGCGATGCGTGAATTTTGTGAGTTTCGCAACTTATTGCCTCGCGGCATAAAATTGGGGCCAGAAGATATTTGGGACAAAAGCTGCTTTGTTCTGTCGGCAAAGCTGGCTGATCCTCAATTTTCCGGGCAAACCAAAGAGCGCCTCTCGTCACGTGAGGCGGCTGCGTTTATTTCTGGTGTAGTGAAAGATGCGTTTAGCCTTTGGTTAAACCACCATACCGACGAGGCGGATAAACTCGCTGAGTTATGCATCACTAATGCACAGCGTCGTATGAAGGCAAGTAAGAAGGTGGCGCGTAAAAAGATTACCCAAGGCCCTGCGTTACCCGGGAAATTAGCAGACTGTTCCGGTTCAGATGCGATGAATTCTGAGCTTTTTTTAGTGGAAGGTGATTCGGCGGGTGGCTCTGCTAAACAAGCGCGAGATCGCGAATTTCAGGCAATTATGCCGTTGCGTGGAAAAATACTTAATACGTGGGAAGTTGATTCGGGTGAAATTTTGGCTTCGCAAGAGGTACATGATATTGCTGTGGCGATTGGCGTTGATCCGGGCTCATCAAATCTAGAGGGTTTACGGTACGGCAAAATTTGTATTCTTGCGGATGCCGACTCCGACGGACTGCATATTGCGACGTTGCTATGCGCTTTGTTTGTGCGTCATTTCCATCCATTAGTCGCCGCGGGCCATATTCATGTAGCGATGCCACCGCTATACCGGATTGATGTAGGAAAAGAAGTGTTTTATGCCTTAGATGAAGCCGAGCGAAAGGGTGTGCTGGATCGGATTGAAGCTGAGAAAAAACGTGGCAAAGTAAATGTACAACGATTCAAAGGCTTGGGCGAAATGAACCCGATGCAGTTGCGAGAGACTACGATGGCAAGAGATACGCGTCGTCTTGTTCAGCTGATGATTGATGATCAGCAAGAAACTGAAGAAAAAATGGACATGTTGCTGGGCAAAAAGCGAGCAGCAGATCGTAAAGTTTGGTTAGAGTCAAAAGGCGATCTCGCCGAAGTTTAGCCCATGACGATTCGTTGCAAAGCGCGTTATATTATTTATTAGGATCAAAATAAATGAGAACAGTATTAATGAGTGTCGCCGCCAGCTTAATGGCGGCCTGTGTTTATGTTCTATTTTTTATGGCGCCTGAAGAGGCCACTCAGCCGATTGAGGCTGCCGTTGACGAGGGCTCGGTTTATGAAAGAGCTTACTCGCCGAGCATTGGGCCGACCGACGCCACCGTTACGATTGTCGAATTTTTTGATCCAGCATGCGGCGCGTGTGGTGCATTTTATCCGTTTGTGAAACAAATTCTAGCTAAGCATTCGAACGTTAGGCTTGTGCTTCGGTATGCAACATTTCATCGCGGTACCCCTGAAGTTGTGCGTATGTTGGAAGCTGCCAGGTTGCAAGGGGTTTACTTGCCCGTGCTCGAGGCTCTCATGGCGCGTCAGCTAGAATGGACCATTAATCATAAAGCGGAGTTTGCACTGGCCGAAGCCATTGCTGTATCGGCTGGGTATGATAAAGAGGCCGGTGCCGCGCAAATGGTGACACCTGAAATGGATAAGCTGCTTGCCCAGGAAAAAGCGGATATCCGCACGTTAGCCGTCGATAAAACGCCAACATTCTTTGTGAATGAAAAGCCTCTCCCTGAATTCAGCGGTAAACACCTTTACGAGCTGGTAGTCAGTGAGCTTGGCGAGCCTCGGCCTGTATCCATCTAAATTCAGATTCACCAGCAGCGTTAGTCTTTTTCTAATTTGCATGGCCCTTCGACAAAGCCCTTTACTTTTGGGTCGCCGCAGGCGTTGCAACCATTACTGTAAGTCTTTGTTTTACCCTCTGCCTGGTAGCCACATGCGGGCCGGTAGTCGGTGGTGCACATTTGAGGGCGCTCGCTCGGGCATTCGGTAAGTGCAACTTGTTCGGGGTTTTGTGCGCAACTTGAAAAGCTAAGTGCGACGAATGCAATCAAGAGCGTTATCGGTAGTGCGTTTTTTATCATGGCTTAAGCAACCTTTGTTATGCGCTAATGGTATGCAGAGTGTAGCGCAATCAGCTTAGTTTGTTACTTTTGAGAAAACATTTAAAACAACCACGCCAGCGCAAATCAATGTAATGCCGAAGAGTTCCGTCACGCTTAAGCTTTGCCCAAAAAGTTGCCAAGCGATAAGGCTGACGAGCGCCACGCCAACACCACACCATACTGAATAGGCGATCGCAATGGGGATAGACTTAATAGCTAACGATAAAAAGAAAAAAGAGATGCCATAACCCAGAATGACCAATACGGAAGGCCAGAGTTGAGTAAAGCCATTGGCAGGTTTTAGGGCGGAGGTAGCAATAACTTCCGCAAAGATTGCGATGAATAAATAAACCCAGTTCATTGATAAATTCCCGACAGTCGACAAAGTTTAAACGCAATGTTGAAAACATTCAGCATGGAGTGGCGTTGCAATGCGTATTGATCATAAAAGGATAATTTTTATTTTGGTAGTGGTTTGAAGCTTGGGTCGTTTAGCCGTTTGGTGAGAATATGCCGAGGTGTTGATTCGCTTATTAAAACGCGCGAAGTTCAATTTTATTATGTTGGTTAGGCTATCCGAAGATGCTTATAAAATGTTTAAGACTCTAATGCGAAGTATGCTTTCAAGCGTCACATTGTTATGCGCTGTTTGGTGACCTGCATACGCGGTCTTCTGCCATTGCAAACTTGTCGCTTCAAGCCTTAAGACGATTTACCAATCGCGACGGAACTGATTATGTCCGATAGATCTGATTCATATTCATTAATATTTTCCGGAGAGCCGGACAAGCCAATGGTGTAGCTTATATCGTTTGAAAAGACCGTCCATGATTGAGAGAGGCATTCATAGGCTTCACCTGATGAATGTTTTAGTGAGAACTGAACATGAAAGAAAAGGGCCGGGCAATTCGACAACGTTGAATTTGCGCAGTGGCTGAGCAGTTTGAAATTCGCATAGTTTTCTTCAAATACTTGTATTTGTAGGGCTGCTAAATTAGCCCTTGTTTCGCGGCTTGGTTGAGCAAAGTATCTGCAGCTTGCTTGGACGGTTGGTTGTGCCAAGTTATCGCGACCTATATTTCTTTGCATGTACAAAAGAGGTGTTTTTGATTGGGCCATAATGGCTGAAAGATTGCTGTTTGATGCGGCAGTTTTTGTTTTTTGAGTGCGTGCCCATTGTGTGGGGAAAAATGACCAGCCTTCTGGTTTTTCAATATAGAAGTCGATTAATTCGTTGTAGTAGCTGGTGGCTTTCTTCATGCTTTTTTATCAAGTGCGCTAATATAAAGCAGGCTATTAACTCGCTAACCAGAACGCATACCAAGCTGTTTGTGGCCTGTACTAGTTAGCGAATCAACTGCTGCTATCAATCGTAATACCCAAGTTGCTATGCTGAGAATAATAAATGTGTATTCAGCAACTTTAGGCGTTACTTATTCTTATTTTTGTTTTTACTTTTACCTTGAACGGCTTTAAAGCGTGGGTTTGATTTGCAAATCACATAAAGCCTGCCACGTCGTTTTACTATCTGACAATCAGGGTGCCGCGACTTTGCGGTTTTTAAAGAGCTGACAACTTTCATTATTTCTTGCCTCGATTATAACGGTTGTTGAATCGAGCAACACGGCCATCAGTTTCTGCAACACGCTGTTTTCCGGTATAGAAAGGGTGGGAGTCGCGCGAGACATCTATTGCCATGTAAGGGTAGGTTTTACCTTGATAATCAATGGTGCGCTCCGTTTGTAAGGTCGAACCAATGACAAAGTAACTATCGGCTGTTGTGTCATGGAATACCACGGGACGATATTCTGGATGTATTCCTGCTTTCATAACTGTGCTCATCTACAATATTCAAAAATGCTATGTTATAACATTACAATATAAATGCAAATCATTATCATTTATATTTTGGCATTGCTTTGTCATCTCCAGTTTCGAGCATAAGTTTAAACGCATGTTTAATAAGGATATTTGATGGACATATTAGGATTGCTTTTTGGTTTTTTCGTTAAAATTTGGTTCCTACTGCCCGTTTTATTTATCGCCTTAATATTCAAGACGCGCTGGTTTAAAGGAGTATTTGGCGAGTTTCTTGTAAATCGGCTGTTATCTCAGTTACCAGAATTGAATTATAAATTAGTAAAAAATGTAACGTTACCGACAGAGACTGGAACAACACAAATCGATCATATTGTTGTATCTAAGTTTGGCATTTTTGTTATAGAAACTAAAAATATGAAAGGCTGGATCTTCGGCACAAAAAATCAAAAGCAGTGGACTCAAAAAATCTATCGCCATACATCTAAATTCCAAAACCCGCTTCACCAAAATTTTAAGCATATTAAAACACTCGAGTCATTATTAGATATCGAGTTGTCAAAACTGCATTCCTTAATTGTTTTTGTAGGGGATAGTACGTTCAAAACAAACGTGCCCGATAATGTTATTTACGCTAAAAGTTGTTTGGATTTTATTCAAAAGTTCAGACAACCGATACTTTCAAACACTGAGTGCGGCCAAATTACTGCCGTGATAAATGATATTAAGTTGCAAAAAGGTATCGTCACCGATCTAAAACATCGCAAACATGTAAAGGAGCTGGTTGCTTCAAAAATAAATGAAATGTAAAGCATGCGTTTATTTTTTTATAACCCTAGCGTTTGAGACGACAGATAAAAACATGTACTGGTTTTTCTTAAGGTGACGTTTGATTAAAACAAAGACAATGCCTTTAAAACTGAGTCGCGTTGGCTTTATTTAGTGGCGCCGGTTTCTTCACTGTTGGCTACGCGAAGCGTCAGTGTGTAATTTGCAGTTTCATTGCGGCGTGCCATGCTGCGGATAATATAAACTTGAATTGTGTAGTCTCCGTCTGTCAAATAGCTTTCTTCAAATTGATTACCCTCTGTTGATCCGATAAACATTGCACGATCTTCACCGGGTATTTTGCCGGGTGCGAAGAGATTAAAGTAGCTACCCAAATTATCAGAATCAAGATTGACAATTAATGATTGCCCAGTTCTAGCACTTACCAAGTAATTAACGGATTCATAGCCGGTGATCGTGTCAACCACCACCGCATGCATAGTATCTTGACTAATTTGGATGCGTTCAT